>JAESGY010000231.1_pt1 | contig 38223 bp, 34 predicted proteins | sample 9269841 | NCBI WGS metagenome assembly JAESGY01 (sample SAMN17022865, study PRJNA683097) | algae metagenome | isolation source: Spirirestis rafaelensis WJT71-NPBG6 and co-occurring heterotrophs from... | place: USA: Pinto Wells, Joshua Tree National Park, Colorado Desert, CA | collected 2006-08-15
TGCGGAAGAGTGGTCGGAGGCTGAGCCGGCCGATCAGGATCACGGCGCCGACCGCAATGGCGGCTTGGCCGATCGCAATGCCGAAGGCTGCGGGCCCGGTGCCGAGCACGTCCACGCCGAAGAGGACTGGGACCACGGCGAGGTCCTGTAGCAGGAGTACGGCGATGCTCGCGCGGCCCGTTGCAGAGGCTAGGCGCCTCTCCTCCGAGAGGACCTGGACGACGACGGCTGTTGACGACATGGCCAGCGCGAGGCCGAGCGTCACGGCAGCGGCAAGCGGTTGCCCCAGGGTGAGGGCAGCCGCCGCCAAGCCTACGGTTGTCAGGACGACATGGAGGGATCCCAGCCCGAACACCAGGCGCCGCATGAGCAGCAGGCGCTCGAGGGAGAGTTCGAGGCCGATCATGAACAGCAGCATGACCACACCGAGGTCCGCGATCGACCGGATCGCTGTGGCATCGGTGATCGCAACGGCCTCCAGCCACGGGATCTGCCGTGCCAGGGCCCCCAGGCCGGACGAGCCAACCGCGATGCCGACCAGCAGGAAGCCAAGGACCGGGCTGACGCGGAGCCGGTGGACCAGCGGGACGACCACGCCGGCCGCGCCGAGGATGATCAGGGCTTCCTTGAAGTCGGACGGCGTGACAGGGCTGGCCATGGCCGGAGGATACTCGGCGGCCGCAATGGCGGCGTGCGCTTTCTCCCGGCTCATAGATGGCGAGGATGGGCAAGTTTCGAGTCGATCGCGGCCGGTCGTCCAGGAGCCACGGAGGTCACCACAGGTGTGCAAGGATCCGCTCAGAATTTTCGGGAAATCAGACTGAGAATCTGTACGCGAAATAACCCGGCTTTTCGTAGCGAAGCCGGCACAGGAAGTGGCGTCGGCCCAGTCTCTCCGTGTCGGACCGATGTCTTGCGCCGGCATTTTGAGCGCCGCTGGTTCACTACGGACATTCGGGCGCAATGATCTCATGGCGGCCCGACGCTAAGGCGCTGAAGGATCAGGGGGGGTTTATTCGCGTACAGATTCTGAGCCCGTGGACGCGATTCGAACCGTGAGCCTCGACCGCGCGCGCAAACCCAGCTCTTTCCTCGCTCCGTCGGCGCGTACCAAACCGCCCAAGTTAACAGGTCCGGAGAGAAAGCGGCGGAGAGAGCGCATTTCGGGCCGCCATTCCGGCCGCACAGTCAACAGGTCTGCGGCCGGAACCGCGGAAAACCTGGACCTCACGGCGCGACAGCATCAAGCGGAGAACAAGTTTCGCAGCTGAGCTGGCGGATGGGGTGGGATTCGAACCCACGGTAGGCTTGCACCTACGGCGGTTTTCAAGACCGCTGCCTTAAACCACTCGGCCACCCATCCCGTGCCGACAGCGCAGATGCGGCACCGGGCAGGGCCGGGTCAAGCCCGGCCCTGTAATACCTGGCTCATGACATGCTGCAGCATGTCATGCCTCAAACACCGGCGGCCCTCCGGACCTTGGCTTTGCGGCACCAGCCGCGGGCCGCAGGTCGGGGCCTCATGAGCCAGGTATGATTCGTCCCCCTGGCGCGCCGGCCAAGGTGACCGGCAGGCTGGTCGGATTGCGCCCTGTGACGCCGCCCTGGCGAGGCAGGCTCTACTCGCCCGCCAGTCGCGCCGCCATCATCGGCGCGCCCAGCCGCATCAACCCGTTCACGTCGGGCGACTGGTCGAGGCCGATCACGGCATCGGCCAGTTGCGTCGCCCGCTCCTGGCCCAGAACGGCACCCGCCAGGCCGTGGAACTTGGCGCGCAGTTCGGCCTCGGTCAGGAAATTCTCGGGCTCGCCCTTCGCCACCTTCACCAGCCTCACGAAGGTCTGGCCACGCGCCTTCACCGTTAGCTTGCCGGCCATGTAGGTAGGGAAAAGAGCCTGGATCTCCGGGTCCTCGACGCACTCGATCTTCGGCAGCAGGCTGCGGACCGCGGGGTCATGCAGCAAGGCGTAGCTGTCCCAGCCCATATGGCCATGGGCGAGGCCGCAGCTCACCACGAAGGGCCCGCTGAACTGGCCGTCCACCACATTCTGCGGGTTCTGCTTGTAGGCCAGCGGCGCACCGACCAGAAGCATGCCCTTGTTGGGCAGGCCCATGGTGACGCTCTCGATCTCCTCCGGCTTCAGGCCAAGCTCGGCCCGCAGCGCGATGGCGGCGTCCACCCCGGCATGGCCGTAGCGGCAGGAGGGGTAGGGCTTCACCGCCGTCTGCATCAGCTCGAACTCGGTGCCGAGGCCCTGCAGGGCCCGCTCCGGCGTCGGGTTCGGCGCATAGGCGCGGAGGAAGCCGGCCTTGCCCTCGAAGGCCTCGGCGGCACCACGGAAGCCCTGGCGGGCCAGCGTCGCCGCGGCGAGACCGTTCATGGCGCTCCAGCCCACCTGGAAGCGCTTGGTCCAGGCGCCGTTGGCCAAGAAGTGCAGGGACCCGGCCGCCTGGGAGAGGGCGATGCCGAAAGCATCCTCCATGCCCTTCGCATCCAGGCCGAAGACCCGCGCGGCGGCGGCGGCGGCGCCGAAGGCGCCGCAGGTCGCGGTCGGGTGATAGCCACGATCGTAATGATCGCCGCCGGGCAGGGCCAGCGCCAGGCGGCAGGTCACCTCATAGCCGGCGACGATGGCGGAGAGGACCGTGCGGCCGGAGGCGCCCACCATCTCGGCCGCCGCCAGCGCCGCCGGGATCACCGGCGCGCCGGGGTGCAGCGTGCCGGCTGCATGGGTGTCGTCGAAATCGAGGGAGTGGGCGAGGGCGCCGTTCAGCAGCGCCGCGCCGGCCGGGGTGTAGCGCGCCGAATCACCCAGCACGGCGGAGCCGCCGGCGGCGAGGCCGAGGGCGCGGACCGCTTCCAGCAGGGCCGGCGTGCTCTCGGCGTCATGCCGGCCGCGGACGATGTTCCCGACCAGGTCGAGCACGAGGAAGCGCGTGCGCTCCTGCACCTCGGCCGGCAGCGCGGCGAAGTCGAGCGTGGCGCAGTATTGGGCGAGGGTGGCGGTGACGGCGGCCATGGACGTCCTCCAGGAACTTTCGGCAATCCTAGGCGGGCAGGGACCTGCGGCCAAGCCACGCCTGCCGTCTGTCGGGCTGGGTGTGGATTGAATACTGTTGCCTATGTTTCTCGCGTTGCGGTAGCCCGGCGCGCATGGCACCTCTCCACCCCATGTTCCCACGGCGTCAGCTCCTCGGCGGAGTCGCTTCCCTCGCCGCCTGCCCCGCCCTTGCCCAGGGCGGCATGGCAGGCAGCTTCGAATCCTTCCTGGAGGGGGTTCGCGCCGATGCGCGTCGCGCCGGCGTCTCGCCCGCCACGCTGTCGCGGGCCTTCGGCGCCTTGCAGCCGAACCAGCGCGTCATCGAACTGGACCGGCGCCAGGCCGAAGGCTTCCTGACCTGGGAGGAGTACCGCGACCGCATCATGGTCAACCCGACGCGGGTGGCCAACGGCCAGCGGAACTATGCGGAGAACCGCGCCCTGCTCGGCGCCATCGAGACGCGCTACCGCGTCTCGCCGCGGGTCATCGTGGCGATCTGGGGCGTCGAGACCAATTTCGGCGGCAATACCGGCGGCTTCTCCGTCATCGAGGCCCTCGCCACCCTCGCCTGGGAAGGCCGGCGCGCCGAGTTCTTCCGCAAGGAGCTGCTGGCGGCGCTCCGGGTGCTGGATGGCGGCCATATCTCGCCTGCCCGCATGACCGGAAGCTGGGCCGGGGCGATGGGCCAGCCGCAATTCATGCCGAGCAATTTCGAGCGCATGGCGGTGGATTTCGACGGCGACGGGCGCCGGGACATCTGGGACAGCCGGTCCGACGCGCTCGCTTCCATCGCCCATTACTTCCAGAAGCATGGCTGGCGGGAGGGCGAGCCCTGGGGCCGCGCGGTGCGCCCGCCGCCCGGCTTCACGCTGGACGGGGCCGATACCGAGAGCGTCCGCAGCCTGCGCGACTGGGGCCGGCTCGGCTTCCGTTCGGAGGATGGCAGCCCGCTGCCCGGCTCGGAACTCGAGGCCCGGCTGGTGCTGCCGAATCGTGGCTCCGGCCAGGTCTTTCTCGGCCACCACAATCTCCGGGTCATCCGCCGCTACAACAGCCCGGTGAATTACGGCCTCGCTGTCGGCCTGCTCTCCGACCGCATCGGATGAGGCGCCTCGCCGCGCGCCATCCGGCGCGGCGCGGAGGCGGGCGCCCGGCGAGCGGTGCCCGATGCATGGGGCGCCCGCTGCTCCTCGTCGCCACGTTCGCCCTGGCGGCGCTGCCAGGCTGCACGCCCGCGTCCACGGAACGGTCTGAGCCGCGTTACATACTGGGCGAGCCCTACAGCCTCGGCGGGCTCTGGTCCTACCCAAAGGAGGAGTTCGGCCGCAGCGAGGCCGGCCTCGCCGCCGTGCTGCCGGACCGGCGCCCCGGCCGCCGAACCGCCAATGGCGAGATCTTCGACCCCGGCCTGCTGATGGGGTCCCACCGTACCCTGCAACTGCCGGCCCTCGTCACGGTCTGGAACCTGGAGACCGGCCACGAGATCCGGCTTCGGCTGAACGACCGCGGGCCGGAACAGCCAGGCCGCGTCATCGGCCTCTCCGCCCGCGCCGCCGCGCTGCTCGGCATCCCGCCGGGCGGCACGGCGCAGGTCCGGGTCTCGGTGGAGGACGGGCCGAGCCGCGCGCTCGCCCGCGCGCTGCCGAGCAGCGAGCGCTTGGCCCCGCAGATCGAGGCGGCGCCGGTCGCCGCGGTCGAGCGCGAGACGCTCGCCCCGCTGCCCGGCGCCCGCCAGGCGGAGCGGGTGCGGGAGGCAGCACGCGGCCCCGCCATCCCCGCGGCGCCAGACGCCACGGCGGAACTGCCGCCCGACCCCTTGCCCGAGCAGGTCAGGCAGCGCGGGCCGCAGCCCGGGCGCCTGCTGGTGGAGGTCGGCAGCTTCTTCCGGCGCGACCTGGCGCAGCGGCAAGCGGCGCAACTCGGCGGGCTCGGTGCCCGCGTCGAGCCCTTCGGCGGCGGCCGGCAGCCGCAGTACCGCGTTCGGCTCGGCCCCTTCCCGGATGTCGCCACGGCGGACCGGGCGATTGCCGCGGTGCTGGCCGCCGGCCTGCCCGAGGTTAAGCTTCTGGTCGAGTAATCCGCGCCAAATGCTTGAGCGGCAGCAGCCTGACAGCGTATGCGATGCCGCGAAGCCCGCAGGAGTCCAACCCCGCCATGAGTTCCCGCGCCGAAACGAAAGGCGCTCCCCGTCGCGCCGTCCTCCTGCCCGCGGTGGCGCTGGCCGCCGGCGCTCTGCCGTTGCCCGCGCTCGCCCAGCAGCGGCCGCCCGCCGGCGCCCGCCCGCCCGCGGCTGGCCGCGCGCCCGCGCCGCCGCCCAGCGCCCCCGCCACCACGCCGCTCGGGCCGGTGGACACCATCGCCCGCCAGGCGCTGATCGTCGATTTCGACACGGATGCGGTGCTGCTGGAGAAGAACGCCGACGAGCGCATGCCGCCCTCCTCCATGTCGAAGCTAATGACGATGTATGTCGTCTTCGACATGATGAAGAAGGGCCGGCTGCAGCCGGACCAGGGGCTGCCGGTCAGCGAGCGGGCTTGGCGCATGGGCGGCAGCAAGATGTTCGTCCAGATCGGCAACCAGGTGCCGGTCGATGCCCTGATCCGCGGCGTCATCGTGCAGTCCGGCAATGATGCCTGCATCGTGCTTGCCGAGGCGATCAGCGGCTCGGAGCAGCAATTCGCCGAGTTGCTGAACCAGGAGGCGAAGCGGATCGGCCTGAAGGACAGCAATTTCCGCAACGCCACCGGCTGGCCGGATCCGGAGCACCGGATGACCTGCCGCGACCTGGCAATTCTGGCCAAGCGGATCGTGCTCGATTTTCCCGAATACTACCGCATCTACAACGAGCGCAGCTTCACCTGGAACAACATCAGCCAGGAGAATCGCAACCCGGCCCTTGCTCGCGTCCCCGGCGCAGACGGGCTGAAGACCGGCCATACCGAGGAGGCAGGCTTCGGCCTGACCGCCAGCGCCAAGCGTGGCGAGCGCCGGCTGATCCTGGTCGTCAACGGCCTTCCGACCATGCGGGCCCGGGCGGAGGAGAGCGAGCGGCTGCTCGAATGGGGCTTCCGCGAGTTCGAGAATGTGGTGCTCTTCAAGGCTTCGGACGTGGTGGAGGAGGTGCCGGTGCATCTCGGCAACCGCCGCACCGTGCCGCTGGTGGGCGGCAAGGACATGATCGTGACCCTGCCGCGCAACTGGCGGAACCGGCTGCAGGCGCGGCTGCGCTACGACGCGCCGATCTCGGCGCCGGTGCTGAAGGGGCAGGAGCTGGGCCGGCTGGAGGTCTCGGGCCAGGGCGTGCCGAACCTCTCCCTGCCGCTGCTGGCGGGGGCGGATGTGGCACGGCTCGGGCTGGTCCCGCGCATCCCGGCCGTCATCAACTCCTGGTTCGCCGGCAGCTGAGATGCCGCGCGGCCGCTTCATCACGCTTGAGGGCGGGGAGGGGGCCGGGAAGTCCACCCAGGCGCGCCTGCTCGAGGACGCGCTGATGGCCCTGGGTCACCGTGTGCTGCGCACGCGCGAGCCTGGCGGCGCGGCGGGGGCGGAAGCGATCCGGGGCGTGCTGCTTGGCCACGGCCCCTGGGATGGCGTCGCGGAATGCATGCTGCATTTCGCGGCGCGGCGGGAGCATGTGGCGCGGACCATCCTGCCGGCACTGGAGGCCGGGGCCTGGGTGATTTCCGACCGCTTCGCCGATTCCACCATGGCCTATCAGGTCTTCGGCCAGGGTGTGCCGCGCGCGGTCTTTGACGCACTGGCCGCCCTGGCGCTGGAGGGACTCAGGCCCGATCTGACGCTGGTGCTGGATATCGGCCCCGAGGAAGGCCTGGCCCGTGCCGCCGCCCGCGGCGAGACCAATCGCTACGAGGCGCTGGACCCGGATTTCCACGCCCGGGTCCGCGCCGGCTTCCGGGCCATTGCCGCGGCCGAGCCGGCACGCTGCGCCGTGGTGGACGCGACCGCGGCGCCGGAGGGGGTGGCGGCGGACATCCTCCGGATTGTCCGCGCCCGGCTGGCGCCGTGATGCCCGCCGCCCACCCCGCCACGCCCGCAATGCCTTACCGTCCGGTCACGGGATGCCTCCCTCCCGACTCGCCTCCGGCGGTCGCGGCGCGGAGGGCATGGGCGCCGTGAGCCCGCCTCCCGCCCCCCGTGCCAATCCCGATCTGGTCGGGCATGACGACCCGGCCCGCACACTGGAGGAAGCCGCGCGCGCCGGCCGGTTGCATCATGCCTGGCTGATCGCCGGGCCGCCGGGGGTAGGCAAGGCGACGCTCGCCTATCGCTTCGCCCGCTGGTTGCTGGCCGGCCTGCCGCCGGCGGTGCCGGGCCGGCCGCCGCTGGAGGTTGCGGAGACGGACCCCACTTTCCGCCGCGTCGCCTCCGGCGCGCATGCCGACCTCTTCACCCTCGCCCCGAGCCTTGGCGACAAAGGGGGCAAGAAGGAGGTGCTGCGCGCCGACGAGGCCCGCGCCGCGCTCCGCTTCATGGCCATGACCGCCGCCGAGGGCGGCTGGCGGGCGGTGGTGATCGAGAATCTCGAGCAGTCCGAGCGCGAGGTCGTCCAGAACATCCTGCTGAAGACGCTGGAGGAGCCGCCGCCCCGCACCGTGCAGTTGCTGGTGACCAGCGCCCCGGACCGACTGCTGCCCACCATCCGCAGCCGCTGCCGCCGCCTCGATCTCTTCCCCCTACCGGACGCCAGCATGGAGTCGCTGCTGGCCCGCTGGCTGCCGGAGTTCTCCGGGCCCGACCGCGCCGGCCTCGTCCGGATCGCCGATGGCTGTCCGGGCACGGCGCTGGCGCTGGCGGAAGGCGAGGGGCTGGCCCTGCAGGGGATGGTCGAGGAGGTGCTGGCCGGGCTGCCGAAGCTCGATCCGCGGCGCCTGCACGTCATCGCGGACGGCATTGCCGGCCGCCGTGACGCCCAGGCGCTCCCGGTCTTCCTGGCGCTGCTGCGCCGGGCCCTGGCGGCCGGGCTGCGCGAGGCCGGTCGCGGCGGCAATGCCCCCCTCTGGCTGGCCGGGCGTTCGCTTGCCGACTGGGCGACCGTATGGGACAAGCTCGGCCGACTGGCCGATGAGACCGAGCGCCTGAACCTGGACCGCAAGCAGGCGGTCCTGACCGGCCTCTCCTGGCTCTCCGCGCGCTGAAGGATCTATGGTCCGGCCCGGGCGCCGCCGTGCGAGGGCGCCGTCGCGCCGGGCCGGCTGAAGGGCAGCTTCATGGCAACCGTCTACCTGACGACCCCGATCTACTACGTGAACGACCGGCCCCATATCGGCCATGCCTATACCTCGCTCGCGACCGACGTTCTGGCGCGCTGGAAGCGACTGGAAGGGCATGAGGTCTTTTTCCTGACCGGCACCGACGAGCACGGCCAGAAGGTGGAGAAGGCGGCGCAGGATTCCGGCATGGACCCCCAGGCCTTCACCGACCAGGTGAGCGGGCATTTCCGTGACCTCGCGGCGCGGATGGGCTTCTCCAACGACGACTTCATCCGCACCACCGAGCCGCGCCACAAAGCCGCCTGCCAAGCGTTGTGGGAGGAGCTGGTCCGGCGGGACGAGATCTATCTCGGCCATTACGAGGGCTGGTATGCCGTCCGTGACGAGGCGTTCTACGGCCCGGACGAGCTGACCGAGCGGGACGGGGTGAGATACGCCCCCTCCGGCGCGCCGGTCGCCTGGGTGAAGGAGCCCTCCTACTTCTTCCGCTTGTCCCGGTGGCAGGACTGGCTGCTACAGTTCTATGAGGAGAACCCCGGCTTCATTGCGCCGGCCTCCCGCCGCAACGAGGTGATCAGCTTCGTCAAGGCGGGGCTGCAGGATCTCTCTATCAGCCGGACCAGCTTCAAATGGGGCGTGCCGGTACCGAACAACCCGCAGCATGTCATGTATGTCTGGCTGGATGCGTTGACCAACTACATCACCGCCGCCGGCTATCCGGACACCCAGGCGCCGCGCTGGAAATTCTGGCCGGCCGATGTGCATTTCGTCGGCAAGGACATTGTCCGCTTCCACGCCATCTACTGGCCGGCCTTCCTGGCTGCTGCCGGCATCGCCCCGCCAAAGCGGGTCTTCGCCCATGGCTGGTGGACCAACGAGGGGCAGAAGATCTCGAAATCCCTTGGCAATGTCATCGACCCGCTGAAGCTGGTCGAGGAGTACGGCCTCGACCCCGTCCGCTACTTCCTGCTGCGGGAGGTGCCCTTCGGCAATGACGGCGACTTCCAGCGCAAGGCCCTGATCGGGCGGCTAAACGGGGAGCTGGCGGATGCGCTGGGCAATCTGGCCAACCGCACGCTCTCGCTGATCCAGCGCAATTGCGGCGGCGCATTGCCGGCGCCGGCCGAGGCCGGGGAGGGCGATACCGAGTTGCTTGGCGCCATCGGCGCGCTGCCGGGCCGGGTCGGGGCGCATCTCGACGCCCAGGAATTCCACCTGGCGCTGGAGGCCATCATGGCCGAGGTCCGTGCCGCCAATGGCTACGTCACCGTCCAGCAGCCCTGGGCGCTGAAGAAGACCGACCCGGTGCGCATGGCGGTCGTGCTGCGCCATCTGCACTCGGCGCTGCGAGTTTTCGCCACCCTCCTGCAGCCCTTCATGCCGGCGACCATGGCGGCGATGCTGGACCAGCTGGGCGTGCCGGAGCAGGCGAGGGGACTCAGCGCCCTTTCGGCCCCGTTGCCCGAGGGTACGGCCCTGCCGCCGCCTGCGCCGCTCTTCCGCAAGATCGAGGATGCCGCGTAAGCCCCATGCTGATCGATAGCCATTGCCACCTCGACTATTACGTCGAGGCGGAGATCGAGGACATCGTGGCGCGCGCCCGGGCGGCGGGCGTGGGCCGCATGGTCACCATCGGAACGCGCGTGACGCAGGCGGAGCAGGTCAAGGCCCTGGCCGACCGCTTCCCCGATGTCTGGGGCACGGTCGGCGTCCACCCGCACAATGCCGGGGAGGAGGATGGCATGCCGACGGTCGAGGAGATCGCGGCACTGGCCGACCACCCGAAGGTCATCGGCATCGGCGAGGCCGGGCTCGACTATTTCTATGACAAGGCCCCACGCGAGGCGCAGCAGGAGGGCTTCCGCCGCCACATCCGGGCCGCCCGCCTCACTGGCCTGCCGCTGGCGATCCATGCCCGCCAGGCGGATGATGACGTGATCGGCATCCTGCGGGACGAGCGCGAGTCGGGCGGCCCCTATGACTTCCTGCTGCATTGCTTCTCCTCCGGTGCGGATCTTGCGAGGCAGGCGGTCGCTATGGGCGGCTATGTCTCCTTCTCCGGTATCCTGACCTTCCCGAAATCGCCCGAGATCCGGGCGGTGGCGGCGGAGCTCCCGGCCAACCGGATCCTGGTCGAGACCGACAGCCCGTATCTCGCGCCGGTGCCGCTGCGCGGGAAGCGCTGCGAACCGGGCTACGTGACCCACACGGCCAGGGTGCTGGCTGAGACCCGTGGTGTCAGCCAGGCGGAGATCGAGGCCACCACCACCGAGAACTTCTTCCGCCTGTTCAAGAAGGCCGCGTGAGCACGCTGCGCGTCACCCTTCTCGGTTGCGGCGGCTCGGGTGGCGTGCCGCTGCTGGGCGGCCAGGATGGGGGCGGGGAGTGGGGTGACTGCGACCCGGCCGAGCCCCGCAACCGCCGAACCCGGACCTCGGCCATGATCCAGAGCCCGGGTGGAGGACGGCTGCTGATCGATGCCGGGCCCGACCTGCGGCAGCAGATGCTGGCCTGCCGGATCGGCTGCTTCGATGCGGTGCTCTTCACTCATCCTCATGCGGACCACATCCTGGGCATCGACGACATCCGCCAGGTGAACCGCATCCTCGGCCGGGCGGTGGATGCCTGGGGCACCAGGACCACGCTGCAGAAGCTGGACGAGCGCTTCGACTACGCCTTCATCGGCCCGACGGAGTTCTTCTTTCGTCCCGCGCTGGAGCCGCGGCGTATTGCATACGGAGAACAAGTCGAGACTGCCGGCATGACGGTGGAGGTCTTCCGCCAGGACCATGGCGTGATGGACAGCCTCGGCGTCCGGGTCGGACGCTTCGCATACTCGACCGATGTGGTCGGGCTGCCGGAGGAAAGCCTGGCAGCGCTGGAAGGTCTGGATACCTGGGTGGTCGGCTGCTTCCAGCACCGGCCGCATAAGGTGCATGCCAATCTGGAGCAGGTCCTGGACTGGGTGGCGCGGCTGAAGCCGCGGCGGACGGTGCTGACCCATATGGGACCGGCCATGGATTATCGGAGGCTGCTGCGGGAGTTGCCGCCGGACATCGAGCCTGGCTTTGACGGCATGGTGCTCGACGTGCCGCTGGGCTGAGGGCTGCCTGAGGACCGAGGGAGCGGCAATTCCCCAGCCTTATCCCCAGGCCCGTGTTTTCCATAATATATCTTATGCGGCAAGAAGATCATGGGGATAAGGTCGGGATGGCGCGCACAGAACCGAGCGAACGCTTGCTGCCGTCCGCCTAGCTACTCCCGGATTGTGCTTGAGCCCCCCACAGGCCCCCGATCCCCTGCCTACCTCGGATGGCCAGTCAGGTCCATGGATACCACATGGATTGACGTGTCGGCGCCACCACGCTGATGCGGGCAAGCCACAGTTGGATTGCCAAGGGGTGCCCCTGCTGCCCAGGATTTGGCCAGCAGTTGACGATCGGGCACGGCTCGCCGGCGGGCCAGAAGATTCGGCTTGCCGCAGGGTTTGGAGGCTCAGCCGCAAGCCGTTGTGGTTGATATCTGGGAATCCACCAGCCGCCAGGAGCGAGATCGCCACAAGAGCGAGTTCCACATCGCGACTCCTCTCTTGCTCCTGACCCGCATTGCCGCACAGGGAGCCGTCAGAACCCCTGGAGTGCGCCATGACCGCCGATTCTCCTGCTTTGCGCCCAGAGTCCACGCCCCCCGACGTCGCACTGCTGCGACTGCTTGCCACCATGGCCCGGCTGCGGGACCCGGCCAGCGGCTGTCCGTGGGACCAGGTGCAGAGCTTCGCCACCATCGCGCCCTACACTATCGAGGAAGCCTATGAGGTGGCGGATGCCATCCGCCGGGGCGACCGGGCCGCACTGCTGGATGAGTTGGGCGATCTCCTGTTTCAGGTCGTCTACCACGCGCGCATGGCCGAGGAGGAAGGAAGATTTTCCTTCGGCGATGTTGCGGATTTTATTCACAGGAAAATGGTCTCAAGACATCCTCATGTGTTTGGCGCCGCAACAGCGCGCTCCGCCGCCGAGCAGACCAGCGCCTGGGAGGCACAGAAGGCGGCCGAACGGGCGGCGCGGCGCGAGACCGGCACGCTCGCCGGAATTCCGTCCGGGCTCCCTGCCCTCACCCGCGCCAACAAGCTGGCGCGGCGCGCCGCCAGGGTCGGCTTCGACTGGCCGGACGCCGACGCGGTGCTGGACAAGCTGGAGGAGGAGGCAGCCGAGTTGCGGGCCGAGTTGCCGGCGGCCGACCCGGCACGGCTTGCCGATGAGGTCGGTGACCTGTTCTTCGTGCTCGCCAATCTGGCGCGCAAGCTGGATCTCGACCCGGAGGAATGCCTGCGCGCCGCCAATGCGAAGTTCGAGCGGCGCTTCACGGGCGTCGAGCAGCGCCTGGCGGCCCGCGGCCTCAGCCCCGCCGATGCCGGGCTGGAGGCGATGGAGGCGGAATGGCAGGCCGTGAAAGCCGCCGAGGCGTCTGGAGGCTGAGCGACCGACGGGCGGTCCGGTCACAAGGACTACCTGTTGAGACTCAGCCGGCTCACCTGGGCTGGCTGAGCCTCTGACACGTTTAGTAAATTGTTTTACTTCTCGCCTGAAACCCTAGGGTCTTTGATCCGGATCGGTTTTTTCGAATGACATGAATTTACAATCTATCGTAAATAAATCACACTCACGGTCACCGCCCGCGAAGAGCGCCCCGCCAAATAGAACAAAAATAGCCATTATCAGGAACTTTGTGGCTGGACTGGTGCGCTTCAGAGCAGCTCCGCCTCTTGCCCAAGGGCAAAGTCGCCCCGCATGTGCGGGCCGGAGGCAGGAGCTATTCGGATTGCGTTCAAGCCGGAGCGTTGCTCGGCCCCAGGTGACCGCCCTTTACGGGCCGGCACCTCTGCACAGCCGCCTGTGCCAGCTCTGGATAGAGCGTCCTGCGATGCGGATCAGACCGTCCACGCGGGACCTGCCTGCAACACGCCAGCAAATGGGTCGTGCCGCAACCCGTGCGGGACGGGCGCTCAGCCCTGTGGCCGGGTGGCCGCCCGCAGCCGGACATGCTCGGGCAGCGGGATGAACTCCTTCTCATCCCCCGGCACCTTGGCAAAGCGGCCAGCCTGCCAGTCCGCCTTGGCCTGCTCGATCCGCTCGCGCGAGGAACTCACGAAATTCCAGAAGACATAGCGCGGCCCATCCATCGCTGCGCCGCCCAGCAGCAACAGCCGCGCGCCTTGCGGGCCGGCGGCCAGCGCCAGCCCATCCCCGGCGCGGAAGACCAGCATACGGCCCGGCCCGAACCGGTCGCCGGCGATCGTCACCTCACCTTGCAGCACATAGGCCGCCCGCTCCTCATGCTGGGCCGGCAGCGGCACCCGCGCATCCGGGGCCAGCACCGCATCGGCATAGAAGAGCGGCGAGGCGGTGGCGACCGGGGCCCGCATGCCCCAGCCCTCACCCGCGATCAGCCGTAGGCGGAGTCCGCCTTCCTCCGCCAGCGGCAGCGTTGCCGCCGGGTGATGGGCGAAGCCCGGCGCCGTCTCCTCGGCCGCACGGGGCAGCGCCACCCAGGATTGGATGCCGAAGAGCCGGCGCGCGGCCTGGCGATCCTCGGCGCTGCTCCGCTCGGAATGGGTGATGCCCCGCCCGGCGGTCATCCAGTTCACGTCGCCCGGCCGGATCGGCTGGTCAGAGCCCAGGCTGTCCCGGTGCTGGATGGCGCCGTCGAACAGGCGCGCGGGGCAGGAGGACCAGGGAGACGTCCTTCGGGGCCTCGCCAGAGGCCGGGTCGTCGGCAGGCTGCCAGCTCATAGTCTCGCTCCCTCTCTCCGCTGCCGGGCCACCATGGGTCATGGCCCCAGCCTCAAGGCCGGACGACGCCGCCCTGCGGGCCCGGCACTACAAGTATCGCTTGGCCAGCAGCATGTGCACGCCCTTGTTCCCGTCCACGGTCTGGGTGATCCGCAGGTCGCCGGCCAGGGAGCAGAGCATATAGGCCTGGTTGCGCGAGAGATTGGTCCGTGCGCAGATCTCCCGCACCATCTCGCGCACCGCCTGCTTCGCGGCATCGTCCAGGTCCTCGTCGAGACCGATTGCCATCAGATGCGTCGCGGTCTCAGCGAAGGGCATCCTGAGCTGGATGTCCTTGCGGACGGTCAGGCGGAAGCCGCCCTTGAGGCCGGTCTCGAGCGCGGTGACGCAGACCTCGCCATCGCCCTGCACGCCATGCCCGTCCCCGGCATAGAAGAGCGCGCCCGGGTTGAAGACCGGCAGGTAGAGCCTGGTGCCGGGCTTCAACTCCTTGTTGTCCATGTTGCCGCCGAAGGCGCGCGGGATATTGGTAGAGCAGCGCCCCCATTCCGGCGGGGGTGCCGTGCCGATCACCCCGAAGAAGGGATCGAGCGGCAATTCCGTTCCCCAGGGCAGCAGGCAGGTGCCACGCGCCCGGTCGATCGTCGGGTGGATGGTCTCGTAATCCGTGAACTCCTCCGGCAGCGTGCCGAGCAGCGGCAGGACGGAGACGAAGCCCCAATCCATGGTCGGCTCGGCCGAGAGGATGTCCACCTGCAGCGTATCGCCGCGTTCGGCGCCGCGGACGAAGACCAGGCGGTTGACGAAATGCGCGCCGGGACCCTGCTGCATCCGCTCCACCGCCGCCCGGAACTCCGGGGCACCAGTGCCGGGTCCGCGGGGAAGCAGGCGCAGCCCCCGGCCGGGACCGAGGCGATGGTGACGATGTCGCCGGAGTCTATGGTCAGCGCCGGCGGGGTGCGGGCGTCAAGCGTGCCCCAGACCATCATCTCGGGCGTGGCGGGGATATCGTGATGCGCAGGCATGGCAAAGTCCTTGCAGCGGAAGGACGCAGGCCCGCCCTCTCGGGATGGCTCGCCAGGGAGGGTCGGGGCTGGCGCATCTTCCGCATGCTTGGCTGGCCGGTGCCGCGTCTCTCCCGCCGGGATGGTGGGCGCGCCGCTCGGGCCACGCAAGAGCGCTGCCGGGAGGAGCCCGGCAGGCAGGCTGGCAGCATCTCGGCAGTGCATGGACCTGTTGGCCGGGGGCCGGTGCCGACGCCCTCCTCCTACCGCGCTGCGATGGTGGACCCGGGCATGGAACACAAGCGAGAGCGGCCCAGATCCTGGCCGCCGGGACAGGCTGGCCAGTATGGGCAACCGTTGCGGGCGGCGCGGTGCCGCCGCTACTCCGCCAGCAGCGCCACGTGCAGCGCCTCCCAACTCGCCCGGTCGGGCGCCACGATCATCCCGCCGCCGGTGACCAGCGGCCCATAGGCACTGCCGTCGAACCGCGCCGCATAGCCGCCGGCCTCCCGGTGCAGCAGCCAGCCCGGCGCGTGGTCCCAGGGCATCAGCCGGTTGTAGAGCAGCGCATGGGCATGACCGCCCGCCACCAGCCGGTACTCATGCGCGGCACAGCGGAAGCCGACCACGGCCCGCAGCCGGGAGAGGCGCGTCGTCACCTGGCTCCGCAGCGGTTCCGCCAGATAGGACCAACTGATCGAGCCCACCATCTGCTTCACCGGCACCGGTGTCGCGACGCGCAGATCGTGCCGGTGGCCATCCGGCGCTTCGATCCAGGCGCCCTCCCCGCGCAGCGCGATCGCGGTGTCGTCGCCAAGCGGGTCATGGATCCAGGCGGCCACGATCTCGCCCCGGACGATGGCGGCGGCCATAGTCCCGAAGAGCGGCAGTCCGGCCGCGAAATTGGCGGTGCCGTCCACCGGATCGACCACGAAGGCGAGTTCCGCCCCGGCGAGCCGTCCGAGCAACGCCGGATCGGCCGCCGTGCCCTCCTCGCCCACCACGAGGCAGCCCGGGAAGCGGGCGGCAAGCCCGGCTTCGATCACCCGCTCCGCCGCCTCATCGGCATCCGTGACAAGGTCGAGCGGTCCGGTCTTGGTCCGCACCTCGCCCTGCGCCAGGCGCCGGAAGCGCGGCAGGATCTCGGCCCGCGCGGCCTCCCGCAGCAGGGACGCCACATCGGCCAGCGCCCGGTGGTCCAGCCTCATGCCTCGGCACTCCAGGGGCAGCGCGGGGTCACGCCGGCGGTTGCTCGAAACGCGCCCGGTCGGCCGGGCTCAGGCGGACGGTGACCCGCACATCCCCCTCCCCGTCGTCGCGGGCCAGCACCTCGCCATGCCGGTAGAGCCAGGCGAGCCGGGCGCCGTCCGAGGCCGGGATGGCGTAATCGACCGTCTCCATCCCGGCAGCAAGCCTGGCATCGAGGGCGGTGCGCAAATCGTCCAGCCCCTCGCCCGTGAGCGCCGAGACGGCGAGCGCCACGCCGGCATCGCTGCCGCCCAGACCGGGCACGGCCCCGATGCCGCCGAGCAGGTCGGCCTTGTTCAGCACCTCGACCACCCGGCTCTCCCAGCCCTCATCGAGGGCGGCGTTCGGGCCGTTTGCCATCTCGGTCAGCACACGCACCACATCGGTGCGCTGCGCGGCGGTATCGGGGTGGGAGACGTCGCGCACATGCAGGATGATATCGGCGGCCGCCACCTCCTCCAGCGTCGCCCGGAAGGCCTCGACGAGCTGGGTCGGCAGGTCGGAGATGAAGCCAACGGTGTCGGACAGGATGGCGCGCCTGCCGGAGGGCAGGCGGATGCCGCGCATGGTCGGGTCGAGGGTCGCGAAGAGCTGGTCCTGGGCGTAGACGCCGGCGCCGGTGAGCGCGTTGAACAGGGTGCTCTTGCCCGCATTGGTGTAGCCGACCAGGGCGACCACCGGATAGGGCACCCGCTCCCGCGCGCGGCGGTGAAGGCCGCGGGTCCGGCGGACCTGCTCCAGCTCCTTTTTCAGCTTCACCATCCGCTCGCCGATCAGGCGGCGGTCGATCTCAATCTGCGACTCACCGGGACCGCCGAGGAAGCCGAAGCCGCCCCGCTGCCGCTCGAGATGGGTCCAGGACCGGACAAGGCGGGTGCGCTGGTAGTCCAGATGGGCAAGCTCGACCTGCAACGCGCCCTCCTTGGTGCGGGCGCGCTCGCCGAAGATCTCCAGGATCAGGCCGGTGCGGTCGATAACCTTGCAGCGCCACTCCCGTTCCAGGTTGCGCTGCTGCACGGGCGTGAGGGCGGCATCCACCACGGCGAGGCCGACGCGGTGCGCGGCGATCGCCTCCCCGGCGGCCTGCACCTGGCCCTCGCCCAGCAGGGTGCTGGGGCGGCGCTCACGCAGCGGGAAGATCGTCTGGTGGACGATGGTCACGCCGATGCTGGCGGCCAGGCCCACAGCCTCCGCCAGCCGCGCCTCGGCAGCGCGCGGCGCGCCTTCGGCCGCGCCGGGGGCGGCGCGACCGGGCCGGTCATAGGGCAGGATGACCGCGGCGCGGGTCGGCCCCTGGTCGGAACCGTCCCCGCGGTCATTGGCCGGCGAGGGCAGGCCGAGCTCAGTTCGATCCGACAGGGTTGACCTCGCGGGCCATGGTTAGCGTCGTCCCCTCGGTCCGGACGGCCGCACCTTCACGCGGAGCGTTGGCGTCGAAGAGCTGGATCGGCGCGCCCGGCATGACGGTGCTGATCGCATGCTTGTAGACGAGCTGCGTATGCCCGTCCCGCCGCAGCAGAACGGAGAAATTATCAAACCAGGTGATGATGCCCTGCAGCTTGACGCCATTGACGAGAAAGATCGTCACGGGGGTCTTGCTCTTGCGAACGTGGTTCAGGAACACGTCCTGTACGTTCTGGGACTTCTCGGCGGCCACGGCGCGGTCCTTCTTGTTTTTGGCAGCCACTCAATGCGGCGTGCCGGGGCTGGTGTCGCCCACGGAGCAGGCGGGGGCAACATCCGATACCGAGGCCCGGCTTGCAAGGGATGGTTGAGCATCAAATGCAGAATTTTGCTGCGATGCAGCAATGCGATTTCAGCAGGGGCGCGGCGGGGTTTCGAGGCGGCAGGGACGTCCGGCGGCAAGGCTGGCGCCGGGCCATGGGAGGCCGCGGCAAGCCCCTTCACCGCAGGCGGGCTCCGATGCCAAGGCAGGCAGGACCGGCGTGCCGGTACTGGCCCGCATCAATGGTTCTGCACGGCAGGCCGCGCGATTGCTCTCAGCCGGCCCGGAACCAGGCGGCAAGCGCCGCCCCATCGGCGAAGGCATAATCCGGCGCGGCATTGGCGACGCCGCCGTCATGTGCCGCATTGCCCAGCAGCACGGCGGTGCAGCCCGCCGCCCGCGCCGCCTGCATGTCGAGCGCGGTATCGCCGACATACCAGATCTCCGGCCCCGCCGCCTGTTCCAGCGCGTCCAGTGCCATACGGAAGGGGGCCGGGTCCGGCTTGTCCGCCGCCGCGTCGCCGGCGCCAAGCAGGGCGCGGAAATGGCCGGCCCAGCCGAGATGCGCCGCCTCCGCCCGCAGCAGCGGGCCCTGCTTGTTGCTGATGACGCCTTGCGGCAGGCCGGCGGCCGAAACGGCCTCGATCGCCGCCGCGGCACCGGGCATCGGCGTCAGCACCGCCAGGTGCCGGGCGCGGACTTCGGCATAGAAAGTGTCGCGCGCCTGCTCCCAGGCCGGGCCGAACATCTCCGGGAAAGTTTCGCGCAGCGAACGGCGGACGCGGGCCTTCACCTCCTCCAGCGTCCATTCCGGCAGGCCATGGGCGCGGAAGGCGGCGTTCAGCCCGGCGGCGATCGCCGCCCAGCCATCGACCAGCGTGTTGTCCCAGTCCCAGAGGACGGCCTTGGGGCGGGGAAGGGTCACGCCGCGTTCCTCAGATCGCCCTTCACGTGCCGGGCGAAGATGTCGAAGAGGCGGCGCACGACCGGGCCCACCGTCCCGTCCCCGACCGGCTTTCCGTCGATCCTCGTGATCGGCTTCACGAAGGAGGTGGCCGAGGTGATGAAGGCCTCGCGCGCGCGCCGCATCTCCTCGAGCGAGAAGTCACGCTCCTCGAAACCGATGCCGGCCTCCTTGAGCTCCGCCATCAGCGCGCCACGGGTGCAGCCGGGCAGGATGACATGGTCGAGGTGGCGGGTGCGGATCACGCCATGCTCGTCCACGATCCAGAAGGTGGTGGCGGCGCCTTCCGTGACCATGCCGGTGGCCTCGTCATAGAGGATGGCCTCGATCGCCCCCTGCTCCCGCGCCGCCTGGCGGGCGAGGCAATTGGGCAGCAGGTTCACGCTCTTGATGTCCCGCCGCGCCCAGCGGAGGTCCGGCAGGGTGATGCAGGCGGCCGCCCACCTGTCCACATCGGTCGGATAGGACGGTATGCGCTTGACGGTGACGACCAGCGCCGGGGGCACGGACCTGACCGGGAAGGCGTGGTCCCGCCGTGCGACCCCGCGCGTGACCTGCATGTAGAGTAGCCCCTCCGTGACCCGGTTGCGCCGCGCGACCTCGGCCAGGACATGGCGCAGCGCCGCGCGGGTCATCGGCATGGGCAGGCGGATCTCGCGCAGGCTGCGCTCCAGCCGGTCGAGATGGCGGTCCTCATCGATGAAGCGGCCGTTGTAGAGGTGCACGACCTCATAGATGCCATCACCGAACTGATAGCCGCGGTCCTCGATGTTCACTTCGGCCAGGCGCTGATCGACATAGCGGCCGTTCACATAGGCGATGCGCGACATGGGTCCCCGGGAGCCTGTGAGTCGGGGCGGACATTCGCCGGGTTTGGGACGGAAGGGAAGCGGGGGTCTTTGCCCCTCTCCGGTCCCCACCCCCGGCCAATGCGTCTCGCGCGGGTAGTGCATGCCATCCTTGCAGTCCCGTGTCTGGATGGCGTGGCATGAGGCCGATGCAGGGTCCTGACGGCTGGCCCGGGCCGGGCGCGAGGCGCGAGCGGCTCCCCTTCCCTGCCTGCCCCCGGACGGCAGACCGGCCGGCTTCTCCTAAGGCCGCATCCCATGCGTCCGCATCCCCGGCTCCAGCACGCGTTCCGCCAGCCCGGCGAACTCGCAGAGCAGCCGGCGCGTCTGCCGCGGGTCGATGATCTCCTCCACCCAGAAGGCTTCCGCCGTCCGCAGCGGGCTCCGCAGCTGCTGCAGCCGCGCCTCGATCTCTGCCAGCCTGGCCTGCGGGTCCTCGGCAGCGTCGATCTCGGCGCGGTAGGCCGCCTCGATCCCCCCCTCCAGCGGCAGGCTGCCCCAGCGCGCGCTGGGCCAGGCATAGCGGACGGAATAGCGGCTGGCCGGCTGGTGCACCACGCCGGCGACGCCGAAGGCGTTCCGGAGGATGACGGTGCACCAGGGCACGGTGGACTGGTTCACCGCCGCCATGGCGCGCACGCCCCAGCGGATGGTCGCGCGCTGTTCCGCCTCCAGCCCGATCATGAAGCCGGGGCAGTCCATCAGGTAGACGACCGGCAGGTGGAAGGTCTCGGCCAGATCGACGAAGCGGACCACCTTGGCGCAGGCATCGGCGGTCCAGGACCCGGCATAGAACATCGGGTCACCCGCCAGCACCGCGACCGGCCGGCCGTTCAGCCGGGCGAGGCAGGTGATGACGGAGCGGCCGAAATACCGCCCCACCTCGAAGACCGAGCCGCGGTCCATCAGCCCCTCGATGATCGGGCGCATCCGGTAGGGTTTTCGCAGATCACGCGGGATGACCGACAACCAGGACTCATCCGACCTGTTCGGGTCATCCTCGCATGGCAGGCGCTGGGGCAATTCCCAGACATTCCCCGGCAGGTAGGAGAGGAAGCGCCGTGCCGCGGCGAAGGCCTCCTCCTCCGTCTCCACCGCATGGTCCACCGCGCCGCTCTTGGTCTGGATCTCCCAACCGCCGAGTTCCGCCTTGGACAGGTTGTTGCCGAGCGCGTTCACCACTGGCGGTCCGGCGACGAACATCGCCGAGGTCTCCTTGGTCATCACCGAGAAATGCGTCGCTGCCAGCCTTGCCGCGCCGAGCCCGGCGACCGAGCCGAGGCCGAGGCCCACCACCGGCACGCGCGAGAGGTTGTCGCCGGTATGGTGGTAGAGCCAGGTGCCCCCGACGCCGCCCGGCAGGTTGGCGCGCCCCGTCGTCTCGATGGTCTTGACCGAGCCGCCGCCGCCCGAGCCCTCGATGATGCGGATGATCGGCAGCCGGAGATCGGCCGCCATCCGCTCCGCCATGATCGGCTTCTCGCGGATGGTGGCATCGGCGCTGCCCCCGCGCACGGTGAAGTCGTCGCCGACGATCACCACCGGCCTTCCATCCACCAGGCCGCGCCCCATGACGCAATTGGAGGGGGTGAAGCCCGCCAGCCGGCCATCCGGCCCGTACTCCCCCTTCCCCGCGATCGCCCCCACCTCGTGGAAGGTTCCGGGATCCAGCATGGCCCCGATCCGCTCCCGCACCGTCAGCCGGCCGCCCTCATGCTGGCGCCGCACCTTGTCGGGCCCGCCCATCGCCTCCGCCATGGCCTGCCGGCGGGCGAGTTCCTCCAATTCGGGCTGCCAGCTCATCCGTTCCTCTCCCTTGCTTGGCCGCCAGTTCAGCATGGCAGGCCGGGGGGCGGTAGCCGGGGCGGGTCGGGGCGCCTATCTTCCCGCCAAGCACGAGGAGGAACCCATGCCCGAACCCACCATGGCCGCCCCCGAAGCCTGCATCGTGGGATGGGCCCACAGCCCCTTCGGCAAGTCCGAGGAGCCGGACCTGGAGGGCCTGCTCGCCAGGGTCGGCCGCGCTGCCATCGAGGATGCCGGCATCTCCCCCGGTGAGATCGATGCCGGCTTCGTCGGCGTCTTCGGCGAGGGCTTCACCAACCAGGGCTTCCCGAGTTCGCTGATCCTGCAAAGCGTGCCGGAACTGCGCTTCAAGCCCATCACCCGCTTCGAGAATGCCTGCGCCACCGGCACGGCTGCGATCCATGGTGCGCTGGACTTCCTCGCGGCCAGGCGCGGCCGCTTCGCCCTGGTTCTGGGTGCCGAGAAGATGACGGCAACGCCCGGCGCCCAGATCGGCGAGATCCTGCTGAACGCCAGCTACCGCAAGACCGAGCAGGACATCCAGGGCGGTTTCGCCGGCGTCTTCGGTCGCATCGCCGAGAGCTACTTCCAGCGCCATGGCGACCAGTCCGATGCGCTGGCCGCCATCGCCGCCAAGAATCACAAGAACGGCGTGGACAACCCCTGGGCGCAGATGCGCAAGGACCTGGGCTTCGCCTTCTGCCGGGCCGAGAGCGAGAAGAACCCCTTCGTCGCCCCGCCGCTGAAGCGGACGGACTGCTCCCTCGTCTCGGACGGCGCCGCGGCGCTGGTGCTGACGGATGCCGAGACGGCCAGGGCCATGCAGAAGGCCGTGCGCTTCCGCGCCGCGGTACAGGTGAACGACTTCCTGCCCATCGCCTCCCGCGACATCACCAGATTCGAGGGTCCGCGCGAGGCCTGGAAACGGGCGCTCGACCAGGCCGGCCTGAAGGACGTCACGGACCTCTCCTTCGTCGAGACGCATGACTGCTTCACCATCGCCGAGCTCATCGAATACGAGGCGATGGGCCTGACCCCGGAAGGCCAGGGCGCCCGCGCGGTGCTGGAAGGCTGGACCGCGGCGGATGGCAAGCTGCCGGTAAACCGCTCCGGCGGGCTGAAATCCAAGGGGCACCCGATCGGCGCGACGGGAATTTCCATGCATGTGCTGACGGCCATGCAACTCACCGGCACCGCCGGGGCCATGCAGTTGCCGAAGGCGGATATCGGCGGCATCTTCAACATGGGCGGGGCGGCGGTCGCCAACTACGTCTCGATCCTTGAGCGTGTGTGAAATCCGGGGACGGCTCTGCCTTGCCCTGCCGTCGGCGGCAGTGCCGCCAACCCGCCAAGGGCCGAAGGCCCTTGGAACCCCTGGGTCTGGCCGATGAGCGATACCGTGCTCTGGGTCTATGTGACGGCGGCCGATGCCGGGGAGGCGCGCCGGATCGGCCGCGCCCTGGTCGAGGAGCACCTCGCCGCCTGCGTCAACATCCTGCCGGGCCATACGGCCATATACCGCTGGCAAGGCAGGGTGGAGGAGGAGGCGGAAACCGCCTTCATTGCCAAGACGACCGCCACCCGTTTCGAGGCGCTGCGGGCCCGCATCCGCGCCCTGCACAGCTACGACCTGCCGGCCATCGTCGCCTTGCCGGCGGCCGATGGCGATCCCGATTTCCTGGACTGGGTGAGGGCGCAGTCCACGGCACCGGCCTGACGCCTTCCAGGTCCCGTGATCCGTCCCCGGCCAGCGATATCGCTGGCGTGGCCCGCATGCCTCGCGCGGGCCATGACGCTCAAGCCTGGCTACGGCATTTAGCGCGCCGGCATCTCCGCCAGGCTGAGCAGCACCTCGCCGTTGCGGCGCTCGCGGATCATCGGTCCCGCGCAGCCGGCATCGGACAGCACCGGTGAGCCGGGCGCGGTCACGTCCAGCTTGGCGCGCACCCTGCAGAGTACCTGGCGCGCGCTGGCCGGTGACCCGCCATGCCAGCGTGCCAGAGCCTGGGTCCAGCTGCCGGTTTCGGCGTACCAGCGGCGCAGCAGGCCGCCGGCCCAGTCAGCCGAGCGCTCGGCATCAAGCGGCCAGTCGGTCCCGCGGGCGTGCAGGCGGGCATTCACCTGCACGCAGCCGGCTATGACGCTGGCGCCGCGCGGGGCGGAGGCGAGCAAGGCGCGGGCCTGCGCCGGGCTCTCAGGGAAATGGGCGCGGCCGGCGATGTTCAACGCATGCGCATGCAGCCCGCTCTCCGACAGGGCGATTGCGACCAGCAGGCCATCCGGCAGGCCATGGATCCGCTCCGCCCGCCGAGCCGCGGCCAGGCAGGCGGTGCGCGGCGAGGCGGTCACGGGCTCCATCTGGAAGGCATGGGTCACGCGGGGGGGCGGCAGCAAGTCCATCGGCGCGTCGGGCAGCCGCGGGGCGCGGGCGGCCCGGGACGCCTTGCCGCCGCCAGCCCGGGCGACGCCACGCGCGGCTGGGCGTTTGGCCTTTGGGCACTGCATGGCGGGCTTGCCGGACCGGGTGGCATCCCGCTTCACCACGGTCTGGCCGGCTGTCACGGGCGTCGCCTTTGCGGCGAGGGCGGGCGGTGCGGCTAGTGCCGCAGCGAGAAGGGCGAGGCTAAACACCCGCACCGCGATGGCGGCACGGGGTTCGGGCTTCTGAGGAAGGGCGCCCCTTGCCAGGCCCTGGTCCTGGCAAGGGAACGCCGCTGAGGGTCGCCGGGAGTTGCCCACCGGCAGGCCGTTCGCGGACGTCATCGCGAAGCCGCTAGCACGGTAATATCACGTGAGCAACCTTTGCGGCCTGATTCGGGCCGGTCCGTCCTTCCGCTCCGCCGCGAAACACGCCAGATGACAGCCCAGGGTGGTCGAGACCGAGGAGTGACACCGATGCGCCGCCTGTCCCGTCGTGGCCTGCTTGCCGCCCTGCCCCTGGCGGGCCTGTCCGGCCGTGCGCGCGCGACGGGGGTGGGGCCCTACCCTGCCGCACCGGTCACGCTCGTCGTGCCCTTCTCGGCCGGCGGGGCCGCCGACATTGCCGCCCGCCTCCTCCTCCGCCACGCGCCGCGCCACCTGCCAAACCCGGATGCGCTGCTGCAGGTGGAGAACCGGCCCGGCGCCTCGGGCGCGGCCGGCACGCATTTCGTGGCGCGGGCCCAGCCGGATGGCCTGACCCTGCTGCTGGCCCGCGTCGCGTCCTCCGCCATCCTGCCGGCGACCGATCCGCGCACCCCCTATGCTTGGGACGATTTCAGCATGCTCGGCCTGCTGGAGGAGACGCCCTTCATTGTCTGCGTCCGTGCCGACTCGCCCTGGGACCGGCTGGGCGACCTGATCGGGGCGCTGCGCGAGCAGCCGGGCCGCATCGCCTTCGCCACCAGCGGGCCGGCGACACTGCTCGATCTCGGGATCCGGCACCTTTTCGTCGCGGCCGGACTGCCGATCGATGCGGGAATTGCCAAGCCCTTCCGCGGCGGCGGGGAGGCAGTCGGGGCGCTGCTGGAGGGCCAGGTGCATTTCCTTGGCACCAATCTGAGCGACGCCTTGCCGGCGCTGCGCGATGGGCGCATGCGCGGCCTCGTCATCGGGACGCCGGAGCGGCTGCAGATCCTGCCGGCGGTGCCGACGGCACGTGAGGCAGAGGTGCCGGCACTGGCCGCCGTGACCGGCTGGAGCGCACTCTTCGGCCCGCCCGGCCTGGCAGAGGAGCCGACCCAGGCCTGGCGCGGCGTACTCTCGGCGCTGCGGCAGGATGCCGCCTGGCAAGGGGCGGTGCGCGCCACCGGCGGCATCCCGCGCCTGCTGGGCCCTGAGGAGACGCAGGCCTATCTCGGCGCCCAGGTGGCGCTGTACCGGGAGATCGGACGGCGCCTCGGGCTGATCTGAGCCGGGTTGCCAGGGGCGCCGTTGCCGCTAGCCTCGCGCTGAAGCGAGGAGCGGCAGCATGGACGGCATGAGCGGCAAGATCCCTACCCAGCAGGCGGCGCTGGCGGCGCGCTACGGTGCGGCGATTTCCCCTGCCGGCCCCTGGAACGCCACCATTGCCGGGCTGGTCGATCACCGCTCCGTCCGCGGCTACCGGCCGGACCCGCTGCCGCCGGGCACGCTGGAGATGCTGGTGGCCGCGGCGCAATCCGCCGCCACCTCCTCCAACCTGCAGACCTGGTCGGTGGTGATGGTCGAGGACCCGGCCGCCCGCGCGGTGATGGCGGAGGTTGCCGGCGACCAGAAGCACATCCTGGAATGCCCGCTCTTTCTGGTCTTCCTCGCCGATGTGTCGCGCAATGAGCGGTTGGGCCAGGCGGAAGGCAGGGTGCTGGAGGGCCTTCCCTTCCTCGAGACCTTCCTGGTCGCAGCGATCGACGCGGCGCTGGCCGCGCAGAATGCCGTGGTCGCGGCGGAGAGCCTCGGCCTTTCCACCGTCTATATCGGTGCGCTGCGCAACGACCCGGTGCGGGTGGCGGAGACGCTCGGCCTGCCGCCGGGTGCCGTCGGCGTCTTCGGCCTCTGCGTCGGCCATGCGAAGGAGGGGGCGGCAGGCGAGGTGAAACCCCGCCTGCCGCAATCCGCCGTGCTGCATCGCGACCGCTACGACGCCTCCGGCGAAGCAGCGGCACGCGCGGCCTACGATGCCGAGATGCGTGGCTTCTCGCAGCGGCACGAGATGGCGGCCGATACCTGGACGGCGCGTGTGATCGCCCGCATCGGGACGATCCGGGCGCTGCGCGGGCGGGACCGGCTGGTCGGGGCGCTGAACGCCCTAGGCTTCCCGCTGCGCTGAGCCGCGCCACCCCGGCGTGGGAGCAGGGCGGGTCTCGGAGCGTGGACGACAGCCTCTTCAGGGCGCGCCGCCCTGGCCGCACCCTGCCGGCACGCCGGCCTCGGTTCGCGTCACCGGAGGAGGACGGAGACCAGCGGCAAGGGCACGCGCAGGCGCATCTCCACGCCCTTCATTCAGCGCCCATCCGCCCTGCGATGGCGCGCGCCCTCCCGTCGGGCCCTACCGCCCGCGTCCGGTCTTCGCCTGCAGTTCGTCGATGCGGCGGGAGGCCTCGGCCTTGGTGAGTTCCGGGTCGAACTCCTCGCCCGCCTCCTCGCTCAGCGTCTTCAGGTAGCTCGCCTGCGCGCCGGTCATCCGCTCGTCACCGGTGGTCCAGTCATCCGGGTCCTTGATGGTGTTGGAACCCGGCTCCGGATCCCGCTTCGGGTTCTCGGGCGCGTCATGCTGCGGTTGCTTCGCCATACCTCTGGAGTCCTTGTCCCGGTTGCGTGTTCCCTCAACGTTCGCCTGCGCCTCGCGTTGCCTCAGGACCCGCTGGAAGTCTACATCGCAACACGCCGGAAGGTTATGCTGCGGCGCAGCGAAACCTGCCCCTTCCGCTGGCGCTGCTCTCACAGCCACGTGGCGCGGCCCCTGGAAGGACCATCGACTTGACCCCTCCCCGCCTCGACCTCGCAGATCTCGTCCGTCGCAGCCAAATGCTAACCCAGGGGGCGATCCAGGTGGGCGCCGTTCTCGGCGGGGCTCCTGCCGGGGATGGCGCCTTGCAGGAGGTCACGGACTTCGGCGGCAATCCCGGCCGGCTTCGCATGCTGGCCTTCCTGCCGGAGAGGCTGCCGCCCCGTGCGCCGCTGGTCGTCGCCCTGCATGGCTGCGCCCAGACCGCCGGCGGCTATGACCGCGGCACCGGCTGGTCCACCCTGGCGGCGCGCCAGGGTTTCGCCCTGCTGCTGCCGGAGCAGCGCCAGGCCAACAACCCCAACCGGTGCTTCAACTGGTTCGAGCCGGCGCATACGCGGCGCGACCAGGGCGAGGCGGCCTTCATCCGCCAAATGGTGGCCCATATGCTGGACCGGCACCGGCTGGATCCTCGCCGGGTCTTCGTCACCGGCCTGTCGGCCGGCGGCTCCATGGCCTCGGTCATGCTGGCGACCTATCCGGAGGTCTTCGCCGCCGGCGCCATCCTGGCCGGCCTGCCCTATGGCGCGGCGCATTCGATGCCGGAGGCCTTCGAGGCCATGGCCACCGGTCGGCCGCGCCCGGCGCGGGACTGGGGCGCGCTGGTCCGCGCCGCCTCCCCGCATCGCGGGCCCTGGCCACGCGTCTCGGTCTGGCAGGGAGAAGCCGATACCACGGTGCGCCCGACCAACGCCGAGGAGATCCTCAAGCAGTGGCGCGACCTGCATGGCCTCACCGCCGCGCCGCTGGCGGGCGAGGCGCGAGGCCCGGCGCATCGCCATCGGCTCTGGCGCGGCCCGGACGGCCTGCCGCTGCTGGAGCATCACGCCATCGCCGGTATGGCCCATGGCCTGCCGATCGCGCCGCGTCATCGCGATGCGCCGCTCGGCCAGACGGGCCCCTACATGCTCGATGTCGGGCTGTCCTCCACCGAGGCGATCGCCGCCTTCTTCGGCCTCGGTGCGGAGGTCCAGCCGACGCCGCAGCCTTCCGCGCCGAGCTGGCTGGATCGCATCATCGCCGTCGGTCGCGACGGCGCGGCGCGGGTTGAGGCGGCAGGGCCGCCGCACGGAACCGCCGCGGCGGCGCGGCCGCAGGCGGCGGAGCCAGCTTCCGGCCAGCCGGCGACACGTCCCGCGACGCCCGGCCCCCTGCCCGCCTCCGCTTGGCGCGACCGGATGGCCGCGACACACCGGGCGGAGAGGCCGGAGCCCCAGCCGGACATGCCCGCCCCTGGCAGCGGCTTCGATCCCGGCCGGATCATCCGCCGCGCCCTCAAGGCCGTGGGGCTGATCGAGCGCTGACAGTCGGGAATTGCCGGCCGGCCCCGCCACGCGCATCCTGCATGGGAGCGAAAGGAGGGGCGCGTGGAACAACGGCAACTCGGGCGGACCGGCATCGCGGTGCCGCCCATCGTCTTCGGCGGCAATGTTTTCGGCTGGACACTCGACAGGCAGGCGTCCTTCCGCGTCCTCGACAAGCTGGTGGATGTCGGCCTGACCTGCATCGACACGGCCGATGTCTATTCCGCCTGGGTATCCGGCAATGCCGGGGGCGAGTCGGAGACGATCATCGGCGAATGGCTCGCCGCGCGCGGCAACCGTGCACGGGTGACCATCCTGACCAAGGTCGGCATGCAGATGGGCCCGCGTGACGCCACGGGCGGTGGCCCGAAACACGCCGTGGGCCTGTCCCGCCGCTGGATCATGCAAAGCGTGGAGGACAGCCTGCGGCGCCTGCGCACCGATGTCATCGACCTCTACCAGGCGCACAAGGACGACCCGGACACCCCACTGGAGGAGACGCTCGGCGCCTTCGCCGAGCTGGTGAAAGCCGGCAAGGTGCGCGCCATCGGCGCTTCCAACTACACGGCGCCCAGGCTGAAGGAGGCGCTCGAGACCAGCGCCAGACTCGGCCTGCCGCGCTACGAGACGCTGCAGCCGCACTACAACCTGATGGAGCGGGAGGGCTTCGAGGCGGCGCTCGGGCCGCTCTGCGCCGGGGAAGGCCTGGGCGTGATCAACTACTACGCCCTCGCCTCCGGCTTCCTCTCCGGCAAGTACCGGTCGGAGGCAGATTTCGGGAAGAGCAAGCGTGGCGGCGGCATGGCCAAATACCTGACGCCGCGTGGCCATGCGGTGCTCGACGCGCTCGATGCCATTGCCGGGGAAGTGTCCGCGACGCCGGCGCAGGTGGCGCTGGCCTGGCTGCTGGCGAAGCCGGTCGTCACAGCGCCGATCGCCAGCGCGACGACCGAGGCGCAGATCGAGGATCTCGTGAAGGCGGCGGCACTGAAATTGCCGGCGGAAACCGTCGCCAGGCTCGACCAGGCCAGCAGCTGAGGGCAAGCGTGGAGCCTGCGAGGGCGGCATCGCGCAGGCGCGCCGGGGCGCCGGGGCGCCCCCCATCCCGCGCGCTCCCGCCGGGGCCGGCTGGGGCACAAATGTCAGACCGGCCCCGGACCCCGCCCTGAGTCGGCAGAAACCTCTACCCGTCTCCTGCCGTTCCCGCAGCAGCGCGGCCATCCCGGCCGCGAAGGACGGGGACGCAGCCCATGGACGAGATCAACAAGCTGATGATCGAGCAACTCCGCGATGCCTACAGCGCGGAGAAGCAGGCCCTCCGCGCCATGCCGCGGATGATGAAGAAGGCCACGGCGCAGTCTTTGAAGGACGCGCTGCAGATGCATGTCGAACAGACCGAGGGCCAGATCGAGCGGCTGGAGAAAGCGCTCGAGCTCATGGGCGGCAAGGCCGGCCGCAAGGTCTGCGAAGGCATGCGCGGCATCATCGAGGAAGGCCAGCACGAGCTGGAGGACCACGACAAGGGACCGCTGCTGGACACCCTGATCGTCGCCAGCCAGCAGCGGATCGAGCATTACGAGATCGCCTCCTACGGCACCATGGCCGCGCTGGCCAAGGCGGCCGGGCAGAAGGAGGTCGCCAACCTGCTGGCCGAGACGCTGCAGGAGGAGAAGCAGACCGACGAGAAGCTCACCCAGCTGGCCGAGAGCGAGCTGAACCCGGCCGCCATCCAGGGCATGCAGGCGCCGGAAGCCGCGAACGACCGCCGCGGCGGCAGCAAGAAGTCGGCCTGACGCGAGCGGCAGCGGCGGGCACACAGGCCCGCCGCACGCTTTCGGGAGCCGCTGGCATCATTGCGCCTTCGCGTCCGAACCTTGGGCGGCACATCCTGTTGGCTCCCGGTCACCAGCCCACCCGGAGAGAGCATGTTCTACACCGACGGCAAGCTGCAGTACCCCGTTCGCGTCGGGAAGCCGAACCCCATCTTCGCCCGTGCGCTCCAGCAGGCGATCGGCGGCGTGGAGGGCGAGATCCGCGTCATGATGCAATACCTCTTCCAGGGCTGGGGCAGCCGCGGTCCGAAGAAGTACCGCGACATGCTGATCAACACCGGCACGGAGGAGATCGGCCATATCGAGATGCTGGCCACCGCTGTCGCGTTGAACCTGGAGGGCGCGCCGCTCTCGCTGCAGGAGGATGTAGCGAATGACGGTGTCGCCGGCGCCATCCTCGGCGGGATGAACCTGCGGCATATCCTGAGCACCGGTCTGGCGGCGACGCCGGAGAACGCCAACGGCGTGCCGTTCAATGCCAGCCATGTCTATGCCAGCGGCAATATCGCGGCCGACATGGTCGCCAACGTCACCGCCGAGGCCACCGGCCGGGCGCTCGCCGTCCGGCTCTACGGCATGACGGATGATCCGGGCATGCGCGACATGCTCTCCTTCCTCATCGCCCGCGATACCATGCACCAGCAGCAATGGCTGGCGGTGATCGAGGAACTGGGCGGCTGGGAGAAGGTGCTGCCAATCCCGAACAGCTTCCCGCAGGAGCAGGAGGCGAACCGCTTCTCCTATGCCTATTTCGGCCACCGCACGGACAAGCAGGTCCCGGCCGGCCGCTGGACCACCGGACCGTCCTATGACGGCAACGGCAAGTTCGAGCCGATGATCAGCGAGCCGCTGGGTGGCGAGCCGGTGCTCGCGCCGCCGCGGCCCGATGGCGGCGCGCAGACGGAACAGGTGAAGGGCGGCATGGATACGCCGCAGGCCGCCAATGATCCTGCCAAGGGCGGCTCCCCGAACGTCGCATAACGGCGGGGCGGAAGGGTGCGGGCCGCGGCGGACCGGTTTCGTCGCGGCCGTTCGCTTGACAGCGCCGCGCCGCCTTCCGCAGGATGATCGCATGGGGTTCCGCGATCACCCCGTGAGGCCTCGACCCAAGCGTCGCGTCCATCCCCTGGAGTGGACGCCGTGCCTGCGCCCTTTGCCATCACCGTCCCGCAATTGTCCCGCCTGATCGGGACGCCCGACGCACCGACAATCATCGATGTCCGCCTGCCAGAGGACCGCGCCGCCGACCCGCGGCTGCTGCCGGCGGCGATCACCCACGATCATGCGGATGTCGCCGCCTGGGCACCGGGTTTCGCTGGCCGGCACGTGGTCGTCGCCTGTCGGCGCGGCCTGAAGCTCAGCCAGGGCGTCGCCGCCTGGCTGCGGCATGAGGGCGCACGGGCCGAGGTGCTGGAAGGCGGCTTCGAGGCCTGTGCCGCGGCCGGACATCCCCTGCTGCGCGCAGCGCACATCCCATCGCGGGACGCGCTCGGCCGCACGATCTGGGTCACCCGCACGCGGCCGAAGGTCGACCGCATCGCCTGCCCATGGCTGATCCGCCGCTTCGTCGATCCTGCCGCCGTTTTCCTTTTCGTCGCACCGGCCGAGGTGTCGGCCGTCGCCGAGCGCTTCGGCGCGACGCCCTTCGACATCGAAGGGGTCTTCTGGAGCCATCGCGGCCCGCTCTGCACCTTCGACATCATGCTCGCGGAATTCGGCCTGGAGACTGAGGCGCTGCGGCGCCTGGCGGTGATCGTGCGCGGGGCCGACACGGCGCGTCTCGACCTGGCGCCGCAGGCGGCGGGGCTGCTGGCCGCCTCGCTCGGCCTCTCGCGGATGTACCGCGACGACCTGGCGCAGCTCGATGCCGGCATGAGCCTCTATGACGCTTTCCACCGCTGGTGCCGCGACGCAATCGAGGAGACGCATAACTGGCCGGCGGCGTGCCCGGCATGACGCCCTCCGCAAGGCCGCCGGCCTCACCTATCCTGCCGCCCGCGACGGCAGGGGGAGCAGGACATGCGCTGGGTCAGCAGGATGCGGGCAACGCCGCGACCGGGCCTCGCACCGTGACGGCCGATCCTCGACCGCCGCCCCCCTTTCCCGGATTCGGTGAGGCGCTGCGGGTCTGGTTCCGCATCGGCTGCCTCTCCTTCGGCGGTCCCGCCGGGCAGATCGCGCTGATGCACCGGGAGGTGGTGGATGAACGCCGCTGGGTCTCCGACTCGCGCTTCCTGCATGCGCTGAATTTCTGCACCCTGCTGCCGGGACCGGAGGCAACGCAGCTTGCCACCTATCTCGGCTGGCTGATGCATGGGGTGAAGGGCGGCGTCGCCGCAGGCGTGCTGTTCATTCTGCCCGGCGCGCTGGTGATGCTGGCGCTCTCGGCCATCTATGCCGCCTTCGGCGGGGTGCCGCTCGCCGATGCGCTGTTCTTCGGCCTGAAATGCGCCGTCCTCGTGCTGGTGGTGGAGGCGTTGCTGCGCGTGGCGAAGCGCGCGCTCAAGGGCCGGGTGCCCTGGGCGGTCGCGATCGCCGCCTTCGCGGCACTGTTCCTGCTGAACCTGCCCTTCCCCGTCGTCGTGCTGGCGGCCGTGCTGCTCGGCTATGCGCTGCCGGGCATCTTCGCTGGCGGTGGCCATGGCGCGGTGAAGGAGGGGCCGCCCTCGCTGCTCGATGCGATGCTGGCGGCCGAGCCGAACCGGATCACGCGCCTGACCGGCGCCGCACGCCGGGCCGGGCTTGTCGCCCTCGCCTTCTGGCTCTGGCCGACGGCAATGCTCATGGGCTCCGTCTTCTCGAAGATGGCGGTCGTCACCTTCGGCGGCGCCTATGCCGTGCTGGCCTATGTGGCGCAGGAGGCGGTGGAGCATTACCGCTGGCTGACCGCGGGGCAGATGCTGGCGGGACTCGGCCTGGCGGAGACGACGCCCGGTCCGCTCATCCTCGTGCTGCAATTCGTCGGCTACCTCGCCGGCCATGCCGAGGGCGGGTTCTGGGGCGGTGCGCTCGGTTCGCTGCTGACGCTCTGGGTGACCTTCACGCCCTGCTTCGCCTGGATCTTCCTCGGCGCCCCCTATGTCGAGCGGCTGCATGACGCACCGCGGCTGAAGGGCGCGCTGGCCGGGGTGACGGCGGCGGTGGTCGGCGTCATCGCCAACCTCGCGGTCTGGTTCGGGCTGCGCGTGCTGTTCGGCACGGTGCGGGAGGTGCCGGTCGGGCCGGTGACGCTGGAATTGCCGGTACTGACGAGCCTCGACTCGCTGGCGGCGCTGCTGGCGGTGCTGGCGGCGGTCTGCCTGTTCCGGATGAGGCTCGGCGTGGTGACGACGCTGGCGGTGGCGGCGCTGGCCGGGCTGGTGCTGAAGACGGCTTCCGGGTGGCTGCTGGGGTAGAGCAGGTCGCGTGAGGCCGTGAGTGAGCGGACGCGTGCCTCTGCTCGAAGACAAAGAGCTACACCGCTTGCCCCGCCACCCAGCCGCTGCTCCAGGCCCATTGGAAATTGTAGCCGCCGAGCCAGCCGGTGACGTCCACTGCCTCCCCCACCACGAAGAGGCCGGGGACCGCCCTGGCCTGCATGTCGCGGGAGGAGAGCGCGGCGGTGTCCACGCCGCCCAGCGTCACCTCGGCCTTGGCGTAGCCTTCCGTGCCGGCCGGCAGCAGGCGCCAGCCCTTCAGCAGTGTGGCAAGGGCATCGAGTGCGCGGTCGGGCAGATCCGCCATGCGCAGCCCCGGCAGGTGTTGCGTGGCGAGAGGCTGGGCCAGGCGCTGCGGCAGCAGCTCGCCCAGCACAGTGCGCGGCTCCGCCCTCGGCCGGGCGCGCCTGGCGGCACGCAGCAGCGCAGGGGCATCCCGGCCGGGCAGCAGGTCCAGCAGCAGCGGCTCGCCTTCCCGCCAGTAGGAGCTGGCCTGCAGGATGGCGGGGCCGGAGAGGCCGCGATGGGTGAAGAGCATTGCCTCCCGGAAGGCGATGCGGCCGCAGCGGGCGATGCTGTCGAGGGCGACGCCGGAGAGCGGGCGCATGAGCTCCAGCAGCTCCCCCTGGAAGGTGAGCGGCACCAGGCCCGGGCGCGGCGGGACGAGGGACAGGCCGAAGCGACGGGCGATGTCGTGGGAAAGGCCGGTCGCGCCCATTTTCGGGATGGAGAGGCCGCCGGTGGCGAGCACCAGCGCCGGGGCTTCGAAGCTGCCATGGTCGGTCGCGACGCGGAACCGATCGGCACGGGTTACGCCGGTGATGCGATGTGCCAGGCGGAGATCGACCTGCGCGGCGCGTGCCTCGGCCAGCAGCATGGCGACGATCTGCCGGGCGGAGCCATCGCAGAAGAGCTGGCCCAGCGTCTTCTCATGGAAGGCGATGTCGTGCTTCCGCACCAGCGCGATGAAGTCGTGCTGGGTGTAGCGAGCCAGCGCCGATTTGGCGAAATGCGGGTTGTCCGAGAGGAAGCGGTCCGGCGCGCAGTGCAGGTTGGTGAAATTGCACCGCCCGCCGCCGGAGATGAGGATCTTCTTGCCCGACTCCTCGGCGTGGTCGAGGAGGAGGACGCGGCGACCGCGCTGCCCGGCCGCGATGGCGGCGAACAGCCCCGCCGCCCCTGCCCCGAGCACGATGACGTCGTAATGTTGATTGTGCAGCAGAACGGCGGACTCACGAAAACAGATGGGGGTGCGGGGGGAATACCTTCCCCCGCTCATTCCTAGCTCAGTGTGAACGCCTCGTGCACGGAGGACTGCACGCGGCGGCCAGCCACAAGGACCCGGCCGCCGATCGTCGCGGCCGCCACCGCATGACGCGGCGTCGGCATGGGCACGGGCCTCTGCCAGGTGTCGGTCACCGGGTCGTGGCTCCTTATCTGGCCGAAGACCCTGGCGTCGCGCGGCACGCCGCGCTCGATAATGCTGGCCTACCGGGCCCGAATCGCCCCCACCATCCGCCGCAGCCCCACCACCTGCTGCCGGAACCACCCGCCGGTCGCCAGCGCCTCCGGCCCCTCCGGCACGCCGGTGGGCAGATAGATCCCGCGGCGGAAATCCGCCGTGCCGAAAACCCAGTCCCAGACCGGCAGCAGCACCGCATAGTTCTTGCCTGATGCACCGGCGGAGAGCACGCCATGGTGCAGCCGGTGGAAGCGCGGAGAGACCAGCAGCCGCTCCCCCAGCCAGCCATAATCCAGCCGGACATTGGCGTGGGACAGGCTCTCGGCCAGGCGCAGCACCAGGACGATCAGCGGGAACTGCCCGGGCGGCACGCCGATCAGCAGCGCGATCCCGCCGAACCAGAGCGCCGCGATGACGTCGTCCAGCAGGTGGTTCCGGTCGTCGGTCCAGAAGGTCATCTGCCGCTGGGCATGATGAATCGCATGCAGCGCCCACCACCAGCGGAAGCGGTGCTGCGCCCGGTGCCGCCAGTACTCGCCGAAATCGAGGATGGCCACATAGCAGGCGAAGGCCAGCACAGGGTGCCCGCGCAGTGGCGGGACAAGCTCCTCCAGCGTCGGCGGCAGCAGCCCGTTCTCGGTCAACCATCCCTCCCAGGCCGACTGGATGGTGGCCAGGAAGACGAATGCGATCAGCGGCAGCAGGCCAAGCCGCGTCAGCGCGGTGTAGAGGATGTCGGTGCGGATCGCGCGCCTGTCCGCCACGGGCTCGACCGGCCTCCAGGCCTCCAGCGGCCGGCAGACCAGCCAGACCACGGCGATGCCGATGAGGCCGAACAGCGCGAAGTCCAGCCAGTCATAGAGGTCTTCCGCCCAGTCCATCAGCCCGGCGGCGTACAGCAGAGGCTGCAGCGCGTGCTCGAACAGCCAGCCGGTGAAGGCCGCATAGGTATCGGCGATGGCGGTCATGCTCTTCCCAGTCACCTTCCCTCGGGCGGCAGGGCGGCGAAGCAGAAGCCCCGGGCCTGCAGGCCCTCGATAACCTGCTCCAGCACGCCCGCGAAAGGCTCCCGCCGGCTGCGCACGCCCCAATGCAGCACCACCACCTCCCCGTCCCGGGTCCGCTCGATGGCGCGGCGGGCCAGGCTTGTATTGGGATGGGCGGCGCTGTCCAGCTCATCGCCCCAAAAGCCGTTGGCCGTCCAGCCCTGGTGCCGCAAGCCGCAAGTGGCCGCGAGGGCGATCGCATTCGGCGTGGTGATGCCACCCGGGGCGCGCCAGAGCGGCAGGACCTGTGCCTCCGGCACGAGTTGCTTCAGGCGCTCGATCGGCCGGCGCAGCTCGGCGCAGAGGGCGGCGGCGTCGAGCACCTCCTCCCCCTCGCTCTGCCGCGACACGTAGCGCACGCGGCCCGGCGCCGGGTCACCACGGAAATACCAGTGCCGCCAGGTATGGCTGGCGAAGACATGCCCCTCTGCCGCCCGGGCCCGCCAGAAGGGCGCCCAGCTCTCCTCGAGCGTGCGGTCGCCCCGCCAGGTCGGCTCATCGGCAAGGAAGAGCGTCGCACGCACGCCGCGGCGGGCCAGGATGGCGGCGATCTGCTCCGCCTCCCGGCTCCAGCCGGTGTCGATGGTCAGATAGACCGTGCCGCGGCAGGACGCCTGCGGCCGGGCGGCCGCCGGCAGCAGGGCAGCAGCCGGGAGCCCCGCCAGCACCGCCCGCCGGCGGAACAGGGTCATCGGCCCAGGACGCGCTGCCAGACGGCCGGCTGCGGCGCGGGGGCGTCCGTGCTGGCCGCAGCCGGGGCCAGCATGGGCTCCGCGGTCGCCACCGGGGCCTGCGTCGCGGCCGCCGGCAATGGCGGCAGCGGCTCCTGCCGCGGATGCACGAAGATCCCGTGCGGGGAGCGGCCTGCCGGGATGGTCTCGACCGACCCGGTCGCCGGATCCAGCACCGCGATGCGGGCGATCCAGCGGAGTGTCATCCAGACGCGCCCCTGCGGGTCGAAGGCGATGCAGTCCGGCCCGCCGGGGATGTCCCAGCGGTCACGGGGCTCGAGCGTCTCGGCATCCAGGGCCGTGACCCGGCTGTCCACCCGGCTGGTGGCATAGAGCGTTTTTCCGTCCGGCGAGGGGAAGATGGTATGCGCGCCGCGCCCGACCGGGATGGTCCGCTCCAGCTTGCCATCCGCGGGGTTCACCACCGCGATGTGGTCGGCACCCATGATGCCCACCAGCAGTCTGCCGCGGTGCCAGATCACCCCGGCCGGCTGGGAACCGACCTGGGCGGTCCAGAGCGGCTTGCGCTCCTGCAGGTCAATCGCCATCAGGCCACGGGCGCCCTGCAGGGTCACGAAAACGATCCGGCTGTCCGGCGTATAGGCCAGGTGGCTCGGCTTGTCCGGCACCTTCAGTCGGGCGAGCAGGGTCCGGGTCGGCGCGTCGTAGATGTCCACCTGGTCACGGCGCAGGCTGGTGATGACCAGGTGCTTGCCGTCCGGGCTGTGCTCCAGGTGGTAAGGGTTGCTCAGCTTCTCCCGCCGCGTCACCTCGGCGGTGGCGGGGTCGATGAAGATCAGCTCATTGGCCACGCTGTCGCCGACCATGAGTTCCCGGCCGTCGAGCGTCGGGATCAGGTGGTGCACCTCCCGCAGGACGGGGATGCGCCGCACCTCCTCCCGGGTGGAGCTCTCGATGACGCTGATGGAGGCGTCGCCGCTGTTCAGCACATAGATTAGGTCGGCCCGCACGGCGGCGGGCGCGAGGCCGAGCAGCCCGAGGGAAAGCGCGAGACAGGCGCGCCGCATGGTCCTGGCATCCCGAAAAAGGGGGCGCAAAATTCCCCGGCGCGCACAGAAACGCAAGCGGCGTTCCGCCCGGCACGCCGGAGTTGATCAATCTGTCCGGTGTCCTACTCACGCTCCCCGGCTTCGAACCGCATGGCAGCGCCGTTCATGCAGTAGCGCTGGCCGGTCGGCGGTGGCCCATCCGGGAAGACATGCCCCAGATGGCCACCGCACCTGGCGCAATGCACCTCGGTCCGCACCATGAAGAAGCTACGGTCCATGGTGGTGCCGACGCCGCCCT
>JAESGY010000232.1_pt1 | contig 37903 bp, 35 predicted proteins | sample 9269841 | NCBI WGS metagenome assembly JAESGY01 (sample SAMN17022865, study PRJNA683097) | algae metagenome | isolation source: Spirirestis rafaelensis WJT71-NPBG6 and co-occurring heterotrophs from... | place: USA: Pinto Wells, Joshua Tree National Park, Colorado Desert, CA | collected 2006-08-15
GCAGTTCGAGCAGGCTCTGCGCGAGACGCGCCCCTCGGTCACGCCGGAGATGGAGCGGGAATACGAGGCGCTGGTCGGCACCCTCAAGCAAACAGGGCCACAGCGCCAGCCCATCGGCTTCCTGCCCATCAGACAGGCGGCGGAGTAGGCTCACCTCCTGAACAGGAGACGCTCATGACGCCGCGGTCATGGGCCTTTTTCTTTTTGCAGCATAAAATAAAAAAGGCGCGGACCCGCAGGTCCACGCCTTTCACTGGAGGTCAGGGCTTACCGCGCGCAGGCCACCGGAACACGAACGTTTGTCTGCGGATCGACAACCGTGCGGCACGGCACGCCGTTCACAGTCCGGATCTCATGCGGAGCCGCATAGGGGAACGGCGAAGCCGGAGTGCCGGACACGGGAGCACCCATCATCGGTGCGACGGGAGCGGGAGCGATGCTGCCCGTCGCGACAACGTCAGTATCCATGGCCATGGGAGCCGCCGAAACGCCTGCTACCGGACCAGCGCAGGCCACCGGAATGCGGGTCTTTGAGCCATAGTCATAAACAGTGCGGCACGGCACGCCGTTGATCCAACGGATCTCATGCGGGGCCGCATGCGGGAACGGGGAATTCGGCGTCCCGGAAGCCGGCTGCGCGACGGCAGCGCCGATTCCGGAAAGGGCCATCAGACCGGCGCCAGCAATGAGTGCGATCCTCTTCATAGAAGTCTCCTGTGCTTGGTTTATGCATGGCTTCTCGCCATAAGAACACAGGCTTAACGCGCTCAGTCTGTTTGGTTTCCAAGCGTATTGTGAGCCCACAATTTTGTGATACTCATCCATAAAACGCCAAGCTTTTGTATTGCCAAGCCTATAATCGTTGCCTTGCTAGAAGAACCAGAATGACAATTGTTCAGACAAGATTATGAATATCTATGTAATCTATAATTTTTCTAAATTACATGAGATCTAAGCTCAACCAGTCGCAAAAGAATGCAAAGCTTCATTAACTCATTGAGATCCGCATCATCACTGAAGCTTTAGGCGTCGGCCATTCCATTCGCGCCGAAATGGGGTTCTCAACGCCTTTCGGCGGCACCTGTTCGCGTAGTCAACCACAACCCGCCTACGACACCTGCGAGGCCGAGAAAAACACCGAGAGTGAAGAGCTCGTTGAGGATGAGGGCACCAAGCAGTGATGCCGTGACAGGGCTCAGGGACAGGAAAATGGTTACGCGCGTCGGCGTCGTGTGCTTGAGCGCCCAGAGCCACAGAACATAGCCGACGCCGCTTGAGAGGCCGATCAGGAGAACAACAATCCAGCCGCGCTGATTGAGGTGCGTTTCTTGCGTGAAGAGCCCTTCAAGGCCTGCCGGACCAGCCAGGAACACAACCGAGGCCATCATAGCCCAAGCCCCTATAGGCAGGGTTGGATAGCGTGAGAGATAAGGGCGATACAGCACAGAACTCACGGCACCGCACAGCGCAGCGGCAATCACGAGTAGCGCCCCGAGAACATCGCTTGTGCCGTTGCCGGCAATCAGCCTCTCGCCAAAGGCGACCGCAACGCCAATGATGGTCAGCAGCACACCGGCGGTCTTGACGCCGGTCAGGCGCTCGCGCCCGAGAAAGGCTGCGATGACCATGGTCATCAACGGAAAGGTGGAGAACAGGAGCGCCGCGCGCGTCGACGAGATGAACTGAAGCCCGAGGTTCAGAAGCGCGATGAGAATGCCGAACTGAACGATTCCGAGCCCCATCACGGCGAGAAGGTCACGAGGTGCGAACCGCACCGGCCCGCCCGCGATCACGAATGGCGCTAGGCACAGAACGGCTATGGCGTAACGCAGGAAAGCCAGGGATGCCGGACCGATGTCATGAATGACGAAGCGGCTCGCCACGAGAGCCGCCCCGACCTGCACGCCCGTTACCGCGGCAGCCGCCAGGGCGAGTGTTTCATGTCGTTTCACAGGTCGAGATCCCAGGTCTGCCCAACGAGATCCTTGCCAAACGAATGATGCGCTTCTTGCCGGACCAGCCGGAAGCCCGTCGCCCGATAGATCTCGCGCGCCGCCACGAGCACGTCGTTGGTCCAGAGGGTCAGCGTGCGATATCCTTTGGTTCTGGCGAAGGCGATGCACTCGTCGACGAGCCGGCGTCCGAGCCCGAGCCCTCTCGCAGAGGGCTCCACATAAAGCAGCCGGAGCTTGGCGACGTCATCCGAGTGACGCACCAGAAAGACGCTACCGACGATCTCGCCATCGCGCTCCGCAATCCAGCAGCGGTCCCGCTCCGGATCGAAGTTTCTGACGAACGAGGCGGCAATCTCAGCGACAAGTGCCTCGAAGGTCTCGTCCCACCCGTATTCCTGAGCGTAGAGCAGCCCCTGCCGATGCGCGATCCAGCCAACGTCGCCGATTCGGTGCGGACGCAGGGTGTAAGGAACCTTTTGCATCGAGCCGCCGATGAGGCGCTCCACAACGCTCATCGCCTCGACCAGCCGCTCCTGCTCGGCGTTTGAGAGCTTGGACAGCATGGCGCCGATCTGATCGGCGGAGGCTTGGTTGAGGGGCGCGAAGGACGCACGTCCGGCATCGGTGAGGGAAAGGAAAATCTGACGCCGATCATCCTCCGATCGGGATTTCTGGAGCAAGTCGCGGCCTTCGAACTTTTTGAGGATGCGGCTGAGATAGCCCGGATCGAGGCCCAGATCCTGACCCAGTGCCGCCGCGGTCATCGGTCCGTTGTGGGCGAGTTCGTAGAGAACGCGCACCTCGGTCAGGGAATACGCGCTGTCGAGAAGCCCTTCGTTCAAAAGCCCGATATGGCGCGTATAGAAACGGTTGAACCGTCGGACCTGCTCGACCCGATCATCCGCAGGCAGATTGGACAGCTGAGACATGGCCGCCTCCCCTGCCCATTACATTCAGCCAGATAGTTGACTCCGTCAACTATCTGGCTGGCGCTGACAGCCTATGCGGCGGCATCCACGGCCAAGCGTCCTTCATGGATGGCATGGCAGGCCACTCCTCCGAGGAGCGGCGGAATTTCAGCCCGGCAGCGCTCGTTGGCAAAGGGGCAGCGCGGGTTGAAGGTGCAGCCGGAGGGCGGGCTGATCGGGTTTGGAATCTCGCCGCTCACCGGAATTCGCTGGCGCCCTGTCATGCCTACATCCGGCACCGCATCGAGGAGCATCCGCGTATAGGGATGCTTCGGCTGCGCAAAGAGTTCGCGCCCGTTGGAGATCTCGACGATGCGGCCGAGATACATGACGCCGATCCGGGTCGCCATGTGGCGCACCACAGCGAGGTTATGGCTGATGAGCAGGTAGGTCAGGCCGAGGCGGTCCTGCAGGTCGCGCATGAGGTTCAGGATCTGCGCCTGAACCGACACGTCGAGCGCCGAGGTCGGCTCGTCGCAGACGATGAACTCCGCATTCGACGCGAGCGCACGGGCAATCGCGACGCGCTGGCGCTGTCCGCCGGAGAACTCGTGCGGATACTTCTTGCCGTCCGCCGGATGAAGCCCGACCAGGGTCAGCAACTCACCGACGCGATCCGTTATCTCCTTCTCCCGCTCGATCAGCCGGAAGGCCCGGATCGGCTCGGCAACGATGCGGTCCACCTGCCAGCGGGGATTGAGGCTGGCATAGGGGTCCTGGAAAATCATCTGGATGCGCCTGCGCAGGCGCTGGCGCTCGGCCAGAGCAGCCTTGCTCGACATGGAGACGCCGTCGATCACCACCTCGCCATTGGTCGGCGGCAGCAATCCCACCACCATGCGGGCCACCGTCGACTTGCCCGAGCCGGACTCGCCGACGAGCGCAAAGGTCTCGCCTTTGGCGATGGAGAAGGAGACGCCGTCGACCGCTTTCAGATATTGCTTCTCGCCGCCCTCCAGCACCCGGTTGAGCCAGGGCTTGGAGACGTCGAACTCACGGCGCAGGTCTTTGACTTCGACATAGGAACGTTCGGTCACGCGACGGCCTCCGACCGGACGGAAGATTGATCGTAGAGATGGCAGGCAACCCGGTGCTCGCTGTGCTGGATCGGCTCCGGCCGCTCAACCCGGCAGCGATCGAACACGAAAGGACAGCGCGGATTGAAGGGGCAGCCCGGCGGAATGGCTGACAGGCGCGGCATCGAGCCGGGAATCTGCACGAGGCGGTCCGTCTCGCTTTCCAGGGACGGAATCGCACCCATCAGCCCCTTGGCGTAAGGGTGCAGCGGGTTCTGCACCACGTCCCGCACGGGGCCGATCTCGGCGATGCGGCCCGCATACATCACAGCGACACGATCGGCGGTTTCGGCGATCACGCCCATGTCGTGCGTGACCAGCATGATGGCCGTGCCGTGCTCGCGCCCGAGGCGCTTCAGCAGCGAGATGATCTGCGCCTGAACAGAGACATCGAGGGCCGTTGTGGGCTCGTCCGCGATGATGAGCTCCGGCTCGGCGCAGAGGGCGAGCGCAATGACGACGCGCTGACGCATGCCGCCGGAGAACTCGTGCGGATAGCTGTCGATCCGCCTCTCCGGCGCCGGTATGCCAACCTCGGCCAGAAGATCGATGGCGCGCTTGCGTGCCCCCGAGGCGGAGAGGTTCGTGTGCGTGCGAATGGTCTCGACGAGCTGCTCGCTCACCCGGTAGAGCGGGTTCAGGCTGGTCAGCGGATCCTGGAAGATCATGCCGATGCGCTTGCCGCGCACCCGGCGCATCTCCTCGGGCGGCAGATTGTCGATGCGCATGCCCGACAGCAGGACCTCGCCGCCGGCGATGCGGCCGGGCGGATCGATCAGGCCGATGACGGCGGAGCCCGTCACCGACTTGCCGGCGCCCGATTCACCGACGACGCCGAGCACCTCGCCCTTGCCGATGTCGAAGGAGATGCCGTCGATGGCCTTCAGGATGCCGCGACGCGTGACGAACTCGACACGCAGATCACGGACGGAGAGGACAGATTGAGCCATAGATGTCGCCTCTCTCATCGCAGCTTCGGATTGAGCGCGTCGCGCAGCCAATCGCCCAGGAGGTTGATGGCAAGAACGAGAACGGCGAGCGCAATGCCCGGGAAGGCCACGATCCACCATTCTCCGGAGAACAAATAATTGTTGCCGATACGAATGAGCGTGCCGAGCGACGGCATGGTCTCGGGCATGCCGGTGCCGAGGAATGACAGGGTCGCCTCGGTGATGACGGCAAGCGCCAGGTTGATGGTGGCGATCACCAGCACCGGACCCAGAACGTTGGGCAGGACGTGACGGACCATGATGACCGGCGCCGGCAGGCCGATCAGCCGGGCAGCGGCGATGTAGTCCTTGTTCTTTTCCACCATAACGGATCCGCGCACGGTGCGGGCGTACTGCACCCAGAAGCTCAGGCCGATGGAGAAGATCAGCACGGAGAGGGTCGTCACTTCATCGAGCTGACCGCCGAGGACGGCTTTCACCACGCCGTCGACGAGAAGGGCGATCAGAATGGCCGGAAAGGTCAGCTGCACATCGGCGATGCGCATGATGACGGCGTCGACCGTGCCGCCCAGATAGCCGGCGACGAGGCCCAGGGTGATCCCGAGAGTAGCCGAAAGAGCCACGCCGAGGATACCCACCGCAAGCGAGATCCGCAGCCCATAGAGGATGGCCGAGAAGATGTCCCGGCCCTGCTCGTCCGTGCCCAGTACGAAAGGCATCTGCCCCTCCGCATGCCAGATCGGCGGCAACCGGCTGTTCATCAGCTCCAGCTGCGCCGGATCGAACGGATCCTGCGGCGACAGGACTCCTGCCAGGATCGCGGAGGCCATGAAGAGAGCCGTCAGAAAAGCCGCCACCATGGTGAGCTTGGAGCGCTTGAAGCTTGCCCAGACGTCACTGTCGAAGAAGCGGCCGGCCCAGGTGGTGGGGGTGGAATGCGGCGTGGGCGCCGCCTGGATTGCGTCTGCCATGGTTCCCTCCTCAGGCCGGCTGCCGGATGGACGTTCTCAGGCGGGGATCGACGATCGTGTAGAGGATGTCGACGGCGAGGTTGATCAGGACGAAGATGAGCGCCACCAGCATCAGGTAGGCGGCCATGATCGGAATATCGACGTTCTGAACCGCCTGCACGAACAGGAGGCCCATGCCGGGCCACTGGAACACGGTCTCCGTGATGATCGCGAAGGCAATCACCGAGCCGAACTGCAGGCCCACGATGGTGATGACCGGAACCAGCGTGTTCTTGAGCGCATGCCCGAAATGAATCGCCCGGGTGGTCAGCCCCCTCGCCCGTGCGAACTTGATGTAGTCGGTGCGCAGAACCTCCAGCATCTCGGCCCGGACGATGCGCATGATCAGCGTCATCTGGAACAGGCCGAGCGTGATCGACGGCATGATCAGAGCCTTCAGGCCCGAGGTGGTGAGAAGCCCCGTCGACCACCAGCCGAGGCGAACCGTGTCGCCGCGCCCGAAGGACGGCAGCCATCCGAGGATGACGGAGAAGAGATAGATCAGCAGAATGCCGATCAAAAAGGTGGGCAACGAGATGCCGATCAACGAGATCGTCTGGAATACCTTGGCCAGAAAACTGTCCCGCTTCAGGCCCGAATAAACGCCCATCAGCACGCCGAATCCGATCGCAAAGAGGGTTGCGCAGAAGGCCAGCTCCAGGGTGGCCGGCATGCGCTCGGCCAGCAGATCGGACACAGGCTGCCGGAACTGGTAGGACACGCCGAACTCGCCCCGGACGGCGCTGGAGAGATAACGCGCGAACTGCACCGGAACCGGGTCATCAAGGCCGAGGGAGCGGCGGACCTGTTCCCGCTCAGCCACGGGGGTGTCGAGGGAGACGATCTGGTTCACCGGATCGCCTGCGAAGCGGAACATCGCGAACGAAATGATGCCGACGGCCAGAAGAACGCCAATGGCCTGGAGCGCGCGTCGGATGACAAAAGCAAACATGCACAATCTCTTGATCGCTGCGCCTCGGGCGAGCCTTGCGTCCGGGGCCTTCGAATGAACTGTCCCGGGCAGCGAACTGCCCGGGACATGCGATCAGGCGCGGACTATTCCTTCTTCTGGGCCCAGTAGAGCAGCACCTGGTTGTCGGCGCGCTGGCTCAGGGTCACCTTGTTTGAGACACCCCAGGCGAGAGCCTGCTGGTGCAGCGGGATGTAGGCGTAGTCCTCGGTCGAGATCTTGTACGCCTCCTTGATCATCTGGTCGCGCTTCTCCTTGTTGCTCTCGACCAGGATCTTGTCCGTCAACTCGTCATGCTGCTTGTTGCAGTAGTTGCCGAGGTTCGACTCGCCGCGCGAGGACTGGGCATTGTCGCGGCAGCCCTGGATGTCGAACAGCACATTGTGGCTGTCGAAGGTGCCCGGCGTCCAGCCCAGCAGGTAGAACGAGGTGTTGTAGTTGCCGGACTTCAGCACCTTGGCGAAGTACTGCGCCTTCGGCTGGGCCATCAGGTTCACCTTGATGCCTGCACGGGCGAGCATGCCGACCACGGCCTGACAGATCGCCTCGTCGTTGACGTAGCGGTCGTTCGGGCAGTCCATGCCGACCTCGAAGCCGTTCGGATACCCCGCATCGGCCAGGAGTTTCTTGGCAGCCTCGACGTCATACTTCGGACGCTCGAAATCCTTCGAGAGGCTGAAGAGCTGCGGGGCGATCATGAGAGCCGACGGCGTGGCCATGCCGCGCATGACGCGGGACTTGATGGTCTCGATGTCGATGGCCTTGTAGAAGGCCTCACGGACGCGCTTGTCCTTGAAGGGGTTCTTGCCCTTCACGTTGGAGAACAGAAGCTCGTCGCGGGTCTGATCGAAGCCCAGGAAGATGGTGCGCAGCTCGGGGCCCGCCTGCACCTTCGCGTTGGCGCTGCTGTTGACGCGCTGGACGTCCTGCAGCGGAACCGGCTCGACCACGTCCACCTCGCCCGAGAGCAGCGCAGCCACACGGGTCGCGTCGGATGCGATGGGGGTGAAGACGATCTCGTCCAAGTTATGCTCGACCTTGCCCCACCACTCCTTGTTTGGCTTGAAGACGGTCTTCACGCCGGGCTGGTGGCTCTCGATCTTGAACGGGCCGGTGCCGTTGGCGTTCAGCGAGGCGTAGCTCGGCGTCGTTGCGGCGGCGGGAGTCGGCGCAGCGCTGTTGTTCGCCTCCGACCACTCCTTGTCCATGATGTACCAGGTATCCCACTGGGCATTCATGATCGGGTTGGGCGACTTCAGCTTCACGTCGACCGTGTGATCGTCGACCTTCACCCATTCTGAACCGCTCGGCACGCGGGTCTGGAAGTTCGAGCCTTGGGCCCGCACGCGGTTGGCCGAGAAGATCACGTCGTCGGCGTTGAACGGGTTTCCGTTATGGAACTTCACGTTCTTGCGCAGGAACAGGCGCCAGGTCATGCCGTCTTCGCTAATCTCCCAGCGCTCGGCGAGGCCTGGAATGATAGAGAGATCCTTGTCGCGCTTGGTAAGGCCTTCATAGACATGTCCATGGTGGGCAATCGTGGTGGTCTCGTTGAGAGTATAGGGGTCGAGCGACTTCAGGTCGCCCTGGTTGGCATAACGCAGGGTCACGGCCATGGCCGGCAGGGCGGCGCCGGTCATCAGCACGGCAACCGTGGCGGCAAGAAATTTTGTACGTTTGGTCATCGTGTCTCTTTCTCCTCTGGAAGCCCCGCGTCTTTGCGCGGTGTTCTTCTTGTCGGAAGGCTGGCCTTGGCCGCGTGCCTTCCGTCCGGCATGAAGTTAGGCAGGAAAGTGGCCGGCGGTCTAGCCCTGTCTTGGGCCACCCTGCTTACCAATTAGGCACAGAGCTCCCCAATGATGCGGCGCAGCAAACGTTCACCGGATTCCAGCTCGCTGATCTCGATATATTCGTCCGGCTGGTGAGCCTGGGCGATATCGCCGGGGCCGCAGACCACCGTCGACCAGCCGGCCCGCTGGAAGATGCCGGCCTCGGTGCCATACGAGACTACATGGGTGCCGTTGTCGCCGGTGAGGCGGCGCATGACGCGCTCGGCCTCCCCGTCGGTTTCCGGCCTGAGACCCGGCACCTCGGCAATCAGTTCGACGGCAACGCCGGTCTCCGGCCGGATCGCCTTCATCCGCGGCTCGACGACCTCCCGGATATAGGCTTCGTAGCGATCCAGATAATCGCGCGGGCTCTCCGTAGGGATCGCCCGGATATCGCTGAAGAACCACGCGGAGGAGGACACCACGTTGGCGGCATTGCCGCCGGCCACCATGCCGCAATGCAGTGTGGTGTAGGGTGGCTCGAAGGGGTTCGCCGGATCGGCGCGGCGCCGGTTCTCCTCCATCACGTCCTCGTGCCAGGCGATGAGGCGGGCCGCGTTCATGACCGCGCTCACCCCCTGGTCGATCCGGCTGGAATGGACCGCATAGCCGGTCACCTGGGTGCGCAGCTGCACGGAGGCCTTGTGGCCGGTCACCACCGCGTGCCGCGTCGGCTCGCCCACGATCACGGCGGCAGGCCTCGGAACTGATCGCGCCATGGCCTCCACCATGGACGGCGCGCCCCGGCAGGCGATCTCCTCGTCATAGGAGAGCGCTATATGAACCGGCCGTTTCAGGGGCATATTCGCCATCTCGGGCACCAGGGCCAGCACGAGCGCGTCGAAACCCTTCATGTCGGCCGATCCGCGCCCGTAGAGGCGGCCGTTCTTTTCGGTCAGCGTCCAGGGGTCGGTGGTCCAGTTCTGCCCCTCGGCCGGCACCACGTCCGTATGGCCGGAGAACACGATCCCGCCCTCCACCTTCGGGCCGATGGTGGCGTAGAGGTTGGCCTTGTCGCCCTCCGGGCTCATCACGAGGGTGCTTTCCACCCCATGGCTGTTGAGCCAGTCCCGACAGAAGTTGATGATGTCGAGATTGCTGCTCGTCGAAACGCTCGGAAAGGCAACCAGACGTGCGAGCATCTCGCGGGACGATAAGGACATGTCGTGCTTCTCCCAAGGAAAGGCGTGAGCATCCGATCCCGCGGCGCGGCCGGTCAAGCCGGAATTATCACCCGTCAACCGGCGGCTGCCTGTTGACGCGGCAGGCCGCGCGCCACCATGATCCGCCCTCCTCCCATTCCGCCCTGCCGGGGACACGATGACCACCTTTGACGTCGCGCTTGCCCATATCGAAGCCGCCCGCAGCCGCATCGCCGGACGCGTCCGGCGCACGCCGGCCTTCGATAGCCCCGAGGTGTCGGCGCGGCTCGGCAGGCGCACGGCTCTGAAGATGGAGGCGCTGCAGCTTGCGGGCTCGTTCAAGGTGCGCGGCGTCTTCAACAAGGTGCTGACCCTGAGCGACGAGGAGCGCCGTCGCGGGCTGGTGACGGTGTCGGGCGGCAACCATGCCATCGCGGTCGCGCGCGTCGCCGGGACTCTCGGCCTCGACGCCCTCGTGCTGATGCCGAAGGTCACGCCGCGCTTCAACGTCGATCTCGCGACGAAATACGGCGCCCGCATCGAACTCTGCGATGATGCCGCTGAAGCCTTTGCCAAGGCGGAGGAGTACCAGCGCCACGGGCGGCTGTTCGTCCACCCTTATGACGATCCGGCGATCATTGCGGGCCATGGCACACTCGGGCTCGAATTCCTTGAGGACATCCCCGATCTCACCCACGTCTTCGTGTCCATCGGCGGCGGCGGCATGATGTCCGGCGTCGCAGCAGCCCTCAAGGCCAAGCGGCCTTCGCTGACGATCTACGGAGTCGAGACCGTCGGGGCCCCGACCATGACCGAGGCGCTGAAGGCCGGCGAGCCGGTGACGATCCGCCCGACCTCCATTGCCAGGACCCTCGGTGCGCCATTCGCAACCCACAGAACAGTCGCTGGCGCCAAGCTACTCCTGAAGGAGATCCTTCTCGTGGAGGACGAGCCGGTGATAGCCGATGTGAGCTGGCTCCTGCAGAAGGAAAAGCTCCTCTGCGAGCCGGCAGCAGCCTGCGTGCTGACGGCCGCTGAAACCGTTGCCCCGTCCCTGCCCGACGACAGCTTGATCGGCTTGGTGCTGTGCGGCTCGAACCTGTCCCTGGACGATCTTGACGGCTGGCGCCAAGCGTCGAAGGGAGCCTGATGCCTCCAGCCATGCCCCAGGGAGCTTAAGGGTACCGGATCCAACAAGGTGCTGCCGAGTTGTCTGCAGGACAGCTCAACTGGAAAGTACCGCGCATGGTTGATCCGGCTCTCCCTGCCCCTCAGCCGGCTCCACCGCCTGCAGGCTCTTCGCTCTTCACAGCAGGCGGAATCGTGCTGGCGATCGGAGGGCTCTATTTCGGCCGTGACATCTTCATCCCGTTCGCCGTCGGTATCCTGCTCAGTTTCGCGCTGACTCCCCTGGTCAACTGGCTCCGGCGATTGAAGCTGCCGAGGGTCGCTGCGGCGTTGATCGCCGTGACCCTGGCCTTCATCCTGATCGGAGGCCTCACCTACGTGGTCGGCCGCCAAGTTGTGCAGCTCGCCAACAACCTCCCGAGCTATCAGACGACGATCACGGAGAAGATCCGCTCCCTGCAAACCTCCGCTCCCGGAGGTGGCGTCGTGGACAAGGTCACGACCACCATTCAGGACCTGAGCAAGGAAATATCGGGAGCGGAGAAGGCTACCGACAAAGCGGCCGAGCAGGCCGGCACGGCTCTCGGGAGCCCCCCTGCCTCACAGGAGCCCGTTACGGTCCGCCTGGAGCGTCCCGAATCCCAGCCGCTCGAGATCATCCAAACCATCGTCGGTCCGCTCCTCGCCCCGCTGGCAACAGCGGGTCTGATCGTCATCTTCGTCATCTTCATCCTGCTCGAGCAGGAGGATCTGCGCGACCGCTTCATCAAGCTCGCAGGCGCCGGCGATCTTCAGAAGACCACGCAGGCGCTCAACGATGCGGCCGCGCGCGTCAGCCGCTACCTACTGATGCAGCTTATCGTCAACCTGACCTACGGAGTCCCCATAGGGATCGCGCTCTACTTCATCGGCGTTCCCAATGCGGTGCTGTGGGGTCTGCTGGCGGCGGTGCTGCGCTTCGTCCCGTATCTCGGTCCCTTCCTGGCCGCGACCTTTCCCATCGCGCTCGCCTTTGCGGTCGATCCAGGCTGGTCGATGCTGCTGTGGGTGGTTGGGCTGTTTCTGCTCGCCGAACTCATCAGCAACAACGTCATCGAGCCCTGGCTCTACGGCTCCAGCACGGGCCTGTCGTCGCTAGCCATCATCATGGCAGCAATCTTCTGGACAACCTTGTGGGGACCGGTTGGTCTCTTCTTGGCGACGCCCCTGACCGTCTGCCTCGTAGTCATCGGCCGATACGTCCCGCAACTGGAGTTTCTCGGCGTCCTCCTCGGCAGCGATCCGGTCCTCGCCCCCGAGGAACGCCTGTATCAGCGCCTGCTCGCCGGGAATCTGGAAGAAGCCACTGAGATTGCCGAGGATTACGTGGACGAGCACTCCTCCCGCGAGTTCTACGATCACGTCGCGATCCCGGCCCTTCGCCTGGCCGAGAACGATCGCCAGCGCAGCACCACCGACACCAACTACCGGCGCGCTGTCGCGAGCACGGCCATCTGTGTGGTGAGGGAGATTGAAGACCACGTGCGGGATAAGACAGCGCCCTCGCAAGAGGCGGAGGGTTCCGACAAAGCTCCGTCCTCTGCTACCAGTCCAAACAAGCCCGTTCTCTGCATTGCGGGACGGACAGAGCTCGATCGGGCGGCAGCCGAAATGCTGGCGCAGGTGCTGGAGGAAAACGGAACCGGAGTGCGAGTCCTGCCGCCGATTGCAGTGACTGAGGGTGCTTTGGCGCAGCTCGATCTCACGGGCGTGGAGGTGGTCTGCCTGTCATACCTTCACCCTCAGCCGCAGGTTTTCGCCCGCTATATCTGCCGACGCCTGCGCCGGCGGGCGCCTCACGTTAAACTGGTCGTATGCTGCTGGAACGCTCCGCCGCAGGGCACCCACACGGAGGACATGGCCCGGCAGATGTCTGCCGATGCCGCAATCTTGTCGCTCGATGTGTGCGTCAATCAGGTCAGTGCGTGGCTTGCACATCAGGAGACCGCTTCCGCCACGAGTGGAGGCCCAACCCCTGCTACGATCGACAATGAGCACGAGCGGCTCGCCGCCATGCAGCATCTAGGGCTTGCCGGAGGGCGCCGCCATTCCTTCGATGAGGTCGCAAAACGCGTTGCCGAAGCGTTCGGCGCTCCAATCGCGCTCGTGTCGATGATCACGGAGGAGCAACAGTTCATGCCGGGCGCGCAGGGCCTGCCGCCCGACCTCAACGCCAGCCGGCAGGTTCCACGCGAGGAATCGGTCTGCGGGCACGTCGTAGCGACCGATGAGGTGGTCGTGTCCGAGGACGTGACGAAGGACCCGCGGTTCACGAACAATCCGCTCGTGCTCGAAAAGGGCATACGCTTCTATGCCGGAGCGCCCCTGCGCACCTCCACCGGGCTCGCCCTGGGCTCCCTGTGCGTCATTGACATGGAGCCGCGTGAGTTTTCCGATGAGGACCGCATCAGGCTGCAACAGATGGCCGACGACCTCATGGCTGACCTGGAACGCAACTCTCAAATGCAAAACGACCAGGGAGCTCCCGCCCCCACGTCAGGGCAGAGAGAAAAGCAGCATGCATCTTCCTGAAGGAAGCATCTGAACGTTGGCCCTCAGATGGAACGGCGGCGAAGTGAAATCGCCAGGCTGAAAAGAAGCGCTCCTGCCGCCATCGCGACCAGGATCGTCCATGCTGTCCACAGCGACGTGAAGGATGATCCCGGCGTGAGAGCCGACGAGTAGGCCTGGATCGACCAAGCATTCGGCGTCCACCATCCGGCCTCCTGCAGCCAGGGCGGCAAGAAGAAGCGCGGAACCATGCTACCGCCGGCAGCAGACAGGATGAGCACCACGAAGGTGGACAGCACCTGCGCCTGTTGACGAGAGGAGCATACGACGCAGAGGGCCAGGGCGAGGCCTGCCGTCGCTGCGGCGACCGCAAGAGTCGTTGCAAGCCATGGACCGAAGGCGGCGATGAAATCCACGCCGTAGAGAAGGTAGGCAGCGGCAAAGACCAGGGCCGCCTGTACGCTCCCCTGCGCTACGAGGAACAGGAACTTGCCCAGGATGATCATTGCGATCGCTCCGGGTCCCGCGAGCAGGCGGTCATAGACGCCGAGGCGCCGCTCCTCGATGAGCCCCACAGCGCCCTGCACGGCGGCCAGAAGCAGGAACATCACCGCAACCGCACCGGCATAGTAGGATACGGCCCATCCGGCATTCTGCGGCAGGGCAGACTCGCTGGCGACCAGCCCCGCGTCCCGCATGCGCGGATCGCTGCGGGTCTCGTTCGCTTTCTCCTTGAACGTTTCGTCGATCCAGGTTCTCTGCTCGGATGTGATGCCCCCGATGGCTTCCAGATCGGCCAACACCTGGGCGAAGGCGACGTCCGGCATGTGGACTGCCAGCAGCCGCTGCAGGTGCCCGGCCATGATGGCACCGGCAATGGCCCGCGCCTCGTGGGTGACGAGCAGGACGGGAGCGCCGGCACTCCGCTCATTGAGATCGGTCCTGAGGATGAACCCCAGATCGACGGCGCCGTCCTTCACCAGGCCGCGCACGCTCTCGGCCGTGGCATCGTCACTGTGGGTGACGCGCAGGGTCGGCTCCTGCCGGAGCACCTGGACCAGTTGCGCGGTCGTCGGGGTTCGCGCCAGATCGGCAATGCCCACATGAAGCCGGAGCTGGTCGCCGCCGGCGGATGAGAAAATCGCCGCAAAGATCACGAAGATCAGCGGCGGCAGCACGAACGCCATGGCCAGGGCGCCGCGATCCCTGAGCAGGGTCAGAAGCATGACGCGGGCCGCCGGAAAAATCATGAGCGCGTGCCTTCCACATGGGCCAGCACATGCTCGAGCCCAGGCTCCCGCAAACGGATCTCGTGCAGATGGATGTCATGCCACCGCAGCGCAGCCAGCAGGGCCCCGAACCCTTCAACACCTGCCGACCATGAGGTCCATTCGAGCGGGTTGGCTGTCGGTGCCAGCCCGAATCGTTCGAGAGCGCTCTTCACGGTGTCGCCCGGCTCCCGGCTCAAGGTCACGACCACCTCGCGCCTATCCCCGAACATGCGGCGGAGAATGTCGCCGACAGGCCCCTCCTCGGCCATGCGGCCGGATGCGAGAACGCCGATCCTGTCGGCCAACACCCTGGCCTCGTCGAGGTCGTGAGTCGTGAGCAGAATGGACGTGCCCTCATCCCGCAGCCGCCTCAGGGCCTTGTGCAGGGACAGCCGGGCATCCACGTCGACCCCAACGCTCGGCTCGTCCAGAAGGAGAAGCCTGGGCCGCGTCAGCAGGGCTGCCGCGATATTGGCTCGGCGCTTGTAGCCGCCAGACAGATGATCGATCAGGTCGCGTTGCCGGCCCTCCACCTGAACCAAAGCCATCGCCTCCGCGACCCGCGAGGGGATCTCGCGCTTCGGCAGCCCCGCCATTCCGGCCATGATCTCGAGGTTTTCCCGGACGGTCAGCCGCGGGTAAAGGGCAATCTCCTGCGGCACCAGGCTCATCATCCGCCGAGGCGCGGCCTCCCTGCTGGGATCACCTCCAAACACCCGCACATCGCCGGATGTCGGCTGGAGTTGGCCCGTCAGGAGTCGTATCAGGGTGGTCTTGCCGGTCCCGTTGCGCCCCAGCAGCGCGAAGATATCGCCCTGCTTTAACGACAGGTTCAATCCCCGCAGAACCTCACGCGGGCCTAAGCGAACATGAACCTCGGCCACAACTGCAATCGTCAGCCCCTGATGCGCAAGCGCTGGCTTTTGCGGCATAGATAGGTTCTGACGCGCAGGGATGGCAGCCTCCATGGGAAAGGCGGTGATGATGGGCAGGCTCCTCACGTCAGGAACCTAGCTCCGATTCCAAATTCGGGAAGAGCACGCATTCATGTGATCCCCAGAGGAGCCGTGCGCTCTCGCATTCTTGAAGCCAAGCGCCAAGTTTGTTCTGGCTGGCCGCTCAAGGTGCGGCGCTCAACGAGGTGCACCATCCATGCTTCGATCGACGACTGGAATGATCGCTGCTCTCATGCTGACGGGCGGAGCGGAGGCAGCTCCGCTGACCGTCCAGGTGGAGGGCGCCATTCCTGGCCAGGGTCCCGTTCTGGTCGGCATCTGCGCGGGATCCCTGGACTTCGGCTCCTGCCGGTACAGCCAGACAGTGCAGCCCCCGGCGGCGGAGTTCCAGGTTGCGTTCCCCGACATTCCTGAGGGGTCCTACGCCATCGCCGTCTTCCAGGACACGAACGGCAACAACAACCTTGATCGCGACCAAAGAGGGCTGCCCCTTGAGCCCTACGGCTTCAGCAACGGAACGGGCCGCACGGCGCCGCCTTCGTTCGAGGCCGCCCGCATCACCGTCACGGGTCCGAGCCTCGCAAGGGTTCGCATCGCACGCTCGCCGCTGGTGCGATAAACCTTCCTCGCGAGAGGCGATAATCTCAAATTTCTCGATAGAGCAGAGCAAGGCAGAGGGGCCTAAACTCTTGAAATAATGGTCGGAGCGAGAGGATTTGAACCTCCGACCCCTAGTCCCCCAGGCTTGGCGAAGTCATTGTAAGCAAACGATCTTTCTGCAAACAGGCTCATTTCATGCCCATTGATATTGCAGGGGAATTCCATTCCCCTGCAAAGTGAAAGCAATGATCGAACGCCTGATATTCCTAGCGCATGCACCAGCCTCTCAAGACCTTGAAGTACTACATCCTAGATCTTTCTCCCGAGAACTCTCCCGTCCGCTTCCTCACGGAGCAGGGTTTCACCGTCTTCATCATATCCTGGAAGAACCCGACGGCGGACGATCGGGATCTCGGCGTGGATGATTACCGGGAGCTGGGTGTGATGGTGGCGCTCGAAGGCGTCAACGCCGTTGTTCCGGATCAGAAGGTACATGCGGCCGGATATTGCCTTGGCGGCACGCTCCTGTGCATCGCAGCCGCCGCCATGGCACGCGACGGTGACGTGCGTCTGGCCACTCTCTCGCTGCTGGCCGCGCAGGCGGATTTCAGGGAGGCCGGAGAGCTCACGCTCTTCATCAACGAGAGCCAGCTTCATTTCCTTGAAGATCTGATGTGCAGCCAGGGCTATCCCGACACGCGGCAGATGGCTGGAGCCTTCCAGCTCCTGCGCTCCAATGACCTGATCTGGTCGCGGCTCGTCCGGCACTATCTCATGGGCGTGCGCACGCCCATAAACGACCTGATGGCAAGGAACGCCGACACGACCCGGATGCCCTACCGCATACATGCGGAATATCTAAGGCAGGTCTTTCTCAACAACGATCTGGCCGAAGGCCGCTTCCTGGGCGATGCCCGCCCCATCGCCGTGAGCGACATCCGCGTCCCGATCTTCGCGGTTGGCACCGGACGCGATCACGTGCCCCGTGGCGCTCGGCCTTCAAGATCCATCTGCTGACAGACACGGACGTGCCGTGCCTGCTCACCACGAGTCGTCACAATGCCGGTATCGTGGCTGGTCCCGCCAGCCTGAAGGGCGGCTTTCAGGTTCTCACGAGATCCGCCAGCGGTCACAATCTGGATCCCGACACTTGGACCAGGATCGCACCTCGCTTCAAGGGCCCGTGGTGGCCCGAATGGGTCCTGTGGCTTGTCGCCCGGTCCGACCAGCCGGGAGCCCCGGCCCGAGGCTACCCTGCCCTGGCCGGGGCTCCCGGCGCCCATGTTCTTCTGGCCTGATCCAGTCCGTCAGGTCACCGAGACAGAGTTGCTCGGTCGCAGATAAACGTCATGGATCGACTTCTCCCCGACCGGCCAACCAACTGGCGACCTGCGGGTCCGTGTCTGTGATCGTGCGTAGTCCAGAGAGGCAATGACGGCCGTCGCGATGCCGTCAGGGTGGAACAGACGCAAGGCGGCACGCCGCACGAGGTCGCGATCGAAGCCGTGCGCGGCCTTGATCGCGCTCAAGATGTGTGTGGCATCCAGGGCCGTGATCCGCACGCCCGTGTGGCGCGTGACGAAGGGCGCTCCGCGTTCGATACCGATGACCGGACAGCCGGCCTGCATGATCTCGGCTGTCGCAAGCCCGCCCGCCTCGTCCTCGCACAGATAGACGCATGCGCGCGACCTGCGAGCCGTATCAACCAGACCGTCACGCTGGAATGCGCCGTATCGCAGCACGATGGTGCGCGGATAGATGCGCCCGATCGTTTCCTCGATCTCGAAGAACGCGCGCCCGACCTTGTCGAAGATCAGCACATCCCATTGTGACTCTGTGGGTCCGTCCGGAACAGGCAGAACTGGATACGGCCACCGGACAATGGCTGCTTCATTCCCAGAACCCAAGTGCCGCGCCAGCAAGGCTGCATACCAATCACTGTGACACATGATCAGTCGGCAGGTCGTTGCCGACAGGATGACGTCTTCACCTTCTGCGCCACCTGGATTTCCCGAGTCGGCGAACAACACGTTTGGTCCAACGACAAACGGGTGCCCTCGGTCGATGCACCTGAGAATATCCGCCATGTCCTCCCAGTTCCAGAACCAGTTTAGTTCAGTCTCCGATGGCTCTTCGGCGATCTCAAGCCAATGCGGCTGGTGATGTCGCAGCGCAGACTGGAGCGCATACATCCCGTTGTAGGGACCAGACCTGCCTGGCGCGAGCACGGTTCTGACGAGCCGGACCTTCACCACACAATCCGTGGATTTCGAAGATCGACACCCGGCGGATAGGAGGGTTCGATTCGTCCGACGAATGGCCGATCGAGATGGCCCAATGCCTCGTAGCCATTCTCATCCATTGCTGACAGATGCCACATGTCCGCCCAGCAGTGGACAAAGTATGGCGCGAAGCCGAGAGCTATGGGATCAGACCAGTCTAGACCAGCATCGACGAAGCGCGCGCCCAGGACCTGATCCTCGCCGGAATTCATGTCGGGATAGCCACTCACCTGCTCAAAGGCCGAGCGGTGGAACCCCCATGCTGCATGGAAAAGGCCGCCACTCGGACAAACCCGCATCTCGCCGTTCTCTTGAAGCCCGAGAACAAGGCTCGGTCGCGTCCAAGTCGCATGTTGTAGGCCGGCATCGATAGCCGATAGCGCCCATGGCAGATAGAGATCGTCGTCATCTAATACCGCGAAGGCATCGACGTCGGCAGACGCGAGTGCAACAGCAGCATTCCGCTTAGCTCCAAGCGTCGGAAAGCGATGGGCCGTCGTGACTACGCGCCAGCGATCGCCGCAATGGTTCTCGTACTGCCCGGCGTCATCCAGAACCACGAGTTCGCAATCAGGATGATCCTGCATCTCGAAACAGCGGATAAGATAGCTCAACCTCGCGGGTCGGCACCACGTGCAGCAGACGGCGGCCAACTTCATATCAGTCCTCCAGATGCCAGGAGATAGCGCCATGGTGCGAATGATCGTTCCGGATTGGCGTGCTCCTGCAGGAAGCGTTCATAAGCTGCGTGAACCATCCGGCAGCGCAGGTCCTCGTCGAACGCAAGCTGGCTCGCACGAAGCGTCATCTCCTCGCTGCTGCGACAGAGGAAACCGGTCACGCCGTTCTCGATCATTTCGGGCAATGCCCAGTCGTCCTCCGCAATAACCGCCACACCGCCTGCCATAGCCTCCAGGATCGTTCGGGGCCAATTCTCGCGGCTGCCCCCAGTGCGGTGCATCAAAACGTGAATACGCCGATACACCTCACGGGGCGTGGCGGATCCTGGCGTCCAAGTCATCCAGTCAAGCCAGTTGCAGGGCGGTACGGCACCACACTTTGCGACTGCGTTCTCTCCAAAGCCGAGGATGAAGGTCTTGGTCGGCCGAGGCGCCACCACCTGCGCGAACATCTTCCACATGTCGTGAGGGAATTTGTATCCGTCGTCCCGGGACACGCGACCTAGTCCGAAATAGCCGGTCTCCTCAGGGTCCTGATAGGTGAACTCGATTCTCTGCAGCTCATTGTTGATATTGAAGAACGGCCTGTATCCAACGAGATCGCGAACCGGCCGCACGGCCTCCAGTGCAGGCGCGACCATCGATCGCTGATACGCATTGTGGAAGGCGAACACGTTGATCAACCCGTCTCTGTGGGCCGCGATTTCATCCGGGAAGTTCCAGGTCATGCAGTTGACCCATACGACGCATGCCGGCCGACCCGAAGCGCAGATCTCAGGCAGACGAGCAAGAAACTCGCCATTGCAGAATGAGACGACAACCCGCTCCGCGAAGATGCCCGGAGTGTAAGAATGAATCTGGCAGCCGCGGGCAAGGACACTTTCGACGTGAGTTGGATCGGGATCGCCGTTCGGGACCAAGTGAACAGCAACATCATAGGCACGCCACAAGTCGATCATGTGGTCGAGCTCGGTATCGGCGCCGCCATATGCGGACGGAAAGCCGCCAATCCAGATTTCGGCGTCCGCGCTTAGCATTTGCCGTAGCTCCCCGCCCTGATCGCCATGCCAGCAATCGAAAGATCAGGCTCTGCCGAACAAGATTTCCTGGCCGACACCACCAAATTACAATCGGAATAAAAGAAAATTTCAAGTACTATGGGGTTGGATGGACGTCCGAGACTGATCCGCACCGCTCGGCTGGGCTATATGTATCCAGCTTGAATGATGCCGGAGTCTCACCAGCGTAATGTTTGCGGTTTTTCATTCGCCCCATGCAATGACTGGTACAGACCATGCCTGGCTCACCGCCTTACCCACCCTATCCTCCCTACCCTCCCTACCCGCCTTACCCACCCTATCCTCCTTATCCGCCCTATCCTGCGCGTACCTCCTTTTTGCCATCCCCTGCGCACTATCAGGCGTCCGGCGAATATGCTCAGCAGGTGACCGAAGCGGAGAAATCACCCGAGGAAGAGGTGGCCGCACAGGCAGATCCACGAAGGAAGGAGCCGGGGGAGGAACGAGCGAGCTCGTCGCAGGAGCATCGCAAATCCTCCGGCGGCGTCTCGAGCACGGCCAATCCACCCGGCTCCAGTTCGAGTTCGTTCGAATCCTCGTCCAGCTCATCCGCCGCTTCATCGTCCAGCAGTAGCAGCAGCAGCCGGGACGAGGTCCCCGCGCCGGGTTCGAGCAGCTCATCATCTCATTCGCCCCTCGCCCGCACGGGCCAGTTCGGCGTGCGCAGCATTCCGCTGGCCGCTGTCGATGAAGTGCACCGCGGGACTGGGACTCACGTATACACCAAGCTCCTTGTCAAACCCGAGTCTGTGGCCGGCTCGGCGCCGCTCGCCTTCGTTTCTCAGGAGGTGAAGGTTACGACGATGCTGTACGAGCTTGATGCACCGGTCGTTCCAAACTGGATCGGAGTGGCGGTGCCGGACGGGATCACCGACTTCTCACGTCCCATTCTCTACTTCCATCCGTCGCCCGCAGGCGCCGGCTATGTGGACGGGGTGAACAACGTGGTCTACTTCGGCAAGAGCAAAGACGATGCAGTGCGCACGGTCGATGAGACCAGGTGGCGGCATCTTTTCGCCTATGTCGAACGCCTCGGCGGCCAGCTGGCCGGCGCCGTCCACTTCAACGGGTCCCCAGACCAGGTGGTTGTCTTCCCCTTCATGGCGAGTTCGGCACTCGTAACCACGGGTATCCTGCCGGATCATTGGAAGCCCACCCTGTCGGACATCCTCGCCGACGTGAGGGCTACCATTACCGGCGTTGCCCAGCCCCTGTCGATTACGGACCTCGTCGTCGCGGGCTACAGCTACGGATGTGAGGTGGCAGACAGGTTCCGCAGCCGCGCGCCCGCTCCAACACTCAGCCCCCTGCTAAAGCAGGTGTGGGATTTCGATGGTTTCCCTGTTCCGACCTCCACGGCCATACGCACCGTTCCCGGGCGGTACAAGGCCGTAAAATACAGCGAGGGCGCTCGCCCGGAAAGCACCGCGCTGCCACTGGGCCGCTGGATCAACGGTCTGCCAGCGACGCTCCCGGGTGAACTTCCTGCACTCCCACCGCGCAACGACGTCCACCACCTCATCCGCGACTTCATGTTCCTGCACGCATGCTGGTCGCGCGGATGATCGGCTGGACACCGTGCGCGCCCGAAGGGCCGTGTCAGATGCTCTAGAGACTCGCACTGCTGCTGGAGCTGGAGGATCGAGACGAGGAGCTGCTGGAGGACGCCTGGCTGGACGAGCTGGATGAACTCGACGAATTGGATGAGCTGGACGACGATTGCGAAGAGCTGCTTGAGGAGATCCCGGACGAGCTGGAGCTGCTGCTCGACGGAATGGACGAGCTGGAGCTTGATTGCTGCCCCGACGAACTCGAGCTCAACGATGACGACGAGGAGCTCGAGCTGCCGATCGTCGTTTGCGAATGGGACGAGGAACTCTGGCGGAAGGAAGAACTGCTGCTCGAAGGCAACTGAGGCGTGGGAGGCTGAGGCGTGGGAGGCTGGGATTGCACCGGCGGGTGCACGCAGGGTTGCGGAGGGTACGGCGGATATGGAGGGTATGGCGGGAACGGCGGGAATGGCGGATACGGTGGATAGGGAGGGAACGGCGGGTAAGGCGGACTGGGGGCCACAGAGCTTCCGCAGCCGCAAATCGCCCCTCCTCCCTCGCACCGCTCCAAGTCACGTCGCAAAGCGAGAAGCTCTTCCATCAGCTCGCACAGGTCGCGTTGCTGATCTCTCCATTCCCGAATTTCACACCGCAGCCGATTCAGCTCCTCCTGTAGTTCGGTGAGGTTGTCGCAGGCATCATCACGGCAGCCTCGGTCCCGTCCGGACCCGCATCGTGCCTCGTCAAGCTCCCGCCTCATTGCTCGAATCTCGCGCCGAATAGCGTCGGCCATCGATGCCATGGAGCCCTCCCCGTCTCAGCGAATTACATTCACATAGCTCGACGAGCTACTCCGGCGACTGAATGCTTGAACGTCCAACGTAGCAAATTTCGTACCGGATGACGGGGATGCCGTCTGCGCGCGCGACGACTGCGAGGAGCTTGATGATCCTGCCGGTTGCACCGTTTCGACACGCGTCGTCGTCTGCACGGGATCCGGCACAGGCATCACAGTCGCCGGCAATGCAGGAACCGCTACGGAATACGCCGGAGAAGGCGGGTATGGAGGAAATGGCGGGAATGGCGGGAATGGCGGATAGGGTGGGTACGGCGGGAATGGTGGATAAGTTGGTGAGGACGACACCGTGTCGGCGGCTACGGATCCGCATTCGGGTTCCCTGCTCGGAGCACAGCCCTGTGCAGTCGATTTCAGCCGCTGGAATATGTCACTGTCGCGTTGCATTGGCGCCGTCCACGAACAAGGTTGTCCCGCGAGATTGCGAACGTCAGCACTCAGCACTCAGCACCCACATAAAGTCTAGACGCTTGAGGTCGATTTGAAAAGGTAGTATTTAAAGGAAACAGATCAATATTCGTTCAGTATTCCATCCAGCCGTCTTCTGCGTGCCCATCAGGATCTGCAGGATCTTGTCAAGCACTACAGGGAGGTAGAGTCTGTGGGGCGAAGCAGGTGCAAAGGCGGTAGAAGAAGACGGCGCTTTCGGTTGTCAGGACGGGGCGCCACGTGCATTCCGCACTTCTCGGCTCAAGTCTCGAATCGCAATCCAGCATCACCTCCTGCCGCATGTCCGCCCTTCGCTCCGTATCCACCATACCCCCCTTACCCTCCCTTTCCGCCGTATGCGCCTTATCCGCCCTCTGCCGCTCAAGCCGTCTCGTCGACAGCGGTGCACAAGCCGGCCGGCGTCGCCGACACTCCGCTGACCCGATCCGCGACTGGTGCCTCCGGCTCAGCCGGCATGGCGGACGCGAGTGACGAGAAGAACGGCGGCGTCGGTCAGGATCACGGCCGCACGGAGGATACCGGAACCGACACAACAGACGAAGAATCCGGTTCGGATGCCCGGCCCGAGGACGTGCAGGACGGATTACTCCCGTTCGGCAACCGCAGCGCGGTTCGTCGCCCGGATGATCTGCTCGTGCTCGATTTCTCCTTCAGGGGATTCAACCTGGTCGGCTCTCCCCCAAGCCTTGTCCGCACGGGGCCGGATGCGTACTTCGTCGTCCACTTCCCGCCCCAGAGCTTCGGAGAGCAAGCCTTTCTTCAAACCGTGCCGACCACCGGACTGGCTTCGGGGGAGGTCGAGCACAACGAGGTCAGCTCCCATCCAAGCTACCCGAGCAAGAACGCATCGGATTCAGGCGAGCAACTTCCTTCTGAGCTGCCCGCCGCACGTGTCCGCATGGCGGGAAAAAGCCGAGTGGCAGTGACGATGCCCGTGGACAGGGAGAGTATCTCGTTCACGTCTGCGGCTCTTCTCGATGCACTTGCAACGTGGCCGATGCGCCTTGATGAAAATGCCCGGCCAGATCCGTCGTTGATTCCCTTCGAAGGGCCGCTTGGCCTCGGTCTCGTAGAAGCGGCATCCCGGCTCGTAACGTTCAGCGCCGACAGCGCGCAAGCGAGCCCGTCTCGCTTTCTCGATGCCGTGTCGGAGGAGGTGGCAGCGCTTCAGGACAGGTTTCCGGCGCTCCGGGGCCAAGAAGGTACTGCCGCGACGGCGGAGGCCTTGCACCAGACGATTCAACCGCTGGTCGCCACCCCTGACTCCGTCACAGAGACTGGCGCGACCATTCCGTGGCTCGCGGCCACTCCCGGACCGCGCGTACCCTCGCCGGACTCAACGGCCCTTGAGCTTCCCTACCGCCTTGTTGTGACACCCCTGGCACCCGCGAAGTGGCATCATGCATTGACACCCGTCACGCGCCATGGTCGCACGGAATTATGGCACACGCGTCTCGGCTCGGCGGAGCACCGCGCGGGCGCCGACCCACCAGGCCGCGTGCGGGCACTCTGGTCGCCTGACTACCGTCCAGCGGATCAGATCGAGGACCTGATCCGCCTTATCAGCGAGCCTTCGGAGCCTCCGGATGTCCCGCAGCCCGATCCGGATCTGCTGCGCATGAGCCTTGACCCCGTCGACCGCTCGATGCTGGTCACGCTTATGGCAGGGTTCGATGCACTCACCGGCGGGAAACGCTACCGACCTATCTCGAGCCAGGCGAAGCGCCTGCATCTCTCAGCACTGGGCGCGCTGCTCGAAGCCGAAGGACAATGGCAGAACCTTCCCGACGGCATCGATCTCCAGCAGTGGTATCACTTGGCGACACTCGGGCGCGACCAATACGTTCGCGTCGTCTACAAGGGTTATCTCTGCCCCTTTGGTCATTCCGCGTCGCTCGTCAAAGTGACAGAACGGGAGTTTCAGCCGCTCGGCGGGAAGGCTGCGCGGCGAGCGGCGGTGCTGCGCCAGCGGTTCTACATCGTTGTGCGACAGCGCGTCCGAGAGTTTTCCGGCGCAGGGCAAGCGAGCCGGGGGCGTACGTTTCCCTTCCACCGCGTCGAGATCTTGACCTCATCGACCCCGAACCTCGCCGAACCTGGGGTTGGCAGCAGTGCCGCGGTACAGGTCCTCCCACCGGGGCTCGCTCCGCGCATGCTCTTCTGGCCCATGATGCCGGGTACGGCTGCAGGGAGCCTCGCCGACGTCATGTTCGATCTTGCGGCGACCGACATCGTCGGCCAGCGCACGACCTTCTCGATGCCGCTCCTGTTCGTCGGCGAGCGGGCCGATGCACAGCACGCGGACGTCGTTCGATCGGCATACAACGCAACGCCCGCCACTCCTCGCCGTAGCGCTGCTTTCGGCGGCAGCTCCGTCGCCTTCGCGCCGGTTCTGCCGGAAGGGCCGTTCGATCCGCGCCTGCCCACCGAAGCCCTGGCCTTCAATGTCGGCGCGGCCACGGGCACGATCCGGCCGCGCTACAATCCCGAAATCGAGACCGCCCGTGTGGGTATCAAGCCTGTCCAAAAGCTGCTTTCCCAGCCCGATTTCATTGCTGAGGTGAAATACCCTGAAGTGTATGCCACGTCCGGGTTCGACGAACTGGCAAATGCGGGACAGGTTTTCCTGCAGCTTACCGCATCCCGACTTCTTCCGTTCGGCTCGGGGCCGGGAGAAGCAAAGAACGATGCGATCGGGGCCCTCGCCAGTCCTCAAATGCAGATTGTGGGCCTATCCCGCCTCACCGGGCCGGTGGCAGGCAAGGAAAGTACGAACGCGGCCGCCGTCAAGGATGCGCTGGCCCCCTTGATCAGCGGCAAGTTCGACCCGGCAGCCTTTTTCTCTGACGCCAAGATTCTGGGTGGCGTACCGCTTTCCGAGATTCTCGAGGTCAGCCAAAACCTCACCGGAACGGATGTTCCGAAGACCCTGACCCGCGATCTCCCGGACCGCATCGAGACGCGCTTCGAGTGGAATACACCAGTCAGGAAGGCTGATACCAGGAATTTGCTCATTCCGCGTGCCGACCCGGGCAGGCCCGATACGCGCCTGATCATGAACGGGATCGCCAACCGGCCGCTCGATCCAGCGGCTCCCGCGTCCTTTCAGGCGGAGGCGCGTCTCAACAACTTCAAGGTAAATCTCTTCGGATTCATCATTCTCTGGTTCGACGAGATTCGCTTCTCCGCTCGCGACGGGCAAAAACCTGACGTCACGGTGGAACTCCATGCCGGCGACGACGCGGTTTGCTTTGGCGGACCGCTTGAGTTTGTCAACGAGCTACGCTCCTTCATCCCGTCGAATGGCTTCTCGGATCCTCCTGCACTGACTGTGACGCCAAGTGGTATCCAATCATCCTTCACGCTGACCCTGCCGGCAGTTCAGGTCGGGATTTTCGCATTGTCGAATGCCGCACTCGGTGCGAGCTTCAGCCTTCCCTTCGACTCTCGTCCGGCGAGCGTCCGCTTCTCGTTTTCTGAGCGGCAGAGCCCATTCAGCCTTACGGTGTCACTGCTGGGCGGCGGCGGATTCCTTGCTCTCGGCGTGTCGTCACGGGGTGTGACCGAGATCGAAGCTGCTTTGGAGTTCGGTGCGGCTGTTGCCATCGATCTCGGGGTTGCTTCAGGTGGTGTCGAGGTGAAGGCGGGAATATACTTTCACTGGCTGGAACCGATCCCCGGCAAAGGATCGGTCGACCTGGCAGGCTATGTCCGGATCCACGGCGAGTTGACCATCATCGGGATCATTTCGGTCTCGCTCACCTTCAATCTGCAGCTCGGCTATCACAAGGAAGGCGGCAAAGCGGTCGTCTATGGCGAAGCGACGCTGATCGTGGAAGTCGACATCCTGATGTTCAGCACGTCGGTATCCGTGGCGTGTCGGCGCGAGTTCGGCGGCGGCGCAGCCGATCCGAGTTTTCTGGACCTAGTCCCCAACTCGCAGCTCTGGGCCGAATATTGCGCCTCCTTCGCAGAAGAAGGGCTGACTTGAATGGCCCGACAATCGTTCATTTGGACCGCTTTGCCCAACGGACTGAACCCGGCAGGGACGCATCTGCGCCTGTCCGTTATGGTCTCTCCTCGGCTCGAGCCGCAGGCCGCTGCCACGCGTTTGGACTCCTTCCCAGAGTGGGTTGATTGGCCAGCCAGCCTTCGCGCCATGAGCTTCGAAGTTAAGCTCGGGGGCGCCACGATTGGGATTGATGGAGACGACACCGGCAGTCCTGATCGCATCGACGATCGTCTCGGCCTCGCCGACAGCGCTGCGTGGAAAGCCCTGCTCAAGCCGGAACGTTTCGTTCGGTCGCACTCCTTCGACGATCCATCGAACCTCTCCATCCTATCCTACGACGCGGTCGGTCTGGCCTCACTCCTCGAGCAGCTCTATTCCGACCTGGCACGCAGCGCCGGGGGCGATCTCCCCCTGATCTCTGATATCCTCGACCGTCGAGAATGGGGCACACTCGTGCGCGCGATAGGGCGTCTCGACAAAGCCTCTGCGGACCCGCACACCGGACTTAGAGATCCCAACAGGCAGTTCGCCAGGTTGAGGCGCATCCTGACCCGATCGGAAGGGATCATCGATGCGCTGGAGAAGTTTCAGCTCTTTCACACTCCGCCCAATCAGGGCGAGGTCCGCGCAGAGCATCGTACCGACGACCCGCGTATCGCCGCCCAGTGGCGCGAGCACACCCGAACTCCTCTGCCGACGAGCGGCGACCTGAACAAGGAACTCGACTTCCACCAGATCGTTGCTGCGCTCGGAGCCTATCCTGTTCTTCAGAGACGCTTTGGCCTGGTGGTCGACCTTCTCATCAGACGCACAGCCTTCCCGGCGACAGCGGACGGAGCGCTGTCAGTTGCCGTTACACTGCCGCCTGGTGTCCAGACCGCATCGCAGCATGCGTCCCCCGTGACACGCGTTGAGCTGGATGCGACTCGGTTCAGAGCCATTCCGAAACCAGGAGCCAGTCCGCGGATAAAGGATGGACTGCTCGATCTGGATCCGACGGAGTTTCGCCTCCTCCAGATCGATACCGACGGCGCCGGACTCAAGCTGATGAACTTCGCGCGCTCTATCCTACGCCTCAGTGACTCGGATGATGGTATCGACCCGACGACTCGGTATGAGGATCGTGTCGGGGCCCCGGCCCTGCGCACCGCGGGTCTTGTTCTGGTCCAGCGCCAGCGCTCCGCCACTCTGAAGGAGCGGTTGAACGCGAGCGCCGCGCAGAATGCTTCCGTCGAGGCGGAACTCGGCGGAGCCGTCGCGCCGACTACGCTTTACGCCGAGGACCTGACCCGAGGGTACCGCTTCGATGTCTGGGATTCCGCCACGACCCGCTGGCAGTCCCTGTGCCGACGCATGGCACGCTATGAACTGAGCGGTGGAGCTGTGATCGTAGAGCCGGCCGAGGAGGAGGAAACGATCGTACGCTTGGCTGCGACGTCGGGCACGGACGGCAGCCGACCCGATATGGTCTATCTCCATGAGGCAGTGATGAGCTGGGCCGGATGGAGTCTTGCGGCCCCTCCTCCCGGCCGCGCGGTTCTTCCCGACGATGGTTTGGACGCCAGCACGAGCAGCACCGAGCCCGGAGTTCCGGCGGGCCTTGGATTTCGCCCCACCTTCCGTGCCGTGAAGGGCTCGCTACCCCGACTGCGCTTCGGCCGCCGCTATTCTTTGCGAGCTCGCGCCGTCGATCTGGCGGGAAACAGTCTCTCGCACGATGTCGCGAACATCGGTGCGGATGATCCGCTGGCGCGGTCTGCCCCGTTCCGGCGACTCGAACCTCTCGAGCCTCCTGTGATCGCCCTGCTGTCCCAAGGCGGCCATTTCGACCCGCCCGGTGCGGGCGAGTCTGTGTCAACCGTCGCTATTCGGAGCTTCAACAACGCTGAGCAGCATGCGCAAGTCGTCACTGACGATGTCGCTCGGCGAGCTGTGGTTCCGCCGCGGGTCAGCGTCCGAGACGCGGAACTTCATGGGGCGCTCGACAAGGACGGGAAGGTGGATGCAAGTACCTTCGCAATGCTTGCGCACAGCAAGGACGTCCCGCCGCAGGATCCTGGTGCGGCCATCCGACTAGTCACGCCGGCAACGGGAGATGGTTCACCGTCCGATACGACTGCGGCCTTTGCTGTGTATGAAGCGGGACGCACGCTGACCTATTTGCCGGACCCACTCGCTCTTGCGGTCGCCGCACGGGTTTTTGACCATCCAGGCATATCAGATGGCGAGATCATCCAGATCCCGCTCTACCCGGACGGATCCTGGCCAGAAGCGCGACCCTTCGAGATCGAGATTTATGAGGATCCCGCCGGACCGTTCATGTTTGACGGCCAGACCCGAAGGTTGCGCGTGCCGCTGCCGAAGGGCGTACAGGCCCGCCTGCGACTCTCGATGGTGCTGGCGCCGGAGTCGCTGCCACTCATGGCGATAAACGGCTTCATGAAGTCCGCAGACCAGGCTGCGCAACGTGACCGGATACTTGCGGGACAGCACTGGATGCTGACTCCATGGCGCACGGTCCGACTCGTTCATGCCGTTCAGAGGCCTTTGCTAAGCCCAGAACTGGTCAGTGTCACTGTTGAACGAGATCTGGACTCGACATCAGTTCGTCCGGCGATCCTGGCACGCTGCAGCATTGGCACGACAGACCGGCTCGACCTTCTGGCCGAGTGGCACGATCCAGCCGACGCCCCCGGCCCTGACGGCACCGCACCGCCGAGCGACCGGCCCAATCGTGATGTCGCCTTCAACGTGAAACTGACCGACCCGAAGCATTACGCCACTCGGCTCGAAGGTCATCCGTCGGGTGGATATCCTGAACATCTCATCGCGGGCGCGGATCTCATCAGTGTCAACCTCGGTGGAGGGCTGCATCGCTTCGTGCCCGAGAAGATTCAGGAGTTCCATGACCCTCGCTATCGACAGGTCACCTATCGGTTTATAGCGACCAGTCGCTTTCGGGAGTTCATGCCGCAAGCTCTGTTCGGTGGCGGCGATGATGCGTCCTCCGATCCCGAGGCGATCAAGCGCGAGGGGAGCGCGACAGTGACGTGGGTCCCGAACGCCGCTCCGCCCCCTGCCCCTTCCGTATTGTATGTCGTTCCGACGTTCGGCTGGACGCGCCAAATCGACGGGGATGGCGTGTTCCGAAGCGAGCGACGCGGCGGCGGGATCCGGGTTTGGCTCGACCGCGGATGGAACGCATCGGGCTACGGGGAGATGCTTGCGGTTGTCCTTCCTCCCACCAATTTCACCGGAGATCCTGCCTCAGAACCGCCGGGAGCCCCGCTCAAGACATATGTCACGCAATGGGGAAATGACCCCATCTGGAAGTCACCTTTCGTTCCCGGCATTGCTCCGCGCCGGGCCGATTTTACGCGAGCACGCACCGCTCCGGATCCCGACGGTGCATGGCTACCTCCCGGCGCTCCCCGCAGTGAGGCACACCAGCCGCCGGGTCCGTTCCGCGTGACCAATTTGCGTCCAGCCCGCGTGAGCGCCGCTGTAAGCGTCGAGATCGCCCCGCATGATGTACACTTCGACACGGAACGTGGCCTGTGGTTCTGCGACATCGAGATAGACCCGGCACGTGCCTACTGGCCCTTCATCCGTTTGGCGCTGGCCCGTTACCAGCCTGTTTCCGTCGATGGCGCACACCTGTCGCCCGTCGTCCTCGGTGACATTGTCGCGCTGTCGCCCCACCGTTGGCTCAGCATCAGAAATGATGGCGATGGGATCTTCCATGTCCTGCTGACCGGCGTTGTGCCCGATGACACGAGCAGCCACTACGAGGCGTCGCGCGCTCCCTCGATGAGCCTGATCACCCCCCTCGAAGGCAAGACCGACCATCTGCAGCCCGCTTCTATGGCGCAATCGACCGTGCTTGATATTGGGGTCGAGGTTCTCGATCGGCGCCTTGGAGAGGATTTTGGCTGGGGACCTTTGCCGGATGTGGTGGTCCAGACCGACGAAGTCTTACCGGACGAGGCGAACCCGTCCGGCGGAGCGGGGACGAGGGGTACACTTGTCCAATGGGCGGCTGCTGGCTTGGCATTGGCGCCACAGTCCACCAGGTTGTGGAGCGGCACCATTCGTCTCCCCCCCGGATCGGGACGACGTCTGCGGCTCGTGATCGCGGAATTCGAGGAGTACCTCGTCGATGATGATCACCCCTACGACAAGGTGCCGACAAGGAAGGATCGTCGGCTCGTTTATCTCGAGCATGTTCCAGTCGAAGATTGAGAAACGTAGTCTGATCGAGATATACGGCCATGGTAAGCTGTGACTGGATCAAATGAACACAGTCGCTGCATGCGGCACCTCAGGCGGCCTGCCGATCTGCACCTTCGATGGGAACAGCGATGGTGCAGCAAACAGCATCGCGCTCGGTGCGGAGGTCGAGTTCGCCAGCCAGTTCCCGGGTGATCGTCTGGCGAAGAAGGCGCGTACCGAAACCGGGTCTCGGCATCGTCTCCAGGGTCGGTCCGCCCAGCTCGCACCACTCGTGAGCCGCTCTATGCCTCGCCAGAAACGAAAGCCCCGCCAGCCTGAGCCAGCGGGGCAGATGCAATACAATCTTGAAATATAGTTACTCTTTACTGCAATGGCGCGGACCGTCACTGTAAACCTTGACCATAAGATGGCGGGGTTTTGGATAGCCCCTTAGCCCTGCGTTGGTTCCAACCGGCGGCGGCGGTGACAAACAGCAATGCGAAGGCCGTTGCGAACGTGAGCAATTGGGGAACGAAGTGCTCAGCAAGTTCTACAGGTGTGTAGCCGGAATGATCGTGGCTCCAATGGAAGATCGTGGCGATGCAAACGCCGGTCACAATCCCCATGGCTGCGGCCAGAGCAAGGCTCCACGGCTTTGCTGATGCAGGCGTGCCAAAGGCTGCGTTTCTCATTGTCGCGGCGACCAATCCGGTTTCCAGCTGGCGGGACAAGTCCACTACCAGACCAAAGCGGTACATCAACACAGCTTTTTGAACCTATAAGCGCCTCTTGTGGATAAATGGAGCGGCTTAACTAGCTCTGCACGGATCTGCGGATAGATACCAGATTAGGACCTCATCCGGCAGCCTGGCGTTGCCTCAATCCTGAGACGACGCGATGCGCTGCTACTTCCACCTTGTGAACGCTCGCGAGACCATCCGCGATGACATCGGCATCGAGGTCTCCTGCTTCGCAACGGCGCAGCAGTTCGCCCTGCAAGCCATCGATGACCTAAGGGAGGAAGCACGCCAAGCCGGGGCGTCATGACAGGGCTGGCGGCTTGATGTCGTGGACGCTTCCGGCACGGTCCTCCTGTCGATCCCACTGGAGCTGGTCCTGCACTGACACAAGATCGAAGCGTCAGGCGCTCCGGAAAGTTCGTTTGAAGAGGTTGCGCGACCTCAAGCATCATCCGTCAGGTCAACACACTCGCCATTCTGAAGGTCATGAAAGCTGAGGCGCACCTTGGCGATGTTGCGAGTTCGGTCAGAGGGAGCGCCAATGCTGAAGGATGGGTTCATCTCGCCTGTCACGCATTCGGCCCCCTCTGCCAGTCGGAGTTGGACTGAGCGGCGACGCAGGTGCGCCTCGAACTCATGGATGGCTCTCAGGGTGTCGGCATCCACCTCAACATCAATGTGGCAGACGAGCTTGCCGTCCTTGCCGGACATGATCTGCGCCCCCTGTAGCAGAGGAGCAAGTGCCGGAGGCCATTCAACAGCAGGGATCTGACGGAGCGGCATGGGACACTCTCACTCAACACTTTGGCCTCTAACCAGGCCTCATCGGATTAAGGAAGAGCTAGGCTCGCGGGTTCCCTAAACCGCCGCTGCGCAAGATCTGGCTGTCTGAGGAGATCAGGGCGAGAACGGAGATCCCGAAGCGGTTCCGGGCCTCCGCTCCTCAACGATCAGGCAAGGTGCTGATCTCACACCTGAGTAAACCAGGCCTTGATCTTGGCGAACTTGGGATGATCAGCCACCGATGAGCGAGCTTTGGCACTCTGCTGAACCGCGTCCAGCCGTGCTCTCACCTCCCCTGGGTTCGGATCGTCAGCTTGCCGCCCGATGGCGAGCGCCCCTTCAAGAACCGCAAGCCTTTCCCGGAAGCGGGAGCGGTATTTCATTCGCATGGCGATATAGACCTCGCGCTCCCACTCGACCTTCGCCGTATCGGCGCAGGCCAAGCGGGAGACGAACGGGAGCAAAAGCTGCCGCTCGGCATCATCAGCTTCATCGTTCAGGAGCATCGCCAGACGGCAGATCGGGCGCGAGAAGCAGGCAGGCATGGTCTCGACAGTTCGGACCGGCTGATAGGGGAAACCAGCCGCTACAATGGCCGCCTCGTTGATACAGGTTCCGCCCTCCTTGCTGGGGAAGGCGTGTGAGCCTCGTTTAAGATTCCAGTTCAGAATGTGATCGAACGTGTCCATGGCGGCCATTCCTGTGGCGCTCCCCCCACTGCACGATGGTGATCCTGTGGTTCGCCATCGTCAATTACGGGGCTCAAGATCATTAGGATAGCGGCTCCACAGCAGCCGCGAGCCTGCGGAAACTGCGCACGAAGTTGTATCAGCCGGTTTGCCCCTGATTGCCCCCACTAAGTCATTGAAACATCGGCATCTTCCCCATCACGCCACCCTCAGCGGCCTCCCGCTGCTACGTATAGGAATTGGTGGAATGCACAAAGTTCTGGTCTCGACGCCACCCCTCCGACGTGTGGCTGGGGCTCCTCCTGCCGGTCCCGACACCGACCCGGCTCCGACCCCCTGAATGCTCACCAACTCAAAAGGAATAACAATGCCGGCTGCCGATGTAACGACGCCTGCCACATACCGCAGGCGTCAGGAGACTCTGACCGCCGGGCGTGCCCGCGAGCTGCTGTCCTACGATCCTCACTCAGGCGCCCTTTGCTGGCGCGTGAGCCGCCAGGGTGTGCGTGGAGCCGGATCACCCGCTGGCACCCGACGCCGCGACGGCTACATGACTGTGTTCGTCGCCGGTCGCGCCTACCTGGCCCATCGCCTGATCTGGTTGATTCATCATGGCCACTGGCCAGAGAACCGCCTCGATCATGTGGATGGAAATCGGGCCAGGAATGTCATCAGCAATCTGCGCTTGGCCACCGCCGCCCAGAACGCGATCAACCGCCGCTCGGGCCGCCCTGCGAGTGGCTACCGAGGTGTGACGAAGCGGGGAGAGCGGTATTCCGCACGGATTAGCGTCAATGGCACGACGCTTCACCTGGGAGCTTGTTCATGCATTGAAGTTGCCGTTGAACTCTACGCTCGGGCCGCTGCCCTTCACTTTGGGGGTTTCGCGCCGCACGATCAGCTTGAATGGGTCGGCTAGGCCCATCTTGGCCGAGCAAGGGATTGCCGGACTGATCAGCTCTTTTCCGCTTCAACAAGAGCCATCGTCATGATCCAGCCGATGACGGTCCAGTTGAGAAACAGGCAGAGACAGAAGAACAGCAGCTGGCCGAAGAACCCGTCGTCGGACCGGAACAGGTGCAGGATCGCAGGCAGGAAGTACATGATGAAAAAAGCGATAATGAAAACGTACCACCCATCCATGGCCGCCTCCCTCATTGGGTGAGGACATTCCCCAGCAGGACGATCCTAGCCCCGTTCGGGATGGCATGGCGGGCACAAAGGGATAGGCCGAAGGGCTGGTGTCTCCACCGCACCTTAGCGCCGGGACCGTGCTCCTGACTTGCGAGGGGTTGATCCTGGGAAGCGGCCAAAGAGCCACTCGTGACCCCGGAGCTGTCGCTCTTTCTCCCTCGCTTCGCGCCTCAACTTCGAACTGGACAGGCCTCAACGAGTTACCCCATTATTGGTAACGTCGTAGTGGCTTGGAGGATCGCGTGATCTTGCTGTTAGTGGCGGCCCTGTTGGGCGGGTTCATGACCATGGCCGTACTCTGGCCTCATGGGGCGCTCGTTGCCCTCGCCTGCGCGCCTTTCGGCGGGAGTCTTCTCGCTTTGATGGCAGGCTTGCTCTTGGCATTTCTGCGCACGCGAGCAGAGCGCCAGACTGTGGTCGAGCAGGACGTGCGGCAAGCCGCGTAGCAAAGTCATCGGCTCATCACACCGCCTTACTCTCGTCCTTGGCTTCGATCCGCTTGGCAATCTTCGCAATGGTGGCGCGGCTGCATCCGGTCGCGGCTTGGATCTGCGACCATGACGAACCGGCCTTCAGCATCGCCATGATGCCAGCGTTACGCGCAGCATCCTCTTTCCGGCCCTTGTAGAGCCCTTCTGCCTTGGCTCTCGCTTGTCCCTGGATCTGACGGCGCCGCCGATCCTCGTAGTCCTTGCGGGCCACAGCGGCCAGCATATCCAGCATCATGCCGTTGATGGCGTCGAACATGCGGGCCGTGAACTCATCGGCCTTGGCGTTGGCCATCATCCATGATGTTGGCAGATCGAGCGCAACGACGCGAACATGACGCGCAGCCAGTTCTGCCTTCAGCTTTTCCCAATCGGCAGCGGTCAGACGCGACAACCGATCTACCTGTTCGATCAAGAGCGTGTCACCAGGGCGGCTGTCGGCTAACAGCCGGAACAGCTCGGGCCGCTTGAGCGAAGCTCCGCTCTCGTTCTCGACGTACCAGGCCGCAATGGTGAGATCCCGCTCGGCGGCGAAGGCCTCCAGATACTGGCGGGCTCGGGTGGCGTCCTGCTCATCCGTCGATGCTCGAAGATACGCTCGCACGAACATGGAAACCGTCATCGGTTCAATTACGATGGTTCACATCGTAGTGGTTCATTTTGGATTTTCAAAGGTTATTTTCTGAACCAGATCAGGGGTAGTTCATGAAGGGCACACCCATGTTGAACCAGCTTCCACCATGAACCTGTGGCAAAGTGGCAAATTCCAATCTACTCTGCTCACTGCGAACCCAAGGATAAGCTCTTCGGCATGACTATCAGACGGACTTGTCAGGGCGTCGCATGGTTGCTTGCTGCAGCCATTGCCATTTTCACATTAGGACCAGTCGAGTGGCGGCCAGACACCGGGGCACCTGCCAGCCTTGAGCATTTCTTGGGCATGGCCTTGATCACGACTGCCTTCTGCTTGGGCTACCCGCGCTACCGACTTGGCATTCTCGTAGTCGTAATCGGAGGGGTGGGGCTACTTGAGGTGGCGCAGGACATCATCCCAGGCCGCCATGGCACCCGGCGCGACCTTGCTATCAAGGTCGCTGGCGCTCTCCTCGGCGGAACGGGCGCTATGATAGTTGAGCGGTTGAAGCAGAAAGCCTGATTGGTGACACACCGTAGGTGAACCAGATGAATCCCGGTGGCGGTTGGGGCGTTTTCTTTCTGGAGGGTTCCGCCATGAACAAGCTTGCTATGTCGGTCGTGATCGTCGGCCTACTCGCTGCCGCAGCCGCTCCTGCGGCCTGGGCCTGTGATCCGGCGTACTTGAGGGCCGCCCGCGACGAAGCCCGCGCAGCCCAGGCGCAAGTTAGATCGTCGGAACGTCAGGAACGCTTGCTCCGCGACCAGAACAAGCTGTTGAGCCAGCAGCTTCGCGCTCAGCGCTGACGCTCAGACCTGCGTTCGACCGTATCGAGGTAGATGCAGATCACCTCCCGCGTGATCCACGGCTCAAGCCAGGTCGGGGGCGTGCTGCCGCTCTCCCGCATTTCATCGACGGCATCGATCACCCGCTGCAACGACACCGAGCGCAGTTGCAGAAAATCCTCCAAATCTTCCTCGGGAGAGGTCTCGGCCACCCAATGCTGGCCCTCAAGGTCGAAGTAAACATGGTAGCCACCGTGCAGGAATGCGTCCTTCAGCAGGAAGGTGTGTGCAGGCATCGTCGCCTCCTTGTCATCACCAAGGGCAGCCTGTGCCAGAACACTCGATCCCACAAAGACTATTTTGGGGTATGATTACTGCCTTCGTTTGCAGTATCAAACTCATCTGCAAACAAACTACCGAAGGATGTGACCATCTTCAACGTCTTGCCGCGCTGTTTGCTTTTGCGTTGCTTGAATGCATGCTCATGAAAACGTGAGACATCGTTTTTTTACTGAAGGTAGCCGGGGCCTATTGCAGGCGCGCGCACAATCGGGACCGCCAAAAGGAAGAAATTCCGCAGCCTACCCCACCCCGATGGAAGTGGCGTCGGCCTTTCCAGACGTAATTTTGTTCCAATTCCTAAAAGGCCGGTTTCAAGTCCCGTCGCACCGGGACGATTGATCCACGCCACTGGCACAGCTCTCGCAGCCCGTTTGTCGTCGCTTTGGGAACAAGGGCGATTTGATCGTTCAGTTCTTAGCGACGGAACCTTTCATTAGGTCCATCGCTCGTCATCCAGCGGGGTGACTGACAGGCGCCCATCCTGAAAGCTACGGCATCCTCGACTGCATGGAGGGAGAAAGTCGGCACCTTACGCTCCGGGGCCGCAGTAAAGAGGCCTGAAACCAAACGTCATGCCCTTGGAGGAACATGGAATCCGATCGTGTCCCTTGGCGTGGTGTAACTGACGGCGTGTTACCGCGATCCCCGGCCAGAGCCGGGATGATCAGATTGCCACGGCAGGCAAGCTGACCAGCAGATCATCGCTCATCGGCGCCATCGTT
>JAESGY010000233.1_pt1 | contig 37605 bp, 31 predicted proteins | sample 9269841 | NCBI WGS metagenome assembly JAESGY01 (sample SAMN17022865, study PRJNA683097) | algae metagenome | isolation source: Spirirestis rafaelensis WJT71-NPBG6 and co-occurring heterotrophs from... | place: USA: Pinto Wells, Joshua Tree National Park, Colorado Desert, CA | collected 2006-08-15
AAGCGGGAGCTGCTGGAACTGCTCATCGACCGCGTGGTCGTCACCGGTGACGCCGTCGAGATCCGTTACGCAGTCCCCGTCGGTCCGAAGGGTGAGCGCGAGCCGTTTTGTCAATTGCGAACAGACTGTCAACTGCATTTTCCGGCATTTTCCATTTTTTGGAACTTGGCCGGCACCGACAATCAACCGCAGTTTCATTCCGCACCCACCGTCAACCAAAAAAGAGATCCCCGATGTCTGGTTCCATCAGCGACACGAACAGCGCCGAGTACATTGATGCCGCCATCCGGCTGGGCCTCGGGATCGCTGCCTATGTGGCGGCAGGTGGCGGCGCCGATCGCGTCCTGGGCAGCCGCGGGAACGACACCCTGCTCGGCGAGGACGGCAACGACCAGCTCGTTGGGGGTGCCGGCCATGACAGCCTGGATGGCGGCACGGGCCAGGACAGCCTGAATGGCGGCGACGGCAATGACACCCTCATCGGCGGTGAGGGGAACGACCAGCTGATGGGCTACGCCGACAATGACAGCCTGGCCGGCGGTGCCGGCATGGATACCCTGCATGGCGGGGATGGCGACGACACCCTGGATGGCGGCGACGACCTCGACTCGCTGTCGGGCAACAACGGCAACGACCTGCTCCATGGCCGTGGCGGCGACGACCGCATGAATGGCGGCGACGGCACCGATACGCTCCATGGTGGCGAAGGCAATGACAGCCTGGACGGCAGCACCGGCCACGACCTGCTGTATGGCGAGGCTGGCAACGACACGATCCTGGGCGGCGAAGGCAACGACACCATCGAGGGCGGCACCGAGGCGGACATCCTCATGGGGGGCGCCGGCGACGACCAGGTTGCGGGCGGCACGGGCAACGACACCCTGGAAGGCAATGTGGGGGCGGACAGCGTCGCCGGCGGCGAGGGCGACGATCTCGTCAAGCAGAGCCTGGCCGCCGCGCCGGCCACCGGCCTCGATGTGCTGGATGGCGGCGATGGCCTCGACACCCTGCTGGTGAGCCTGACCGGCACGCAGTGGCTCGATGCCGGCATCCAGGCCGACCTCGCCGGCCTGTCCGGGCATTTCGCCGGCCCGACCTCGGACAGCGAGAGCTACAGCGCCACGGCGCTGAAGCTGTCCGCGATCCGCTTCAAGGCCCTGACGGTGATCGTGGATGGCGTGAGCGCGCCGACCGGGATCACCCTTGCGGGCGGCAGCGTCGCCGAGAATGCGGATGGCGCCGCGATCGGCACCCTGACGACGGTCGGCCCGGCGCCTGGCACCGGCATCACCTATGCGGTCGACGATGCCCGCTTCGAAGTGATCGATGGCGCGTTGAAGCTCAAGGCGGGCCAGCTGCTCGATTACGAGGCGGCGTCCAGCCTCAGCCTCAACCTCACCGCCACCACCGATGCCGGCCTGAGCCTCAGCAGGGCCTTCACCATCAGCGTCACCAATGTGAACGAGGCGCCGGTCATCACCTCAGGCGCCGCGGCCAGCGTCGCCGAGAACATCGGCACCCAGGTCGCGGTCTACACGGCGAGCGGCACCGACCCGGAGGGCGATGCGATCGCCTGGTCGATCGCCGGCGGCGCCGATGCCAGCCTGTTCGCCATCAATGCCTCGACCGGCGTGGTCACCTTCAAGGCCTCGCCGAACTTCGAGGCTCCTGCCGACAACGGCGCCAACAATGTCTACGACATCATCCTCCGCGCCACCGCCGCCGGGCAGACCACGGACCAGGCCGTCGCCATCGACGTCACCAATGTGAACGAGGCGCCCATCCTCTCGGCGCTCATCCCGGACCGGGTCGTCACCCTGAACCAGGCAATGGCGTCCTTCAGCGTGGCCGGCAACTTCGTGGACCCGGACGGCACCACGCTGACCTATTCGCTCGTCAGCGGCGCGGCGACAGGCGTCAGCTTCAACGCCGCCACAGGCACCTTCAGCGGCACGCCCACGGCACTCGGCAGCTACACCTTCACCGTGCAGGCCTCGGACGGCACCTTCTCGGCCACCGACACCTTCCGCCTCAGCGTCGTGACCAGCACCACCGCCTCCCCCACCACGCAGGCCGACCGGTTCGACTTCCGCGGCACCACCACACCGCTGAGCCTCAACCTCCTGAGCGGCGCCGACACCGTCTTCGGCGGAAGCGGGGCCAATACTTTCGACGGCGGCTCCGGCACCGACTACATCTTCGGCGGCGACGGCAACGACTCGCTGGGGGGTGGTGGCAACAACGATGTCATCATCGGCGGCACCGGCAATGACACGATGCATGACGGCAACGGCAATGCCGATATCTTCGCCTTCATGGCCGGCAACAACGGCATCGACCAGATCACCGGCCTGTCCGACAAGAACTTCATCGCCTTCGGCACGGGCACCGGGGTGGCGGGCATCACCGACGTCAATGTCGTGGTGAGCGGCGGCAACACCGTGATCTCCTGGTCCAATGCCCAGTCGAACGGCCATGTCACCCTGGTCGGCTACACCGGGGTGGTGAACTACCAGTACAACTACGATGTGAGCTGGATCGCCTGATAGTCCGCCCCCGCGCCGCGCAACGGGCTGTGCGGGGGCAGGAAAGGGTCGCGGGCAGCCCGGCTGCCCGCGATCGGGACACGCCCGGCATGGGGCCATCCGGCCCGGGGCCGCGGGCGGCGAACCGGCCGGGTCCATGCTGCCGCCAGCCCCCGGGGACTGGCGGCTTGCTTGGCCGGGGACGCGCCGGTCAGGCCGCCACCAGCCCCGCCAGCGCCGTCCTTGCCTCCGCCACCTCGAGCCTTGCCAGGCTGTCCCGCCGCAGCACGGCCACCGCCCGCCCGCGCGGGGCGCAAAGCGCCGGGTCGCTCTCCGGCCCGAACAGCGCGAGCGTCGGGCAGCCGGCCGCGGCCACCAGATGCGTCGGGCCGGTATCGTTGCCGATGGCGAATTCCGCCCGCCGCGCCACCGCGCCGAGCGCGGCGTAGCTGGTGCGGCCCGTCAGGTCGATGCCGCCCGGCGCGCGCGCCAGGATCTCGGCCGCCAGCGGCTGCTCCGCCGGCCCGCCCACCACGGCGACCGGCAGGCCCAGCCCGGCCGCCAGCGCCGCGAAATGCGCCGCCGGCCAGCGCTTGCCCGGCCGCCCGGGGGAAGCGCCGGGGATCAGCAGGGCGAAGCGCGGCGGCAGGGCATACTCCGCGATATCGGCATCCAGCCAGGACAGGTCGGGCGGCGGGAATTCCGTGATGCCGGCCATCGCCAGTTGCTCGCGCTGGCGCTCCACCGTGTGCATCAGGTCGCGCAGCGGATTGTCGTGCGGGTGGCTGGCGCCGCGGGCGATGCCGGACCACTCCACCCCAGGCCCGACCAGCCAGCGGTAGCGGGAGGACCGGGTAGAGGTCTGCAGGTCATAGACGCGCCGGAAGCCGCCGCCGCGCAACCGCCGGGCCAGCCGCCAGATGGCGGGCAGGTTGGTCCAGGAAGGCCGGCCATCCGCCCAGACCGCATCGAACCACGGGCTGCGCGCGGCCAGTTCCGCATAGGGCGGCGTCGTCAGCAGGGTGATCCGCGCCTTCGGGTGATGCGCCCGGATGGCCGCGAAGGGCCCGAAGGCCTGCACGAAATCGCCGAGCGCGGCGAGCTTGATGACAAGGATCGCCTCGCTCATGCCAGTTCCCGGTAGACGTCGAGCGTCGCGTCCTGCATCGCACGCGTCGTGTAGCGCGTCATCACATGCGCCCGCGCCCGCGCGCCGATCCCGGCCCGCGCCTCGGCCGGCATCTCCAGCGCGGCCCGCAGCGCCGCGGCGAGCGCGGCCGGATCGCCCGGCGTCACCCGCCAGCCGGTGACGCCCTGCTGCACCGTCTCGCGCGGCGCGCCGAGATCGGCGGCAATGACCGGCCGCGCCATGGCCTGCGCCTCGATCACCGTGCGGCCGAAGGCTTCCGGATCGGTCGAGGCATGCACCACGATATCGGCCAGCAGCAGCGCGGCCGGCATGTCCTCGGCATGGCCGACCAGGCGCACCCGGTCGGCAAGGCCGAGTGTCGCGATCCGCGCCCGCAGCTCGGCCCGGAAGGCCTCGTTGCCGCCGCCGACCAGCAGCGCCACCGCCTCCGGCACCTGCGCCATGGCCTCGACCAGCACGCCCTGGCCCTTCCAGCGGGTCAGCCGCGCCGGCAGCAGGATGACGGGCCGGCCGGGGGGCACCTGCCAGGCGGCGCGCAGCGCCTCCAGTCGGGCGGGCGCCACCGCGGCGGGGTCGAACAGCGCCGGATCGACGCCGCGCGGGATGACGCGGATGCGTTCGGGGCCGGTCCCGTGCCGTTCCCGGATATGGCCGGCGATGAAGCTGCTGATGGCGATCACCCGCTCGCCCCGCGCCATGACCGAGTTGTAGAGCCGCTTGCCCGGGAAGTTCTCGTTGTAGGTACCGTGATAGGTGGTGACGAAATGCGCGGCCGTGCGCCGCGCCGCCAGCAGCGCCGACCAGGCCGGGGCGCGGGAGCGGGCGTGGATGATCCGGACGCCCTCCGCCCGCACCACCCTGGCGAGGGCGCCGGCATTGCGCAGGATGCCCAGCGGAGACTTGCTCCGCAGCGGCAGGGTGACATGGCGGGCGCCGAGCGCCTCCAGCGGCGCGACCAGCGGCCCGCCGGCGGAGGCGACGAGCGCGCGGCCGCCGGCCCGGATGATGGCCTCGGCGATCTCCAGCGTGCCCCGCTCCACCCCACCCGAGACGAGGGCAGGCAGCACCTGCAGGACGGTGAGGTCGGAAGGCGAGGAGGGCATCAGCAGGTGGTAGCGGCGCCGCCGCGGCGCGTCATCCCCGGTCGCGCCCGCGCCGCCGATGCGCACGGATCGCCGCGGGCCGCGCGCATCGGCGGGCCAGGCCGGTCAGGCGATCGGGGCCGGCGCGGCGATGCCGGCCGCCGCGGCCCGGGCCGCCAGCACCGGCGGGATGGAGGGATGCAGCGCCACGCCCTCCGTCAGGGCCTGCGCCCGGCGCTGCCAGGCGCGCTCACCGGGCAGGCGCGGCGCGGGGCCGCCCGGCACGGGTGGGTTGGCGTGCACGGCGTCCGCCATCCAGCCGGTTTCGCGCAGGAAGGCCTCGGTGCCGCCGAAGCGGGCCGGGTCGATGACCATGACGAGGACGGAAGCCCCCCAGCCGGCCGGCGGGTCGGCCCGGCCATACCCGCCGAGGGCCGAGGTCAGCGCCTCCACCATCAGGCCGAGGCCGAAGCCCTTGTGCCCCGCCGCCATGCCGCCGAGCGGCAGCAGCGTGCCGGCCGGTTCGGTGAAGAAGGCCTCCGGGTCGTCGGTCGGCCTGCCCTCCGCATCCAGCAGCGCGGGATAGGGGAAGCGCGTGCCCTCGGCGCGGCGGCGGCCGGTCATGCCATTGGTGGTGATGGACATGGAGACGTCGATCATCACCGGGCCCGCCGGGCTGGGCCAGCCGGCGGCGACCGGGTTCGGGGTGATGACGCGCCGCGTGCCGCCCCAGGGCGCGACCGAGGCGGTGCCGGGATCGGAGGAGAGGACCAGCAGCACCTGCCCGCGCTCCACCACCCGCGGCAGATAGGCGGCCAGGCAGGCGATGTGGTGGGCGCGGCGGATCGAGGCGGCGGCGAGGCCGAAGGTCATCGCGCGCTCGGAGGCGAGGTCGGCGGCGCGGCGCACCAGCCAGGGGCCCGGCAGCTTGCCGCCTTCCCAGGTCTCGGCGACCGGGGTGGCGGTGAGGACGGCCGGCCGCCCCTCCCCCTGCATGTCGCCGCTGGCGAGGCCATCGAGATAGGGGCCGAGCAGGGCGAGGCCATGGGTGTCGTGGCCCATCAGGTCGCCCTCGACCAGCACGTCGGCGACGACCGCGGCCTTCTCCTCCTCCATGCCGCCATGCTCGAACAGGGTGGCGGCGAAGGCGCGCAGCGCGCCGGCATCCCAGCGGGCGGTCATGGGCAGGTCTGCGGGGGAAGGCGAGGGATGCGGCGCAAGGCGGACTCTCCGGCGCGAGTGACGCCGCGTTCCTCGGCGCAAGCGAGGCGTTCGTCAACCATGCGTCATGGCGGCCGGCCTGCGTCCTGACCTGCAGCCGCCATCGGCGGCTGAGGCCGCGCCTGCGGTGGCATCAGAGGCGGGTGAGGCAAAAGCCGGGGATGGGTGGCACGGGTGCCGGCGCGGCGCCGAGGGCGTAGGCCGCCCGGCGCAGCCGCGCCGTGTCGGCGGCGGCGAGCACGACGATGCCGTCGCCGAGTCCCGCCAGCGGCGCATCGGCCAGCGCGGCGAGCAGCGGCGCCTGCTCGGCCGGCAGGGTGAAGGCGACCAGGGCCGGGCCGCGCGCCGGCAGCGCCGCGCCGGCGGCGCCGAGCAGCAGCAGGACGGTCGCCATGCCGCGCGACAGGGCCGGCGCGCGGCGGCGCCAGGCCCAGCCGAGCGCGATGGCGGCGATGCCGAGGCCGAAGAAGACGAGGTCCCAGAGCAGCGGCTGCGGGCTGTCCTGCCGGATGCGGTGCAGGTCGAGCGCCCAGTGGTTCACCACCGCATCCAGCACATGCCAGAGGCCGAAGCCAATGGCGAGCCAGCCGGCCGGCACCCGCCCCGGCCTGCCCCAGAGCAGGGCGAGGCCGAGCGCCAGGAGGATGTAGTGCGCAGTATGGAACAGCCCGTCCCAAGTGACATGCATCCGGTCCAGCTCGACCGTGCCGCCCGGGATCCAGCCGCTCAGCAGATGGTGCCATTGCAGGATCTGGTGCAGCAGGATGCCGTCGAAGAAGCCGCCCAGGGCGAAGCCGAGCAGCCCCGCCGCCCAGGCCCCGCGCGCCCGATCTTCCGCCATGCTCCTGCCCTCCGTCACCGTCGGGCCAACGATCATGGTGCGCGGGGGTTCAGACGCCCTTCACGCCCCCCGCCGTCAGCCCGGCGACGATCTGCTTCTGCGCCACCAGCGTCAGCAGCAGCACCGGCAGCGTCACCAGCAGCGCCGCGGCCGAGAGCGGGCCCCAGCTGATCTGCTCGAAGGTCAGCATGTTGTTGACGGCGACCGGCAGCGTCCGCGTCTCCCGCCCCGCCAGCACCATGGCGAAGACGAAGTTGTTCCAGGAGAAGATGAAGGCGAGGATGGTCGCCACCGTGATCCCCGGCCGCGCCAGCGGCAGCGCCACATGGCGGAAGGCCTGCCAGATGGTCGCGCCATCCACCAGCGCCGCCTCCTCCAGCTCCCCCGGCAGCCCCTCGAAGAAGGAGATCATCACCCAGACCACGATGGGGACGGTGATGACGAGATGGCTGATGACGATCGGCAGCAGCGTCCCGGTCAGCTCCAGCCACTGGAACAGGAGGAAGAGCGGGATGAGGTAGGACAGGCCCGGCGTGATGCGGGCGATCAGGATCAGCGCCGCGGCGCGGATGGCGCGCATCTTGGCGATGCCGTAGCCCGCGGGCACGCCGACCAGCAGGGCGAGGCCGGTGGCCGAGAACGACACCACCACGCTGTTCCAGGCAAAGAGGAGGAAATCGTTCCGCGCGAAGACCTCCCGGTAATTGTCCAGGGTCGGCGGGTTCGGGAGGAAGATCGGCGGCCAGGCGGTGTTATCCAGCTCGTTCTTCAGCGACAGCGAGAGCATCCAGAGGAAGACCAGCACCGCCGGCGAGACCAGGACAAGGACGGCGAGGCCGAAGCCGGCATCGGCGGCGAGGCGGCGAAGGCGCCTGATCGCCGGAGGGCGCGGCCCAGGGGTGTGACCCGGCCGCCTGACCATGCCGTGCCTCATGTCACCTTCACCCGCTGACGGGTCCAGAGCAGCAGCGCCGCGAGGACCATGATGATGGCGAAGAAGACGACCACGACCGCCGAGGCGTAGCCGACATTGTAGAAGGCGAAGGCCTGCAGGTAGAGGAAGATGTTGATCGTCTCGCTGGCCTGGCCCGGCCCGCCCTGGGTGATGACATAGATGGTGTCGAAGGCCTTCAGCGCATCGATGGTGCGGATGATCAGCGCCACCACGATGAAGGGCGCGAGCAGCGGCAGGGTGATGTGGCGGAAGGCCTGCCAGGGCGAGGCGCCGTCGATCTTCGCCGCTTCGTAGGGATCGGTCGGCAGGGAGGCGAGGCCGCCCAGGATCAGCAGCATGACCAGCGGGGTCCAGTGCCAGACCTCGACCATCACCAGGGTCGGGATCACCGTCTCCGCGGAATAGACCCACATGGAGGGCGGCAGCCCGACCTGCGTCAGCAGCCAGTTCAGCACGCCGAGCTGGGGGTGGAACATCATGGTCCAGACCAGCGCCACCGCGACGGGCGTCGCCATCATCGGCAGGATGAAGACCGTGCGCGCCAGGCCGCGCAGCGGGAAGCGGCGGTGGAAGCACAGCGCGGCGGCGAGACCCAGCACCATGGGCGCCACCACCGCCAGCACGGTGTAGAGCAGGGTCCGCAGCACCGCCCAGCCGAAGCGGGCATCGGTGAAGAGGCGCGCGTAGTTCTCCAGCCCCACCCAGCGCCGCTCGCTGCCGAGATGCCAGTCGAAGGCGGAGACATAGAGGGTGAAGAGCCAGGGGAAGAGGATGACGGCGACGATCACCGCCGCCGCCGGCACCACGAACCAGGCATAGCGCCTGGCGTAGTTGCGGCGGCGGCGCGGCAGCGCCGCCTCGGCCGGGCCATCCAGTATGGCGATGTCGCGCGGCATCAGGCGGGGTCCCCTCGCCTCACGTCTCCCGCTCGCTCTGCTCCAGGATCGGACGGAATTCGGCGGTCGCCCGCCGCAGCTCCGCCGCCACATCGGCGCCGCTGATGGTGTTGGTCAGCGCCGTGCCGATCACGTCGCGGAACTGGGTGACGGGCACGATCTCCGGCAGGCCGGCGCGGGCGATGCGCGCGCTCGCCTCCAGCGTCTGGAAGAAGTCGCGGGGGAAGTGGGACTGGCTGATCGCCTCCTCATTGCGGAAGGGGCTGCTGCGCGCGGGCACGCCGGCGCCGCTGGTCAGCCATTTCAGCTGGTTCGCCTTGCCGAGCGCCCATTGGATGTAGAACCAGGCCGGGCCCTTCTTGCGCGAGGCCTCCGGGATGGCATAGCCGGCGCCGAACAGTGCGCAATGGTGGCCTCCCGGCCCCCGCGGCACCACGGCATAGCCCACCTTCCCGGCGATGCGCGACCGCCGCGCATCCTCGAGCGGCGCGGCGAAGCCGATGCCGTCCACCCACATGGCGGCGCGGCCCTGCATGAAGGTCGTCTGGCACTCGTTCCAGTTGAAGCCGATGGAACCGGGCGGCGAGACGTCCCGCAGGAACTTCTTGTAGGTCTCGCCCGCCCATACCGCATCCGGCGTGTCGGTGATGAGCTGGCGGTTGGCGTCGATCATGTCGCGCTGCGAGGTGCCGAGCAGGTAGCTCGACCACAGCACCACATTGGCGTTCTTCAGCCCGCGCCCGACATGGCCATAGACCTGCTTCGACGGGTCGGCGAGGCGCTTCGCCGCTTCATACATCTCGTCCCAGGTCTTCGGGATCTCCACGTTCCGCGCCGCGAAGAGCTCCTTGTTGTAGTAGAGGATGAAGTAGTCCGCACCGGCCGGGCAGCTGTCCAGCCTTCCATCCGCCTGGGTCGCGTAGGTGACCATGCCCTGGCCGTAATCGGCGAAGTCGAAATCCGGCGCGGTCAGCGCCGGGTCCTCCAGCAGGGCCTTGATGTCGGTGTTCCAGCGTGCCTTGCCGACCTGCCGCTTGTTCACATGCAGGCTGATTTCGGTGACATCGAAGCTGGGCCGGCCGGAGGCATATTCGACGATGATCTTCTGCCGGTGCTGCTGTTCCGGCACCACCTCCAGCCCCACCCGGATGCCGGTCAGCTCCTCGAACTCCTTGTTGTTCTGCTGCAGGAACTGGCCGCGCGGCGAGAGCTGCACCGTCACCTCGATCCGCTCGCCGCGGAAGCGGCGCCAATCGAAGGCGCTCTGCGCATGGGCCCGCTCCACCAGGGCGGGGGCGGCCAATGCCGCCGCACCGGCCCGCAGCGCCTCGCGGCGCGTGATGCCGTTCATGGACCTCTCCCCGAAACCGGGGCGGATACGTGCCCGCCCCTGTGCCCGGGCCCGCCTGCGAAGGGTGAGGCGGAAGGCCGGCGAACCTGCCGGACCGACCCGATACCCTTCGCGGACGGGCCCGCGTGATGGTCGGCCGAAAGCCGGGCCGGCGGCAAGCCCGTTCCCGCAGGCGCGGGGGGCTTCCCGCCCACGCCCGCTCCGCTAGGCTGCGGCCACGAAAACCAGGGAGGATGGGACGCATGGCGCGCCTCGAGGGACAGGCATTGCCGGAGGACTGGCGGGAGGGCTGCTTCGCCGCGCGGGTGATGACGCCGGAGGGACCCGCGGCCATCGCCGTGCTGCACGGCGCGGCCTTCGACATGACGCCCGCCTATGGCACGGTCAGCGCCTGGCTGAACGAGGCCGATCCGGTCCTTGCCATCCGCAACCGCGGCGTGCCCATGCCGCTCGACCTGCCGGCCGCCCTGGCCAACAGCGCGCATGACCGGCGCAACCCGGGCAAGCCCTGGCTGCTGGCGCCCGTCGACCTGCAGGCGGTGAAGGCCTGCGGCGTGACCTATGTGCGCTCCATGCTGGAGCGGGTGATCGAGGAGCGCTGCCGCGGCGATGCCAGCCAGGCGGAGGCCGTGCGGGCCGAGGTGCGCGGCATCATCGGCAACGACCTCTCGGCCGTGAAGCCGGGCAGCCCGGAGGCCATGCGGCTGAAGGCGGCCCTCGTCCAGAAGGGCTGGTGGAGCCAGTACCTGGAGGTCGGCATCGGCCCCGATGCCGAGATCTTCACCAAATGCCCGCCCATGGCGGCGGTGGGCACAGGCTCCCTGATCGGCGTGCATCCGGTCAGCCATTGGAGCAACCCGGAGCCGGAGGCGGTGCTGGCGGTGAATGCCCGCGGCGCCATCCTCGGCGCCATGCTGGGCAACGACGTGAACCTGCGCGACGTGGAGGGGCGCTCCGCCCTGCTGCTCGGCCGCGCCAAGGACAACAACGCCTCCTGCGCGCTCGGCCCGCTGCTGCGGCTGTTCGATGCGGGCTTCACGCTGGAGGATGTGCGAGCCGCCGAGATCAGCCTTGCCATCGAGGGCACGGACGGCTTCCGCCTGGAGGAGACCGGCGCGGTCGGCGCCATCAGCCGCGACCCGTGCGATATCGTCGGCCAGTTGATCGGGCCGCACCACCAGTATCCGGACGGCGCCGTGCTCTTCCTCGGCACGCCCTTCTCGCCCAGCAAGGATCGCGGCGCGCCCGGCCAGGGCTTCACGCACCGGCCGGGCGATGTGGTGCGGATCGCGACCCCCCGGCTGGGCGCGCTGGTGAACGAGGTGGCGCGCACCGATGCCTGCCCGCCCTGGACCTTCGGCACCGGCGCGCTCTTCGCCAACCTGGCGCAGCGCGGGCTGCCGCGGCGATGAGGGCCTCCGTGGAGGAGTCCGGCCGGCTGGATCGCGGCGACGGCGTCGAGCTCGCCTGGCGCCGGCGCGCCGGGCGGGGGCCGGGCGTGGTGTTCCTCGGCGGCTTCAACAGCGACATGACGGGCACCAAGGCCGAGGACCTCTCGGCCTTCTGCGCCGGGCGCGGCCAGGCCTTCCTGCGCTTCGACTACAGCGGCCATGGCGCCAGCGGCGGACGGTTCGTGGAGGGGACGATCGGCCGCTGGGCCGCAGATGCCGCGGCGGTGCTGGATGCGCTGACGGAGGGGCCGCAGATCCTCATCGGCTCCTCCATGGGCGGCTGGATTGCCCTGCTGCTGGCGGTGCGGCGGCCGGAGCGGCTGGCCGGGCTGATCGGCATCGCCGCCGCGCCCGACTTCACCGCGCGAATCGAGGAGTCGCTGTCGCCGGCGGCGCGCGAGGCCATGGCGCGCGACGGCGTCTGGCAGCGGCCGAGCGCCTATGGCGACCCCTACCCCATCGCCCGCGCCCTGCTGGAGAACGGCCGCAGCCACCTGCTGCTGCACGCGCCCATTGCCATCACCGCGCCGGTGCGGCTGCTGCACGGCCAGCAGGACCCCGACGTGCCTTGGGAGCTCTCGCTCCGCACCGCCGCCGCCATCCGCGGGCCGGATGTGCAGGTCACGCTGGTGAAGGATGGCGACCACCGGCTGTCCCGGCCGCAGGACCTGCTGCTGCTGCGCCGGACCCTCGCCGCACTGCTCGATCCCGCGGGCTGAGCCGGCGGGCGGCGCGCCCCTGCGGATCGGCCTTCCGGTCCGGATGCCGATCCGCTGGTGGCGTACGTTGAGGAGCCGCCTCATGCCCCCGGCGAATGGCCCTACGGCGCCCCGCCCGCCTCCTCGGCCAGGATGGCGCGCAGCCCCTCGCGGTAGCTCGGGTAGCGCCAGGCGATGCCGAGCGCCGCCTTGGTCGCCGCATTGGTGACGACGCGGCTTTCCGCCCAGAAGCTGCGCGCCATGGCGGACATGGCGGGCCAGGCCTGCTCGAAGGGAACCGCCGGCGGCGGCGCCAGGCCGAGCAGCCGCGCCGCTTCCTCGACCACCGCCGCGCTCTCGGCCGGCTCGTCATCCACCAGGTGCAGCACCCTGGGGCCGGGTGGCGGTGCCTGGCGCATGGCGGCCAGCACGGCGAGGGCGATGTCATCGCGATGGATGCGGCCGAAGAGATGGCCGGGCCTGATCGTGCGGCGGGCCGTCCCCTCCCGCAGGTCGTCGATGCTGCTGCGGCCTGGGCCGTAGATGCCGCCGACGCGGAAGAGATCGAGCGCCCGCCCGCAGGCCAGCGCGGCCCAGGCCTGCTCCGCCGCCAGCCGGCGCCGGCTGCGCGCCTGCCCCGGCGCGGGCGGCGTCGCCTCGTCCACCGCCGCGCCGCCACGGTCGCCATAGACCCCCGTGGTGGAGAGATAGCCGATCCAGCGCAGGCCGGGTGCGGCGCGGATCGCCTCGGCATGGGCGGCGAGGACCGGGTCGCCTGCCTCCCCCGGCGGCGTGGTGACCAGCAGATGGGTGGCGGCGGAGATCGCCTCCCCCGCCGCTTCGAAGGCCACGACCGCAACGCCGTCCGGCGGCGCGACGTGCCCCGGGTCGCGCACCGTCCCGCTGACCCGCCAGCCTGCCGCCACGGCCGCCCGCGCCACCGCGATGCCGCTGTAGCCCAGCCCGGCCACGACCAGCCGGCCCGGGCTGCCTCTCTCTTGATCCGCCATGCCGCCGATCTGGCGTGGATTCGCGCACTCCGCTAGGGTCGCGCGGTGAACCGCATGCGCTCCGTCCTGCTCGGCACCCTTGCTGCCGTGCTGCTGGCCGCCCTGGCCGGGACCGGTTTGGTCCTGGTGCAGGGGCCGGAGGCGGAGGCCGCCGGCGACCCCCTGCCGCTGCCGCCCGACATGCCGCGCCTGGCGACCGGGCCGCAATACGAGGACTGCCTGGGCCGCCTGCGCCGCGACCCGGAGGGCGCGCTCGCCTTCGCCGAGGCCTGGGACGGCGCGGGCGGCGGCGAGGGCGCGAAGCATTGCGGCGCCCTGGCGCTGCTGGCGACCGGCGAGACGGAGAAGGCGGCGGAGCGGCTGGAGCAACTGGCGCGGACCAGCGCCGGCAGCACGGCGGCGCGCGCCGCGGTCTATGCCCAGGCGGTGCAGGCCTGGATGCTCGCCAACCAGTCCGGCCGGGCCTTTGCGGCCGCGACCATGGGGCTGACCATCGCGCCGGGCGATCTGGACCTGATGATGGACCGGGCGGTCGCGCTCGGCACGCTCGGCCGCTACGCGGATGCGCTGGGTGACCTGGACCGGGTGGTCGCCGCCGATCCCGAGCGGGCGGAGGCCTGGGTGTTCCGCGCCGCCGCGCTGCGGCGGCTGGAGCGGGTGGACCAGGCCCTGGCCGCGGTGGACCGGGCGCTGCGCCTGGCACCCGAGAATGCCGAGGCGCTGCTGGAGCGCGGCATCATCCGGCAACTGCGCGGCGATACGGCGGGCGCGCGTGCGGATTGGCAGAGGACGATCGTGCTGGCGCCGGACAGCGCCGCGGCCGACCTGGCGCAGCAGAACCTGGCCCTGAACGAGGCCGGGCCGCAGCGGCGCTAGTCGCCGAGGCCCGGCGGCCCCGGGCGGATGGGTGGCGGGGTGCCAACAACAGGCGGTCGCCGCAAAGCCCGGCCTCAGAAATCCAGGTCGGCGTAATGCGCCGGCGGGGTGATGCCGCCGACCCGCTCGGCCAGCAGGGAGCGGAAGCAGGGGCGCGACTTGCAGCGCGCATACCAGTCCTTCGCCGCCTCGTTCAAGCTCCAGTCCACATCCCCCGTATAGTCGAGCGCGGAGAGATGCGCCGCCGCGGCGAAATCCGCCAGGCTCACCTGCGGCCCCGCCAGCCAGGCCCGGTTCTCCGCCAGCCAGCCGATATATTCCAGGTGCGGGCGCAGGTTCTGGTAACCGGCGCGGATCGCCGAGGCGTCCGGGTTGCCGCGGCCAAGCAGGCGCTTCATCTGCTTCTCGAACAGCAGGTTGCGCGTGACCTCGGTGTTGAACTTGCCGTCGAACCAAGCGACCAGCCGCCGCACCTCGGCCCGTTCCGCGAGCGTCCGGCCGAACAGGCCGGTGTCCGGATAGGCCTCGTCCAGGTATTCGCAGATGGCGTAGCTGTCCGCGATGGCGAGGCCGTTCGGCTCCTGCAGCACCGGCACGGTTCCGGCCGGGTTCAGTTCCAGGAATTCGGGTCGCCGCTCCCAGACACGCTCCACGCGGAGCTCGAAGGGGATGCGCTTTTCCGCCATGGCAAGGCGGACCTTGCGGGCGAAGGGCGAGAGCGGCAGGTGATAGAGGATTCGCACGGCATGTCTTATGCCATCCGTGCCGCAGCGGGGAAAGCGCCGGCGGCGCCTTCCCCCCTGGTTGAGTCTACTCGGCGGCGACCGCCGCCGCCTCCGTCATCGGGACGGGCAGGTACTTCGCATACTCCTTGGGCACCACCTGCCAGAAGCGGTCGCGCTCCTGCGCCCAGTTGTGCAGCAGCCGGGCGGCCAGGCGCGAGCCGGTCTCCCGCACATGCCGCTCCACCAGGCCCTTCAGCACGCCTTCCCAATGCGCGGAGGCGAGGCGGGACCAGAGCAGCGTGTCCGGGTTGACCCGCTTCTCGAAGGTCTCCTCCGCGTCATAGAGGAAGGCCATGCCGCCGGTGAAGCCGGCGCCGAAATTGTCGCCGACCGGCCCGAGGATGACGACCGTGCCGCCCGTCATGTACTCGCAGCCATTCGCCCCGCAGCCCTCGACCACCGCCGTCGCGCCGGAGTTGCGGACCGCGAAGCGCTCGCCGGCCTGGCCGCCAGCGAAGAGCTCGCCCGCCGTCGCGCCATAGAGGCAGGTATTGCCGATGATGGCGTTCTCGTTCCAGACCAGGGTCGAGGAGGGTGCCGGGCGAACCACGATGGTGGCACCCGAAAGGCCCTTGCCGACATAGTCGTTGGCGTCGCCGAAGACCTCCAGCTTCAGGCCCTGGACGGCGAAGGCGCCGAGCGACTGGCCGGCGGTGCCGCGCAGCCGCACCGTGAGATGGCCCGGCTGCAGCCCGGTCATCCCGAATTTCCGGGTGATCTTGCTGCTGATCTTAGTGCCAATCGCCCGGTGGGTGTTCCGGATGTTGTACTGGAGCTGCATCTTCTCGCCGCGCTCAAACAGCGCCGCGGCGTCCCGGATCATGTCGGCGTCCAGCGTCTCCGGCACCTCGTTCCGGCCTTCCAGCGTGCAGTAGCTGGCATGGCCGCCGGCATCGGCCTGGACCAGCAGCGGGTTCAGGTCGAGGTCGTCCAGGTCCTCCGAGCCGCGGCTGACCTGCTTCAGCAGGTCGGTGCGGCCGATCACGTCGGTCAGCTTGCGGAAACCGAGGGAGGCCAGGATCTCCCGCACCTCCTCCGCCACGAAGCTGAAGAGGTTGATCACCTTCTCCGGGGAGCCCGCGAATTTCTGCCGCAGCGCCTCATCCTGGGTGCAGACACCCACGGGGCAGGTGTTGCTGTGGCACTGCCGGACCATGATGCAGCCCATGGCGACCAGGGATGCCGTGCCGATGCCGAATTCCTCGGCGCCGAGCATGGCGGCGATCACCACGTCGCGGCCGGTCTTGATGCCGCCATCCGTCCGCAGCTTCACCCGGTGCCGCAGCCGGTTGAGCTGCAGCACCTGATGCGTCTCGGACAGGCCCATCTCCCAGGGCAGGCCGGCATATTTGATGGAGGAGACCGGCGAGGCGCCGGTGCCGCCGGAATGGCCGGAGACCAGGATGGCATCGGCCTTCGCCTTGGCGACGCCGGCCGCGATGGTGCCGATGCCCGAGCGGGACACCAGCTTCACGCAGACCGTGGCCTCCGGGTTGATCTGCTTCAGGTCGTAGATGAGCTGCGCCAGATCCTCGATCGAGTAGATGTCGTGATGCGGCGGCGGCGAGATCAGCGTCACGCCGGGCGTCGAATGCCGGAGCTTGGCGATCAGCCCGGTCACCTTGAAGCCCGGAAGCTGCCCGCCCTCGCCGGGCTTGGCGCCCTGCGCGACCTTGATCTCGATCTCCTTGCAGGCGTTCAGGTATTCGGCGGTGACGCCGAAGCGGCCCGAGGCGATCTGCTTGATGGCACTGTTGGCATTGTCGCCGTTCGCGCGCGGCTTCGCCCGCCCCGGGTCCTCGCCGCCCTCGCCGCTGTCGGACCGCGCGCCAATGCGGTTCATGGCGATGGAGAGCGTCTCATGCGCCTCCGGGCTGAGGGCGCCGAGCGAGATGCCGGGCGCGACCAGGCGCTTGCGGATCTCGGTGATGCTCTCCACCTCCTCCAGCGGCACGGCCGTGCGGGCTTCCGTGCGGAAGTCCAGTAGGTCCCGCAGCGCGACGGGCGGAAGCTTGCGCACCGCGTCCGAATAGCGCTTGAAGGTGGAGTAGCTGTCCGTCTCCACCGCCTTCTGCAGGGTGTGGATCAGGCCGCCATCGAAGGCGTGGCTCTCGCCCCGCTTGCGCAGCTTGTAGAGGCCGCCGACCGGCAGCGTCACCACATCCGCGTCCCAGGCGGTACGGTGCAGCGCCAGCACGCGCCGCGCGATGCCCTGCAGGCCGATGCCCGAGATGCGGGAGGGGATGCCGGGGAAGAATTCGGCGACCAGGGCGCGGGAGAGGCCGATGGCCTCGAAATTCATGCCGCCGCGATAGCTGCTGATGACGGAGATGCCCATCTTGGACATCACCTTCAGCAGGCCCTTGTCCACCGCCTTCTTGTAGCGGGCGACGCAATCCTTCAGCGACAGGTCGCCGAACAGCCCGCGCCGGTGGCGGTCCGCGATGCTCTCCTGCGCCAGATAGGCATTCACCGTGGTGGCGCCGGCGCCGATCAGCACCGCGAAATAGTGCACGTCCACGCATTCGGCGGTGCGGACATTGAGGCTGGTGAAGGTGCGGAGCGAGGTCTTCACCAGATGCGAATGCACGGCGCTGACCGCGAGGATCATCGGGATCGGCGCGCGCTCCGGCCCCTGCGCCTCGTCGGTCAGGATGATATGGGCACAGCCGCTGCGCACGCCCTCCTCCGCCTCGTGCCGGATGCGCTCCAGCGCGCGGCGCAGGCCGGGCCCGCCCTCGGCCACCGCGAAGGTGCAGTCCACCTCACAGGCGGTCGCGCCCATGTACTGGCGCATCGCCGCGAATTCGGCGTTGGACAGCACCGGGCTGTCCAGCATCAGCATGTCGCACTGGGTCGGGTCCTCATCGAGGATGTTCCCGAGATTCCCGAGGCGCGTCTTCAGCGTCATCACCCGCGTCTCGCGCAGGCTGTCGATGGGCGGGTTGGTGACCTGGCTGAAGGTCTGGCGGAAATAGTGGTGCAGGCCGCGATACTGGCCGGAGAGCACCGCGATCGGCGTGTCGTCGCCCATGGAGCCGACGGCCTCGGCCTCCTCCTCCACCATCGGGTGCAGGATGGTCTCCAGCTCCTCCAGCGTGTAGCCGACCGCGAGCTGGCGGCGGCGCAGTTCCTCGCCCTGGAACTGCACCGGCTCGCCCTGCTCGGCCCGGACGATGCCGTCGATGCGGATGGTGCGCTCGGTCCACTGGCCGAAGGGCCGGCGTGCCGCCAGCATGTCCTTCAGCTCGGCATCACCGTAGAAGCGGCCTTCCTCCAGATCGACGCCGATGCACTGGCCGGGGCCGACGCGGCCCTTGGCGACGATCTGCTCTTCGGGAATCTTCACCATGCCGGTCTCGGAGCCGATGATCAGCAGCCCGTCCGCGGTCTGGGTGTAGCGCAGCGGGCGCAGCCCATTGCGGTCGAGGCCGGCGACCACCCAGCGGCCATCCGTGCCGCAGATGGCGGCCGGGCCGTCCCAGGGCTCCATCACCGCGTTGCAGTAGAGGAAGAACTCGCGATGCGCCTCGGGCATCGTCGCGTTGTTGCCGATGCTCTCCGGGATCAGCATCGCCTTGGCCATCAGCGCGTCGCGGCCGCCGCGCACCAGCAGCTCGAAGACATTGTCGAGCGTCGCGGTGTCGGAGCCGCCGGCCTGGATCACCGGCTTGATGTCGTCCAGATAGGGGTCGAGCAGCGGGTGGGAGAGCCGCGTCTCGTGGCTCTTCATCCAATTGGCGTTGCCATGGACCGTGTTGATCTCGCCGTTATGCGCAATCATCCGGAAGGGCTGCGCCAGACGCCAGGTCGGGAAGGTGTTGGTGCTGTAGCGCTGGTGATAGATCGCGAAGCGGGAGACGAAGCGCTCGTCCAACAGGTCCGGGTAGAACTCCGTCAGGTGCTCCGCCAGGAACATGCCCTTGTAGATGATCGAGCGGCTGGAGAGCGAGCAGAGATAGAGCTCCGGGATCTGCGAGGCGATGGCCTGCTTCTCGATCCGCCGACGGATAACATAGAGGTCGCGCTCGAAACTCGCCTCGTCGCGCTGCTCCGGGTCGTAGACCAGGATCTGCTCGATCTCGGGACGCGTCGCATTCGCCTTCTCGCCGATGCAGCCGACATGGATCGGCACCTGGCGCCAGGAATAGATTCCGTAGCCGGCGGCCAGGATCTCGGCCTCGACGATCTGCCGGCAGCGCTCCTGCGCGCCGAAATCGGTCTTCGGCAGGAAGACCATGCCGACCGCGATGCGGCCCGGGCGCAGGCGGTCGCCGCCGCGCTGCACATGCTCGGCGAAGAAGTCCTGCGGGACCTCGATATGGATGCCGGCGCCGTCGCCGGTCTTGCCATCGGCGTCCACCGCGCCGCGGTGCCAGACCGCCTTCAGCGCATCGATGCCGGCCTTCACCACGCCGCGGCGCGGCTTGCCATCGAGCGAGGCGACCAGGCCGACGCCGCAGGCATCGTGCTCGGTCGTGTCGATCTGCGCGGCCTCGAGGCGGGCCTTGTTGGCGGCGAAGTTTTCGACGAAGGCCGCGCCGTTCTCGATGATGCCGTCCATGGTCTTCACTCCGCCGCCACGGCCAGCGTCTGGCCGGCCTTCGCCTTCACATACGCATCGATCTGATCGGCCGCGTCGCGGCCGTCGCGGATCGCCCAGACCACCAGGGAGGCACCACGGACGATGTCGCCGCCGGCGAAGACGCCGGGCAGGTCGGTCATCATGGTGCGGTGGTTCACCTTCAGCGTGCCCCAGCGGGTCACCGGCAGGGCCGGCTCGTCGAAGGCCTTCGGCAGGTCCTCCGGGTCGAAGCCCAGCGCCTTGATGGCGAGGTCGCAGGGGATGGTGAAGGCGCTGCCCGGCACCGGCGCCACCTGCTGCCGGCCGGTCGCATCCGGGAGGCCGAGATGCATGCGCACGGCGCGCACGCCGCTGACCTGCGTGTCGCCCAGAAAGGCCTCGGGCGCCGCCAGCCAGGTGAACTCCACGCCCTCCTCCTCGGCGTTCTTCACCTCCCGCATGGAGCCCGGCATGTTCGCCTTGTCGCGGCGATAGAGGCAGGTGACGGAAATGGCGCCCTGCCGCACCGCGGTGCGCACGCAATCCATGGCGGTGTCGCCGCCGCCCACCACCACCACGCGCTTGCCCTTGGCGTTGAGGACGCCGGACTCGAATTCCGGCACCGGGTCGCCGAGGTTCTGGCGGTTGGAGGCGGTGAGGTAGTCGAGCGCCGGGACGATCCCGCCAAGGCCGCTGCCGACGCAGTCGATGTCGCGCGCCTTGTAGACGCCGGTGGCGATGAGGACGGCGTCGTGCCGCTCAAGCAGCTCGGCCAGCGTCACGTCGCGGCCGATGGCGCAGTTCAGGTGGAAATGGATCCCGCCTTCCTCATACTGCTTCCAGCGGCGGAGGACGACCTCCTTCTCCAGCTTGAAGCCAGGGATGCCGTAGATCATCAGGCCGCCGACGCGGTCGTAGCGGTCATAGACATGCACCTGGTAGCCGCGCAGGCGCAGCTTCTCGGCCGCCGCCAGGCCGGCCGGGCCGGCGCCGATGATGCCGACGCTCCAGGGCAGCTCCTGCCGGGGCTTCGGCGGCTTGACCCAGCCCTTCTCCCAGGCGGTGTCGGTGATGTAGCGCTCGACCGCGCCGATGGTGACGCTCTCGAAGCCCTTCTCGATGACGCAATTGCCTTCGCAGAGGCGGTCCTGCGGGCAGATGCGGCCGCAGATCTCGGGGAAGGTGTTGGTGGCCGAGGAGACCTCGTACGCCTCCTCCAGCCGCCCCTCGGCGGTCAGCTTCAGCCAGTCCGGGATGTTGTTGTTCAGCGGGCAGTGGACCGAGCAGAAGGGCACGCCGCACTGGCTGCAGCGGCTGGCCTGCTGGGAGGCCGCCCCGGTGTCGAACTCCTGGTACTCGTAGATCTCGCCGAAATCCGCCCGGCGGGCCGCGACGTCGCGTTTCTCCGGCTGGGCCTGGGAGAGACGCACGAATTGCAGCATCCGTTCGGCCATTGGCGCGGTCCTTGCATTCACTGAACAGGCAGAAGGCTGCGGGCCAGCCATGCGCAGCGTGCTGCAACCACCTTGGGCACGCGCATCCGGCCGCCCGCGGGGGCGTTGGGCGCAGCAATACGGGCGCGTGAGGCCGATGGCGAGTCTTTTTTCGACGTCAGGTCAGTATCACTGACCTTTCATGCGCTACCAGCCCCGCGCCAGCAATCAACCGATAACCTCCGACATGCAGCTTGGTCCGATTCGGACCAAACTGCCGCATCCTAGCCGCGCTGCCCACCGCCCGGCCGGAACCGCTTCAGATAGCCCGGCACCACCGCCTCCACCGATTTCGGCGTGATGCCGAGCTCGGCCAGGCCGGGTGCGCCGGGCGCGACCACATTGTCCCGCTGCAGCATCAGCAGCTGGTCCCGGGTCAGCGGCGGGTTGGGCAGGAATTCGGACAGCCTCGCCTGCAGCCGCACCAGCCCGCCCGGCATGTCCAGCATCGGCCGGCGGTGGCTGGTGGTGTCCAGGATGAAGCGCAGCACCTCGCGGAAGCTCATCGCCCGCGGCCCGCCCAGCTCAAAGGTCTTGCCAGCCGCATCGTCGCGCTCCGCGGCGGCCATCACGGCATCGGCCACGTCGCCGACATAGACCGGCTGGAACCGGGCATTGCCGGCCACCACCGGCATGAAGGGCAGCAGCCGCGCCATGCCGGCGAAGCGGTTGAAGAACTGGTCCTCCGGCCCGAAGACGATGGAGGGGCGCAGGATCACCGCCGCCGGGAAGGCCGCCCGCACCGCCGCCTCGCCCTCGCCCTTGGTCTTGCCGTAGCGGCTCGGGCTCTCCAGGTCGGCGCCGATCGCCGAGACATGCACCAGCCGCTCCACCCCTGCCTCGGCCGAGAGGCGGGCGACCGTCGCGGCGCCCTCGCGATGGATGCGCTGGAAGTCGCCGGGCTTCCGCTCATGCAGGATGCCAACCAGGTTCACCACCAGGTTCGCGCCCGCGACGGCGCGGGCCACGGCGCCGGGATCACCAACACCGGCCGCGAGCGGGACGATCTGCCCGACGCGCCCCTGGGTCTGCAGGAAGCGCGCCTTGTCGGGATGGGTGGTGGCGACGCGCACCACATAGTCGAGATGGGCCAGCCGCTGGACCACATACCGGCCGATGAAGCCGGAGCCCCCGAAGACCGTGGCAACCTTGCGTACCGTGCTTCCGCGCATGCTCTTGGGGCTCCAGCCATGTTGGGGGCGGCGGACCATATGGTGGGTGCCTCGCAGCGCCAAGCCAGGGTGGCCTTCTGCCGGCCGTAGCGGACGGCATCCGCCCGCCCGATATCGGTCGGCATCAGTCCTGACCCGCAGCCGCCATTGTGCGGCTGAGGCCTCGAAGGCGGCCCGCGGCCCGTGCCGTGCAGCCAGGCCGCCGGAGGCGGTGCCGGCGGCTGAGGCCTCAGCCGCGCGCCAGCATGTCTGCGAGACAGAATGAGGGGCCGGCCGTAAGCGCTCGCCCCGCTTCAGGAAAAATGCTGCGCGGGGGCGCTTGACGCTCCCCCTCCGTCGCCTTATTCCCCCCTCCACCGGCGGACAACACCCCGCCGGCTCCGCACCCTGTGCCCAGGTGGTGGAATTGGTAGACGCGCTGGCTTCAGGTGCCAGTGACCGCAAGGTCGTGAAGGTTCGAGTCCTTTCCTGGGCACCATTTCCCGCAGCGGGGCCAGCCCCCAGCCGGGACGCACCGGACGGAACCGGCTCCGCTGAACCAGATTTCGGGCCTCGTGCGAACCACTCTCTTTTCGCGCGGCGCCTCTCCAGGGAGCCCCGCCGTGATCCACCTGCACCGGCACGACCTGCCCGATGGCCTCGATCTCGGCCCGGTGGTGGCGATCGATACCGAAACCATGGGCCTCAACCCGCACCGGGACCGGCTCTGCCTCGTGCAGCTCTCCTCCGGCGACGGCGATGCGCATCTCGTGCAGATCATCCCGCCGGGCATGGGCGGCCGTGGGGCCGATTGCCCGAACCTGAAGCGCCTGCTAGCCGATCCGGCCACCACCAAGCTCTTCCATTTCGCCCGCTTCGACTGCGCCGCGCTGCGGCTGCATCTCGGCGTCCCCGTCGCGCCGGTGGTCTGCACCAAGGTGGCGTCCAAGCTGGTCCGCACCTTCACCGACCGGCATGGCCTGAAGGACCTCTGCCGGGAGCTGCTGGGCGTCGAGATCTCCAAGCAGCAGCAGAGCTCCGACTGGGGCGCGGCGGAGCTGACCGCCGAGCAGATGGCCTATGCCGCCTCGGACGTCCTGCACCTGCACGCCCTCTGGGCCAGGCTGGAGGGGCTGCTGCGGCGCGAGGGGAGGCTGTCCCTGGCGCAGGAATGCTTCCGCTTTCTGCCGATCCGGGGCGAGCTGGACCTGCTGGGCTACGCCGACCCGGACATCCTGGCGCACTGACCGCCGCCGGGCCCCGCGGCCCGGCCGCCCTGCCCTGTGATCACACCCTGGCACGATTCTTGTCCGCTACGGAGACGGCTCATTGACCCCCGTCCCCGCACAGCCCATACATCGGCCCGTGGACCTGACCCTTCCCGCCCCCGCACCGCGCCGACACCACCGCCCCGCGCCCGTCGCCCGGCGCCGCCGGGACGCCGCCGGGGGCCGCCCGTGAAGCAGGACCGGTCCCCCCCGCTGCCATTGGTCGCGGCCCGGGCGGCCTCCGCCCCGCGCCATATGCTACCGCCCTCCCGCGCCCGCCGGGCGCCGAAGCCGGGGCAGTTCGCCCGCCGCCGTTTCCTGGTGGCCTGGACCAAGCGCCTGCTGCCGGTCCTCGCCCTCGGCCTGCTGGCGGCGGTGGTGTTCTGGCCGGAGATCGAAGGCAATGAGGACCGCTCCCGCGTCAGCTTCCGGCGCACCGTGCAGCCGCGGGCCGAGGCGCTGCGGGTGGTGAATCCCCGCTACCAGGGCGTCGATGAGCTGAACCGCCCCTTCACCGTCACCGCCCGGGCCGGGCAACAGGAAGGCAGCGAGGAAATCCTCAATCTGGAGGAGCCGCGCGGCGACATCCTCCTGGGCGACGGCGCCTGGATCTATGTGCAGTCCGAGGCCGGCCGCTACGACAAGCCGGCGGGCCGGCTCGACCTGACGGGCGATGTCACGATCTACCACGACAACGGCACCATGCTGCGCACCGACGAGGCCTCGGTGCAGATGGAGGCCGGCACCGCCAGCGGCGATGCGCCGGTGGCGGCGCAGGGCGGCTTCGGCACGCTGACCGCCGAGGGCTTCCGCCTGCGCGAGCGCGGCGCCGTGGTGATCTTCACCGGCCGGTCGCATGCGGTGCTGGAGGGCGGCCGGTGAGGCGCCGCGGGATGCTCCTCGCCGCCGGGCTGCTGGCGCTGCCCCTGCTGGCCGCGGCCCAGGGCATCGACCTGTCCCAGGGCGGGCCGGTGGACCTGACCGCGAATGACGGCATCGAATGGCGCCAGGCGGAGCAGGTGGTGATCGCCCGCGGCAATGCCCGCGCCGTCCGTGGCGGGGTGACGGTGGAGGCGGAGCGGCTGCTGGCCCGCTACCGCCCCGCCGGCCAGCGCGGCGCCGCCGCCCCCCAGCCCGCCGAGCCTTCGGACCCCGCGCGCGGCGGCAACAACGAGATCTGGCGGCTGGAGGCGGAGGGCCGCGTCACCATCCGCACCGAGACCGACACCGCCCGCGGCGACCGCGCGGTCTATGACGTGGACCAGGCGGTGCTGGTGCTGACCGGCCGCGACCTCTCGCTGACCACCCAGAACCAGGTGATCACGGCGAAGGAAAGCCTGGAATACTGGTCCCAGCGCCGGATGGCGGTGGCGCGCGGCAATGCGGTGGTGACGGAGCCGGCGGAGAACCGCCGCATCGCCGCCGACACGCTGGTCGCCTATTTCCTGGAAGGCGGCACCACACCGGCGCCCCGCCCGGTGGCGGCGCCCGGGGAGCGCGAGCCGCCCGGTGCCGGGCGCCTGGACCGGGTCGAAGCCTATGGCCATGTCGAGATCCGCACCGCGACCGAGGTGGTGCGCGGCGATCGCGGCGTCTACAACGCCCAGACCGGCATGGCCCGGCTGCTGGGCGAGGTCCGCATCACCCGCGGCGACAACCAGATCAACGGCCGGGAGGCCATCGTGAACATGCGCACCGGCGTCGCCCGGCTGGTCTCCGCCCCGGGCGCGCGGGTGCAGGGCCTGATCGTCCCGCAGCAGGACGGCGCCGGACAACAGCAGCAGCAACAGCAGCCCGGCTCGGCGAGGATCGGCCGATGAACGAGGCCTCCCCCGCCCCCCTGCTGAAGGCCATGCCCGGGGAGGGCGGCCTCGCCGCCCACGGTCTCGGCAAGCGCTACCGCAAGCGGCCGGTGGTGCGGAACGTCTCCATCAACCTGAAGCGCGGCGAGGCGGTCGGGCTGCTCGGCCCGAACGGCGCCGGCAAGACCACGACCTTCTACATGATCACCGGCCTGGTGCAGCCCGATGAGGGCCAGGTGGTCATGGACGGCCATGACGTGACCAACCTGCCGATGTACCGCCGCGCCCGGCTCGGCCTCGGCTACCTGCCGCAGGAGGCCTCGATCTTCCGGGGCCTTTCCGTCGAGGACAACATCCGCGCGGCGCTGGAAGTGGTGGAGCCGGTGCGCGACCGGCGGGAGCAGATGCTGGACGCGCTGCTGGCCGAGTTCGGCATCGCGCATCTCCGCCGCGCCCCGGCGCTCGCCCTCTCGGGCGGCGAGCGCCGGCGCTGCGAGATCGCTCGCGCGCTCGCCACTCACCCTTCCTACATCCTTCTCGACGAACCTCTGGCCGGCATCGACCCGATCGCGGTCGGGGAGATCCGGGACCTGGTGAAGCATCTGAAGGACCGCGGGCTCGGCGTGCTGATCACCGACCACAATGTGCGGGAGACGCTGGAGATCATCGACCGCGCCTATATCCTGCATGACGGCCAGGTGCTGATGGAAGGCGCGCCGCGCGACATCGTGGCGCATGAGGGCGTGCGGCGGGTCTATCTCGGTGAGCGCTTCAGCCTGTGACCGCACCATGCAGGTAGCCGGGCTGCCGCGCCTGCCTGAATGCCGCGGGACCACCGCATGAGCCTCGCGCCCCGTCTCGACCTGCGGCAGTCGCAGTCGCTGGTGATGACGCCGCAACTGCGGCAGGCCATCAAGCTGCTGCAATCGAGCAACCTGGAAGTCGCCGCCTTCGTCGAGGAGGAACTGGAGCGCAACCCGCTGCTGGAGCGCGACGAGCGCCCGCTGCCGGGGCCGGATGCGGGCCACCGCCTTGATCCCCTGCCCGCCGCGCCGGAGGCGCCCGACGCCCATGCCGCCGCCGTCTCCGACGCGCTGCCGCAGGAGCAGGCCGGGCCGCTCGATGCCGAATGGGACAATGTCTATGACTGCGGCGGCTACGAATCCCCCTATGGCCGCGGCGGCCGCGCCGATTTCGCCGATGACCTCTCGGGCATCGAGGACCTGGCCGCCGGCGGCCGGACCCTGCGCGAGCATCTCGGCGAACAGGTGCGCCTCACCTTCGAGGATGCGCGGGACCGGCTGATCGCCGTGCAGATGATCGCGCTGCTGGACCCTGCGGGGCGGCTGGCGGTGGAGGATGCGGCGATCGCCCAGGCGATGGGCTGCGAGGTGGCGAAGGTCTCCGCCGTGCGCGCGCGCATGCAGCGCTTCGAGCCGGCCGGCATGTTCTGCCGCAGCCTGGCGGAATGCCTCGCCGTCCAGCTCGCCGAGCAGAACCGGCTGGACCCGGCCATGCAGGCGCTGCTCGACAATCTGGAGATGCTGGCGCGGCGCGACCGCGCCGGGCTGATGCAGGTCTGCGGCGTGGATGCCGAGGATCTCTCGGACATGATCGCCGAGTTGAAGCGGCTCGACCCCAAGCCGGGCGCGCGCTTCGACGCGCCGCCGGCGCCGGCGGTGGTGCCGGATGTGCTGATGCGCCGCGCCGAGGATGGTGGCTGGATCCTGGAGCTGAACCCGGAGACGCTGCCGCGCGTGCTGGTCAGGCGCGGCTTCTACGCCCGCTGCCAGGTCGGGACCCGCAGCAAGGACGACCGGGTCTTCCTGGCGGAGAAGCTGCAGAGCGCGAACTGGCTGCTGAAGAGCCTGGAGCAGCGCGCCAGCACCATCATCAAGGTGGCGCAGGAGATCGTCCGCCGCCAGGACGCCTTCTTCCGCCACGGCGTCGAGCATCTCCGCCCGCTGATCCTGCGTGACATCGCGGAGGAGGTGCAGATGCACGAGAGCACGGTCAGCCGCGTGACCGCGAACAAATACATCGCAACCCCCCGCGGCACCTTCGAGCTTAAATACTTCTTCACCACCGCCATCGCCGGCACCCGCGGCGGCGAGCAGCACAGCGCCGAGGCGGTGCGCTGGCGCATCCGCGCGATGGTCACGGCCGAGGACCCGGAAGCAGTACTTTCGGATGATGCGATCGTAGAGAAATTGCGCCAGGAAGGCGTGGACATCGCCCGCCGAACCGTGGCCAAATACCGCGAGGCGCTGCGCATCCCATCTTCGGTGCAGCGCAAACGGGAGAAGGCCGTCCCGGCCTGATCCTGCCGCCCGGTCGCTTCGGAACACCGGACGGCACGCACACGGGGGACGGCGCGCATAGGGTTGCGCCGCGCCGCCGCGGGCCCCGCCGGGCGGCCCCTCCCCTGTCGGGAAAGGAGGGACTGCCCTTATGCACATCACCGTTGCCGGCAAGCAGGTCGAGACCGGGGAAGCGTTGCAGACGCATGTCCGGGAGGGCCTGGCCTCCATCACGCGCAAGTATTTCGACCATGCGGTGGAGGCGAACGTGACCTTCCGGCGCGATGCAAAGGTGAAGGGCGCCTTCGCCTGCGACATCAACCTCAAGGCCGGGCGCAACCTGTTCATGCGGGGCGAGGGCGAGGGGCCCGACGCCCACCGCGCCTTCGAGGTGGCGGCCGAGCATGTCGCGAAGCGCCTGCGCCGCTACCGCCGCCGCGTGAACGAACATGCCCGGAGCATGGCGGAAGTGCGCGACATCGGGGCCGAGACGGCGACGCAATACGTGCTGCAGCCGGAGGAGGAGGCGGAGGAACAGGACGCCGCCCCGATCGACGGCGCGAGGGTGGACCACAGCGTGGTCGTCGCCGAGCAGCCGACCGAGATCGCGCGGCTGACGGTGAGTGAGGCAGTGATGCGCCTCGATCTCACGCACCAGGCGGTGCTGATGTTCCGCAACAGCGGTTCCGGCGTGCTGAACGTGGTCTATCGCCGGCCGGATGGCTGCATCGGCTGGATCGACGCGCCCGCGGCCTGAACGCCGCGCAGCCCCGGGGGCGGGACACCTTTCCCGCCCCCGGATGACGGCCTCAATGCACCAGCGCGGGCGCCATCTCATGCTGCAGGATGGCGGCGATCGCCAGTTCGGCATTCGGCGCGGCGCCGATCGGGGTGCCGTCCGCGGCGTGGATCGCCATGCCATGCACGCCATTCACGACCACCGGCCGGATATAGGCGATCTCCTGCACGCCGAAGCGCTGCCAGTCAGCCACGGAAAGCTCGCGCAGCGACAGCGCCACCTGCGACGCATCCGCCGGGCCGTTGGTCGGGTTGCTGCTCTTCATCTCACATTCTCCTTCCGGCATGGCCGAAGCCCATGCGGTCTGGAGCATCGGTATTACCCAAGCGCCGCGTGGCACGCTTGGTTCGCCCCTCTGCTCCGGCTCTTGATGGCGTCCAGCGGGATCAGCCCCGCGTGGCACGCCCTTCGACAACGGGCCGTCCGGCCCCGTTGACCTTGGCGGCAGCCGGCCCGTTCCCGGTCGTGCCGCCGGCGATCGGGATGGTCTTCACCCGCACCTCCGGCTGGGGCCGGCGCAGTTCCACATGCAGCAGGCCGTTGTCGAGCCAGGCCCCCTCCACCTCGATCCCCTCGGCCAGCACGAAGGCGCGCTGGAACTGCCGCGCGGCGATGCCGCGATGAAGGAAGATCCGGCCTTCCGAATCATCCTTCTGCCGGCCGCGGATCACCAGCTGGTTGTCCTCCTGCGTGATCTGCAGGTCCTCCATCGCGAAGCCGGCGACGGCCAGGGTGATGCGCAGCCGGTTATCGCCGGTCTGCTCGATATTGTAGGGGGGGTAGCCATCGGCATTCTTGGCGACCCGGTCGAGCATCTGCTCGAGATGGTCGAAGCCGAGAAAGAGCGGCGAACCGAAGACCGATGGACGCGACACGTAAGCCTCCTCATGCGGAGCGAAGCGGGCGGCCGGGCCCGAAGCACCCTGCCACGGCTGGGAATGTTGTCAGGCGGCGCCGCCGTTGCAAGGGGGGCAGGCGGGGGCTACTTCCGGGGCGCCCAGAGTGATCCCGTGATGTCCGAAGCCGATACCCTGCCCATCCTCCTGGTCCCCGATACGCGGCTGCGGACCAAGGCCCGCCCGGTCGGGCCTGCCGATGCCGATGCCGTGCGCGAACTCGCGCCCAGGATGCTGGATGCCATGTACAAGGCACCGGGGATCGGCCTGGCGGCGCCGCAGGTCGGCAGCCTGCTGCGGATGTTTGTGGTGGACCTCCAGAAGGAGGAGAAGCCAGACCCGATGGTGCTGGTGAACCCGGAGATCCTGGCGCTCAGCGAGGAATTGGCGGTGCGGGAGGAGGGCTGCCTCTCCCTCCCCGGCCAGTATGCCGATGTGACGCGCCCGGCCCGGGTGAAGATGCGCTACCTGGACCTGACGGGCGCGAAGCGGGAGATCGAGGCGGACGGGCTGCTGGCGACCTGCCTGCAGCATGAATACGACCATCTCGACGGCGTGCTCTTCGTGGACCACCTCAGCACGCTGAAGCGCAACATGATTCTCAGGAAGCTCGCCAAGGATCTGAAGGCGAAGGCGCGGGCGTGAGCAGGCTGCGGCGCGCCGTGGCTGTCCTGCCGGCGGGCCTGGCCTCGCCCCGGGCCGCCGCAGCCCCCTGCGCAGCGGGCCGGGATGACCGCGCCTCACCCGGTCATGGCCACCTGGCCTCCCGCCCGAGCGTCCCCGCATGCGCCTAGCCTTCATGGGCAGCCCGGACTTCGCCGTCCCTGCCCTGCGTGCCCTGCACGGCGCCGGGCACGAGATCGCGGCCGTCTATTGCCAGCCGCCCCGCCCGGCCGGCCGCGGCCAGAAGGAGACCCCCTGCCCCGTCCACCGCGCCGCGCTCGCGCTCGGCCTGCCGGTACGGACACCCGCGCGGGTGCGGAAGGACGCGGCCGAGCACGCCGCCTTCGCCGCGCTCGCGCTGGATGTCGCGGTGGTTGCGGGCTATGGGCTGATCCTGCCGAAGCCGATGTTGGAGGCGCCGCGGCGCGGCTGCCTCAACATCCATGCCTCCCTGCTGCCGCGCTGGCGCGGCGCCGCGCCCATCCAGGCCGCCATCCTGGCCGGCGATGCCGAGAGCGGCGTGACCATCATGCAGATGGAGGAAGGGCTGGATACCGGCCCCATGCTGCTGAAGGGCGCCGTGCCGATCGGGCCGCGCACCACCACGCCGGAGTTGCACGACGCCCTGGCGCCGCTCGGCGCCGGGCTCATCCTGCGCGCCCTGGCCGAGGCCCCGCCGCCTGTCCCGCAGGCCGAGGCAGGCGTGACCTACGCCGCCAAGCTTACCAAGGAGGATGGCCGGCTGGACTGGGCGCAGGAGGCCGCGGCGCTCGACCGCCGGGTGCGCGCCCTGAACCCCTGGCCCGGCACCGTCTTCCAGCATGGTGGCGAGACGATCCGCGTGCTGGCGGCGGAACCCGCCGCCGGCGGCGGCACCCCCGGCACGGTGCTGGATGAGGCCGCCACCATCGCCTGCGGCAGCGGCGCGCTCCGCCTGCTCCGCCTCCAGCGCCCCGGCCGCGGCCCGCTGCCGGCGGCGGATTTCCTGCGCGGCTTCTCGCTGCCGCCGGGCACCCTGCTCGGCTGATGCCGGCCGGCCGATTCACGCCACCGCGCCTCGCGCTCCGGCGATCGGGCGGTTTGCCGGCCGGCCGATTCACGCCTCCGCGCCTTGCGCTCCAGCGATCGGGCGGTCTGCTGGCCGGCCGATTTACGCCTCCGCGCCTTGCGCTCCGGCGATCGGACGGCTGATGCCGCTCTACGCCCTCACGCTGGCATACCATGGCGGCCCCTTCGTCGGCTGGCAGCGGCAGGCGAATGGCCTCTCGGTCCAGCAGGTGCTGGAGGAAGCCGCGGCGAAGCTGAACGGCGGCGTGCCGACCGCCGCCATCGCCGCCGGCCGCACCGATGCCGGGGTGCATGCCGAGGGGCAGGTGGCGCAGATCGAGCTCGCGCGCGAGATCGAGCCCCAGAGGCTGCGGGAGGCGCTGGACTTCCACACCCGCCCCCATCCGGTCGCCGTGTTGCGCGCCGGCCTGGCCCCGCCCGGCTGGAATGCCCGCTTCTCCGCCATCCACCGTGGCTACCGCTACCGCATCCTCAACCGCCCCGCCCGGCCGGCGCTGGAGGAAGGGCGGGTCTGGCATGTGAAGGCGCCGCTGGATGCCGGGGCGATGCATACGGCGGCGCAGCGGCTGCTCGGCAAGCATGATTTCTCCGCCTTCCGGGCCGCCGCCTGCCAGGCGAAATCCGCCCTGCGGACGCTCGACCGGCTGGACGTGGCGCGGATTGGCGAGGAGGTGGTGGTGACGGTGGAAGCACGCAGCTTCCTGCACCACCAGGTGCGCAACCTGGTCGGCACCCTGCTGGAGGTCGGCCAGGGCAAGCGCGACGTGGCGTGGCCGAGGCAGGTGCTGGACAGCCGCGACCGGACCCGGGCGGGGATGACTGCGCCGCCGGAAGGGCTGTGCTTCACCTTCGTGCGCTATGCGGAGGAGCCGGACTGGGCATGACGCGCGAGGGGGCCCTGCCCCCTCGACGGACGCCCGTTCTCCTCCGCCGGACCGGACCCTGGCCAGGACCGGTCCGGGCTCATACTTGGCTCATGACATCCCGACCTGCGGCCCGCGGAGCGGGCCGAGCGCGCGAAGGCGCGCCGCGGCCAGTGCCGCGAAGCCAAGGCCCGGAGGGCCGCCGGCGTTTGAGGCAGGACATGCGTCAGCATGTCATGCGCCAGGGATCAACCGCCACCCAGCCGGGCGACGAAGCCGCCGACGAAGACGCCGAGCAGCAGGTCGAGCAGCACGAACATCGCCGCCGGCCCGCCGGCGATCCGTAGCGCGGCCTTCGTCACGAACCACTCCAGCCAGAGCGCATAGCCGATGGCGGCCAGCCCCAGCCCATGCGCCAGCAGCCCCGGCAGGCCGAGCAGCGTCGGCGCCGTCAGCGCCAGCAGCACCAGGTACTGGACCACATTCGCCCAGTTCCAGGCGGCGATGAAGCGCGGCCAGTCCGCCTTGCGCCCCTGCGCCTCCGCCAGCGGCAGGGTGGCCAGCGCATAGCCCGCCCAGGCGACGACGAAGCCGATCAGCTCCGCTAGCAGCCCGCGGCCGAGCCCGCCGGCCGGCCCATCGCCATCCGCCCAGCCGATCAGCTTGAGCGCGAGGAAACCGGGCAGGCAGATCGCCGCCGCCCAGAAGCTGCGCAGGATGCCCTCCGGCGTCAGGTCGATCAGTGCCAGCCCGTCCGGCTTGCCCTGGGCCAGGCGGAAGGCGCCACGCAAGCCGGCCGAGATCACCTCCCGGGTCGGCGGCGGCGCGGGGGCTCCGGCAGGGGCGCCGCTCAGGCGAAGGCCTCCTCGAGCACCATGCGGTAGAGCCCGGCCAGCTCCCGCAATTCCGCGACCGGCACGCCCTCATTTACCTTGTGCATGGTGGACCCGACCGTGCCCAGCTCCGCCACCGGGCAGTAGCGGGCGATGAAGCGGGCATCGGAGGTGCCGCCGCCGGTATCCAGCGCCGGCTCCGCGCCCGTGGCCCGCACCACGGCCCGCCGCAGCGCATCCACGAAGGGGCCGGGCTGGGTCAGGAAGCTCTCGCCCGAGCAGTCGATGCGCATCTCGTAGCGCGCCTCCTCCGCCTGCAGCGCCGCATGCAGCATCTCGGTCAGGGACGCGCTGGTATGCAGGTCGTTGAAGCGGATGTTGAGCATCGCCCGCGCCTCGCCGGGGATGACGTTGTTCGCCGTGTTGCCGACATCGAAGCCGGTCACCTGCAGGGTGGTCGCCTCGAAGAACTCGCTCCCTTGGTCGATCGGCTGCGCGGTCAGCCGGTGCAGCACCCGCACCAGCCGGTGGATCGGGTTGTCGGCGCGCTGCGGATAGGCGCTGTGCCCCTGAATGCCCAACAGCGTGATATAGGCCGTCATGCTGCCGCGGCGGCCGACCTTGACGATGTCGCCCAGTCGCGCGCGGGAGGTCGGCTCCCCGACCAGCGCCATGTCCGGGATCTCGCCGCGCCCGGCCATCCATTCCAGCACCTTCACCGTGCCGTCCCTGGCCGGGCCTTCCTCATCCCCGGTGATCAGCAGGCTGATGCTGCCGGGATGCTCGGGATTGGCGGCGAGGTAGTCGGTCAGCCCGGCGAGGAAGGCGGCGATGCCGCCCTTCATGTCGCAGGCGCCGCGGCCATAAAGCGTGCCGTCCCTCACCAGGCCGGAGAAGGGGTCGTCCGCCCAGCCCTCGGCCGGGCCGGGTGGCACCACATCGGTGTGGCCGGCATAGCAGAAATGCGGCCCGCCGGTGCCGCGCCGGGCATACAGGTTCTCAATTTCCCCGAAGCGCAGCCGGTGGCAGGTGAAGCCGAGCGGCGCGAGCGCCGCCTCCAGCACACCAAGCGCCCCGGCATCGGCCGGGGTCACGCTCGGGCAGCGGATCAGCGCCTGCGCCAGCGGCAGCGGATCGGTCGGGGTGTTGCGCATGCCTTGCTCAGTCCGGGTCATGCCGGGCTCCTACAGCGGATTGCGTTCGGAATCGAACGGCAATCCGCTGCAGCCTCTTGTTCCTCGAGCCGGGTCACGCGCCCGGTCGTTCACGGCCTTCCGCGATCTGCTCCGGTTTCTCGGCCGCGCGTCAGTCGCGCAGCAGCTCGTTGATGCTGGTCTTGGCGCGGGTCTGCTCATCCACCCGCTTCACGATGACGGCGCAGTAAAGCGAGGGGCCCGGCGTGCCGTCCGGCAGCGGCTTGCCCGGCAGGCTGCCCGGCACGACGACCGAATAGGACGGGACGCGGCCCATATGGACCTGGCCCGTGGCGCGATCGATGATCTTGGTGGAGGCGCCGATGAAGACGCCCATGGAGAGCACCGCGCCGCGCTCGACGATCACGCCCTCCGCGACCTCGGAGCGGGCGCCGACGAAGCAGTCATCCTCGATGATCACCGGATTGGCCTGCAGCGGCTCCAGCACGCCGCCGATGCCCACACCCCCGGAAAGATGCACGTTCCTGCCGATCTGGGCGCAGGAGCCGACGGTCGCCCAGGTATCGACCATGGTGTTGCGGTCGACATAGGCGCCGAGATTGACGAAGGAGGGCATCAGGACGGCGCCCGGGGCGATATAGGCGGAACGCCGCACCACGGCGCCCGGCACGGCGCGGAAGCCGGCTTCCTTGAAGCGGTTCTCGCCCCAGCCCTGGAATTTCAGCGGCACTTTGTCATAGGCGCCGGCGGCGGTGTCCATCGGCGCCGAATCGGTCAGGCGGAAGGAGAGCAGCACCGCCTGCTTCAGCCACTGGTTCACCCGCCACGCGCCCGGCCCGCCGGCCGGCTCCGCGACCCGCGCCTTGCCGGAATCGAGCAGCTCCAGCGCCGCCTCGATGGTGGCGCGGTCATCCCCGCCAGTGGCGGGGGAGAGCGTGTCGCGGCGCTCCCACAGGGCTTCGATACGCGATTGCAGCGTGCTGGCGTCCATGATCCGTGTCCCGAGGCGAATGCCGGCCCGCGCCGGCCAGGGCCTCTCCGCAAGGGGGCGATGGCGGGCTGGTGGGGGGCTTCCCCCTGGCAGGCCGGCGGAGACGGCCGATGCGGGGTGCATCGGCAGCATGCCATCGCCTGACGCCAGGGCGGAAAAGACCCGCCGGAGGCCAGCCTGGTGGTTGCGGACGCAAACCCCAGGCGGTGCCCTTCAGCCAACCCGATGCCCCTTGCAGAGATACTCTGACCCGGCCCGGAAGCGGCGGACCATGCCGATGCCGACATGCGCCTGTCAACGCGCCCTGCCCGCTGCTGATAACGCGTCCTTCATCTCATCCGCCGAGATTCCGTCGCATGCGCCCCCTGGACGACATGGCAGATCAGGCCCGCGACCCGCCCCCACGACTCCCCGGATGGGGCGTGCGCCTGGCGGCACACCCCCCGCTTCCTCGCTGCCTGCCAATGACGACCCGGTGTCGCGGGCCGATCCCGGCCTGCGTGGGGCGCTGCTGGAATCGCGGCAGCGCTGGCGGGACTTCGCGGTCCTCGCGGCCGACCTCGCCTTCGAGACGGATGCGGAAGGGCGTCTCACCTTCATCGCGCCCGATGCCCCGCTCGGCTGGGCGGCGGAGGTGCTGCTCGGCCGCCCGGGGCGGGAGCTGCTGGCGGTGCCGGAGCCCGACCCCTTCGCGCTGCGCACCCCCACCCGTGGCCTGCGCGCCTGGCTGCGGCGCGCCGGGGGCGGCAGCGCCTGCTTCAGCCTGGCCATCGCGCCGCTGACCGATGCGGCGGGGTGTTTCGCCGGGCTGCGCGGCTGCGGCCATGACATCACCGGGGAGATGCTGGCGGCAGAGGCGCAGGCCGCCGCCCTCCGCCGGGCCGTGCTGGCGCCGCAGATGCTGGCGGCGACGCTGGAGGCGCTGCAGACTGCCCTCGGCTGCGCCGGTGCCGCGGTGCTGGAATGGCAGGCCGATGACGGCCCCAGGGTCACCCACCGGCTGGGCGCCGACCCCGCGCCGCTGCTGCCCGGGATCGTGCCCTTCGCCAGCCATCCCGGCCCCAGCTTCCCGGAGGGCCCATCCGGCGAGAGCCTCGCCCTGCTGCCGCATGCGCCGATGGACGAAGGGCCGCAGATGCTGCTCGCCTGGCGCGCCGCCGGGCAGCGCCCCTTCGACGCGGATGACCGACACATGCTGGTCGCCCTGGCCGACCTGCTCTTCGTCGTGCTCGGCAACCAGGCGCTGCAGCAGCGGCTGGAGCGCCAGGCCTGCACCGATGCGCTGACCGGGCTCCTCAATCGCCGCGCCTTCCTCGAGGATCTCGGCCGCCGGCTGCGCCGTCAGGCGCTGGATGCGGCGCGGGCGGGCCGGGCGGAGGGCGCGCTGCTCTTCCTCGACCTCGACAATTTCAAGCCGATCAATGACCGGCTGGGGCATGAGGCCGGGGACGCCGCCCTGGTGGCGGTGGCGGGGCTGCTGCGGGAAATGACGCGGCCCGGCGACCTCGTGGCCCGGTTCGGCGGCGACGAATTCGCCCTCTGGCTCGAAGGCGCGGATGCCGAGGTGGCCGCCGGGCGCGCCGCCGCGCTCTGCGCCGCCGCCGGCACGCTCGACCACAGGCTGCGGGAGGGCCGCGAGCCGCTCAGCTTCAGCCTGGGCTGTGCGATCCGCCACCCCGGCCAGCTGGATACGCCGGAGACGCTGCTGGCGCGCGCCGATGCCGCCATGTACGCCGCCAAGCGGGCCGGGCGGAATCGCTGGGTGCTGGACGGCCCTGCTGCGGCGCCGGAGCGGATCGCCCCATGAAGCCGGTCGCGTCCTACGAGCTTGCCAAACGCATCGCCGCGGAGGGGACGGAGGCGGAGCGGATCGCCCTCGCCTCCCACCCCAGGGCGGCACCGGAGATCCTCTATTTCCTCGCCGGCGACGGGCAGCTCTGGGTGCGCGCGGCGGTGGCGGCCAATGCCGCGACGCCGGCACAGGCCGACAGCCTGCTGGCCGGGGATGGCGATCCGCGGGTGCGGGCCATGGTCGGACGCAAGCTCGCCCCGCGCGCCCCGGCCCTGGCCGAGGCGACGGACCGGCTGCATGCGCTGGCCTGGCAGACCCTCTGCGCGCTCGCGGCCGACGCCGCCGTGCTGGTGCGGGCGGTGATCGCCGAGGAGCTGCAGGCAATGCCGGACGCGCCGCGCGACCTCATCCTGCGCCTGGCGCAGGACGCGGCCATGGAGGTCGCGGCACCGGTCATCCGCTTCTCCCCCCTGCTGACCGAGGCCGACCTGCTGGCGCTGATCGAGGCGCCGCCGGTGCCGGAGACAGTGACGGCGGTCGCCCGCCGCCCGCGGCTGAGCGAGAGCCTGTCGGATGCCGTCGCCGCCCGGGCCGGGACGGAGGCGATCACGGCCCTGCTGGAGAACGACTCCGCCGCCATCCGGGAGAGGACTCTCGATACGCTGATCGCCCAGGCGGCGACCCATCAGGAATGGCAGCAGAGCCTGGTCCGCCGCGCCGGCCTGCCGGCGCGCGCGACCCTGGCGCTGGCCGCGGTGGTGGCCGACCATCTGCTGGAGCCGCTGGCCACGCGCACGGACCTCGACCCCGCCCTCGCGCGGGTGCTGCGGGCACGCGTCGATCTGCGGCTGGAAGGGCGGGGCTCCGGCCACCTCCCGCCCGAACTGGCCTTCGAGGAAGCGGGGCTGCGCGGCGAGCAGGGCACCATGCTGCGGCTGCTGGCGGAGCAGGCCGGCGTGCCGCTGCGCGCGGTCGAGCACGCGGCACAGCTGCGCAGCGGCAAGGCGCTGGTCAGCCTGTGCTGGAAGGCGGACCACGACACCATCGCGGCGTTCCGGCGGCGCTTTCTGCCGCAGGTCGAGGCGCTGTTCGTGCAGGTGCTGCTGCTGGCGCGTGAGATGGGTGTG
>JAESGY010000234.1_pt1 | contig 37460 bp, 39 predicted proteins | sample 9269841 | NCBI WGS metagenome assembly JAESGY01 (sample SAMN17022865, study PRJNA683097) | algae metagenome | isolation source: Spirirestis rafaelensis WJT71-NPBG6 and co-occurring heterotrophs from... | place: USA: Pinto Wells, Joshua Tree National Park, Colorado Desert, CA | collected 2006-08-15
GGGCCGGGCGCCAATGCGTCCTTGCTGTCGCGTAGGAGGGGGCGGGGCAGTCCCGGACGGCAAGCCGTTTCCGTGGCATCCTCCCCGGATGATCGACCTGGCCGCCTACGGCAGCCTCTTCCTGGCGGCCCTTGCCGCCGCGACCATCGTCCCGATGCAGTCGGAAGCCGTGCTGGTCGGCCTGCTGCTGGCGGGCGAGCAGCCGGCCTGGCTGCTGGTGCTGATCGCCAGCATCGGCAATGTGCTGGGCTCGGTGGTGAATTGGGGGCTCGGCCGCTGGATCCATCGCTGGCGCGACCGCCCCTGGTTCCCGGTGAAGCCGGATGCCCTGGCGCGGGCGGAGGGCCGGTACCGCCGTTGGGGCCGCTGGTCCCTGCTGCTGAGCTGGGCGCCGATCATCGGGGATCCCTTGACGGTCGTCGCGGGCGTGCTGCGCGAGCCCTCCTGGGTCTTCCTGGCCCTGGTCGCGATCGCCAAGACCGGGCGCTACATCTCCCTTACGCTGCTGACCCTGGGGCTGGTCCCGGACGGCTGAGTCCGGAGCAGGCCCTGGCGCCGCGGCTGGACGAAGTGGCGCCGGTCAGGTGCGGTAGCGCCGGGGGAGGCCCTGCCTCCCCCGTGCCCCCACCGCCAAGGGCCGAGGGGCCCTTGGAACCCTTGTGGGTCGCCTCCTCAGAAGGGCAGCAAGATATCCAGCACCTGCGAGCCGAGGCGCGGCTGCTGCAGGTCCGAGAGCGTGCCCCGCCCACCATAGGCGATGCGTGCCTCCGCCAGCCGGTCGTGGCGGATGGTGTTGTCGCTGGCGATGTCCTGCGGCCGGATCACGCCCTGCACCGCGAGCTCCCGCAGCTCCCCGCTGACGCGCACCTCCTGCTTGCCGCTGACCACCAGGTTGCCGTTGGGCAGCACTTGGGTGACGGTCGCGGCCAGGCGAAGCGCCACCGTCTCCGTCCGCCGCACCGTGCCGTTACCGTCCGTCGCCTGCTCGCCGCTCGCCTGCACCAGCCGCTCGACATTGGCGGGCGGCGGGAACCAGCGGGTCTGAAGGCCGAAGACCTGCGGGATGCCCATGCTGTCGCTGCCGCTGCGCGCCCGCTGGGTGCGGTTCTGCAGCTGCGCCTCGTCCTGGATGGAGACCAGCACGGTGATCAGGTCGCCCACCTGCGCCGCGCGCTGGTCCCGCAGGAAGGTGCGGCTGCCCGGCCGCCACAGACTGTTGGCCGGCGCCGGCGGGTCCTGCGCGGCCGGCATGGGCATCGCCACCGGCCGCCAGGCCGGGTCGGCCGTCGGGTCCTGCACCGCCGAGAGCGCCGGCGCGCCGCCGACCCGCGAGAGCCGCTCCAGCGTCCCGCAGCCCGCGAGCAGGAGGGCCGGAAGGAGTAGGGCCAGCGCGCGCATCACCGTGCCTCCGCCCGCAGCGGCGCCGCGCCCATCGCGACCCGCACCCGCCCCGGCCCGATCACCTGCCCCTCCACCACCGTCCGGCTGGCGAGGTTCATCACCGGCACCAGGGCACCGCGCGGCGCCGCCTCCAGAGCCCGCCCCTGGGCGGTCAGGGCGAGGCCCGGCGCCTCCACCTCCATGGTCACCAGCGCGTTTTTCTCGACCAGCGCGGGCGGGGCGAGATCGGCGTGGAGGAAGGGGGCGTCCGGGCCCATCGGCCGCCTGAGCCGCTGGCCGACCACCTGCTCCGGCCGCTCCACCGTGCCGGGCCGCACCCGCTCGGCGCGCAGCCGGACCAGCCGGACATCGCCGGGCCCGACCACCTCGCCAAGCGCCAGCCGGCGCGTCGCCACCACCGCCGGCAGGGTGGCCACCACCCGTCCGGCGACACGCTGCCGGAGCACCGGCATCCCCTCCGCCATGACCACCAGCGTGGCGCCGAAGCGGCTTCTGGCCGGATCGAGGCTCGCCGCCTCGGCCGCGAGTTGCGGCGGCGCGCCGGGGGGGACCATCGGTGGGGTGAGCGGGCCCAGTTCCAGCTCGGCCTCCGGATCAAGGCCATGGACGAGCAGCGCCGCCCGCAGCGCCGCCTGGATTTCCTCCCGCTGCACGGCCTGGCCCGGCCGCTCCACCACCACCCGTTCCTGCGCCGAGAGCGGCCGCCAGGCGAGGCCATGCGCGCGCGCCAGCGCGGCGAGCTGCGGCGCCTCGATCACCAGTCGCTGGCCGGGCGCCGGTGCCGCGCCGACCGGCTGTGCCGCCCGCGGCCCGGCGCCCTCGAAAATGTCGCCGAGGCGCAGCACGGGATCGGCCGCGACCACCAGCGGCCGCGGCCCGGCCAGGTCCTGCGCCATGGCCGCCGGGAAGCAGGATGCGAGGAGCAGCAGCAGGGCAGGGATGCGCATGGCCTGCCTCACCGCATCCGCGACAGCGTCGAGAGCATCTCGTCGCTCGCCGTGATGACCTTGCTGTTCATCTCGTAGGCCCGCTGGGCGGTGATCAGGCTGGTGATCTCCTGCACCACATTGACGTTGGAGCTTTCGATGAAGCCCTGCAGCACCTGGCCATGGCCGGGCTGCCCGGGCGCCGCGAGCTGCGCCTGGCCGGAGGCCGGCGTCGCCAGCAGCAGGTTGTTGCCCATCGCCTCCAGCCCGCCCTCATTGGCGAAGATCGCGGTCTGGATCTGGCCGACATTCTGCGGCGCCACCTGGCCGTCCAGCTTGGCCAGCACCTCGCCCGCCGCATTGATGGTGACGTCGCGCGCCGCGGCCGGGATCGCGACGCCGGGCAGCACCAGGAAGCCCTCGGCGGTCACGATCTGGCCCTCGGGCGAGAGGCCGAAGGTGCCGTCCCGCGTATAGGCGATCTCACCGGAGGGGAGCTGCACCTGGAAGAAGCCGTTGCCCCGGATCGCCAGGTCGAAGCGGTTCTCGGTCTGCTGCAGGCTGCCCTGCTCGCCGATGCGGTAGATGGCGGAGGTCTTCACGCCGAGGCCGATCTGCGCGCCGGAGGGCAGGATGCTGCCGTTCTCCGAGCTCTGCGAGCCGACGCGGCGGATGTTCTGGTAGAGCAGGTCCTGGAATTCGGCCCGCCGGCGCTTGTAGCCGGTGGTGCTCATATTGGCGATGTTGTTGGAGATGACCTCGACATTCGTCTGCTGGGCCATCATGCCGGTGCCGGCAATCTGGAGCGCACGCATCGTCACTCTCCCCGTCCGGCGAAGCGCCGGGGTAATGCGAAGGACAGGCCAGCGGTCTGCGGGGCGCGCATCGGTCAACCTCCTCCGGATCAGCCGCGACGGCGCAGGATGCGCTCGACAGCGGTCTGCAGCCGCTCGCCCTCACGCTCGGCGAAGCTGGTGGCGAGCTGGAACTCCCGCACCTCCTCGGTCATGCGGACCATCTCCAGCACCGGGCGCACATTGCTGCCCTCCACCGCGCCCTGCACCACGCCAGCGCGCTCCATCGGCTGCGCCGCCTCCTCGGCGGCGAAGAGCCGGTCGCCCACCGCGCGCAGCTTCTGCGGCGCATCGAAGCGCACCACGCGCAACCGCCCGAGCGCGCCATTCTCCGACCGGACGGTGCCGTCCCCCTGAATCTCGATGCGCGTGTCGCCGGGTCCGATCACGATCGGCGTGCCGCGCGCATCCAGCGCGGCATTGCCTTCCGCATCCACAAGCCGTCCATCGGGTGAGAGGCCGAATCGGCCGGCGCGGGTGTAGCGCTCCTCGCCGCCCGGGGTCTCGACCGCGAAGAACCCTTCGCCGCGCAGGGCGACATCCAGCGGACTGCCGGTGGTGGTCAGCGGACCGGGCGTGGCCTGCCGCCAGGTGGCGCGGTCGATGCTGTAGGCGGTGCCGGCGCCGCGTGGCCCGTCCGGCGGCGTCTGCAGATGCTGCGCGAAGACCGGCCGCTGCGCCTGGAAGCCGGGCGTGTCGGCACTGGCCAGATTGTGCGCCAGCACCTGCGTCGCGCGCAGTTGGGCGCTGAGGCGGGAGAGGATGACGTAGCCGGGCGTGTCCATGCGTCCCTCCGGGGCGGCGCCCTCCTGGCGCCAGGTCACGCCGCCCCTGCCGCAAGCGCCGTGCCAGCGCCGATGGCCCCCTGGGCCGGCGGAGCCTGCCGCCGGCAGCAGGATCTGCCGCACGCCCAGCCGGCCCTGCCGGTGCAAGCCTTCCTTAAGCCCCGGCCCGGCAGGATGCATCCCCGGAGAGGCGAGGAGCGGATGTCAGAGAAGGCGGTCGCGGCGGAGGGCGCAGAGGCGCCGGCAAAGGGCGGCAAGCGCAAGCTGCTGCTGCTTGCGCTGCCTGTCGTGCTGGCCGCGATCGGCGGCGGCCTCTGGTTCACCGGCATCTTGCCGAAGCTGCTCGGCATGGGGGGCGCGGAAGCGGCAGCAGCGGTGGAGGAAGCGGCGCCCGCCGCGGCGGCCCGTCCGCCGGTCTTCTTCGACATGCCGGAAATCGTCGCCAACCTGAACGCCCCCGGCCGCCGCGCCAGCTACATCCGCCTGCGCAGCAAGCTGGAACTGGCGAAGCCGGAGGATGCGGCCGCGGTGCAGGCCGCCTTGCCGCGCCTGCTCGATCTCTTCACCACCTATCTGAGGAAGATGCGGCCCGAGGAACTGCGTGGCAGCGCCGGCACGCAGAGATTGCGGGAGGAGCTGATCGCCCGCGCCAGCCTGGCCGCCGCGCCGGCTCGCGTCACCGACGTGCTGTTCACGGAGATCCTGCTGCAATGAGCACGCCGGAGGACGAGGATCTGGCCGCGGCCTGGGGAGAGGCGCTGGCACAGGACGACGGCGCGCCGCCGGCGCCCGCGCCGGATGCCGCCCGCGTGCTGAACCAGGCCGAGATCGACAGCCTGCTGGGCTTCGGCGGCGACAGCGCCAAGCAGGAGGAGCAGACCGGCATCCAGCGCATCGTCAGCGCAGGCCTCGTCTCCTACGAGCGCCTGCCGATGCTGGAGATCGTCTTCGACCGGCTGGTGCGCATCCTCTCGACTTCCCTGCGCAACTTCACCTCCGACAATGTCGAGGTCCCGATCGACAGCATCGTCTCCCTGCGTTTCGGGGACTACCTGAACAGCGTGCCGCTGCCGGCCATGCTGGCGGTCTTCAAGGTGGAGGAATGGGACAATTACGGCCTGATCGTGGTCGATTCCGCACTAATCTATTCAGTGGTGGACGTGCTGCTCGGCGGCCGCCGCGGCACCGCCGCTATGCGCATTGAGGGCCGGCCCTATACCACCATCGAGCGCACGCTGGTCGAGCGCCTGATCACCGTGGTGCTGCAGGATCTCACCGACGCCTTCAGCCCGCTCTCGCCCGCCACCTTCCGGTTCGAGCGGCTGGAGGTGAACCCGCGCTTCGCGGCCATCTCCCGCCTCTCCAACGCCTGCATCCTGGCGCGGCTGCGCGTGGACATGGAGGATCGCGGCGGCAAGGTGGAGCTGTTGCTGCCCTATGCCACGCTGGAGCCGGCGCGGGAGCTGCTGCTGCAGCAGTTTATGGGCGAGAAATTCGGCCGGGACAGCATCTGGGAGACGCATCTGGCCGAGGAACTGCGCCACACCGAGGTGTCGCTGAATGTGGTGCTGGATGAACAGGCCATGCCGCTCGCCGGCGTCATGTCGCTGCAGCGCGGTGATTGCATCACGCTGAATGTCGCGCCCGGCGCGCCGGTGACGCTCCGCTGTGGGGAAGTGCCGCTCTTCGAGGCGGAACTGGGCCGGCGGGAGAACCGGCTGGCCGTGCGCATCGCGCGCGAGCTGCGCCGGCAGGCGGAGGACTGAGCCGATGGGTTGGGCCGAGACGCTCCTGGAACTGGCAGTCATTCTGCTGCTCGCGCTGGCGCTGCCCTTTGTGCTGCGGCTGGAGCGTACGCTGGCGGCGGTGCGCCGGGACCGCGCGGCGCTGGAAAGCAGTGCCGGCAACCTGACGGAGGCGACGCGGCTGGCCGAGGCGGCCTCCATCTGCCTGCGCGCCGCGGCGGAGGGCGGCGGGCGGCAACTCGCCGAACGCCTGGCCGCGGCCGAGCCCATGCGGGATGATCTTCGCTACCTAATCGAGCGCGCCGAGGCGCAGGCCGACCGGCTGGAAGTGCTGGTGCGTGCCGCGCGGCCACTGGCGCAGGAGGCGCCGCCCGAGTCGGCGCCGGAGCCCGGCCGCAGCCATGCGGAGCGCGCCCTGCTGCGGGCGCTGAGGGCCGGGCGATGAGGCGGCCGCGACTGCTCCCGGTTGTGTTCGGCAGCATGGCGTTGCTGCTGGGCATCAAGCTGCACGGGCTCCTCTCGGCGGATGCTCCGCCGCCACTTGCCCTGGTCGCGCCGGCGAGGGCCAGCGGCGAACAGCGGCCCGTCGCCGCCGCGCCGCCGGCACCCTCGTCCACCCGCTCGCCGCAGGCGGTGGCGCCGGAGGCGCCGACACCGGAGCAGCAGGCCGAGCGCGCGCTGCTGGAAGGGCTGCGCGCCCGCCGGGGCGAGCTGGAGGCGCGCGAGCAGGCGTTGGCGGCGCGCGAGATGGTGCTGGCCGCTGCGGAACGGCGCCTTGGCCAGCGCATCGAGGAGCTGACCGCGCTGCAGCAGCGGCTGCAGGCGCTCGACCGCACCCTATCCGAACGTGAGGAGACCGGCTGGCGACAGATGGTGAAGCTCTATGAGGGCATGCGCCCGCGCGACGCCGCCGCGATCTTCGACGAGCTGGAGACGCCCGTGCTGCTGCAGATCCTCGACCGCATGGGGGAGCGCAAGGCGGCGCCGGTGCTGGGTGCCATGAAGCCGGAGCGCGCCCGGACCATCACCGCGGAGCTGGCCCGCCACCGGGCCCGCCCCGCCGACTGACCCGCAACCCGACAACCTGGCAGAGGAAGCCCGAGGCTGCCCATGGACAAGTCCACCCACGTTCTCATCGTCGACGACTACAAGACCATGCTGCGGATCATCCGCAACCTGCTCAAGCAGCTGGACTTCAACAATGTCGAGGAGGCAACCGACGGGCAGGAGGCACTGGCGAAGCTGCGCGCCGGCCAGTTCGGCCTGGTCATCAGCGACTGGAACATGCAGCCCATGACCGGGCTCGACCTGCTGAAGGAGGTGCGCGCGGATGCGCGGCTGAAGAACACGCCCTTCATCATGATCACCGCCGAGAGCAAGACGGAGAATGTGGTTGCTGCGAAGCAGGCCGGCGTCTCCAACTACATCGTCAAGCCCTTCAACGCCGAGACCCTGCGTGAGAAGATCGAGAAGGTGATGACCCATGCCTGACGGGGTGCCCGACCAGGACCGGATCGAGGAAGCGGTGCGCGCCGTCCTCGGCAGCCTCTCCGGCGCCATGACGGTGACCGAGGCCGCGCTGCTCGCCGAACTGGAGGCGCTGGGGCGCGAGGTGGCGCGCGCCAAGTCCGAGATCGCGGCGCTGCGGGTGGACGACGTCAATGACAGCCACATCCCGACTGCGACGGACGAGCTGGACGCGGTGGTGGAGCACACCGCCGAGGCGACCAACGAGATCCTCGATTGCTGCGAGCGGCTGGAGGCGCTGCAGGGAAAGCTCGAGGGCGAGGCGGCCGAGACGGTCGCCTCTGCAGTCACGCGAATCTATGAGGCCTGCAGCTTCCAGGACATCACCGGCCAGCGCATCGGCAAGGTGGTGACGGCGCTGAAGGCGATCGAGCGACGGGTCGCGGCGGCCACTGCCGCCTTCGCCCGGCCGGGTGAGCCGGAGCCGGAGCCACCGCCCGCGCCGGAGCCGCAGGCGGATGGCCGGACGGAGGGCGAGAAGCTGGCGAACGGGCCGCAACTGCCGAGCTCAGCGAGTTCCCAAGCCGATATCGACCGGCTGCTGGCGAGCTTCGACTGATGCGGGCGGCGCTGGCGGCGGTGCTGGCGGCGGTGCTGGGGCTGCTGCCGGCGCTGGCGCTGGCGATGGCGGAGCGGGTGCCGGTCCGTGCCGGTGACCATCCCGGCCATGGCAGGCTGGTCTTCGACTGGCCGGCGGCGCCCGCCTACAGCCTGCAGCAGCAGGGCGAGCGAGTCCTGCTGCGCTTTCCGCCAGGCAGCACGGTGCAGTTGCCGCACCGCCTGCCCCGGAACGTGCTGGCCGTAGCGGAGGAGGCGGGGAGCATTCGCCTCACCCTGCGTCCCGGGGCGAGCGCGCGACATTACCGGCTGGGTGACCGGGTGGTCGTGGATGTGCTGGATCCCCCGGCCAGGCCCGGGCCGGTCGCGGCCGGGGCACCGGCGCGCCCGCCCCAGGCTGCGCGCGCCGAAGCGCTGCCCGGGCGGCCCATGGCGCGCCCAGGCCGGGGGGAGGCGGCAGATCCGGCTCCGGTCCCGGCGGCGGCAGCCGTCCCGCCCGGCCTACCCAATCCGGCCCGCCCCGCGCCGCCCGCCGCCGAGAATGCTCCGGCTGCGGCGATGGGCGCCGCTGCGGGCCCGGCGCCCATCCCGGCCGCGGAGGGCGCGCGGCAACCCACGCCGCCTCCGCCGATGTCACCACTTGGTGCTGCCGCCGTGCGGCTTGTGGCAAGCCAAGGCGCTCAGGCTTCCGTGCTGCTGCCTTTTCCAGCCGGTACGGGGGGCGCGCTGCTGCGCCGGGGTGGTGATGTCCTCGCTGTCTTCGACCGGGCCGAGGCGCCCGATCTCCGCCCGCTTCGCGGCGATCCGATCTTCGGTGCCCTGACCTTCGAGACCCTGCCCGGCGCCACGCTGCTTCGCCTGCCGCTCGCGCCGTCTGCCCGCATACGCGCCCGGCGCGACGGCGCCGGCTGGGTGCTGGATGCCCTCCGGCCTGCCGGCGCGGGCGAGCCGGCGCAGGCGGCCCCGGCGATCGGGCTGGAGGCCGAGGCCGGACCACCGCCCCGCCTGCTGCTGCGCGCCGCGGCGCCCGGCCGGGTGGTGCCCGTGACCGATCCCGAGACCGGCCTGCCGCTGCTGGTCGGCACCCTGCGGGAGGGGGGAGGCGATGCCCCTTGGCCGCCGCCTGCCGGAGTTGGACCTGCCGCCAACCCTGCTCGGCGCGGCCGTGCTCGCCCGCTCGGACGGGATCTCGGTGCAGCCGGGCAGCGATCGTTTCACCGTCATTGCGTCCGGCGGCGCCCAATTCGCGCTGGACCCGGGTGTCACCCAGGTCCCGGCCACTCCGGCCATGACGCGCAGCTTCGACCTGCCGGCCCAGCCGCCGGCGGAGCTGCTGGCTCGCCTACAGGCGCTGCAGGCCGGGATCGCCGGTGCCCCGCCGCTGGGCCGGCTGCCGCAGCGCCGCGCGGCGGGGGAGGCGATGCTGGCGCTCGGCCTGCCGCAGGAGGCACAGGCGATGCTGGCGCTGGGCTTCGGAGAGGATCCGCGCGCCGCCTCCGATCCCCGCTATGCGGCGCTCGCCGCCGCGGCCGCGCTGCTGGCGGGCCGGCTGTCGGAGGCCGGGGCGCTGCGGGCCACCGAATGGCCCGAGAGCGATGAGGCGACCCTGTGGCGCGCCGCGCTCGCCGCCGCCCGCGCCGAATGGCGGGAGGCGGGGCCCGGCTTCGCGGCCACGCTGCCGCTGCTGCTCGCCTATCCCTCGGGACTGCGGGGCCGGCTGGTGCCGCTCGCGGCGCTGGCGCTCGCCGAGGCCGGGGAGCGCGCGGCGCTGAAGCGGCTGCTGCAGGCGGCCGGCCCCAACGCCGAGGAGCTTGCCCTGCCGGGCGCCATCCTGGCCGAGGCGGAAGACCGGACGGACGAGGCGCTTGCCGCCTATGACCGAATCGCCGCCGGACGTGACCGGCAGGCACGGGCGAGGGCGATCCGGCGCGCGGTGGAACTCCGCCTCGCGACCCGTCGGGTGGATGCACAGCAGGCCGCCCGTGCGCTGGAAGCCGCGCTCTTCGCCTGGCGCGGCGATACGGCGGAGATCGAGACGCGGCAGCGCGTCGCCATCTTGAAACGCGAGTCGGGCGATGCGCGTGGCGCGCTCGCCCTGCTGCGAGAGACGGCGGCGATGGCGCCGGATCATGCCGCGGCGCTGCAACCGGCCTTGCGGGACGCCTTCGTCGCTGCGCTTGCCGAGTCAACGCCGCTCGCGGCCGTCGCGCTGTTCGACGCCTATCCGGAGCTGATGCCGGCCGATGCCCGCGGCGAGGCCACGGTGCAGCTCCTGGCCGAGCGCCTGCTGGCGCTCGATCTAGGTGATCGTGCCGCCACGCTGCTGGGGCAGGCGATGGCGCGTGCCGAGGGCACCGCGCGCGCCACGCTCGGCCTGCGTCTTGCCACGCTGCGCCTGGCCGAGGGAGATGCGGCAGCCGCGCTCGCCGTGCTGGCGGACAGCGCCGCGGACGGGCTGCCGCCCGCCCTCGCGCAGGACCGCACCGTGCTGGGCGCGCGCGCGGAGGCGCGGCGGGGGCGGAAGGCGGAGGCGATCGCGGCGCTGCGCGCGCTCGGCCCCGCTGGTGGCGAGGCGTTGTCGGAACTGCTGGCGGAGGCCTCCGACTGGGCAGGTGCCGCGGCGGCGCTCGGTGCGCATCTGGCCGCCGCATTGCCGCCTCCACCCGCGCCGCTGGAGGTGCCGCAGCGCCGGATGCTGCTGCGGCAGGCGGCGCTGCTTGCCCTTGCGGGCGAGGATTCAGCGCTTGGCGCGCTGCGAGCGGCGGAGACGGCGCGCATGGGCGATGGAGCGCTGGCTGAGGCTTTCGCGCTGCTCACCGCCGATCCGCTGCGCGGCCTTGCTGACCTGCCAAGGCTGCAGCGCGAGCTGCAGCTTTTCCGCAGCCTGCCCGGACGGCTGGAGGCATTGCGGGCTGGCGCATCGGTCACGCGCTGAGTCCCGCGTCCCCCGCGGGGGAGGGCGGCAAATTTTTCGGCCGCGTGGGGCAGAAAATGGCTTGCGTCGCAGACCCCCTTGCCCCATATGCCGCCGCCGTTGACCTGATCGATATCCGATCACCCCGGTCATCTACTGGTGGGAACAGGGGCCCGAAATGGACGCTCTACTCCAACTGGGGATGGTCTCGGAGCAGCTCCCGAGCGAAGCCCAGAACTCTGCAACCTCGGTGAGCGAGGCCAAGGATTACTTTGTCAGCCGTGATGGCGTGAAGTTCGCCGGCACGCATCTGATCATCGATCTGTGGGATGCCACCAACCTGGCGGACCCGGAGCATATCGACGCGGTGCTGCGCGAGGCAGCGATCGCGACAGGTGCGACGATCCTGCACGGCCATTTCCACCATTTCGGCCCGAACAGCGGCGTGTCCGGTGTGCTGGTGCTGGCGGAAAGCCATGTCTCCATCCACACTTGGCCGGAGCGCGACTATGTGGCGCTCGACATCTTCGTCTGCGGCGCCTGCAACCCCTACCTCGCCATTCCGGTGCTGAAGAAGGGGTTCCTGCCCGGCCGCGTGCAACTCGCCGAGCACAAGCGCGGCCTGGTCGGCTGACACGAAACCGGGCGTGAAGGTTCCGGGGCGGGGCCGTGAGGTCCCGCCCTCTCTGTTTCAGGGGTGCCGGCATGGCGACCGATTCTTGGGTGAATGAGACGCTCTACAGCGCCTGGGGCCAGCGCTTCCGGGTGAAGCGCGAGCTGGCGCGGGTGCAGAGCGATTTCCAGGACATCATGCTGTTCGAGAGCGAGACGCATGGCCGCGTCATGCTGCTGGACGGCGTGGTGCAGATCACCGAGGCGGACGAGTTCGTCTACCAGGAGATGCTGACGCATGTGCCGCTGCTGGCGCATGGCGCGGCGAAGCGCGTGCTGATCATCGGCGCGGGCGATGGCGGCGTGCTGAAGCGCGTGCTGCAGCACAAGGGCGTCGAGCGCGCCGTAATGGTCGAGATCGACGGCGAGGTGATCCGGCTTTGCAAGGAGCACATGCCGGGCATCGGCGGCGATGCCTGGACCGACAAGCGGGCCGAGGTGATCGTGGGCGACGGCATCGACTATGTCCGGAAGGCCCCGGCCGGCAGCTTCGATGTGGTGATCGTCGACAGCACGGACCCGATCGGCGTCGGCGAGGTGCTCTTCACCGGCGAGTTCTATGCCAATGCCGCACGCCTGCTCTCCGACCGCGGGCTGATCGTGAACCAGTGTGGCGTGCCCTTCATGCAGGCCGATGAGCTGCGCGAGACCTCTATCCGCCGCGGCAAGGCCTTCCCGGATATCTGGGCCTATGTCGCCGCCGTCCCGACCTATGTCGGCGGCTTCATGACGCTCGGCTGGGCCTCGAAGGACGCGGCGCAGCGCAAGGTGCCGGTGGAGGAGATCCGCAAGCGGGCCGAGGCGGGAGGCATCCTGGGCGCGACGCGCTACTGGACGCCGGAAATCCATATCGGCGCCTTCAACCTGCCGCCCTATATCGCCGAGAACCTGCCGAAGGGCTGAGCGGCCCTGACAAAGGCGGTAGTTGGCGGCATCGCCGCCAACCGGCAGGCGGATCAGGTCCCGGGATGGAACGGCCAGGCCGGCCCGCCCCGCACCTCCCTGAGCACCCGCGCGAGAGTCCGGCCGACCCGCGCCAGGGCCTCCGCCCAGGGCAGCACGGCGAAGGCATCGAATTCCGGGACCCAGCGCCCCTCGGGCGTGCGCATCACGGACCGGCAGCGCAGCCCTGCCGGATCAGGCATGCCAGCCAGGCACCAGGCATACAGCGCCAGGTCCTTGCCGCGCAGATAGGCATGCAGGCCGAGCCCGATCAGCGCCCCGGACGGCGCCTGTAGCCCGGTCTCCTCCTCCAGCTCGCGCCGGGCTGCCGCGGCGAAATCCTCCCCTGCCTCGGCGATGCCCTTCGGGATGTCCCAGAGCGCCGAGCGGGTGGCGTGTCCCAGCAGCAGGTGCCGCCCATCGGTCACCAGCACCCCGCAACTCGTCCGCCGCGCGGGCCCGGGGAACAGGTCACCCTGGCCCGGCGGGCCGGGGCGCCTCATCCGCCGGGCCGCGCCCAGGGGCTGGCCGGCGGCTCGCTGCCCTCCCGCTTCAGGGCTACGGCGGTGCCGCTCGCGCTCACCATCAGCATGCCGTTATTGCTGCCCAGCACCTCGTAATCGATATCAATGCCGATCACCGCATCGGCGCCGAGCGACTGCGCCTGCGCCAGCAGCCCCTCCAGCGCCGCGTCGCGCGCCGCGCCCAGCTCGCGCTCATAGGTGCCGGAACGGCCGCCGATGATATCCCTGAGGCCCCCGAGCAGGTCCTTGAAGACGTTCACGCCGAGCACCGAATCGCCGAAGACGACGCCGAGATAGCGCTCGACCTCGTGCCCCTGGATGGTCGAGGTGGTGGACAGGATCATCGCGCGCTCCTCCGTTCCGCAGCCGGATATGGGGATGGGACGGGCGGAGGGGAACCGCGCGTCAGAGGCCGAAGCCCTGCACCAGCCCGCCCGCGACCAGCCGCCAGCCATCCACCAGCACGAAGAAGATCAGCTTGAAGGGCAGCGCCACCACGTTCGGCGGCAGCATCATCATGCCGAGCGACATGAGCATGCCGAGCGACATGAGCAGGCTGGCCACCAGCATGTCGAGCACCAGGAAGGGCAGGAAGAGCAGGAAGCCGATTTCGAAGGCCCGCTTCAACTCGCTGACCAGGAAGGCGGGCAGCAGGGCACGCCAGGGGATCTGCTCGGGCGGCGCGCCCTCCGGCACCGGCGGCAGCCGCGCGAGATCGAGGAAGAGCGCCAGATCGGCCTCCGCCACCTGCGCCGCCATGAAGCGCCGGAAGGGCTCGGCCGCGGCGGCCAGGCCCTCCAGCTCGCCGATCCGCCCCTCCATCAGTGGCTGCAGCCCGGCCGCCCAGCTTTGCTCGAAGACCGGCTGCATGACGAAAAGGATGAGGAACAGCGCCAGGCCGATCAGCGCCGGGTTGGGCGGCACGCCCTGCGCCCCGATCGCGCTGCGCAGCAGGGCGAGGACGATGATGATGCGGGTGAAGGCGGTGGCCATCACCAGCAGGGAAGGGGCGAGGGAGAGCAGCCCGATCAGCGCCGTCAGCAGCACGAGGCGCGAGGTGGCGCCGGGCTGGCCGGCATTGCCGAGATCGATGCTGACGCTCTGCGCCGCGGCGGGGCCGGCCGCGAGCAGGAGCAGGAGGAGCAGGGCGGCCTTCATGGCGCGGTCCGCTCCGGCAGCCAGCCGATCACCGCATCCTGGCCGCCGCCGGTGAGCAGCAGCACTTCCCGCCCGTCGCAGCGCACCAGCAGTAGCCGCCGGCGGGCATCGAGCGCCAGGGCTTCCTCCACGGCGAGGTGGCGCCCGGCGCCGCGGCCGGTCCTGCCGCCGCGGAACGCCCTCGCTCCGAGCCAGAGCGGGAGCGCCACGGCGGCGAGCGCGCCGGCCGATTTCAGGATGAGGTCGGGGTCGAGGAACAAGCCGGCGGCCTCCTGCCGACGAGGTGGCGTGGTCAGCGCGGGGTGAGGGCGGCGCCGAGCCCCTCCACCTGCGCGAGAAGCTCGAGCAGGGCGGGGCGCAGGGGCCGGGCCGACTCGGGCGGCAGGCTGGCGATGGCCGCGCAGAGGGCGGCGGCGCCGGCATCAAGGCCGGTGAGGTCGATCCGCCGGCCGGACTCGACCAGGGCACGCGCGAGCAGGAGCGTGCCATGCATCGATTCGATGGCGGCGAGGGGTGGGGCAGGGGCGTGGGCGCAAGGGCTCATGGCGGCAAGTCTCGCCCGGCCGGGGTTAAGGAAGCCTCGCCATGCCCCGGCCTGCGCTTTACCGAATCTTCGGCAAGGCGGCGGCAGCATCGCGGCATGGACCCGTCGCAGAGCGCCCCTGTCGCCCTTGCCGAGCGCCGCCTGGCCTGGCTGGATGCCCGGCAGCGCGTGCTGGCCCAGAACATCGCGCATGCCGATACGCCCGGCTACCGGCTGCGCGACCTGCCGGATTTCGCGCGGCTCGTTGCCCAGGGCGGCGCGCCGGGTGTCGGCCTCGCCCGCACCGACCAGCGCCACCTGGCCGCTGCGAGCGATCCACGTGCCCGCCCCGACCGGCAGGCGACGGAGGCGGCGCCGAACGGCAAGGCCGTGTCGCTGGACCGGGAGGCGCTGCGGGTCGCCGACACCGATACGGCGCATGCGCTCGCCGTTGGCCTGCACCGGCGCTGGATGGGCCTGTTCCGCACGGCACTCGGCCGCATGCAATAAGGGGGAAGGCGTCGCATGGATCTCGACCGCGCGCTGCGCATCTCGGCCGCCGGCATGGCGGCGCAATCCACCCGGCTGCGGGTGGTGGCGGAGAACCTGGCGAACCGCGACAGCACGGGGGAGGCGCCGGGCGCCGACCCGTATCGCCGCAAGACCGTGACCTTCGGCGCCCGGCTAGACCGCGCGCTGGGCGCGGAGACGGTGGCGGTGCGCCGTATCGGCACCGCGCCCGGCGAGTTTCCCCAGGTGCATGACCCGGGCCACCCGGCCGCCGATGAGAAGGGCTACGTCAAACGCCCGAATGTCGACAGCCTGGTGGAGGTGACGGACATGCGGGAGGCGCAGCGGAGCTACAGCGCCAATCTCTCGGTGCTGGAGGTCACGCGCGGCATGCTGACCCGCACCATCGAGGCGCTGCGCTGATGCCGGCCGCACTCGGTCCCGTCCAGGCCGCGGCGGCCTATCGGATGGCGCAGGCGCAGCCGGAAGCGGGCGCGCAGGGGGCCGATTTCAGCGCGACCTTGCGGCGCGCGGTGGAAGGGGTGGTGGAGGTCGGCCGTTCGGCGGATGCCGCCAGCACCCAGGCGCTGCTCGGCCAGGGCAGCGTCACCGATGTCGTGCTCGCCGTCGCCCGGGCGGAGACGGCGCTGCAGACCGCGGTCACGCTGCGCGACCGGGTGGTCGCGGCCTACCAGGATGTCATGCGCATGCCGATCTAGGGGCGCTGCCGGATGACGGAGGACCCGACCGCGCTGGCCCTGCGCGAGGCGCTGTGGCTGACCTTGCAACTCGCCTCGCCGCCCCTGCTGGCGATGCTGGCCATCGGGCTCGTCATCTCCGTCCTGCAGGCGGTGACGCAGATCCAGGAGACGAGCCTGGCCTTCCTGCCGAAGCTGGTCGTCATGGCAGTGGTGCTGCTGCTGACCGGGCCGGCGATGACCGTCGCGCTGCAGGGCTACACCACGCAGCTCTTCGAGCGCATGGTCGCGCTGGGCGGCCAGGCCCGGTGACGGAGGCGCTGCCCGACCTCGTCTTCCACGCCATGCTGGTGTTGGCGCGCATCGGTGGCGCGCTCATGCTGCTGCCGGCGCTCGGTGCGCCGGAGGTGCCGGCGACCATCCGCCTCTCGCTCGCCCTGGCATTGACCGCACTGGTGCTGCCGGTGGTGCAGCCCGGCCTGCCGGCACTGCCCGCCGAGACGCCCGAATCGTTGCGGCTGCTGTTCCTGGAGACGGTGATCGGCCTCTGGCTCGGCCTGCTGGCGCGGCTGCTGGAACTGGCACTGGCCCAGGCGGGGCAGGTGGTGGGGCTGATGGTGGGCCTGGTCAGCCCGCTCCAGGCGGATCCGGCCTTTGGCGCGCAGGGCACCGCACTGTCCCGCCTGTTCGGGCTCACGGCGGCGGTGCTGGTGTTCTCGACCGGGCTCTACGCCCTGCCGCTGCGGGCGCTGGCCGAGAGCTACACCCTGTTCCCGGCGGGCGCGGCGCTGCCGGTGCCGGCGCAGGTCGCGAGCGTGGCACAGGCGGTGGCGGACAGCCTTTCCCTCGCGCTGCGGCTGGCGGCGCCGCTGCTGCTGGCCGGTGTGCTCGGGCAATTCGCGCTTGGCCTGCTCTCCCGCCTGGCGCCGCAGGTGCCGGCTTTCGTTTTGGCCGCGCCGGGGCAGATCCTGGCGGGGTTGCTGCTGCTCGCCCTCATCCTGCCTGCGTTGCTCGGCAGTTGGCTGGCGGCGATGCGGGAGGGCCTCACCGCCCTGCCGGGCTGCCCTGAGCCGTGGCCGAAGGCGATCCGAAGGAGGGTGAGGACCGTACGGAAGCCCCGACACAGCGGCGGCTGGAACAGGCGCGGCAGCAGGGCCAGGTGCCGCTGTCGCGGGAGGCGGTGGGCTTTGCCACCTTGCTGGCCGCGACCTTGGCCGGCTTCCTCGCCCTGCCGCCGCTCGGGCTGGAGTGGCTGCGGGCGCTGCGCATGCTGGCCGAGGCGCCGGAGCCGGGGGGCGAGGCCGCGCTTGCCCTGCTGCGCACATCGGTGCTGGCCCTGCTGCCGGTGCTGGCGGCGGTCGCTCTCGCCGCCATCCTGGCCAGCCTCGCCCAGACCGGCCCGCTGCTGCGCGGCGAGGTGGTGTTGCCGGACCTGTCGCGGCTGAACCCGCTGGCCGGGCTGCGGCGGCTGTTCGGGCTGGATGGGCTGATCGAGCTGCTGCGGACGCTGCTGAAGCTCGGCGTGGTGGGGGCGTCGCTCTGGTTCGCGCTCGACTTGCCGGCGCTGCAGACGGCGCTGCACCAGCCGCCGGGCGCGCTGCCCGGGCTGATCGGGCACGGGGTGCTGCACCTGCTGGTCGTGGCACTTGGTGCTTTCGCCGGAATTGCCGTGCTGGACGTGCTGGTGGTGCGCTGGCGCCACCTGCGCCAGCTCCGGATGAGCCGGGAGGAGCTGAAGGAGGAAATGCGGGAGGCCGAGGGCGACCCGCAGGTGAAGGCCCGGCTGCGGCGGATCCGGGAGAGCCGCGCCCGGCGGCGGATGCTGGCCGCCGTTCCGAAGGCCGCCGTTGTCATCACGAATCCAACTCATTACGCTGTCGCGCTCGCCTATGAACAGGGTCAGGCCGCGGCGCCGCGGCTGGTGGCAAAAGGGGTGGATGCGATGGCGGCGCGGATCCGCGCGACGGCGGAGGAGCACGGGGTGCCGATCGTCGCCAACCCGCCGCTTGCCCGCGCCCTGCACCGGCTGGAGGTGGATACCGAGATCCCGCAGGAACACTGGCAGGCGGTGGCGGAGATCATCGCCTATGTCTGGCGCCTGCAGGGGCGCGCCGCACATGGCTGAGCGCAGCCTGCTCGGCCGGCGCGGGCCGCCGCCCGGCTTCGATGCGGCCTTCCGGATCCTGGCGGAGACCATGCCGGACGGGATGGCGCTGCTGGATGCGCAGGGGCGGGTCGTCCTCGCCAATCCGGCGCTCGCGCGGCTGGCTGGGCCGGCCGCCCTGCTCCGGCCCGGCCGGCCGGTCGCATCCATCCTGGCAGCGGCGGCGCGGGAGGAGTTCGCGGCGGCGCTGGCCGCGGTGCGGGCCGGTGGGCAGCCGGCACCGCTGCGTGCCAGGCCGGCCGATCCGGCGGCACCCGCGGATGCCGAATGGGCGCTCAGCCTCTCGCCCCTGCCGGGGCCAGAGGTGCGATTGCTGTTGCGGATTGAGGACCGGACCCAGGCGCGGCGGGCGGAGGCGCAGCGCGCGGAATCCGGCCGGCTGGAGACGGTGGGGCGGCTCGCCGGCGGAATCGCGCATGATTTTAACAACCTCTTCACCGCCATCCTGGGTGGGGCGGAGGCGGTGCGCGCCGCCGGCCTGCCCCCTGGCGCCGAGGCCGATCTGGCGCAGGTCGAGGATGCCGCCCGGCGTGGCGCGGCGCTGGTCCGGCAATTGCTCGCCTTCGCCCGGCAGCAGCGGCTGCAGCCACGGGTCATCGAACTGAACGAGGCGGTGGCCGCCATTGCGCCGCTGCTGAGGCGGCTGCTCGGGCGCGGGGTGCGGCTGGAGCTGGCGCCGGAGAGCCCCGGGCGGCGCGTGCGGGTGGATCCGACGCAGCTCGACCAAGTGATCCTGAACCTCGCCGTGAATGCGCGGGACGTCATGCCGCAGGGCGGAACGCTGCGCATCGCCACCGGCCACCGCGTGGTGCTGCGGCCGGAGGGGGAGGGGGCCGTGCCGCCGGGCCGCTGGGTGGTGCTGGAGGTGAGCGATACCGGCACCGGCATCCCGCCCGAGATGCTGCCGCGGCTCTTCGAGCCCTTCTTCACCTCGCGGCCGGAGAAGGGCGGCACCGGGCTCGGCCTCGCCACCGTGCAGGGCATCGTCGCGCAGTCGGGTGGGCATGTCTCGGTCGAGAGCAGGGTTGGCATCGGCACCAGCTTCCGCATCCACCTGCCGCGGCAGGACGGGCCGGCAGACTCGTGCGTGGCGGCGGCCGCCGTCCCGCCGGAGCCGGCCTACCCGCCACCCGCCGCGCCGGTGCTGCTGGTGGAGGATGAGGCGCCGCTCCGCCAACTCGGCACGCGGCTGCTGGAGCGGGCGGGTCACCGTGTACTGGCCGCTGACAGCGCCGAATCGGCCCTCGCCCTGATCGAGGGCGGCACGGTGCCGGCCGCTCTGGTCAGCGACGTGGCCATGCCGGGGCTGGACGGGCTGGAGCTGGCCCGTCGGCTTCGGGTGCGCTGGCCGCGGCTGCCCGTCCTGCTGCTCTCGGGCTATGCCGAACGGACCCTAGAGGAGAATCTGGGCGCCGAGGGGGTGCGCTTCCTCGCCAAGCCCTTCGGGGCGGCGGAATTGCTGCGTGAGATTGGCGCCACTCTGGGCCAAGGGCCGCCCACGCAGCGGTGAGCGGCGGCCTCCCGCCATCCCCGTCCATGTTTTCTAAATGTTCTTGTTTTCCGGTGCCAGCACGCTCATAGTCTCTGCCGTGAGGCCGTGACGGCCAGGGTGATTCGGATCGCTCCGGTTCCACTTGCCTGCCGCGGCATGGTAGGTTGTAGGCCATACAGCCGTATGCAGATGCGCGTGACGGTTGCGGACGGGGCGGATCCACAGCAGGGGCAGCCAGGATGGACAAGTCAAAGGCGCTGGACGCCGCGCTCAGCCAGATCGAGAGGTCCTTCGGCAAGGGCTCGATCATGCGCATGGGCGCAAAGCAGCAGGCCGAGAACGAGATCGAGGTGGTCTCGACCGGCTCGCTCGGCCTCGACATCGCGCTCGGCATCGGCGGCCTGCCGAAGGGCCGCATCATCGAGATCTACGGGCCCGAAAGCTCGGGCAAAACCACGCTGGCGCTGCACGCCATCGCCGAGGCACAGAAGAAGGGCGGCACCTGCGCCTTCATCGATGCCGAGCACGCGCTGGACCCCGGCTATGCCAAGAAGCTTGGCGTCGATATCGACAACCTGCTGATCAGCCAGCCGGATGCGGGCGAGCAGGCGCTGGAGATCTGCGACACGCTGGTCCGTTCCGGCGCGGTCGACGTGCTGGTGGTGGACAGCGTGGCCGCGCTGGTGCCGCGGGCCGAGCTCGAGGGCGAGATGGGCGACAGCCATGTCGGCCTGCATGCCCGCCTGATGTCCCAGGCGCTGCGCAAGCTGACCGGCACCGTCTCCCGCTCCAACTGCCTGCTGATCTTCCTGAACCAGATTCGCCTGAAGATCGGTGTCATGTTCGGCAACCCGGAGACGACGACAGGCGGCAACGCGCTGAAATTCTACGCCTCGGTCCGCATGGAGATCCGCCGCATCGGCTCCATCAAGGACCGCGACACCGTGGTCGGCAACCAGACCCGGGTGAAGGTGGTGAAGAACAAGATGGCACCGCCTTTCCGCGTGGTGGACTTTGACATCATGTATGGCGAGGGCATCTCGAAGCTCGGCGAACTGATCGACCTCGGCGTGAAGGCGACGATCGTCGAGAAGTCGGGCGCCTGGTTCAGCGCCGAGGGCCAGCGGATCGGCCAGGGCCGCGAGAACGCCAAGCAGTTCCTGCGGGACAACCCGCAGATCGCGGCCGCCATCGAGAACAAGGTGCGGGCGCAGGCCGGCGTGGTGGCGAATGCGATGCTGGTCGGCGACGAGGGTGAGGGGGCCGAGGAGGCCGCGGCAGCGGAGTAGAGGAATGCGGGGGGAAGTATTCCCCCGCACCCCCTTCTATTTCCGTGAGTTTTTCGTGCACAGGTTTCTCCGCGCGACCTGTGCCAGACTCGGGCCGGGGCCAGAGGTCGCCTGACCCCTGGCGGGGGTCGGCGGCACTGCCGCCGACCGCAGGGGGCAGCGCCCCCTCCGCTCAGGCTGCCCCGCGGCTTCCCTTGGTCTGGTCGTTCGCCGGCTGCTTGCCGAGCGCCGCCGGGTTCACCTCGGACTCCGCCAGCTGCGTCAGCAGCTCGTCAGTGTCCTTCTCCTCCTTCAGCGTCTGCGCCAGCAGGTCGGCCGCCTTGGTCTCGCCCATCGCCTTCAGCATGGCGGTCAGGGTGCCGTAGGCCGCCATCTCGTAGTGCTCGACCTTCTGCGCGGCGCCGATCAGCGCGGCGTCGAGCACCGGGCCCTCATCGAGTTCGTCGATGATCTCCTCGCCTTCCTCGACCAGGCCTTCCATGGCCTCGCAGGTCTCGCCTTCCGGCTCGACGCCGAGCATCTTGCAGACCTCCTCCAGCCGCTCGACCTGGCGCTGGGTGACCTGCAGGTGCTCCTGGAAGGCCTGCTTCAGCTTCGGGTTGGTCGCCGCTTCCATCATTTGCGGCAGGGCGTCCAGGATCTGGGTTTCGGCGCTGTAGGTGTCCTGCAATTCCATTGTCAGCAGGTCGCGGATGTCGCTGGCCATGACGTTCTCCTTCATTCCCAGGCGGTACCGCCGCCTCAGCAGGGGGAACGGTGGTGCCCCGGGCGGGGTTGCCCGGGGCTACCGCAATGTCACGCGGCGCGCCCCTCGACGCTCCCGCCACCGCGCGCTAGAGCAGTCTTTTGAGGGCGCGGGGTCGCGGCAATGGCGAAAACCGCCCCACGATCAACGGGCTGGTGGGCGACCATCGGCGCAGCTTTCGCCCCATTCAGTCGCCCCCTGGGCCGGGGCTGGAGACAGGACCCCCACCGGCGATGACCAGCAGCAACGATATCCGCGCCACCTTCCTCGACTACTTCGCCCGCAACGGGCATCAGGTGGTCGAAAGCTCGCCGCTGGTCCCGCGCAACGACCCGACGCTGATGTTCGCCAACAGCGGCATGGTCCAGTTCAAGAATGTCTTCACCGGCCAGGAGAAGCGCGCCTACTCCCGCGCCACCACTGCCCAGAAATGCGTCCGCGCCGGCGGCAAGCACAACGACCTGGACAATGTCGGCTACACCGCCCGGCACCACACCTTCTTCGAGATGCTGGGGAATTTCAGCTTCGGCGACTACTTCAAGGAACAGGCCATCGCCCATGCCTGGGAGTTGCTGACCAGGGATTTCGCGCTTCCGAAGGACCGCCTCCTCGTGACCGTCTACAGCGAGGATGAGGAGGCTCCCGTCTACTGGAAGAAAGTCGCGGGCCTGCCGGACAGCCGGATCATTCGCATCCCGACCTCTGACAATTTCTGGCGGATGGGCGATACCGGCCCCTGCGGCCCCTGCTCCGAGATCTTCTTCGACCACGGCCCCTCCATCCCCGGCGGCCCGCCCGGCTCCCCGGATGAGGATGGCGACCGGTTCATCGAGATCTGGAACCTGGTCTTCATGCAGTTCGAGGAGGGGCCGCCCGGCACCCGCGTGCCGCTGCCGCGGCCCTCGATCGACACCGGCATGGGGCTGGAGCGCTTCGCCGCCATCCTGCAAGGCAAGCACGACAACTACGACACGGACACGCTGCGCGCGCTGATCCTGGCCTCGGCCGAGGCCACGGGCCAGGATCCGGACGGCCGCTGGAAGGTCAGCCACCGCGTGGTCGCCGACCATCTCCGCGCCGGCACCTTCCTGATCGCGGACGGCGTGCTGCCCTCCAATGAGGGCCGCGGCTATGTGCTGCGCCGCATCCTCCGCCGGGCCATGCGCCATGCGCACATGATGGGCTCGCGTGAGCCGCTGCTGCACCGCTTGGTCCCCGCGCTGGTCCGCCAGATGGGCGCTGCCTATCCGGAGATCCAGCGCGCGGAGGCGCTGATGATCGAGACGCTGAAGCTGGAGGAAACCAAGTTCCGCTCCCTGCTCGAGCGCGGCCTCGGCCTGCTGGCCGAGGAGTCGGGCAGGCTGGGCGAGGGCGGCACCCTCTCCGGCGAGGTCGCCTTCCGCCTCTATGACACCTACGGCTTCCCGCTGGACCTGACGCAGGACGCCCTGCGCTCCGAGGGCAAGACGGTGGATGTCGAGGGCTTCAACGCCGCCATGGCGGAGCAGAAGCGCCGCGCCCGCGCCGCCTGGGCCGGCTCCGGCGAGGCCGCGACCGATGCCGTCTGGTTCGACATCCGGGAGAAGGTCGGGGCCAGCGAGTTCCTCGGCTACTCCACCGAGACGGCCGAGGGCCAGATCCTTGCCATCGTGCATGATGGCAGGCCGGTGGAGAGCGCACCCGTGGGTGCCGAGGTGGCGGTGGTGCTGAACCAGACGCCCTTCTATGGCGAGAGCGGCGGCCAGGTGGGCGATACCGGCCTGATCTCGGCCGGTGAGGCCTGCCGCATCGTGGTCCGCGACACCCAGAAGAAGCTCGGCGACCTGTACGTGCATCTTGGCACCGTGGCGCATGGCGAGGCGGTGGTCGGGCTCGCGGTCCAGGCGGAAGTGGACCATGCGCGGCGCTCCAACATCCGCGCCCATCACAGCGCGACGCATCTGCTGCATGAGGCGCTGCGCCGGCGCCTCGGCACCCATGTGGCGCAGAAGGGCTCGCTGAACGCGCCGGACCGGCTGCGCTTCGACGTCTCCCAGCCGACGCCGATGACCGATGCGGACCTCGCCTGGGTGGAGGAGGAGGTCAATGCCCGCATCCGCCAAAACACCGAGGTCACGACCCGGCTGATGACGCCCGAGCAGGCGGTGGCCGCCGGCGCCATGGCGCTGTTCGGCGAGAAGTATGGCGACGAGGTCCGGGTGGTCGGCATGGGCGCCGACCCGGCCGCGGCCGAGAAGCACGGCATCTACTCGCTGGAGCTCTGCGGCGGCACGCATGTGCGGCGCACCGGCGATATCGGCCTGTTCAAGATCGTCTCCGAGGGCGCGGTCTCGGCCGGCGTGCGGCGCGTGGAGGCGGTGACCGGCGCCTTCGCCGAGAAGCTGGTGGAGGCGGCGGATGCCCGCCTGCGCGAGGTGGCGGCGGCGCTGCGCGTCGCGCCTGCCGAGGTGCCAACCCGCGTCGCCGCCCTGCTGGAGGAGCGGCGCAAGCTCGAGCGCGACCTGGCCGATCTGCGCAAGCAGCTGGCAACCGGCGGCGCGGCCGCCGAGGTGGAGCAGGTCAATGGCCTCCGCGTCGCGCTCCGCAACCTGGGCGAGGTGCCGGCGCGCGACCTGAAGGGCCTGGCCGAGGCGATCCTGAAGGGCGGCACGGCCGATGTCGTGGCACTGGTCTCCACCGCCGAGGGCAAGGCCAGCATCGTCGCCGGCCTCGCCGATGGCGCGAAGGGCAAGGCGGATGCCGTGGCCCTGGTGCGCGCGGCGGCGGCGGCGGTCGGCGGCAAGGGTGGCGGCGGCCGGCCGGAGATGGCCCAGGCCGGCGGCCCGGAAGGCGGGAAGGCCGAGGAGGCGCTGGCCGCCGTGCGGGCGGTGCTGGCCGGCTGACCAGGGGGCACGCGCCCACCTGTCTCGCGCCTCCCGGATGGCCAGCTGCCAGGCGGTGGAGGGGCGGCGTGCGTGTCGCCGCTCCGCTACCTGAGGGGAGTGGCTGGCGCCCCGCTACCGACGGGCTGACCCGGTACCGGCCCCTCCATTCGTGCCGGTGCGGCCCTGGTCCGCAGCCCCCGTCGTTAGTACGGCGCTGACTCCTGCCTGGCATCCTGGCCTGCCATGGTCGAGCTGCTTGGCGTCCTTCTCGCCCTGGTCCTCTTTGCCCTCGGCGCCCTGCTCTGGCGGTTGCTGCGCTGGGTGCGGCGCGGATTTGGCCTGCTGTTCGGGGCGGCGCGCCCCGGCCATCGCGCTGCTGCCCTGCGCGGTGTCCGTCTCCGCGCCTCCCGCGCGCTCTCCCGTCAGCAGGCGACGCGGATTGCCGCCTTGATGGAGGAGCTGGCGCGGACACGCCGGGCTCTTCAACTCGCAGAAGCCGCTCGCGCCTGTCCCGGCCCGCCCGATGAGCGCTTCCGCCGCGCCAAGCAGGCCTTCGCCCTGCATTTCCATCCGGACCGGCTGCGCTGCGCGGAGCCGGAGCGCGCCATCCGCATCCGCATCTTCCAGCAATTCTGGCAGGTGCTGCGGCGGATCGAGCGGGGCTGAGGCCAGGCTCACGGGCCAGTTGAACAACCCGCCAGACCTATGGGGCACCCCCGGCCAGGATGGCGACCTCCTAATCCCTGCCCGGACGAGTGAGGCCGGCGACCAGCCGGGTGCAGGGGAGGGCGCCGCAGCCGATGCGTCCAGCCTGACCAGGGCCGGCCCGGCATGCCGCTACCCCTCCCGCAGTGCCTCCCGCACCACGCTGCGGAATTCACGCCGGTAGAGCTCCTGCACCACGAACAGGCTGGCGATGATGAGCGCCAACGGGTGCAGGATCCAGGCGAGCGCCGCCAGGCCGAAATAATAGGCCCGCAACCCGGTGTTGAAATGCCGGGCGGCGCGGTTGGCGACCTTGGCGGCCATCTCGGCATGGGTCTCCCGGTTCGGGTCATCCGCGTCATGCGAAAGGCCGCCGATGACGATGGAGCAGTAGTTGAACTGCCTCAGCGCCCAGGTCAGTTCGAAGAAGGCGCGCACGAAGATCAGCAGCAGCAGCGCCACCTTCATCTCCCAGGCCGCAGGGTCCGAGGTGGTGGCGAAGGGCAGGGCGCCGAAGACCCGCGCGCCGAGTTCCGGCGAGCCCATCATGGCCACCAGGCCGCCCAGGATGAAGATGGCAGTATTGGCGAGGAAGCCCGTGCTGTTCATCAGGTTGCCGATGATCTGCGTGTCCATGATGCGGTTGTCCCGCGTCACGGTGGTGCGCAGCCAGCGGCGCCGGTGCTCGTCCATCGCGGCGATGACGCTGCGCCGGATGAAGGAGGGGACCTTGTCGACGGTATAGGAGTAGCCCAGCCAGCAGCCGGCGAAGACCAGGAGCGCGATCCAGTCGAGGATTGAGAGCGAGTGCATGCGCCAACCCTAACGCGATTCGTCCTTGTCCGCCCCGGGCCGGCCCGCTGAATGTTGCTTTGGCGGGCGGCCCCGGAAGCAGCTCTCCTGTGGTATGCTGCCCGCCACAACCGTCGGGCCGGTCACGGGCCCGCGACGGCAGGACAGGAGGCCTCATGAGCGACGCCTGGTACCTGACGATCCGCCGCTACAGCGGCACCGGCGCGCCGGAGGAGATCGCGCAGCGGGTGCGGGAGGGGCTGCTGCCCACCCTGCGGCAGGAGCCGGCCTTCCGCGCCTATTACGTCGCCCGCATCGATGGCGGGGGCGGCATCTTCTCCGCCACCGTCTTCGATGACCAGGCGACGGCGAGACGGATCAACGACCATGTGGTCCGCTGGGCGCGGGACAATGTGGCCGATCTGCTCATCGGTGCTCCCGTGGTGATCCGCGCGACGGTTGCGGTGCATCTGGATGCCGAGCGGAAAGGCGGCGAGAGCTACATGATGGTGCGGGTGACCGAGGGGCTGGGCCCCTCCGCCGGCATCCTGCCGACGGTGCAGGAGAAACTGGTGCCGCTGACGCTGGAACAGCCGGGCTTCCGCCACCTCTATACCGGTCGGGACGAGGAGCAACCGGATCGCTCGGTCGCCGTCTCCGTCTTCACGAACCGGAGTACGGCAACGGCCGCGCATGCCCAGGTGGCGTCGCTGATGGCCCAGCACCGCGACATCTGGCCGCAATCGCCGAAGGTCCTGCTGGCCGGAGAGGTGATCATCGCATCCCTGGCCTGACCTGGCCCAATACCTGCAGCGACAAGGCTTGCGGAGGTCTGAGCCCCTTCGCCTGTTTGCCGGGCCTCCCATCCTCTACACTCTACCCAAAGCCCCCCGGAGGGGCGGGAGGAATGACGGATGATCAAGGAATTTCAGGCGCAGGTGCGCGAGGCCGTGCGCGACGAGGCGGCGCTGCGGGCGGCGCTGGCGGATGCCGATATCGCGCCGATGCTGATGGTGCTGGTGCAACTCACCGGCGACCTTGCGATCCTCGATGAGGTGGCGCCGCATATTCACGGCGCCTGGAGCTTCCTGGAATCGGTGCCGGAACCGCTGAAGCAGAAGGTGCGGGACCGGCTGGTGGAGACGCTCCAGGAATATGCGGTGCATGACCGCCCGCCGCCGCCGCTGCCGAATGCCGATACGCTGCAGCGCATGATGAGCGGCGGCGTCGGCCAGACCGTACCGGAGGAATACATCCCGCTGCTGGTGGAGGAGACGCGCCTCGGCTCCGAGGATACCCGCGCGGTGCACTGGCGGCACAACCCGGCCCATCTCCCGGTCCACGCCTTCAACGTGCTGATCATCGGCGCCGGCATAGCCGGGCTCTGCATGGCGATCCGGCTGAAGGAGATGGGCATCCCCTTCCAGATCCTGGAGAAGAACGCGACCGTCGGCGGCACTTGGCTGGAGAACCAGTATCCCGGCTGCGCGGTGGACACGCCCAACCACTTCTTCTCCTACTCCTTCAACCCGAACACCCAGTGGACCCGCCACTTCTCGCAGCGGCCGGAAATCCACCGCTACATCGAGGACACTTTCGACAGGTACGACATCCGCCGGCATGTCCGCTTCGGCGTGGAAGTGACGCGCGCGCATTACGATGAGGCCACGGCGCGCTGGCGGGTGACGTTCCGCCGCACCGATGGCGGCGAGGAGACGCATTCCTGCAACGCCCTGGTCACCGCGGTCGGCCAGCTCAACCGGCCCTCCATCCCCGCGATCCCGGGCCTCGACGACTTCCGTGGCCCGATGTTCCACACCGCGCGCTGGGACAAGTCGGTGGACCTCAAGGGCAAGCGCGTCGCCATGATTGGCACGGGGGCAAGCGCGGTGCAGGCCGGCCCCTCCATCGCGCCGGAGGTCGGAAAGCTCATCGTCTTCCAGCGAACACCGCACTGGGCGATGAACAACCCGAACTACCACAAGGCGGTCAGCCCCGGTAATCTCTGGTGCCTGGAGCACATTCCCTATTTCGGCAAGTGGCTGCGCTTCCAACTCTTCTGGGCGGGTTCCGACGGCTTCCATGCCTCGCTGCAGGTGGACCCGGACTGGTCGCAGCCGGAGGTCTCGCTGAACGAGGCGAACCACAAGATGCGGGAGCTGATCACCGACTATGTCCGCCAGGAGCTTGGCGGTGACGAGGAACTGCTGAAGAAGGTCATCCCGGACTACCCACCCTATGGCAAGCGCATGCTGCGGGACAATTACTGGTACCGCATGCTGAAGCGCCCGAATGTGGTGCTCGAGACCAACCCGATCGACCGCGTCACCGACAAAACCATCGTCATGCGCGACGGCACGGTGCATGAGGTGGACGTCATCATCCTCGCCACCGGCTTCCAGGCCTCCAAGATGCTGGCGCCGATGGATATCGTGGGACGCGGCGGGCGCACCATCCGCCAGGCCTGGGGCGATGACGACCCGCGCGCCTATCTCGGCATGACCGCGCCGGGCTTCCCCAACCTCTTCATGATCTACGGCCCCAATACCAACCTGGCGCATGGCGGCAGCATCATCTTCCACCACGAATGCCAGGTCCGCTACATCTGCCAGGCGCTGCGGGAGATGATCGAGCACGGCTACACCTCGCTGGAGGTGCGGCAGGACGTGCACGATTCCTACAACCACCTGGTGGACGAGAAGTGCCAGAGCATGGTTTGGACGCATCCCGGCGTCACCAGCTGGTACAAGAACAAGCAGAACCGGGTGACGGTCACCTCGCCCTGGCGGCTTCTCGACTACTGGAAGATGACGCAGCATTTCGTGCCGGAGGAATTCCGCGCGGGCAAGCCGGGCCATGCCGCGATGATCCCGGGGCAGGAGCGGGAGGCGGTGGCTTCCGTCGAGCAGCTGACGGTAAGCTGAGACGCCAGCGGTGATGCGCCGCAGGACTGCGACCTGCTGAAGACGCGCCGCCCACAGAAGGCGGCGCCGGAGGAAACGACATGGCTCTTCGCACGCGCCTCTGCGCGCTGCTCGGCATCCGCTATCCGATCCTGCTCGCCGGCATGGGCCGCGCCAGCACGCCGGAGCTGGCGGCGGCTGTCTCCAATGCCGGCGGCCTCGGCGTGATCGGCGCTGCGGGCTGCGGCCCGAACCAGCTCCGCGCCTGGATCCGCCGCACGCGCGAGCTCACCGACAAGCCTTTTGGCGTGGACACGCTGCTGCCTGCCTCCGTCCGCCGCGGCGGCGGCAATGCCGGCGGCCCCTCGGCCGAGACGCTGGTTCCGCAGCACCGCGCCTTCGCGCGGGATTTCATGGCGAGGGAGGAGCTGGAAGCGGTTGACCAGGCCACCTTCGACCGGGTGCTGGACCGCGACCCCGCCGACAAGGATGGCCCCGCGCCGCTGTCGCGCGCCTTCTTCGAGGCGCAGATGGAGGTGGTGATCGAGGAGCGCGTGCCGGTCTATGCCGCGGGCCTCGGCAATCCCGCGCCCTGGCTGGACCGGCTGCACGCGAACGGGACCAAGGTGATGGCCGTGGTCGGCACCACCCGCCACGCGAAGCAGGTGGTAGAGGCTGGCATCGACATCATCGTCGCGCAGGGCCATGACGGCGGCGGGCACAACTCGCCGATCGGCACCATGGCGCTGATCCCGCAGGTGGTGGATGCGGTCGCGGGCCGCGTGCCCGTCGTCGGCGCCGGCGGCATCGGCGATGGTCGCGGCATTGCCGCCGCGCTCATGCTGGGCGCCGAGGGCGCCTGGATCGGCACCGCCTTCCTGGCGACGGAGGAAGCCGGGATCAGTGGCGTGCAGAAGCAGGCGCTGGTCGAGGGCAATGACGAGGGCACCACCGTCTCCCGCTCCGTCACCGGCAAGCCGGCGCGGATGGTGAAGAACCGCTGGGCCGCCGCCTACGTGGAGGCGGGGCTGGAGCCGCTGCCCATGCCGTTCCAGGGCATGGTCTCCTCCCAGGTCACCGCGGCGGCGCTGGCGGCCGGCCGGGCGGATGTCTGGGGCGGCTTCGCCGGGCAGGGGCTCGGCATGGTGCGTGCGGTGCGGCCGGCGGCGGCCGTGATGCAGGACCTGGTTTCGGGTGCCGAGCGCGTGCTGGCGCGCGCCGGCGGCTTCGTCCAGGGCTGAGAGCATGGACCTGACGCTCTCCGACCGGCACCGCGCTCTGCAGGCGGCGCTGCGCGACTTCATCGCCCGGTACGGCCATCTCTCGCCGCCGGTGGGCGGGGGCGGCGGCCGCAAGCGGCCCGACCGGAAGGTGCTGGACTGGCAGGCGCTGCTGATCGAGCACGGCTTCGCCGCCCGGGCCGTGCCCCGCCAGTATGGCGGCTACGGGGCCGAGCCGGACGTGCTCGACGCCGCCATCATCACGGAAGAGTTCAACAAGGCCGGCCTCAGCCTGGGCATCCAGGGCCAGGGCATCCGCATGCTGGTGCCGACCCTGCTGGAGGTCGGGACGGAGGAGCAGCGCCGGCGCTGGATCGGCCCCACCATCCGTGGCGAGGTGATCTGGGCCCAGGGCTATTCCGAACCGGAGGCGGGCAGCGACCTCGCCTCCCTGCGTACCCATGCCCGCGTCGAGGACGGGCATTTCGTCATCAACGGCCAGAAGATCTGGACCAGTTCCGCGCATTTCGCGGACATGATCTTCCTGCTCTGCCGGACGGAGCCGGACCGGCCGAAGCATCTCGGCATCTCCTACCTGCTGGTGCCGATGACGGCGCCGGGCATCGAGGTGCGGCCGCTGCCGACCATGACCGGCCATGCCACCTTCAACGAGGTCTTCTTCACCGAGGTCCGCGTGCCGGTCGATCAGATCGTGCTGGGCCGCGGCGAGGGCTGGAAGGTGGCCAATGTCACCCTGAAGCATGAGCGCATGCTGCTGGGCGATTCCGCCAAGCTCGTGCATCGGCTGCACCGGCTGCGCAGCCTGCTGGCCGAGACGGTGGTGGAGGGCGAGCCGCTCCTGCAAAAACCCGTCTGGCGGGACCGGCTGATGCGGTTGCAGGGGGAGGTGCTGGCGGCCAAGTACCACCAGATGCGCCTGCTGAGCGAGGCGGCCCAGGGGCAGGCCCAGGGGCGGGACAGCGGGCTCGGCCTGCTGGTGGTGAAGTATTACGGCTCGACCCTCGCCTGGCGGCTGGCGGCGCTGGCCGTGGATGCGCTCGGCGATGCCGGCCTGCCCTATGAGCCGCATGACGAAGTGGCGGAGGATGACCCGGCCACCGCCTGGTACGCCGATTGGATGTACGATCTCGGCCTGATCATCGGCGGCGGCAGTTCGAACATCCAGAAGAACATCATTGCGGAGCGTGGCCTGGGCATGCCGCGCGAGCCGAAGCTCGAGGAGAGCGCGTGACATGCATTTCGGGCTGAGCGAGGAGCAGCGGCTCTTCGGCGATGCGCTCCGCGGCTTCCTCGCGGAGCATGTGACGATGGAGGCGCGCCGCGCGGCGGCGGAGTCCAGCAGCCATGCCGGGTTCTGGAACGGGCTGACGGAACTCGGCCTGCCCGGGCTGCTGGTGCCGGAGGAGCATGGCGGCGCCGGCCTTGGCCTGCTGGATGCGGCGCTGGCGGCGGAGGCGCTTGGCGAGGCCGCGGCGCCCACCCCCTTCCTCGGCAGTGCGGTGCTGGCGCCGTTGGCGCTGTGCCTGCTCGGCGATCCCGCGCAGCAATCGGTCCATTTGCCGGAGATTGCCGCTGGCCACATGCGCGTGGCGGTCGGGCTCGGCGCGCTCACCGGTACCACCGGCACCTGCACCCTGTGGCGGGAGGGCGAGCGGATCTCCGGCAGCATCACCGGCGTGATCGAGCCGGCCTGCGCGACGCATTGGCTGCTCGCCCTGCCGGAGGGGGGCCTTGCCCTGGTCGCGGCCGACGCGCCCGAGGTCAGGATACGGCCCAGGCGCAGCCTCGACCGGCTGCGGCCGCTCGCGGATCTCGATCTCGCCGGGGCGCCGGCCGAATGGCTGACCGCCGGCGATGCCCGCCGCGTGCTGGATGCCGGCCGCATCATGCTGGCGGCCGAGACGCTCGGCGCCGCGCAATCCATGCTCGACCAGGCGGTCGCCTATGCCGGGCAGCGGCGGCAATTCGGCCGGATCATCGCCAGCTTCCAGGGCGTGAAGCATGCCTGCGCCGAGATGGCCGCCTGGTTGGAGCCCTGCCGCGCCTTCCTCTGGTACGCCGCCCAGGCGCAGGGCGCACCCGACCCGGAAGTGCGGATGCTGGCCTGCCAGGTGAAGGCGCATCTGGACGAGGTCGGGCGCGACGTGGCGCGGCACGCCACGGAAGTGCATGGCGGCATGGGCTTCACCGAGTTGCTCGGGCTGCCCTTCTGGTTCAAGCGCATCGCCGCCAACCGGCAATTGCTGGGCGGGCCCGAGCGCTGCCGGGAGGAGGCCGCCGAGGCGCAGGGCCTGATCGCCTGAGGCGTCAGGCTGCAGCCCGCCGCGGCCCGCGCGCCAGGAGGACGAAGAGGATCGCCGCCGCCGAGGCTGCCATATAGAGGCCGAAGGCATTGACATAGCCGATCATGGCGGCCTGCCGGTCGATCTCCTTCGACAGCCGCGCGAGGCCCTGCAAGGTCTCCGTGCTCCAGCCGCCCATCAGCTCCGGGACCGAGAGCGCCCGGTTGTAGGGCGAGATCAGCTCCGTCATGCGGCTGTAGTTCATCGTCGTGGACCGCACGATCGTGGTCACGCTGAGCGAGATGAAGAGGCTCGACCCGATATTGCGCAGCAGGTGGAAGAGCGCCATCGCCTCCGCGGTGTGGCGGGTATCCAGCGTGCGGAAGGTGAGCACCGTCAGCGGCACCCAGATGACGCCGACCGCGACCCCCTGCAGCACCGCATTCAGCAGCAGCGTGTCCACATCGACATTGAGGTCGAGGCGCATCAGCCAGAGGCCGGAGAGGACCAGCAGGCCGAAGCCGATGCTCATGCCGATGCGCGGGTCGAAGCGCCCGATCAGCAGCGTGCTGCCGAAGCCGATGACGCCGCCGATGCCGCGATAGCCGACGATCTGGCCGATGATGCTGTCGGGATAGCCGGCATAGCTCTGCAACAGGGTCGGCAGCAGTACGATGGGCGTGAAGTTCACCATGCCGTAGATCAGCACCAGACCCAGCCCGAGCGCATAGTTCCTGTCCAGCAGCAGCCGCAGGTTCAGGAAGGGCCGCTCCGTCGTCAGGGAATGCGCGAGGAAAACATAGAAGGCGAGGGCGGCGATGCCGGTCTCGATGATGATCTCCGGGCTCTCGAACCAGTCCAGCCGCTGGCCGCGGGAGAAGACGAGCTGCACGCAGGCGATGCAGACGGACAGCGCCAGGAAGCCGGTCCAATCGAGCGGCAGGCGCGCGCCGGGCCTGTCCGGCGGCAGGGTCAGGTGCAGGCAGAAGGCGGCGACCGCCCCTGCCGGGACGATCATGTAGAAGGCCCAGCGCCAATTGTAGGTCTCGGCCAGCATGCCGCCGAAGACCGGGCCGATCACCGGGCCGAGCACGACGGTCATCCCGAAGATCGAGCTGACCAGCCCGGCCTGCCGACGCGGGAAACTGTCCAGCACGATGGCATTCGCCAGGGGCACCACCGGCGCGCCGATGCCGCCCTGCAGGATGCGCCAGAGCACCAGCGCCTCCAGGCTCTCCGCTTGGCCGCAGAGCCAGGTCGCCGCGGTCGAGCCGATGACGCTGAACAGCATGACCCGGCGGCGGCCGAAGCGGGCGGCGAGGAAACCGCTCATCGGCGTCATGATGGCGGTGGCCAGGATGTTGAAGGTGGTGGTCCAGGCGATCTCGTCCGGCGTCGCCGCCATGCTGCCCTGCATCTGCGGCATCAGGGTGGAGGCGACCAGGAGGGTGGTGGCGTAGAGCGTCGAGCCGAGCACGACCGAGGCCAGGATCATGATCCGGCGGAGGACCGAAAGCTCCTGGCTCTCGGGCGAGTCAGACATTGTGCGCGGCTCGCGTCGCCATGGGCACCTCGTAAGCTTGACGAAAGTCTGCTGGGCGATGATGAGTTAGGCAACAAACAAGGCGAGCCCCGCCATGCATTGCCCAGGTCCGGCCCGGTCCCCGGAAATCCCCCATGCCTCCGCCGGATGACCGCCGCCATATCGGCTTCCTAATCGCCGATGTGGCGCGGCTGATGCGCTCCTCCTTCGACCGCAGGGTGCGGCGGATCGGCCTCACCCGCTCGCAATGGCTGGTCCTCAGCCGGCTGCACCGGCACCCCGGGATCAGCCAGTCCGAACTGGCCGAGATGCTGGAGGTGGAGCGGGCGACGGCCGGCCGGATGATCGACCGGATGGAACGGCGGAACTGGCTGGTCCGCCGGCCGGACCCGGCCGACCGCCGGATCAATCGGCTCCACCTGACCACCGAGGCGGAGCGGGTGCAGGCGGAGATGGGCCGGATCGCCGAGCAGTTGCTGGACGATGCCATGGCCACCCTCGATGATGGCGAGCGCGAGGCCCTGACCGACATGATGGAGCGGGTGAAGGCCCAGCTTCTGGGCATGGGGGCGAGGAGGGCGGAGGCGGAGCCGGCCCGGCTCCCCGCCGCGGCGCCATGAACGGGAAGGCCCCGGCCGGCAGGCGGCTGCTGCGGCTGGTCCTGCTGCTGGGCGTGCCGGCGCTCGCCCTGGTCGGGGCGGCGGTGATCTGGCAGCGGGGCGGGCGCTACATCACCACCGAGAATGCCTATGTGAAGGCCGATATCGTCCAGATCGCGCCGGAGGTGGCCGGGCGGGTGCTGGAGGTCGCGGTGCGCGACCACAGCCGCGTCCAGGCCGGCGACCTGCTGCTGCGGATCGACCCCGAGCCCTTCCGCCTGGCGCTGGCGAAGGCCGAGGCGGAGCTGGACGCGGCGCGGACGGTGGTGGAGACCGCCCGCGCCACCTATCGCGAGACCGAGAGCGAGCTGGGCGAGCTGGAGAGCCGGGCCGAGTTCCTGACGCGTCAGGCGCGCCGCCAGCAGGAGCTGGCGGCGCGCGGCGTGGCACCTGCCACGCGGCTGGAGGAAGCGCAGAACGAGGCACAGGTCGCGCGGGAGCGGATCAATGTGGTGCGCCAGCGCCTGTTGCGCTTGCTGACGGCATTGCAGGGCGACCCCGACCTGCCGGTGGACGACCACCCCACAGTGCGGGAACGCATGGCCGACCGTAACCGCGCGGCGCTCGACCTGGCGCGCACGACCATCGCCGCGCCGGTCGGTGGCACCATTGTCAACATGCGGCTGCAGCGCGGGGAGCAGGTGAGGGCGGCGACGCCGGTCTTCGCCCTGGTCTCGGAACGCCGACCCTGGGTGGAAGCCAACCTGAAGGAGACCACCCTGACCCATGTGACGGTGGGGCAGCGGGTGCAGGTGGTGCTGGACATCTACCCGGACGTGACCTGGGTGGGGGAGGTGGAGAGCATCAGCCCCGCCACCGGCGCCGAATTCGCGATTCTGCCGCCGCAGAATGCCTCAGGGAACTGGGTGAAGGTGGTGCAGCGCCTGCCCGTGCGCATCCGCCTGCTGCCCCGGCCGGAGGAGCCGCCGCTGCGCGCCGGCATCACCGCGACGGTGGCCATCGATACTGGGCGGCAGCGGCGCTTCGAGGATGTCGCCATCGCGGTCGGCAACTGGTTCCGCGGCAGCGCCAGCGCGGCGGATCCGGCACCGACGACCCTGGCGGATCGCTGAGGCCGGGGCGCGCCCCGGCCTCGCCGGTCAGGCCAGCCCCAGCTCCGTCGCCTGGATCTGCATCGCCAGGTATTTCGAGTACATCCGGCACTGCGAGAAGGAGCCGCCGGTGAACCACAACCCGGGCTGCGGCGTGCGCACCCACATGTTGCGCAGTTCCTGAGTCCCCTCATCGAAGCCCCAGACGCGGCCGACGCGCTGTGCCACCTCCGGCCCGAAGAACTGGCCCACCAGGTGGTCCGGACCCTTGTAGCCGGTCGCCAGCACGACCAGCTCGCCGGGCAGCGTCCGGCCGTCCTTCATCTGCACGCCTACGGCATCGAAGGACTCGATGTCGTGGTACTGGATCAGCCCGATCTCTCGCCTCACGATCAGGTCGGAGGCGCCGACATTGAAGTAGTAGCCGCCGCCGCGGGTACGGTACTTCAGCGGCCAGCCGGTACCGTCCTCGCCGAATTCCAGCCGGAAGCCGGCGCGCTCCAAGCCCTCCAGCAGTTCTGCATCCAGCTCCCGAGTCTTCGCCGTCAGCAGCTTGTGCGCCTGCTTCATGACGTCGAGCGGGAAGGAGGTGTTGATGAGATCGCGGTCCTCCAGCGTCGGGCCCGGCCCGTAATAGATGCCGTCATAGAGCTGCGCGCTCGGCTCGACATTGGTGACGAGGGTCGGGCTGCGCTGCACCATCGTCACCAGGGCGCCGTTGCCGTGCAGGTCCTGCGCGATGTCATGCGCGCTGGTCCCGGTGCCGAAGACGAAGACCGGCCGGCCGCGCCAAGCCGCGCCGTTCCCAAAGCCGCTGGAATGCACCACTTGGCCGCCGAAGCGATCCAGCGTCGGGATCTCCGGGAGGTTCGGCGTGCCGCTCACGCTGGTCGCCATGACGATGTGGCGCGGGCGCATCACGCGCTCGCTGCCGTCCGCGAGCTTCAGCCGCGCGGTCCAGCGCTGTGCGGCGGCGTCGTACTCCGCACTCTCGAATCCGGTCCGGGGCCAGACATCGATCTCCATGGCCTCGACATAGAATTCGAGCCAGTTGGCAATCTTGTCCTTCGGGATGTAGTTCGGCCAGGTGCTCGGGAAGGGCAGGTAGGGCAGGTGGTTGCTATGGACTTGGTTGTGCAGCTTCAGCCCGTGATAGCGCTTGCGCCAGTTGTCGCCGACGCGCTCGTAGCGGTCCACGACCAGCGCCTCCACCCCGATCGCCTTGAGCGAGGCCGCGGCGGTGAGGCCGGCATGGCCGCCGCCGACGATCAGCACCGCCGGGTCGCGGCCTTCGTAGCGCAGCGCGTCCCGCCGCTTGTCCAGCCAGTTGGGGCCGTGCCAGTCCCGCTCGAAGGCCGGCTCCTCGCGGGAGAGGCGCACCGTCTCCTCGTCATGGCCGGCGATGTGGCGGAGCGAGGTCATCAGGGTCCAGGCCAGCGGTGGGTCCTCCGCCGCATCGGCGCGCTTGAGCCGCAGGATGCCGGCACCCGGGCCGGCCGCGGTCTCGAAGCGCAGGATCGCCTCGACGGTCTGCTCGCCCGCACGCTCGACGAAGCGCGGGGGATAGCGGTCCTGGTCGATGGCGAAGCCCCGCGCGGCGCGGTCACCGGCCGCCCGCGGCAGGACGGCGACCACGGAGTCCCGCCCGCTGACGGTCGCGATACGCCAGGTCAGGCCCAGTATGTCGCGCCAATGGCCATCCGGCCGGAACAGCGCGCCGATCTGCGCCGGATCCTGCGCCTCCAGCGCCGCGTTGAAGCGGGCGAGCCAGGCTTCGGCGACCTGGTCGGCACGCATATCCGCACCCACGGTCATGGGGTTTCCTCTGTCTTGCTTCCTCGGACGGCGGACAGGTTAGGGGTGTTCGGCCGGGGCGGCAAATCGGGCAGGGCTTAACACTACCTTGGCACTTTCGAGGCGTGTTGAGGAAGTCGTCGGTGGCAGTGAGGGCAACGATAAGGGATCGGCGGCGGAGCGAACAGCTTGACGATG
>JAESGY010000235.1_pt1 | contig 36910 bp, 39 predicted proteins | sample 9269841 | NCBI WGS metagenome assembly JAESGY01 (sample SAMN17022865, study PRJNA683097) | algae metagenome | isolation source: Spirirestis rafaelensis WJT71-NPBG6 and co-occurring heterotrophs from... | place: USA: Pinto Wells, Joshua Tree National Park, Colorado Desert, CA | collected 2006-08-15
CTACAATAATCAACTGAGCAGTCTGCCAGAGGAATTTGGACAACTCACCAATTTACAAACGCTCTACCTCTACAATAATCAACTGAGCAGTCTGCCAGAGGAATTTGGACAACTCACCAATTTACAAACGCTCTACCTCTACAATAATCAACTGAGCAGTCTGCCAGAGGAATTTGGACAACTCACCAATTTACAATCGCTCTACCTCTACAATAATCAACTGAGCAGTCTGCCACAGGAAATTGGACAACTCACCAATTTACAATCGCTCTACCTCTACAATAATCAACTGAGCAGTCTGCCAGAGGAATTTGGACAACTCACCAATTTACAATCGCTCTACCTCTACAATAATCAACTGAGCAGTCTGCCAGAGGAATTTGGACAACTCACCAACTTAGAAACGCTCGACCTCAGCGACAATCAACTGAGCAGTCTGCTACAGGAAATTGGACAACTCACCAATTTACAATCGCTCTACCTCTACAATAATCAACTGAGCAGTCTGCCAGAGGAATTTGGACAACTCACCAACTTAGAAACGCTCGACCTCAGCTATAATAAAAAATTGAGCAGTCTGCCAAAGGAATTTGGACAACTCACCAACTTACAATCGCTCGACCTCTACAATAATCAACTGAGCAGTCTGCCAAAGGAAATTGGACAACTCACCAACTTACAAACGCTCAACCTCAGCGACAATCAACTGAGCAGTCTGCCAGAGGAATTTGGACAACTCACCAACTTACAATCGCTCGACCTCCGCAGCAATCAACTGAGCAGTCTGCCAAAGGAATTTGGACAACTCACCAACTTACAATCGCTCAACCTCACCAGTAATCAACTGAGCAGTCTGCCGCATGAAATTGTCCAACTCCAAAAACTCGAATATCTGGATCTGCGTAGTAACCCAATCCCCATTCCACCTGAGATTTTGGGACCAAAGGAATTGTCTCAAAATCCTGGGGATGTAAGCGAGATTCTCGATTTCTATTTCCGGGTGCAAGATCCCAAGGAAACTGAACTTATCTACGAAGCAAAATTCTTAATTATTGGTGAAGGAGGAGCCGGTAAAACTTCTTTAGCAAAGAAAATTGAAAACGAAAGCTACGATCTCCAGTCGAATGAGAAATCAACCGAAGGCATTGACGTGATCCGCTGGCACTTCACACACCCCAACGGAAAAGACTTTCGCGTCAATATTTGGGATTTTGGCGGTCAGGAAATCTACCACCAAACCCATCAGTTTTTTCTGACAGAACGTTCCCTTTATGCGTTAGTGGCAGATAATCGCCAAGAAAACACCGATTTTTATTGGTGGCTGAAAGTTGCGGAACTCTTGAGTGACAATAGCCCAGTTCTCATTATCAAAAACGAAAAACAAGACCGTCACTGTGAAATAAGCGAGCGATCCCTGCGATATGAATTTACCAATTTAAAAGAAGTTCTGGCAACTAACTTAGCCACCAATCGTGGTTTATCAGAGATAAAAAATGCCGATTAGCTTATCAGCAACCTTCCCCACATCAATACACCTTTGCCCAAAGTCTGGGTCAGAGTCCGTTCTGACTTAGAAAACGACTTTCGCAACTACATTAATCTTGAAGAATACTGCCAACTTTGCCGAGTCAATAATTTAACTGACCGTAAAGATATGCTACGGCTAAGTCGCTATCTGCACGACCTCGGTGTTTGCCTTCACTTCCAAGATGATTCTACACTTAAACATTACATCATTCTGAAACCCGAATGGGGAACCACTGCTGTCTACAAAGTATTAGACAATAAAACCGTCAGGCAAAATCTGGGACGTTTTACCAAAAAAAATCTTTCTGATATCTGGCAGGACGAATATGCTGATATGCAAGATGAACTGCTGCAACTAATGATCCGGTTTAAACTTTGCTACCCAATCCCTAATCGTCCCGGCAACTATATTGCACCGCAACTACTCGATATCAACCAACTTGACTACACCTGGGAAAAATCCCATAATTTAATTTTGCGCTACAAATACGAGTTTATGCCCAAGGGTATGCTCACCCGCTTCATTGTTGAGACACATCCTTGGATTGAACAGCAAAACCTCGTTTGGAAAAGCGGTGTTGTCCTCAACAAAGACCAAACTCGCGCCGAAGTCATTGAAAACTACAATCAAAAAGAAATTAAAATCCGTATAGCCGGAAATCGCAAGAAAGAATTGCTCGCAGTCGTCACTCACGAACTCGAAAAAATCCACAACTCTTTTGAGCGTTTGCAGTATAACACTCTAGTTCCCTGTAACTGCACAGTTTGTGAAGGAAGTCCCAAACCTTATTCCTACCCTCTGGATAAATTGCGTAAGCGCTTGAAAGCTCGTAAGTATGAGATTGAGTGCGAGGAGAGCTATGAAAGCGTCGATATCCGCAGGCTAATTGATGATGTCAATTTGCAACCCGTGGAAGCAGAAGAAAAACTTAATTCCCCAACACCACTACAAGACGAACTGTCTAAGGCGAAAGATAATTCATTTAAAAATCAAACTACCATGAATTACCACGATTTTCAAATATTCGTTAGCAAAGACAGCAAGATTCGCGCTTCCTCAGAACAAGGTGACGAGTCGGGTGAATTGCGGTTGGAGATGAACAGAATTAAGCACACATTGAAACTGATTGAGCATCAAGTGAAAGATGCCGATTTACTTAAAGGACTAGGCAACGAACTCTACCAAGCACTTTTCCCTATAGATATTCGCGGTCAATTGCGTGCTACAATGGCAGGCGCACAAGCAAATGGATACGCTGTACGCTTGCGCTTGGTATTTGACTCCCCAGAACTAGCCGCGCTACCGTGGGAATTTCTCTACGATGAGACAACCAACACCTTTTTAGCAAACAACACCCAAACCGCGCTCTCGCGTTATATTGACGTTCCCCTACAAAAGCGCGAACTGCAAACCGCTACCCTACCGCTGAAAATCTTGGTAGTCATCTCCAGTCCCACTGACATGTGTCGCTTAGACGTTGACACGGAAGAAAAGCTGATCCGTGAAGCACTGCAAAAACACATAGATGCAGGGCAAATTGAGTTAGATGTGCTACCAGAAGCCACCATCCGCAACATCAACCAAAAGCTGCGCGAAAAGCCTTACAATGTCTTTCACTTCATCGGTCACGGTATCTTTGAAAACAATAAAGGCTTTATTGCCCTAGTAGATACCAATGGCAAATCAAAATTCTTAGATGATGAGAATTTCGCCAACTTCTTTCTAGGCAATCGTAGCTTAGGATTAGCTGTCCTAAATTCCTGTAAAGGAACGGGAATGTCTGACCAGCAAGTATTTGCAGGTATAGCACCCAACCTCGTCCGTCGGGGAATACCCGCAGTAGTCGCCATGCAATATCCTATCTTAGACCACACCGCCAAGCTTTTTGCTGACGAATTTTACCGCACCCTCGCACTAGGCTACCCTGTAGACGCAGCCATCCAGACAACCCGCAACGCCATCTCTATGGAAATCGGACTCGATAAACCTGACTTTGCCACACCAGTGCTTTATATGCGGGCTAAAGATGGAATTATCTTGAGTGGGTTAAAAAGCGTATAAGCAAAAACGCCCACAGCCTCAGGCTTCCAGCTTGGGGGTTCTAGGATGTGTTTTCGCTCTTGCCCGACACCCTGAAGGGTGCGGCTATACGAACGAAGTCCGCCTGCGCGGACTACGGAAAAATAAGCCTTTCAGCCTGCGAAGGCAGGCTTTGTTCGTATAGCCCCAGGCTTCTAGCCTGAGGGCTTTTCGGAGACCGAAAACACCCTACCTACCACAAACCTGCTTCCCCACATCAGGATGTGTAGAAAGATAATCTTTTAGCCATCCGCAACTTCGTGCTAGCAGTTCATCCAAACCCTCAACCGGACGCAACTGCACAGTATTCTCACCAACCACAATCGCAATTAGCTTACCATCATTGCTCAACACTCCCTGACTAGCTTGATATTCAGCAAACTGCTGCCAAGTATCGCCTACTTGAGTCCATAAGCGTAGTGTACCGTCAAATGAAGCAGTGGCAACCGTCTTGCCATCAGGACTAAACATCACCTTGTTAACTTCTCCGTTATGCTTGAGAATGGCAAGTTCCTTACCTTGCAGGTTCCACAACTTCGCTGTACCGTCATCTGAAGCAGTCGCAATCGTCTTGCCATCAGGACTAAACGCTACGTTGTTAACTTCTCCGTTATGCTTGAGGGTGGCAAGTTCCTTACCTTGCAGGTTCCACAACTTCGCTGTATTGTCACCTGAAGCTGTGGCAATCGTCTTGCCATCAGGACTAAACGCTACGTTGTTGACGAATTCGTTATGCTTGAGGGTGGCAAGTTCCTTACCTTGCAGGTTCCACAACTTCGCTGTTTTGTCAAATGAAGCTGTGGCAATTGTCTTGCCATCAGGACTAAACGCTACGTTGTAGACGTATTCGTTATGCTTGAGAATGGCAAGTTCCTTTCCTTGCAGGTTCCACAACTTCGCTGTGTTGTCCCATGAAGCAGTGGCAATTGTCTTGCCATCAGGACTAAACGCTACGTTGCTGACCGCATTGTTATGCTTGAGAATGGCAAGTTCCTTACCTTGCAGGTTCCACAACTTCGCTGTGTTGTCCCATGAAGCAGTGGCAATTGTCTTGCCATCAGGACTAAACGCTACGTTGCTGACCGCATTGTTATGCTTGAGAATGGCAAGTTCCTTACCTTGCAGGTTCCACAATTTCGCTGTTTTGTCAATTGAAGCTGTGGCAACCGTCTTGCGATCGGGACTAAACGCTACGTTGATGACCACTGAGTTATGCTTGAGAATGGCAATTTCCTTACCTTGCAGGTTCCACAATTTCGCTGTATTGTCATATGAAGCAGTGGCAATCGTCTTGCCATCAGGACTAAACGCTACGTTGTTGACCAATTCGTTATGCACTAATCGATTTTTCTGGTGAATATTTTCTAAAGTAGTTTGCAAAGCTAACATCGGGTTGACAGTCGGATATTCTTTAACTGAGCGATTATCTTTGACTAATTTTTTTAATTCTTTTGCAGGTTGTATCGCTTCAACTAAATCATCAACACTAGGAAACTCAGAGAACCGCAAGATACGTGCAGATGATTGTTCCAAACCTGTGGCAGTTTGTGCTATTCTAAACTGCTGCCAACCATATGCAGCGAATCCTAAAGAAGCAACTGCCCCAATTGCAGTCAAAGACAAAATCCACCTAGCTTTCTGTTGTGCAGCTGCTAAAACTTGATTTGCTTGCTTTTCTGTCTCTAAAGCTTTTTCTGCTTGTTGTCGCGCTTGTGCCAAAATTTGATTAGCTTCTTTTTCAACTGCTAAAGCTGCTTGTTTATAAAACTCCTGACTGGCAGATAAATATTGATAATCGAGATTGCTTAAACTCTTGTCAGTTGACCATTGTAAAGCTTCTTGCAAAGCTTGCCCCCGCAACAGACGCGAATTATCTTGTGATTGGGAAGCAACCCAGGCATTGATTGTATCAGCATATGGGCGAAGTTTTGCAAGTTCTTTGTCGCACCACTCCTGATTAAATATCGTCTCATAAATTTGGTTATAAATTCGCAGCTTGCCACCACGTTTCACAGCCAACCCGGTTAAACGCAGTTCTGTTTGTTCAACGCTATCGTCAGCTTCTATCTCTTTCTCTCGCAAAATCTGCTGACACAAAGCTAATAATCGTCCGGTACGCTGTTCGCTACTTCGCAACAGTCTATCTCGAATTGTTCTTAAATGCTCTGGCTCGTCTTGCGTTTCCCAATTCTGAATAATCTTATTTTGAATAACATCAGCAACTATTTCTGGTGTTGGCAATGATTGATTGGCAAATTTCACCACCAACTTACAAACCTTTTGCGTGAGAAATGGTTGTCCACCAGTCCAATTCAATACAGCTTGCATTAATACTTGCTCTTCATCAACAACTGCTAATCCGGTTGCAAGTGGTTGCGCTTCTTGCAGTTGAAATCCGCTTAAATCAATTGCTCTCCCAATATTAAATGGTGTCCGTCGCTTATCGCCAATTAAATCAGAAGGTGTTGATACACCCAACAGTGCAAATGTCAAGCGGTTATATATCGGTTGGTCTGCACGTCGGTTGTAACAGTCGCGGATAACGGCGAAAAAATCATCTAATTTGAAATTGATGCTGAGGATACTATCAATTTCATCAATAAAAATAACAATATTTTCTCTAATTGACTTTAGCAGCACAGTTTCGATAAACTTACTTAAATGCTGCACTGGTGAGAGCAAATTATTCTCTGTCCACCAATCATCTAAATCAAACTCATTATAAAGCCCAAATGTCCCAACAATAGTATCAATAATCCCCGCATACCATTCTACTGGGGTAATATCTGACGTACCGATCGCTGTAATATCAATTGCCGCACAAGCAATTCCTTCAGATTGCAATCGCTGCATCACATGCACCCGCAAGCTTGATTTCCCCATTTGCCGAGAATTTAGTACATAACAAAATTCTCCCGCTTGCAAACTTTCATAAAGTTCGGTATCAGCTTTGCGGGTGACATAAGTTAAAGCATCTTCAGGGAGACTACCTCCAACTTGATATTGATACTGCGTCATGAACTACTCACATGCACTTTTCGCCATTGTTGCACTTATGTGTAAAATATCTTCAAAATGGAACACACATGATCTGATTGATCCATTCCTCAGCAGTTGAGACTTCCCACACCAAGATAAGTGCATCAATCGCTTCGCTGATCGGGAGACTTTGAGAAACAATCAGAACGCCAGAACTGGTTTGCGACAAGATGAACTGACCAAACTCGGTCGGCATGGTTTTACGATCATGCGTAACAAGCACCCTGCCATCTCGTGCTGCAAATGCTAAGACTTCTGGATCTTTGAGACCTTCAAACCCTGCCTCATTGGCTGACTGAAAATCCAAGCTGGGTTGTCTGCGGATTACCCCAGTTACAATTGCTTGTCTGAGGTCAGCATCAGCTTGGAATCGAGCCTTTGTCATACCGAGCCTTGCTTTTGGGCAAGAGATGCTTTCAATTTTTGGTATAGAAGCGGACTCTTTTCTCTAAAGGACTGTTGCAACTGTTGAAATTCTGCTGAACCTTCTTCTAAGTACACATCAATCATTTCTCGGTTAGCAAGATAGAAAGCGATCGCACCATAGACTTGCTCTAGTGACAATAGCGGGAAGTTTTGGGCAATGCTTTCAGGGGACTCTCCGTTCAAGAACGAATAAACAACTGAATCTAGGGAAATGCGTGTTCCTTCGATCCAATATCCTTTGTCTCGCTGCTCAACATACTGCTTTATTGGGGTGGGTGCTAATGTCATAAGACGAACGATTGCTCACTACATAAATATTAAGCGATCGCCTGCGGTGCTTGCTAGCCTACGCCCAATCATTGATATTTGTATAGACTGCATTAGAACCGTTACAGGTAGTGATTAATGGGCAGCGAGAAGTAGCGCGAATTTTGGCGCTTAGGAGCGATCGCGCAAATAGAGCGGCAGTCTGAAACCGATGATTGGTAACGTTGCCCATCATCCACCGCACATATCAAGAGCGATCTCACCAACAATCTTTGTACGGTGGGGTTAAACCGCGTTTAGCTTGTTCAGTTCCACGCGACCACCCTCAATTGCTTGAACTGTTAGCTGATAGCCCTCCATCAGCGACATCCCAATCAGTGGCTCTGAATCAGCTTCATCAATAGGAATTGTAAGAATTGCTCCGTCCCACAAGACAACCGCTTCGTACACGTTAAATATACATTCGCTACCATCTCCCAGAATGGCTCGTCCTCGTCGTTTCCAGATTAGTCCCAGTTCGGCAATAATACTTGGAGGCAATGATAGCCAGCCGTTAAAACCTGTGTCCACAATAACATCTTGCGTGTAAATCTGCCCCGTGACACTATAGATTGATAGTGGAATGATTGGCTCAAAATCCCCATTGACGATTCCAGCGATCATACAGTCTTCTTCAAGCGTCCCCCAAATCGACGCACATGACGGGAGCCAACACGAACAATCCAGATTTGAGCGTCTGGATGATGAGCTTCGAGACGATTGCAAGCAGCTACTTCGCTACTATCAATTTCCCAGTCACCCGTTTCAATGTCAATCGCCACAATCTTGCCGTAATTGCCAGCTTCGACTTGTTGACAAATCTGAGTTTCATAGATTTCGTCACCACGTCTAGCAAATTCTTCTTTGCTGTAGCGGGGTTGTCGGAGTGTCATAGGGTTGACCTCGTTTCGGCTTTACTCCTCTATCTTAGTTTGGGTGACACCTTTGGGGTATTACCGGAATTTATGGGTAAAGTATCTTCAATCTCGAATCCAAAGTGCTAACCCACCCCCACGACCACGCGCTGCAATCAAGTCTGGTGTCACCAAAAAGAATGCGAAAAAAGGCAGAACAGAAAGAGGTCTATTGTCAAAATCCTCAGCTTTGGTTTTGCCCCCGCGAATCTCACCGTTATATATAGTCTGACTAAATAAACTGATTTGCATTTGGGTAAAGTCAAATGCTAGTAAATTTTTCTTACCCACGTATTTAGCTGGTCCAGTTAATTTCAGTTGAAGTGAAGCAAATTGAACGGAATTAGTAATTTCCCCTTTATCAGCATCTTGGGCACTAAAAGAAATGTGCGCTGCTGCAAATTTGGGCAGATAAAAACCGTTGCCTAACTTAATTCCCCTACGATGCTTAACCTTTTTGGTTCCAGTTGTAAAACACAATCGCCATTTCCCAAGTATTGATTCAAAGGGATACGTCAGTCGTTGTTGTTTGGTAGCTTTTTCTGCTTGTAATAAAGCATTTACAACCGCTTCAGCAGGAGGACGTTCTATTTTTTGCCCGCGATAAGCTTCTTGGGTCTGTGTTAATAGGGTGATAAACTCTTGGGTAATAATTTTTTCCAATGTTCTGTTAAGTTTATTTTGAAGGTAAATAAGCGTGTTTCGCTCTTGCCCGACACCCTGAAGGGTGCCGCTATACGAACCAAGTCCGCCTGCGCGGACTATGAAAAAATAAGGTTTTCAGCCTGGGTCGGCAGGCTTCGTTCGTATAGTCCCAGGCTTCCAGCCTGAGGGCTTTTCTACGAGTCGCTTTTAATCAACTGTTTTTGTATAGCAATCATAACAGCAGCGTGGCGATCGCTTACTCCTAGTTTATGTAAAATAGCATGAACGTGAACTCTGACTGTTCCCGGTGTAATGTAAAGCGCTTCGGCTATTTCTTGATTGGTTTTGCGGTTTGCTAACAGTGATAAGATTTCCTGTTCCCGATGGGTGAGAGGATTTGCAGGGGTGGATAATTTAGAATCTAGCTGGATGGGTTGAGACGCAAAGGTAGAACGTATTTCTTTGGTAGCATTTTCATCCCACCAGGAAGCCCCAGCAGCCACAGAACGCAGTGCTAAAACTAATTTTTCGGCTGCAATTCCTTTCAGGCAATAGCCTTGAGCACCTGCCTCTATCAACCGCGCAATCAGTGAATTCTGCGAATGGGAAGTAAGAACTAATATCGGTAAATTAGGATATCGCTGCTTTATTTGCCGACAAGCTTCGATTCCCCCAATTCCTGGTAATCCTACATCTAATAGAACAATATCAACCGCATGATGATTTACTAACTCGATGGCGGTTTCTCCATCTTCAGCTTCAGCTACAATCTCTAAGCCAGCTTCTTGCTGCAATCGTACTTGCAATCCTAAGCGGAAAAGTTCATCATCCTCAACCAAGAGAATTTTTAGTTCAGTAGATGGCATCTGGCACAGCTTAAGATGGCTGATATGGGTAAACTGAGAGCTTGAACCCAAAGAGCGCTCCACTTTTGGCATTTGCGGAGATATCTTTAGAATAAGTTCTGTTCTCTGCCCAAATTATACCGTTATGCGCTTCAATAATTTGCCGAGATAAATAAAGCCCCAATCCTGAACCTTTGGCTTGGCGATCGCTATGTCCCTGATAAAAGCGCTCAAATAAGTGGGGGAACTGTTCTGGGGGAATACCTGCACCGGTATCTAAAATTTTCACAACTTGATAAGAAGCTTGAGATTCTAATATTACTTCGACGCGATCGCCTCTTCTTGAATGATTTATTGCATTGATTAAAAGATTACTCAATACTCGTTGCAATTGCCAAGCATCACCTTTTACCCACAACGACGAGCGAAAATCCGACTCACCATAGCGAAAGCATAAATTAACTCGTCGGGTTGCAGCGACTTCGATAAGAGTAGTAGCTACTTCTTCTGCCAATACAGTTAAATCCACAGGTTCTAAATGCAGTTTTAAACCTTCAGTATCATTACGATAAACATCTAATAAAGTTTCCACAAATTGCAGAGAACTCTCATGACTGTGAATCATCGTTCCTAAGACTTTGCGCTGCTGCGACGAGACAATGCCAAATTTTTCTTTTTGAAAAGCTTTGAGAGTTTCAATTGCTCCCAAAAGAGGTGTTTTTAAATCGTGAGTAAGTGTAGAAGCAAAATCTTCGCGCAGTTTAACTAATTGTTCCTGTGCTTCCAGCTTGGCTTGGGTGAGTGCGATCGCTTTTTGCGTTCGTCGCAGACGTTGGCTCAAAAGTCCCGTCACCATCAAAGCCATGACAGCGATCGCTCGATTTGCCACTGTGGAAGCAGTAATTATTTCACCCCCAGGTACCCACAAATTCAACACTGTTAAAAACATCGCCACGCATGTTGCTTGCAAGGTTGCTTTCTGATTTAACCAAGAATTTGCTAGCAGAATCGGTCCGGTGTAAAGATACCCAAATACATAATCACTTGGCGTAGAAAGCTCTAAAACAAGAACAACGATAAATAAACCCGTAATCAGCAAAAATTTGCCTACCCGCGAGTTGTTAGCCAGCAAATTCGCTTTAAAAGTACCATTCACGAAACCATCCTTAGGGTTAATTATCTTAAATATATAATTTAATTTTAATCAATATACTCACTTGATTAACTTTACCCCAAAAACTACAGCAAACATAGCGTTTAGATTAATTATATAACTTGAGAAAACTCTATTTCCTCTTACTCTGCGTTCTCTGCGCCTCTGCGGTTCGTCTCATAAAATATTTTTTCTTGCATAAAGTAGCATTACTCCTAAACATCGTTTATTAACGTTTACTAAACGCTAAACATAAAAAATAAACTTATTTTATATACCTCTATTCCTTGTTTCCATTAACAAATTGAGAAATGATAGAAATTATTCCAGGTATTGAAATACCAAGTAATTGTTTTCTGCTTGTAAAAATCTTAGTAATAAATAATTTAAAAATGTTACAAGGATGGATTCAAATTGCCTTAACGCTATTAATTGTAGTAGCGATTACGCCGTTGTTTGGGCGATACATGGCACGTGTCTTTTTGGAGCGACGAACCTTTCTCGATCCAATTTTAAACCCCGTTGAGCGAGTTTTGTATTCCTTAGTCGGCGTTCAAACCAGAGAAAACATGACTGGCTGGCAATATGCGCGGGCAATTTTCTACAGTAATGCAGTCATGGCATTGCTGATATTCTTCATCATCATGAGTCAGGGATGGCTACCGCTTAACCCGACGAAAATAAATGCACCGACTTGGGACACAGCACTACATACCACCATTTCTTTTATCACCAATACCAACCAACAGCATTATTCTGGTGAAACTTACATGAGTTACGCTAGCCAAATGTTAGGGCTAGGTTATCATATGTTCACCTCAGCAGCTACGGGGATAGCAGTAGCGATCGCTTTTATTCGCGGGTTGACAGGTAGACCTTTGGGCAACTTCTATGTAGACTTAATTCGCATAATTATGCGGATTTTGTTACCCATTAGTATTGTCGGGGCAATTGTCCTAATGGCAGCTGGAGTTCCAGAAACTCTAGCGGGTCCTGTGGTAGTACCCACCTTAGAAAATCCTGCCATTAGTCAGGCGATCGCTCGTGGTCCGGTTGCTCACTTTGAAATTATCAAGCAACTAGGGGAAAATGGCGGCGGATTTTTTGCCACCAACTCAGCACACCCATTTGAAAACCCCAATGGCTTCACCAATCTAATTCAGCTTGTAGCAATTCTTTCAGTGCCCACATCATTGATATACACCTATGGAGTGTTTGCAAATAACCTCAAACAAGCTTGGTTAGTATACAGCATTCCCTTCGCAATTCTTGTGGTGTTTATCATCATTACAGCGATTGGAGAATACAACGGTAATCCTGCTATCAACGCGCTTTTAGGTTCACAGCAGCCAAACTTAGAAGGCAAAGAAGTTAGATTTGGCTGGGCACAATCTGCATTGTTTGCCGTTTTCACCACCGCAACCATGTGCGGTGCGGTTAATAGTTTGCACGATTCCTTTATGCCCAATGGTGGTTTCGTCACACTATCAAATATGTTCTTTCAAATTGTCTTTGGCGGACAAGGTACAGGAACAGCTTATTTATTTGCTTATCTAATCTTGGCAGTATTTGTCACCGGTTTAATGGTGGGACGCACCCCGGAATTTCTCGGACGCAAAATTGAAAAGCGGGAAGTTGTCCTTGCCAGTTTCCTAATTTTGTTAGTCCACCCCATTGCGATTTTAATACCTGCGGGGATAACTTTAGCATTTCCCGACCAATTAGCCGGAATTAGCAATCCTGGTTTCCACGGCTTTTCGCAAGTTATTTACGAATACGCCTCAGCCGCAGCTAATAACGGATCTGGATTTGAAGGCTTAGGCGATTCTCAACCCTCCCCTTTGGCGATCGCCACAGGTACAGCCCCAACCGCAACCGCTTTATGGTGGAACCTGAGTACTTGCTTCAGCCTGCTAGCCGGACGTTATATCCCCATCGTCGGTTTATTATTTCTCGCCGATAGTATATCCCGCAAACAACCCGTTCCCCTCACAGTTGGGACATTGCGAACAGACACCGGACTATTTACAGGTGTAACTGCCGGTGTAATTCTCATCCTCGGCGCCCTCACCTTCTTCCCAGTCTTGGCATTAGGACCCATTGGCGAAGCCTTTCAAATAGCAAAAGGCATTGGGTTATAGGGATTAGGGACTAGGGACTGGGGACTAGGGATAGGAAAAGAATTATTACCAATGCCCCATGCCCATTGCCCAATGCCCCCTTCGGGGTTCGCCAGTCGCTCATGGGGGAGACCCCCAAGACCGCGCTGGCTCACCATTGCCCCATGCCCATTGCCCCATGCCCAATGCCTCATGCCCAATTCCCAATAATGTATGCAAACCATCAGTTCCCCTCAACAAACCCGTGAATCGCGCAGACACACTCCCAAAGCAGATATGCGCGGACTTTACCAAAAAGCAGTTCGTGAGTCATTTGTCAAGCTCAATCCGCGAACTGCCGTCAGAAACCCGGTAATGTTCATTGTCTGGATCGGGACAATTGTTGTTTTTTTAGTAACTCTTAACCCCAACTTATTCGGGACAATTCAGGCAGATATCAACCAGCAACGCTTGTTAAATGGGTTGATTACCTTGATTTTATTTTTTACAGTTGTATTTGCCAACTTTGCCGAAGCCGTTGCTGAAGGACGCGGGAAGGCTCAAGCGGATGCACTCAAATCTACGCGATCGCATACTAGTGCCCGGAAAATGCTACCCGATGGTACAATTCAAGAAATCAATTCTACCGAATTGCGGCGGGGCGATCAAGTAAAGGTGATTGCTAATGAGATGATTCCTGCCGATGGTGAAGTGATACAAGGTATCGGTTCAGTGGATGAGTCGGCGATTACTGGGGAATCTGCCCCTGTACTGAAGCAACCGGGCACAGATATTTCTACTTCGGTTACTGGTGGTACGCGCTTGCTTTCTGACGAATTAATCATTCGGATTACAGCCGATCCCGGTCAAGGCTTTATCGATCGCATGATTGCTCTGGTAGAAGGAGCCGAACGCAGCAAAACACCCAACGAAATCGCCCTAACAGTGCTGCTTTCGGTGCTGACGCAGGTGTTTTTAATCGTGGTTTCCACAGTTCCCCCTTTCGCCGGCTACATCGCCAACTTTATCAGCACATTATATGGTGCAGAAGCGGGTAATAGTTTGCGTGCTGGTGTCAGCGTTGCCATTTTAATATCGCTGCTAGTCGCTTTGATTCCGACTACTATCGGTGGTTTGCTGAGTGCGATCGGGATTGCGGGGATGGACAGAGTTGCCCAATTCAACGTTATTGCCACATCCGGACGAGCAGTAGAAGCTTGCGGTGATATCAATACCTTAGTACTGGATAAAACCGGCACTATCACCTTAGGCAACCGGATGGCTAACGAGTTTATTCCTGTCAACAATCACTCAATAGAAGATGTAGCACAAATATCCTTGGCTGGTAGTGTATTTGACGATACGCCAGAAGGTCGGTCAATCGTCACACTAGCAGAAAAATACCAAGTTGAGGCAGGCTTCAACCCCAACAAAGCAGAAGCTGTAGAGTTTTCCGCCAAAACCCGCATGAGCGGCACTAATTTACCCAATGGTAAAGAAGTCCGTAAAGGAGCGGTGGATTCGATTAAAGGCTTTGTTCGTTCCCGTGGTGGTCAAATTCCCAACGACTTAGACGCAGCTTATGAGCGAGTTTCCCGCTTAGGAGGTACACCCTTAGCCGTCTGTCAGGAGAATGATATTTACGGCGTTATTTATCTGAAAGATATTGTTAAACCTGGTTTGCGCGATCGCTTTGACCAACTCCGCCGCATGGGTGTAAAAACCATCATGCTTACAGGTGATAACCGTATTACTGCTGAGGTAATTGCTCAAGAGGCAGGAGTTGATGATTTCATCGCCGAAGCCACTCCAGAAGACAAAATTGAGGTAATTCGCTTTGAGCAATCAGAAGGTAAACTCGTAGCCATGACCGGAGATGGAACCAACGATGCACCCGCACTAGCTCAAGCAAACGTTGGTGTAGCGATGAACTCAGGGACGCAAGCTGCCAAAGAAGCTGCTAATATGGTGGACTTGGACTCTGACCCCACAAAGTTAATTGACTTAGTGACGATTGGTAAACAGTTACTAATTACCCGTGGAGCATTAACAACATTTTCTATTGCCAACGACATCGCCAAATATTTTGCCATCATTCCCACAATCTTCGCGGCATCGGGAATTGGCGCACTTAACATTATGGGACTCAAAAGCGCCCAATCTGCAATCATCTCTGCGCTGATTTACAACGCTTTAATTATTCCCGCACTCATTCCTCTAGCACTCAAAGGAGTAAAATTCCGACCCCTGACAGCGGATCAACTGCTACGACGCAACATCTTACTTTATGGTGTTGGCGGCGTAATTGCACCGTTTATTGCTATCAAACTGATCGATATTATCCTACCATTCTCTTGATTCGGACTTACGCAAAAACGGCAACAAACTCTTATTTCTTGGCGTCCTTGGCGGTTCGTTTCTCCATCATAAGTGCCTAAGCCCTAGTTAGCACAAAGAGCGCTAAAGCGCCGACTACAAAGCAAAACCATATGAAAAAAAATCTTATCCCCTCACAACAAATCTCAGCCCAAACATTAGAAACAGTAAGGGAAATTTGGGATGAATGGCGCAGACAAAAGCTGCCCTTGTATCTATTTTTAGCAATGTGTTTCAACTTAATAGTAGCGCCTATGGTCTACGCCGCTACTGATGAAACACTTTCCCGTCCTCAATCTTGGGCATTGGGACTATTAGGATTAGTAGTTTTGAGTCTTTCTATATATCTCTTTTTCGTAATGTTTGTACCGGAGAAATTCTAATGAGTTTTGCACGCGATGCCGGCAGAGCCGTTCGTTCTACTTTGTTGCTGTGGGTGATTACAGCTATTATTTATCCTTTGCTGATGATTGCCTTGGGACAAATTGTATTTCCCTTTCAGGCAAATGGTAGTCTAATTAAAAATGCCCAAAATCAAGTTGTCGGTTCTGCCTTAATTGGTCAGCCTTTTACTTCAGACCGCTACTTTAACAGTCGTCCCAGCACCACTAGCTACAGTACAGCAGACCCGAAAAAAGATGAAGCCGGAGTGTTAAAAACTGGAGTATCCGGTGCTAGCAACTTGGCTCCTAGTAATCCTGCATTGCGCGATCGCATCGCTGGAAAAAACGACGAAGGTGACTTCAATCGTCTGAAAAATGCCGGCGTGCAACCAAGTGCCGATTTAGTTTACACTTCTGGTTCCAGCCTTGACCCCCACATCACCCCGGAAGCTGCAAAAGCGCAAATTGCCAGAGTAGCCAAAGCGCGACAACTCCAGCCAAACCAAATCGAAACCCTAATTGCCCAAAACACCGATAATCGTTTTCTCGGCATCTTCGGTGAACCTGGAGTCAACGTCTTAAAACTAAATCTCGCTTTGGATCGGTTAAAACCTACCTGATTTTTCCCTGTCTCTCGTTCCCAGACTCCAGCCTGGGAATGCATTCTTTGAGACTTTGCCTCTAGGTGCTCATTTCCATGCAGATTATGAAAACAAGCAGAAGTTAGCGCGATCGCCGAATACCATCACATACCCAAAATCTTTACAATATTAAGTAAGGTAAAGACGTTATTCAGAAATTAAAGCAAAAACAATGGCAATATTTGGATTTGGTAAAAAACTAACCGTGCCCACTCCTGAACAAGCTTTGCCAGGACGGGCAGAAGAAATGCCACTAACTAACCGTCACTATGTCAACGGTAATCCCCTCAAGCCACCATTCCCCCAAGGTATGGAAGTGGCATTATTTGGTATGGGGTGCTTTTGGGGTGCAGAACGCAAATTCTGGCAACTTGATGGAGTTTTCAGCACCTCCGTCGGTTACGCTGCGGGTTCAACTCCCAACCCCACATATCAAGAAGTATGCAGCGGCATGACCGGTCACAATGAAGTAGTGCTAGTTGTCTTCGATCCCAAGGTGATTAGTTACTCACAATTGCTCAAAACCTTCTGGGAAAGCCACAACCCCACCCAAGGAATGCGCCAGGGTAATGATGCTGGCACTCAATATCGTTCCGGAGTGTACGTGTATTCTGACACTCAAAAGCAACAGGCAGAAGCATCAAGAGACGCTTATCAAGAAGCCCTCAACGCCGCAGGTTTTGGCAAGATTACTACAGAAATATTGGATGCTCCTGAGTATTATTACGCAGAAGACTATCATCAACAGTATCTTGCCAAAAATCCCGGTGGATATTGCGGCTTAGGTGGGACAAATGTTGCTTGTCCTGTGGGTATAGGGCAAGGGGCATAGGGCATTGGGCAATGGGCATGGGGCATAGGACATTGGTAATAATCCTTTCCCCTTGTCTCCTAGTCCCCAGTCCCTAGTCCCTAGTCCCATTACAGCATCGAGGTGAGAACAGCGATCGCACGAGACCACAAAAATATACTAATTGGTGCGCCAATCATTAGTCCGGCGATCGTCCACCCTCTTTGATGTGCTTTAAATTGTTCGATACTACGCCACCGTCTACTTTTCCAAGCCCATTCATTACCTTTAGCACCGAGAGCGAGGGTGACGACAAAACCAGTTTGCGGTACAAAACATAACAATCCTACCCAAACTTGATTAGTCCACAACCAAAACCAAGGTAATAAAAATGCACCCCAATTCCACCCCTTAATTTCGTCAGGAACTTCTTCGGTTATATTATTTATCCCGCACCCTGAATTATTTATTATTTCTTTGGGGTGCAATCGATTGTGTTTAGCCGGTTTGAGAGCAAGACCATTTTTAAGCACCTCCAAAGCTTGACGAGCAGTCGTAAATCGTTGTTCTGGCGCGGGTTCTACTATTTTTTCCAGCCAACTGACAAAACCCGAATTTAGATTAACTCGGTCAGCAAATTGAATCCGTAATTCCCGCACTGGCAAATCAGATGGAGCAGTACCTGTTAACAAATGTATTAAAGACGCTCCCAGTGCATAGAGATCCGATGCTGGAACCGCTCTACCTCCAAATTGTTCCATCGGTGCATAACCATAAGTTCCCACCACAGTGAAAGTTACACCTTCTTTTGCCGCTTTATCTTGAACTGCGCCAAAATCAACTAAATAAATATGGTTATCTGCACCCCAAATTAAATTACTCGGTTTAATATCCCGATGCAATACTGTAGGATTCAACTCATGCAAATGTATGAGAATATTTAAAATCTCTACAGCAATTTTTCTAACTTCTTTTTGGCTAAACCTTTTCCCCGCATTAAGTTGTTCTTTGAGCGATTCACCAGGAATATATTCTTGTACCAAGCCAAACCAAAGTGTTCGGTCATCGACACAAAAATAATCAAGATACCGGGGAATGCGGGCATGATTTAGCTGTTTGAGAATTTGTGCTTCTCGTTCAAAAAGTTTCAGGTCATCCCATTGTACAGTACCGCCAAAAGCAAGGAGTTTAACTACAACAAGAGAATTCTCAACATCAGTAGCTTGTAAATCTGTTGCTAGCCAAGTTTGGCGAACTCCATTATTGCCGAGTTGACGTTGAATTTGGTAACGATTTTGTAATATCTGTTCTGCTTGCAGCATTCGACACCTGCGTGACTCACCAGCCTAATTCCTCTAATCTAGCGAGAAGTTACCCACTACTGACAACTATAAGAGTAAGAAAGCTACTTTAAGTTACTTATTGTTACGAAACTGTGATGTAAGGGATTGTAGTTAAAGATAGAAGTTGGATATTTCTATGAATGAGCCAAAATTTCACACTGTAGATGCCGAATCTCTGAAAAACATTTCCGTTGAAGAGATTCTTGCTAAACACAACCCAAATTTGGAAAAAGCTGATTACACCATTCCCGTCCCGACTGAAAATCAAACTATTCCCCACCGGGACAGTACAGACTGCTACTATGTGCAGGTGATAAAGGGGTGGAACCCGATTGTTAAGCCTAGTATTGATGCGCCTTATAGAGGTCGCATCGGCGGATGTTAAGCTGCGTAAGCAATGCGCGTGCTTCTTGTTCCTATGCTCCGCATAGGAATGCCTATTTGGAGGCTCTGACTCCATTAATTCCCCTAGAGGCAGAGCCTCGTTAATAGGATTCTCAGTCTCTGACTGGGAACGAGAAATAGTGGTAAGTCTGAATCTCCCACTTTTCTTGCATTCTGTCTCCTGAATTCTGACTTCTGAATTCTTTTTTAAGTCGCAGATTGAAGATAATTTTTGCGGTAATAAGTCTGATATTCTTCAGATAAAAGCGGTTCCCACCAATCGCGGTGAGTGAGATACCATTCAACGGTAAGACGTAAACCTTCTTCCACTGTTACTGAAGGTGTCCATCCTAGCTGAGTTTGCAGCTTAGTGCTATTAATTGCATATCTTCGGTCATGTCCCAATCTATCTTTAACAAAAGTAATCAACTTCTGGGAAGGACGCACCGGCAAACCGGGTGCTAATTCATCCATCAACTGACACAGCATCTGCACAAAGTTGATATTTTCCACCTCATTATTGCCACCGATATTATAAGTTTCTCCTGGTGCGCCGCGCTGAATCACTACATCTAAAGCACTACAATGGTCGTTGACATAAAGCCAATCTCGCACGTTTTTACCATCACCGTAAACTGGTAAAGGTTTACCCATCAAAATGTTGATGCACATCAGAGGAATTAGCTTTTCTGGAAACTGATATGAACCGTAATTATTAGAACAATTCGTAATAATTGTTGGAAGTCCGTAAGTATGGTAATATGCACGAACTAAGTGATCGCTGCCAGCTTTAGAAGCTGAATAGGGACTATTGGGAGCATAAGGTGTAGTTTCGCAAAAAGCTGGGTCATCTGGTGCTAAACTACCATAAACCTCATCAGTAGAAACGTGTAAAAATCGGTAATTAGAAGGCTTTTCCTTTGTTTGCCAATGTTGACGAAAAGCTTCTAGTAAGGTAAAGGTTCCGACTACATTGGTTTGCACAAAAGCACCGGGTCCGAGAATTGAGCGGTCAACGTGAGATTCTGCGGCAAAATGGGCTATTATGTCGATATTTTCTGTTTCTAGTAATTTGTCAATGAGAGAGCGATCGCAAATATCCCCCTTCACAAAGCAAAAATTCTCTTGTTTTTCCAAAGAAGCCAAATTAGCGCGATTTCCCGCATAAGTTAAAGCATCTAGCACCACCACTCGGTCATCTGGATAATTTTTACACCAGTGATGGACAAAATTCGAGCCAATAAATCCAGCACCCCCCGTCACCAATAACTTACGACTCATCACACCTCCTGTGTTTATTTTTCTTTTATTACGGATTTAATTAAAGCGGTTTAGCGCTTACTACTTAGAAAAATATTTATTTCTCAGCTTCTCAAAAATCTTTTTTGTGCGTAATTTTGTTAGACGCATTTTCGTTAAAGTTTTGATATTGCCAGGGTAATGTATTTTGTGGTCAAAAAAATCATTTAGTTCATCTATAATTACTTGCAACCGCTGATTAATATTTTCTAATCGATATTCTGCTAAAATATTTTCTGATATTGATTTTGATGGATGTTCAAGTGCTTTCAAAATACGTTGTACATCATATTCTTTTGAATATGCAGCAATTTTATAACAATTAAATCCCGGATCTAAATAATCAGAAAGTCCACCGTTAATACTAGAAAAAACTTGACAGCCACAAGCTAAAGCTTCTAATGGTTGCATTCCAAAGCCTTCACTGACAGCTTGTTGCGCCCAATACTCGGCGGAGTCGTAAAGATATACTTTAGCTTGATTAAACAGCTTTGCTAAATCTTCGACATAGGAATCAACAACTAATACTTTACATTGCTTTTGCAAAGCGGGAATTAGTTCTTTGATTAAATATTCAGAAGATTTACGAGCTTGAACTAAAACATCAATATCGCGCTGAATATTTAAATTTTGAAATTGAGTCCCAATTTGATTGGGCAAATAATAGATTAGAGAATGCGGGGAGTTTTGTCCCCAATATCCGAGTGTATTTCGGCTAACGGTGATTATGGGAATATTTGCGGGAAGCTTAAATCCGTAACCTGCACTGTGGGCATGATAAATAATATTGTGTGGCTGTAATTTCCGAGCAAGTTTAGCTACATCAAATCCCCAACTTAAAACAAAAATAACATCATCTAAATTTTTCTCTTTCAACACATCATCTAAAAAAAGCTTACCTGGCTCTCTTTGTCGATAAGTTACAACATCAGCATGACAAAATTGTTGAGCAAGTTTAATTGTATTTAACTCTACCCAGAGACCACCACAGGCAAATTTGCCATCTGTCCCAGGTAGTAAAAAATAAATTTTTCTCATAATAAAAATTCCTTAACAATATTAATCCTTGGAAAAGGACTTTATATTTTTGCGATCGCTTGCATGGGATTGTAATAAAATACAGCTTCGGTATTTTCCATCAGGATATCCATTTCAGTAGCGACTTTTTCCCATTCAGAGCAGGTGGTATATCCAGCTTCGATCATGCTGTGTAGATGACTGTACATCAAATCTTTCCAATACTGTAGAAAAGTTAATCTTTGTTGAGGCGATCGCTTATCTAAATGTATTACGCAGGGTGTAACTTGGATATCCCGATAGCCAGTATCGCTCAACAGTACACCAAGACGAGCGCCGACGTTGGGATCTCCGTGAATAGAATATTGAAAATCTATACTATTGCGCCAATAATTCGTCACTGCTGGACATGGCGGATACAAAAATAAGCTATCATTAAAAACTTCGGTAATACTTATTAAAGAATTTGTTGGTAGAACGCGGCGGATTTCTGCTAATACTTCTTTTGGCTGGGGTATGTGTTCTAACACCCAGATAAATAAAACGGCATCTATACCCGTAGTATCTAAATTATCAAGCTTTTTCGCATCAGCCTGAATTATCTCGTATCGCTTGGCAAACTGCGGATACATTGCCAGATTTTCCTTTGCTTGAGCAAGTTGTACTTCTGACAATTCCACCCCAGTAATGTGCAGATGCGGAAATTTTTCTAATAGCAAGATAGTCTGTGCGCCAACACCTACACCAACTTCTAGCAGGTGTTGGCAATTTGTCAAGTCAATGTTTCGGAAAATGTATTCTGATAGGAAGGAGGCTTGTCCTAGTAAACGCTTTTGTTCGGTGGTGCTGTATCCGTGAATGTATTGCGTTTCCATACCCTAGTTTTAATACCTAATCAAATCACGCAAAGTTCAGGATAACAGCTTATTCCCGCCAGCGCACCTTGACAAAATGCGCCTCGCGTCCCCAAACGTCGCGGGTGATAGTAATATTTTCAATTGCCAAGTTAAAAGGTATCGCAGTTGTGACATATCGCTGCGCTAAAGTGCCGATATCCGGCGCCAGTTCAGCCGCTGTCGTCGCTGCCAAACCCAAACCGACTAGTTGCTCAATGGGACGAAATGGAAGCAGCAGATGCATTCCCACTGCTAACCCAGCTGTCAGCAGCATAGCGACTGATGCATTTGTACCACAACGAGGATGCACGGCTAAATTAACTTCTCCATTAGTGAGACGATGTAAAGCAAGTGTTACCGCACGTCGCAAGTTACTAATATTCACTTCACCATAAAGGTAAAATCCTTGCTCGGTAGATAAACCGCTTAATAGTTCGTTATCAACTTGAAAATTGCTTGAGTATGAAGTTGATTGACCCAGAACCCAAACAGTAGCATGTTCTAAGGCGTGAACCTGCCGCAGCATGAGAATTTCTTTTAACCCTGGTACAAAAGATAGCTGCTTGAGTAAATCGGCATCTTGTGTGGGTTGGGGAAAGTCTGAGCCAGTAAAACCGACATTGGCGACTTTCAAAAGAAGAGGTGCGGTTAAATCAAAGCTCAAAAAATCAAAGAAAGAGGTTTGTTTGGCAGAAGCAGAGGTATTCATAGTAACACTGCTCCCTACGAAAGAATGGAGCAACATAGATTTGTTTCAAATGTAGCGTTTCAGCCCGTAGATTGTTGCTAATTTTTGTTGATGTTGTGTAAATGGCGATGCACCCCACAGCAAAAATGGAAAATTGGGAATTGGGAATGGGGAATTGGAGTAGGGTACGATTCTTCTCCCAGTACCTAGTTTCCAGTCCCCAGTGCCTAATTTTTATTTCAGAGGAAGTCTAAGAATCTAAACTTCGGGTATTGACTACGAAATAAAATCGTGAGGAGGAAAACAATGAGTAAACCCTTGATGTATCGGCGCATGTAGGATGACAGACGCGATAAGCACGCGTCTCTACTGCGAAATTGTTTTATCGCCCGGATTAGGCAGAGCACAGCAATTTACATCATTTAAGCAGACTTTGCCCCACTGTAAAGCCCAGCGGACAAGTGCTACTCGGTTTTCTGTCTGCGTTTTCGTGAGGATATTGCTGATATGGTTATCAACTGTACGTTTGCTTATTTCCAGTTTCCCTGCAATTTCTTGGTTAGTTAAGCCAGCGGCTACTAAATCGATAATTTGCAGTTCTCTATCGGACAGACTAACAGGGGTCTGAGACTCGCCACCAGCCATGACTTTTTCAATCCTCGCTTGGTATATGTACTCAATCGCTCTTTCTAATTCTAGAAGATTCTTTGCTAGCTAGGGATTTCAAGTGTTAGCAGTAATACTATTGTCAATATTCTCTTTATAATTAAAATTTATGGCGCTGAAAGCAAGCGCAACTAATTCTAGTTTTTTTATACTTATTTTCAAAGATGTCTTCGAAATATTACTTAGAAAATTTTCCGAAATATGAGCATCTACAGCTTATATAAGTAGCAAAAGTGGCTATTTAATTCTGTGAACAACAGGCGACAGAATAAGCAGATTGTTGTAGATTTTATACTGGAAATTCCTAGTGAAAAATCGAAAATCTAAAATGAAATGAGCAATCCCCGTGTTTTGTGCTTGGGTGAAGTTTTGTTTGATTGTTTAGCCGATCAATTGGGGCTAAAGCTAGAAGAAGTTAAATCGTGGACTCCTTATCCAGGAGGGGCACCAGCTAACGTCGCTTGTGCTTTGGTGAAGCTGGGGACTCCAGCAGCCTTTATCGGTTGTGTGGGTGAAGATGAGCCGGGAAATTCTCTGGTAAAGCTTTTAGAAGAAGTAGGTGTAGATACAACGGGGGTGCAACGTCATCCTACAGCACCAACGCGGCAAGTTTATGTTACACGCTCTTTGGAGGGCGATCGCACTTTTTCCGGCTTTGGCGAATATGATACTTCTGAATTTGCCGATGCTCGCCTCAAAGCTGAGGAATTGTCACACTCGCTATTTCAAGAAGCAGATTTTTTGGTTTTGGGTACTTTGGAATTAGCCTATCCCGAAAGTGCAAAGGCAATTCACCGCGCTCTTGATTTAGCAGAACAATATGATCTGAAAATTATGCTAGATGTCAATTGGCGTCCGGTATTTTGGAAAAATCCTGATATTGCACCGCCAAAAATTCGCGAATTATTTAAACGGGTGGATTTTCTCAAATTAGCATTGGAAGAAGCCGAATGGTTATTTGATACCACGGATGCGGGGGCGATCGCTCATCGTCTTGATTCGATTGAAGGTGTATTAGTAACGGATGGAGAAAAAGGTAGCGCTTATTGTCTTGGAGAAAATGAAGGCAAATTACCTGCTTTTTCCATCCCTGTGGTTGATACAACCGGTGCAGGAGATAGTTTTTTGGCAGGGTTAATTCATCAATTGCTCATTCATGGTATCCAAAACTTGAGCAATCCGGAAACAGCAAAACAAGTTGTTACTTATGCTAGCGCAGTAGGGGCGCTGACGACAATGAAACCAGGAGCGATCGCTTCTCAACCCACTAACGCTGAAGTTGAAGCTTTTCTTGCTTCGCATCAACTTTAGAATGTAGCATGAATTGGGATATCAGCTGCGATCGCCTGATATTCCCAACTAAAAAATCCTGGCTGGATTAAGTCATGAAATATCAACTTTACGACTTTCCATTATCTGCTAATTGCTACAAAGTACGTTTATTCTTGACGCAGTTAGAAATTCCTTTTGAGCGCATTAACGTTAATCTTTTACAGGGAGAAACGCGAGTACCAGAATTTTTGCAGAAAAACCCCACCGGCAAAGTTCCTGTGTTAGAAATCGAACCAGAAGTATTTTTATCAGAATCAGGTGCGATTTTAACTTATCTTGCTGAGAAAACAGAATATTTTCCAAGCGATCGCCTGAAGCGAACACGAGTGTTACAATGGTTATTCTTCGAGCAGTATAGCCTGTCAGCAAACCTTTCCCGCCCCAGATTTTATATTTCCGTTGCTAAAGAACCAGAGAAAGTTGCTCATTTAATAGACTACTGGCAAAATCTAGGTTATCAAGCTTTAGATACGATGGAACAGCATTTAGCAAATCACTCGTTTTTTGTAAATGATTGTTATAGCATTGCGGATATTGCTTTGTATGCCTATACTCATGTAGCTTCAGAAGGTGGTTACGATATGAGCAAATATTCGGCGATTCAAAGTTGGTGTGAACGAGTCAAAGCACAACCGAATTATTTAGCGATCGCAGACTAATAATGACACATCACATAAATTATTTATTTACTGTAAAATAAATCAAGAATGTAGTTAACTTTAAGCGAAGTATGCAGTCTATTCAACCTTTGACTAATAGCGAAAATCGTGAAGTTTCTGATTTAGAGGAAATGCAGTTTTCCGGTGTCCAGTTTCTGATGAATTTTCTAGGGCAGAAAACTGCTGTGTTAATTGACTTAAAACAACATGGTGAACTCTGGGCTGCTGTAGAAAAAGAGACTGATATACCTTTGAGTGTCCAGTTTTTAGTAGATAAACAGGGATATAAAACTGCTGTGCTGCTTGACTTTGAGGAACACGAGGAAATTTGGGAGGACATTTATTACAACTTAATTACTAATATAAGGGTTGATGAACCGAAAGTACCATTTGCCGAAGTCAAAAAATCGCTAATTGAACAGGGTAAATTGAGTGACTGATTATCAAGTTATCTTTTTCCGTTCTGCTCAAAAGGAACTTGAAGCTTTACCCGTTGAAATTATTAGCCGAATTACTCCCAAAATTGAGAATTTAGCAATTGAACCGCGCCCAGATAATTGTAAAAAGTTGAAGGGACAGGCAAATAACTGGCGGATTAGAATTGGAGATTATCGTGTGATTTACAGTGTTGATGATGATTGCCGTATCGTTGAAATCATCATGATTTGTCATCGTAGCCAAGCGTATAAGTAAATATTATTCTCGAATATTAAAACATTTTGTTTTTTGATAAAGTAAAATTCACAAAATTATTTATCTTGTCTAAATCCCCAAAGCCGTTATAATATTTTGCACAATTTCCTCTGGCGACTCGAAAACATCAACCAAAATCCCCTCTGCTGGCTCCTCAAGGGTATCAAACTGGCTTTTGAGAAGTTTTTCACTCATAAAATGATTGTGACGCTCTTGCAGGCGTTCTTGAATCAGCTCAAACGAACCTTTAAGATAAACCAACTTAACACCTTCATTACCAATTAAAAGATACTGACGATAACTATCTTTTAGTGCCGAACACGCCAAAACTACATTTTTATTTTCTTGCAGCCAATCTTGTATTGCTTGTTGCATTGCTAGCAACCACGGCATTCTATCTAAATCGTTCAGCGGGATACCGTGACGCATTTTCTCAACATTTTCTGGGGAATGAAAAGAATCGGCATCTCTAAATTCCCAATGCAAAGATTCCGCGAGCAGTTGCCCAATCGTAGTTTTGCCAGAACCAGAGACACCCATCACGAGAATTATCATAGAGAGCTATTTGAGACAGGTTTTAACAAAAGTGCAGATATCCCGGTTGAGCGAGAAGTTAAGTGTCCAATGCTCCAAACGGTTTAGCATCCTTTTGGTCAAAGATTTCAACAGCATCAGAACGTCGAATCATACGTTTTCCCAGACGCGGAAATTCGGCAATTTCCACATCAAGGTTTTCTCCTCCCATTAAGTAAACTAAGTCTTCGTCACCTGTATTCCTGAGATGATGAGCTACTGAAGGAGTTGGAAATGCCATAAAGTCTCCGATACCAACTTCAAATTCGTCCCCATCAATTTCCGCAATACCGCGACCTGATAAGATATAAATCCATTCTTCTTCGCAGTAGTGGGAATGATAAACAAAGGATTCCTTCCCAGGAGGGATTTTTGCGAAATTGACTCCGGTGCGCTTTAGTCCGAGCGATCGCCCCATATATGTCCCCGATATTTCGGATTTCGGATTCCAGGGGTGCGAGAACGTTTGCATACTGTCGGCAATTTGTTGAGCACGCAAAATAAAAGATTTATTGTCTGTCATATTTTTCACCTAACTATCTGGCATTGCAGTATATTGAGGTAAGCGATCGCTAATTTCAAACCAAGGTGCTTTGTCAGCAACAAAGATATGAACAGAGGGTTTAATACCAGCATCATCGTCTAAGGTTCCCATCGGGATACGCACATGGTTCGTCTTTGGAAACACTGATGGAACGTTCGATCCGCAAACTCTACAGAAATTGCGTAAGTTTTTTTCTGATGATTTATAGCTTGTAATTAAATCTTCACCCCGCAACCAACGAAAATTTTCTGCCTTAGCATGAGCGAATGTTGCAAATGCTGCACCATGAATTTTTCGACAAATTGAGCAGTGACAATGATTTGCAGCAAATAAATTATCAGATAGTTCGTATTCAATGCCACCGCAAGCACAACTTCCTTTCATATATTACCTCTGTGTGCATATCGATTTTTAGGCGTTGCTAAATTAACATCTCAAATCCCTAATATCAAGTCCGGATAATTAGTTATACTATCCACGGTCAAGAAGCACCCCACCCCTAAATCCCCTCCCCGCTTGCGGGGAGGGGACTTTTGGCGCAAGCCGAAAGGGGGTGGGGTTCCGGGGTATTATGATTAATCAAACAGACTTGATATAATTTATCGAGCGAGACGTTCCAACGGAACGTCTCTACAAAAATTATGATTTCTACGGGCAAGTCTAAAAATCAGATTTGGTATTAACCTAAACTTAGGCTACCTGACTCCAATTTACATAAGGCAACTTCTTTGCGATCGCTCGAACTTGTTCAGAAGAAGCAACTAACTGACCGCAAGCATCCCAAGTGCCGGCAACAAACATATTTTTCGCACCTTCACCCATTGAAACTGTGCCAGTAAAATCACCACATTGCACTTGCATTGTTTCCAGATTCACCGTCATCGATGCTTGGGGATTGTTTGTAACAATTTCTTGCAATTGCTTGACAGTGGCAGCATCAGCAGTAAGGCAGGGAATCCCCATCGCTACACAGTTACCGAAAAAGATTTCCGCAAAGCTTTCACCGATGAGCGCTTGAATACCCCATTTAGCGATCGCTTGCGGTGCATGTTCTCGTGAAGAACCACAGCCAAAGTTACGATTAACTAGTAATATCGAAGCACCTTGATACTGCCCTTGATCAAAAGGATGCTCACCTTTCAATCCTGTTCGGTCATCAGCAAACACATGTTCGCCCAAACCATCAAAAGTTACACAACGCAAATAGCGAGCCGGAATAATGCGATCGGTATCAATATCATCACCCACCAAAGGAATACCGCGTCCGGAAACTGCTTTAACTTCACTCACCATAAAAAAATTACCACCTTAATTCCTAGCTGTTTTCTCGTTCCTGGGCTGCTGCCTGGGAATGATTTTCCGGAGGCAGAGCCTCCAGGGAGTGTGTTACCAGGCTGAACCTGGTAACAAGAAACAAACTTAATTAAGCAACTCGCGCACGTCGAATACCTCGCCTTTCAACGCTGCTGCTGCAACCATTGCCGGACTCATTAATAAAGTGCGACCGGAGGACGAACCTTGCCGTCCTTTGAAGTTGCGGTTAGAAGAAGAAGCGCTGATTTGCCGTCCTTGAAGTTTGTCGGGGTTCATCGCCAGACACATTGAGCATCCGGCTTCGCGCCATTCAAAGCCGGCTTCGGTGAAGATTTTATCTAGTCCCTCTGCTTCCGCTTGCTTTTTCACTCTTTCGGAACCTGGGACAACAAAAGCTTTAATTCCCTCGGCGACGTGACCCCCTTGAGCAATTTTGGCAGCTTCCCGCAAATCGCTGATTCGTCCGTTGGTGCAGCTACCAATGAAGCAAACATCAACTTTAGTACCTTGGATCGGTTGACCGGGAGCCAAATCCATATATCGGTAAGCTTCTTCGGCAAGAGTGCGATCGTCTGCGGGTAATTCGTCGGGAGTCGGTATTGCTTGGTTAACTCCAATACCTTGACCGGGGGTAATACCCCAAGTAACGGTAGGCGGAATTTCGGCGGCATCGAAACTTACTACATCATCATATTCGGCATCAACATCACTGCGGATCGATTCCCACCAAGCAACGGCTTTATCCCAATCTGTGCCTTTAGGGGCAAAGTCTCTATCTTTGAGGTATTCATATGTAACTTGGTCGGGATTGATGTAGCCGCAACGCGCACCACCTTCGATGGACATGTTGCAGACAGTCATCCGTTCTTCCATGCTCATTTGCTCAAAGGTGGTGCCTGCAAATTCGTAGGCATATCCTACACCACCTTTGACACCGAGGGTGCGGATGACATGCAGAATAACATCTTTGGCGTAAACACCGGGTTTGAGTGTGCCGTTAACTTCAATTTTACGGACTTTCAGTTTGGAAAGAGCGAGGGTTTGGGAAGCGAGAACATCCCGCACTTGACTGGTACCGATACCAAAAGCGATCGCACCAAATGCACCATGAGTTGATGTATGGCTATCACCACAGGCGATCGTCATTCCTGGCTGTGTCAGTCCCTGTTCTGGCGCAATTACATGCACAATTCCTTGACTTCCGCAACCAATGTTATAAAATGTAATGTTATTTTCTTTACAATTCTGCTCCAGCGCTTGCATCATTTCTTCTGCCAGGGTATCCACAAATGGACGTGCCTGATTTTCTGTCGGCACAATATGATCCACCGTGGCGACAGTCCGCTCTGGAAATAATACCTTTAAATTGCGCTCTCGTAACATCGCAAAGGCTTGGGGACTGGTGACTTCATGAATCAGATGCAGTCCAATAAACAGTTGCGTCTGTCCTGAGGGCAGCGTACCAACTGTGTGTGAATCCCAAACTTTATCAAACAGCGTACCCTTGCTCATACTCAATTCGTCCCTGGATCTGTCGGATCTATGATGTTATCAAAAAAGTGAACTACCCACGCCCAGCTTTATCGGCGTCTCGATGTGCTGTTACCCTACCCTTGGCAAAGGGATATTTATTTCTCATCTCTTTAATCACAATAGAAAAGCTTGCTAATTATGTCCAATATATTTTTTACGTTTAACTAATATGTAAAAAATATGAATTCACCACAAATTCGGTAACTTGCAAATTCAGCCAAGATTTTTCCGCAATCGTTGTGCTGGAGTGCGATCGCTACAGCTATGTCGTAGACACTCACCTTCTCTCCAACCTGGCGCAAGTTAGCATTTTACTATTTTTAAATTAGTATTACTTTTGACTACGCATGACGCATCCGGCAGGAAATTCCCCACCCATCACTTCATGACAAACAGGCTTTGCATACCTCGGTGGCAACTTTAATTACTATCTTCTTAAGTAAAAATCTTTACGGTAGTATGTTTTAATACTACAATTATGTATAAATATAGTTTGAGTTTTGAAGTTTTTATACGTAATTTTGCTGATTACGATTCTGAAAAGAAACTTTATAGTAGGTTATAACAGCTAAAAAACAGCTTTTAGCTGTATCTACTGAGTTAGAATAGAAACAACCAACTTGTTTATATATAGGGTTTTCATCTCCACACATAAACCTATAACGCAGATATTCTTAGGAATTAAGATATGCTAAATTCCGTCGCTTCAGTATTGGAGAAATATTTTCTCTCAGATGCCCATGTCGATTGGGAAACAGGAGACATTCCTATTTGTCCCATTGCGAATCTCACTCCAGCAATCAAAGCAAACCAGTACTACTACGACAATTATCAATGGGCAAAAGGCTACTTAGAACACTGTCACCGAGACAAGAATTTCCAAGAATGCTGGCAAGCTGCGGCAGGTAGTTGGGATGACAAAATCGTCGTTGATATCGGTTGCGGTCCTGGCAATCTGTACGCAACCCTAGGTGGTTCACCACGACTGCTTATTGGTGTAGATATTTCTCGTACCAGTCTAGAGATGGCGCAAAAAATTGGCTACACACCCATCTTGGCAGATGCTCATAACTTACCATTTATCGACGGTTTTGCAGATATTGTTGTAGTGAATGCAACATTACATCACTGCGAGGATATGCCTAAGGCTTTGGCGGAAGCTGGGCGTCTGGTGCGTCCTGGTGGATTGTTAATTACAGATCATGACCCGCAGTATACTGCCTGGAATTGGAAAGGGCTGGGGATGCTGTTGTATAAGATCCGAGTACCGATATATAGACTATTAAGTCGTGGTAACTTTATGCCACCAGAAGAACATGATGCCATGATCAAAAGCGAAACTCACCACAAACCCGGCGATGGTGTAAAGCCAGAGCTTTATTACCAAACTCTGGAGCCTCTTGGTTTTACCATAAAATTATATCCCCATAATCACACAGTAGGGGCACAAGTGTTACAAGGCAAGTATGGTCGCTCAGAGAAAAAGTACCGCTATAGTCAATGGTTATCTGCAATCAACGCCAATTCACCAGAAGCAGCATTATCTCTGATGTGTGTAGCCAGACGCAATTTTTGAAGTTCAAACATAGTAAAACTAATTTGCCGTCATAGTTTGAGCGTCGCCAAACCCAGATATTGAATGCCTTCTGGGGTGACTTGAAAACGACAAGGTAAAACTTCTAAACCGAGAGCGATCGCTTCCCGCAACAGTTTACCATATATAGGGTCAGTAATATCACCAGGGGCAAAATGCGTACAATCGCCCCGATTAATAAAGTAAAGCATCACCGCACGACTTTGGGGCAAAAGTGCCATCAGTTCCCGTAGGTGCTTTTGTCCCCTTGTCGTCTCGGTATCGGGAAATAATGCCAATCTTCCTTGTGCCAAAGTTGTGTTTTTTACTTCTAAAAAAATCGGGCGATCGTCATCACTTCCTGTCAACAAAAAATCAACTCGACTTTTTTTATCTTGTCCATAAACCACCTCACCGCGAATTTGGCTATATCCGCTCAATTCAGGAAAAAGGTATGCTGCCAAAGCTAGCTTTACCACCCGATTTGGCAAAGCAGTATTAATACCTACCCAAGTTGGCTCATTATCATGTACCTGAATCAGTTCCAAAGTATAAGCCAATTTGCGCTTCAGGTTATCGCTTAAAGATAACTGCACCGCACTCCCAGGAGTGGAAACCCCAGTCATCGGTCCTGTATTTGGACAATGCGCTGTTACTATCTCCCCGGAAGCAAGTTGAATATCTGCAAAAAAGCGCTTGTAACGCTTTAGCAAGATACCAGGATATAAAGGTGGGTAGCGGTAAAGCCAATCATTCATCATTTTGTTATTCAGACAACTGAATGATACGGAACTTGCTGCTATTGAAGAACGCACTGCCAAAATTTGGCAGGACACCACATTCTACCGCGCTTGGGGTTAGTATAGCCGACGTATTGAAGTTTCAGTAGTAGGGTACTTACAGCACTTTTCAAATGATGAGACTACAAATCGTAGGATGGGCATTGCTTATAAAAGCTTATGTGATGGACATTTGAGATATTAGTGGGCAATGCCCACACAAAAGAAAACCGCTGTAATGCAGCTTTTTAGACAATCAAAGCGAGTTCAAACATACTTCAGGCAAGATACCTGTCATACAAGCGCTACCTTTTCACACAAAATCATATAAATAGTGAATTTTGGTATGCAATAGTGAAGAATTTTACTTTGAGAATAGCTGTGTGCAGTGTGTTACTAAGTGTGTTGACTGCACAACAAAGTAGCGGAAATAGCGTTAATAGTCTACAAAGCATCATGAGCAGCAATGCCAAGGTGGAAAAGCTGTCTGGTGGCTTTAAGTTCACAGAAGGACCAGTTTGGGAGCGACGTGGCTTTCTACTGTTTAGTGATATAGGTGCCAATACGATATACAAATGGACTCCTAACGGTCAGATCTCCATATTTCGTCGTCCAGCAGGGTATTCCAACGGCAATACACTTGATCAGCAGGGACGCTTAATTACTGCTGAACATGATCGTCGCTTGGTACGTAGCGAAAAGGACGGTACCATCATGACTTTAGCTGAACGCTACCAGGGCAAGCGGCTGAACAGTCCAAACGACGTCGTGGTAAAGTCAGATGCTAGCATTTACTTTACTGACCCTCCGTATGGCATCGGTAAAGAAAAAGAAGAACTCGGCTTTTATGGAGTTTATAAACTCTCATCAGATGGAAATCTAACGTTGCTCACCAAAGAGATGGTACGCCCTAACGGACTCGCTTTCTCACCAGATGAGAAAAAACTCTATGTAAGTGATTCCGAAAAGGGACATATCCGGGTCTTCCAGGTCAAGCCAGATGGAACGCTGAGTAAGGGACAGGTTTTTGCAGAGTTACCTGGTCCGAAAGAGAAAGGTGTACCCGATGGTATGAAAGTGGACGTGCAAGGCAATGTTTACTCTACTGGGTCAGAAGGGGTGTGGGTTTTTTCGCCATCAGGAAAGCTGCGAGGCAAGATTTTCGTGCCAGAGGTGGTAACAAATTTGGCTTGGGGTGATAAGGACTATAAAACTCTTTATATAACCGCAGCCACTGCTATTTACCGCATCCGCCTGAATATTGCAGGAGTACAACCAGGTCAATCTGTATTTAAAGTATAGAGAAGTAGCCGTGTTTACATGATTAATTCCGCATTTATGCAACGCCCTCTTTTTTATTAAAAAACGCTATCTATGTACATTGATTTTGCAGTAATTTTGCCTAAGGTAGCTCAAAATCAATACTAGGCGATAACCAATGCGTGAAAATCAACTTAAACGAAAACTCAAGCGTGGCGAGGTTGTCCTTGGTCCATTTATGAACTGCGCTTATCCGGCGTTTATCGAAATCTGCGGACACGCAGGATTTGATTTTGCTGTGATTGACATGGAGCATGGACCCTTGCACACACTAGCTGCGGAAGACCTCTGCCGTGCGGCAGATTGCGTGGGAATTGCCCCAGTTATCCGTATCAGGAAAAATGATGCACCGCAAATTCAAAGAGCGCTTGACATCGGTAGTGCTGGGGTACAAGTGCCGCAAATTGAAACCTCTTCTGATGCTTTATCTTGCGTTAGGGGAGCCAAATACAGCCCTCTCGGTTCGCGCGGACTGTCATTCGCCACGCGAGCGGGTATGTACACAGCAGCGGGAACGCAAATCACAGACAAGTTAAACGAAGAGTCTTTGGTTGTGGTTCATGTCGAAGGTAAGCGCGGTGTGGAGAACATTGCAGAGATTGTTAGTGTACCCCACATTGACGTTATCTTTCTCGGTCCCTATGACTTATCACAGTCGCTGGGTATCCCCGGTCAGGTAAGAGATCCCCGTGTAATTGAGTTGATGCAGCAATGCGTCACTATTATTCGCGACTCTGGCAAAGCAGTCGGCACTTTTGCTGACAACCCGGAAGTTGCCAAGCAGTGGATTGACGCAGGAATTCAGTATATCGGGCTGGGTGTGGATGTGAGCATCTTCTTACGAGCCTGTGAGAATTTAGTCAACGCGGTAAGGAGGAATTAATCAACTTGTCCGGCAAATTACACATATTTCCGGCAAATTACACATATTGTAGAGACGTTCCGGCGGAACGTCTCTACCTGGGGGAATCGAATCACCTGCTATATCATAAAATGTAAATTTCTGTAGTCTATTTAACGACATTTACATAAAAAATAATTTACACTTAGTATTATAAGTCTCCCAAAAGAAAAATTGGGAAAGTCTCAATATGGAATCAGGAAAATTTTATGCAAAAAGTATCGGAATCGATGCAATTAGAATATGCCTTTATGTTTACATTGCGAAAGGTAAATTCTATAAATCCAGCAGGTTTTAAGCCGTTTTTTAATGAATTGCCTCTAGACCCTTATATTAAAGGTAACTATCGCTCTAGAAGGTTATCTCGTTTTATAGTTTCTGAGGATAAGTTAAGCAAATTACCTCATGGCTACCTTTTTCAAAGCAAAGAATACAATCCATTAGTGGGTGATGTTAAAAGAGAGTTTGCAGAATTAGATGATGCACTCATAGAACTTGATATTTTTAAATATATGGTTTTGGCATTTAGTGATTCTTGTAAACTTCACCCAGAAGCAGAAATAGGAGTTCATCAAATTAGAACGACTTGTTCACCAAATAATTTAGGAAATCCGGCTCCTGAAGGTATTCATCAGGATGGTACTGATTTTATCGGGATATTTTCTGTCGATAGAGAAAATATTCAAGGTGGAGAAACGCATCTTTATGCTGCTAAAAAAGAAAAGCCAGTTTTTAATAAAGTTTTGAATTCGGGAGAATTACTCTTGGTTAATGACCACGAATTTTATCATTTTACTACTCCGATTAAACCTCAGACTGAGGCTCAGGGAACAAGAGATGTTTTTGTTTTAACTTCCCCAAGTTTGCTTTCTGATTAATTGAGTAGAAAAATTGAAAATTTAGGCATTGCTGATTGAGGGGATGAATGTTTCGCGCACTCGTAGCAAAGAACAATTCATCCTCGTTTAGCAATGCCTAATTTTTTGAGTGATGATGTAAACTGGAAATTGAGGCTGATTATTTTTACTGGCACTAATAATGTTAACTCGTTGCTTGATGGCACTGTTACTGATTTCCAATGTCGGCTGCTCAAGTTTTTACACCGATATATCGAGTTTATACATTCAGAATAAGCCAAATAGACTCGTGCCTGTTCAAAATCCAGAAATTACTAGCGCGTTCCGCATTGCTTCCAATCTAAAAACCGTAAAAAACAAAAATATGGCTTTTGATTTAAAATCCTACCAATGGAAAAAACGTCTATTGCTAGTGTTTGCACCTGCCGAAAATAGTCCCGCTTACCAAAAGCAAATGCAGTTATTTCAAGCGCAACAAGCAGCTTTCTCTGAGCGAGATTTACTATTGGTGGAGATATTTACAGAAGGTAGGAGTCGTGCGTCGGGGAAAGCTCTTGATGAAGCAGATGTTGCGAAAGTGCGTTCACGTTTTCAAGTTTCCCCCCAAGATTTCCGAGTCATCTTAGTAGGTAAAGATGGTACTGTTAAGCGCACTGACTCCAAACCCATCGAGGCAAAGGTAATTTTTAACGAGATAGATGCAATGCCGATGCGTCAGCAGGAAATGCGGAAATAAAGTAGAGACTTGCGGTAGAACGTCTCTAATTTATGTGTGATTTGCCAAAAATGATATAAAAGATAAATGTCTAAGTATGACAATATATATGCGATTGTGCGCCAAATACCCAAAGGTAAGGTAGCAACCTACGGGCAAATAGCAGATTTGGCTCACTTGTACGGAAAAGCGCGTTTAGTCGGATATGCCCTCTATCAAGTTGATATGAGTTTATCAGATATTCCTTGGCATCGAGTAATTAATGCCAAAGGCGAGATATCCCACTCAATGCAGCGAAATGGCACAGATTACAAACAGCGATCGCTTTTGGAAGAAGAAGGAATAAAATTTAATTCTGAAGGAAAAATAAATTTGCGTGACTATCGGTGGCAACCTGAAGATACTGAATAATTAAACTCACATATTGCACTATGCGCCAACGTGAGTTTAATTGAGAATAAGGCGATCGCGTCCTTATAGAACCCATTTGACATCTTTTACTGTGTTGAAGTAAAGTTAGCGCAAAAGTTGTATCCAACAGTTATGCCATACTCTAGCAGCCTCACAGACGAAGAGTGGATAATCCTAGAACCCCTACTG
>JAESGY010000236.1_pt1 | contig 36902 bp, 40 predicted proteins | sample 9269841 | NCBI WGS metagenome assembly JAESGY01 (sample SAMN17022865, study PRJNA683097) | algae metagenome | isolation source: Spirirestis rafaelensis WJT71-NPBG6 and co-occurring heterotrophs from... | place: USA: Pinto Wells, Joshua Tree National Park, Colorado Desert, CA | collected 2006-08-15
TTTCTTGACCAACTTGGATTGCGCGACGAACTGCCTCTGTCGTGGTGGCGCTGCCGTGGAGAAGCTGTCCCATAAGCTGTCCCTCCAAGAAGAGATGATCGTATCACCACTTCGTGGGACTGAACACCTAGAGCATCGGATCGATCCCAAAAGTGCAAGTCCACTTTTGGGTCCGATGCTTTAGGCCGCCTGCGGCCATGAATGCTGCCGCTCCGCCTCGAGCAACTGCTCGGCCCTGCGGGTGAATTCGGTGCCGGGCAATCCCGGCTCGATCGGATCGAGATAGGAGACCGAAATGGTCCCTCCCCGCTTGATGGGCCGGTCCACGCCCCAGAAGTGCCCCGAGTTCAAGGCCACAGGAAGAACCACCCGGTCGAGCTTCGCGTAGAGAAGCTCCACGCCGCGCTTGAACGCGATTGGCTCGGAGACGGACTTGCGGGTGCCCTCCGGAAAGATCAGCACGGAGCGCCCTTGAGCCAAGGCGGCGCGGCTCTCGTCCACCATCTTCCGAACGGCCTTCGAGCCGCTCTCGCGATCGATCAGGATCATCGGCGACTTGCGCAGGAACCACGAGAAGACCGGGATGGTCAGCAGCTCCTGCTTGGCGACGATCGCCACATCCGGAAACAGCGCCAGGAACGCCAGGGTCTCCCAGGTCGATTGATGATTGGCGATGATCAGGCAGGGCTCGTCGGGGATGTTGTGAAGGCCGCGCTCCGCATAGGTCAGGCCGACGATCCGCTTCAAGCCGGCCAGGATGCCCCGCGCCCACAGCCGCGAGGCCAGGCGCACGCCGCGCTCGGGAGAACCGCACAGCCACAGCGCGGCCAGAACGGGCGCGAAGAGGCCGGTCCAGACAGCCAGATAGAGATCGAAGAGTTTGGAGCGGATGAACTGCATGATAATGAAATGCTTTGGATGAATCAGCGTTCGATGCGCATCACGCTCTGCCGCGATGCCGGTTCACGATCAACAAAAAAACGAAGCGGCGCATGATCACATGCGCCGCCTGCAAGACCGATAGAGGCCTGTTGTCAGGCCTTACTCTGCAGCCTCGGTGCGAGGCGCCGCGCTCGGAGCGGCCATCGGCCGGCGGGCGCCGGCGGCGCCGGGACGGGGCTTCGGCTTGGGAGCCGCGATCAGCCCTTCGCGGATGGCCTGCTTGCGGGCGGCCTTGCGGTTGCGCCGGACGGCCTCGGCCTTCTCACGGGTCTTTCGCTCGGACGGCTTCTCGTAGGCCTTCCGCGCCTTCATTTCGCGGAAGATCCCTTCGCGCTGCATCTTCTTCTTGAGAACCCGGAGGGCTTGATCGACGTTGTTGTCGCGTACCAGAACCTGCAATGGATGTCCTCTCTATAGAGTGCGTGTTGCGTCGCCTCGGCTTGCGCCTGGCAGATCGGATCAGTGAGGAGCTTGAGGCGCGTCGGCCTCAAGCGCTTCGGATTTCGCCCTCGCGGACGGCCTTTTCGGTCATGCCCGACTTGATGCGGTATGACACTTCGCCGGTCTGGTCGGCCGGCATGAGCCGTACGACCTCATAGACATTGCCGGCATTCATCCGGGTATCGGAGAACCCAGGCTGCGCCAGCCGAACCATCTGCCGAACTTTGAACTTGTGAGTCATCCCTTGGGTTCCTCTCTTACTTTCGGGCCTTGCGGGCCGCATAGCGGGCATCGCGCGCTGCCTTGCGCTCGACTTCGAGCCTTGCGTCATCGGCAACCTTCTCGGCCGCCATCCGCTCGCTCTGCTCCGCCTGCAGCTTGTCCTGCTCAGCCTGTTCGGCCGCGCGGGTTTCGCGCTCGGCCGCCATGCGGGCGTCATCGGCAAGGCGCTTGGCCTCGCGCTCAGCGGTCCTGGCATCGCGCGCGGCGCTCACCGAGGCCCTGGCAGCCCGCCGCTCCGCAACCGCCGGGTCGTCATGTCCCGGACGCTGCCGAAACTTTTCCGCCATGGCCTGCTTCGCGTTCTTGGCCGCATTGAGCCGTTCGCCGAGATCCTGATGCTTCATTCCGCTCATTGTTCCTATTTGCTGCCTCGTCGAAACGAGGCCGATTACCGGACGCGCCGGATGCTGGCGATGTCGCCGCCGGGAAGAGTGCCCTGCTCCTGCTGGGCTCGCGCAATGATCCCGACTGCGCGGGGGTCGCTCGCCTTTCCGGGATTGTCGACCCAGAGATAGGCCCTGCGGGCGTCGGCGTAATCCACCACGAACATCACGGATTTCGCAGGAGAGGCTTTTCGAAACGTGTTCATTGCGTCCTCGCCGGTATCGCCATCAAAGATGGCATTGCACAAACAAGAAGCCGCCCCCGTGGGAGCGGCTTCGTATCGTCAGGCGCTATATGAGGCGCCCGTCATCATTAGGCCGTCTGGATGTTGTTGACGGCAACCTTGCCGGAACGACGATCTTCGGCGGTGTCGAAGGAGACCTTCTGGCCTTCACGGAGGCCGCGGATGCCGGCACGCTCGAGAGCGGTGGCGTGAACGAACACGTCCTTCTCGCCATTGTCCGGCTGGATGAAGCCGAAGCCTTTTTGATCGTTGTAGAACTTAACGGTGCCTGTCATCATGGCGGTATTCCTTGGAGTTTATGCATTAGTGCACGTGAGTTTGGAGACGTGCGAAAACACGCCCTCAAGCTCGGGTTCGTCGAAGTTTGGGAGAGCGTCTGAACGTGCGCCTGGCATGCCAAGGCGTAACGGCCCAATTGTCCGGCCAAAGGTCGATGATCCTGATGTAGGGTGTCCAAACCCCAAATACAAGCCACCATTTTGAGAAAATGCCGCCGTTCACGTGAGAATTGCTCTTCGAGGGGGCTCTTTTTCTCTGGAAAATAACGAAACAGGCGCGGTTCTCCGGGCGGTTTTACTTTCCTGAGGCGTGTTGCTTGACCCAATGTTGCAAAGTTTTATCTTGCCTTAAGCCAGCGGGCACTCCATATTAAGTTTATCCAACCGAGATGTTCGGCCTGCTCTCCCTAGCTCATGATCGAGCCGCCGAGCCCGCTTACCGTTCCCATCGTTTGCCACCTCCGGCCCTTTTAGGCGGATTTCGCTGTTCGGTGCGCTGCACCGACAGTTCCATTCACAACAATGCCGTCCGGGCCGTGCCTGGTGCGGCGACAGGTTTACCATGTCGACTGCCATCCAAACTCAGAATTCCACGAAGTCTCATCAGCATGCCAAGGTGCCTCTGCAGGCCAAATCTGCCCCGAAGCCGCAATCGTCCGGCCTCTCCCGCGAGGAGATCCGTCAGATCGTCCTCGAGATGATCGGCTGATCGTCCGGTCCCCAGTCCCGGAAACGGCAAAACGGCCCGCTTTTGGGCCTCTAGAGAGGGTCTGTGTATTCCACAGGCCTGTGCCCTACATTACCCCGGAACCAAGTGTATCCGGGGAGTGAAGTCGCCGTGAGAGTGATCGTCTGTGGTGCCGGGCAGGTCGGTTCGACCATTGCCCGCCACCTCGCCTCCGAGGGCATCGATGTGACGGTGGTGGATCTCTCACCCGAACAGGCCAGGCGGGCGGACGAGAGCTACGACGTCCGCGGGATGGTGGGCCACGCCGCTCACCCCGAGGTTCTCGAGCGGGCGGGCGCGCAGGATGCGGACATGCTCATCGCCGTGACCCGCTCCGACGAAGTCAACATGGTCGCCTGCCAGGTGGCCTATTCCCTGTTCAATGTCCGCCGGCGCATCGCCCGCGTCCGCCACCACGGCTATCTGGAGCCGATCTGGCAGGGTCTCTACGCCTCCGACCAATTGCCCATCGACGTGATCATCTCGCCCGAGGTCGAGGTCGCCAACGGGATCGTCCGGCGCCTCAAGACACCCGGGGCCTTCGACACCGTTCCGCTGGCCGACGGCCGGGTTCATCTCCTCGGGGTTCACTGCAACACGGGCGGCTGCTCGCTGGTCGGGCGGCGGATGAAGGAGCTTTCCACGACAGGTGGCTCCGGCATGGTCGTCGGCGTCATCGTGCGCAATGGCCAAGCCTTTGTGCCGAGGGCCGAGGATCAGGTTCAGCAGGGCGACGACGTCTACGTCATCACCGAGGCATCGCACGTGGATCGCGTCATGGCCTATCTGGGCCACGAGGAGCAGGTCGCCCGCCGCATCGTGATCGTGGGCGGCGGCAATGTCGGCCTGAACCTGGCGACCCGTATCGCCCGTCATGCTCCGCACGTCTCGCTCAAAATGGTCGAGCATTCGCGGGAGCGGGCCGAGTACGTCTCCCGCGAGCTCCGCGATGCCGCCGTGGTGATCCAGGGCGATGCGCTCGACAAGGAGGTGCTACTCGAGGCCAACGTTCAGAGCGCCGATACGATCATCGCCGTGACCAACGACGACGAGACCAACATCTTCGCCTCGGTTCTGGCCAAGCGCGAGGGCTGCACGCGTGCCATCACCCTGGTGAACAAGACCTCGTACGAGCACGTGCTGCCGGCGCTCGGCATCGATGCGGTCGTGAGCCCGAGCGCCATCACGATCTCGACCATCCTGCGCCACGTGCGCCACCGCTCGGTCTCCGCCCTCTATACGCTGCGGGAGGATTTCGGCGAGGTGATCCAGGCCACGGCCCAGGAGGGCTCGCGGCTGGTGAAAGGCACCCTGCGGGAGGCCGGCATGCCGGAGGGCATGCTGATCGGAGCCATCGTCCGCAATGACGAGGTGATCATCCCAACCAGTTCGACCCGGGTGCATCCCGGCGACAGCATCATCGCTGTGGTGGCCTACCGGGCCCTGCGCAAGGCCGAGGCGATTCTCGCAGGTCCGTCAACCGAGACAGGGCACTAGCGCATCATGCGTGAGAGATCGTTTTCAGGTGCATGGGCTCCCCCATACGTCCGCCCTGTCTTCCACCTGACGGGGCGCATGCTCCTGGCGCTTGCGGCCGCCATGCTCCTGCCGGCCGCTCTCGACGCACTCACGGGCGACCCCGACTGGAGAGCCTTTCTCATCGGCAGCGGCATCACCTTTTCCTGCGCGGCCGCATTGACCTATGCGACCCGCTGCCGGCTGTCCGGCGGGCTGACCCTGCGCCAGGCCTTCCTCCTTACGCCAGTCGCGTGGACGACCATCGCCGTGTTCGGGGCCATTCCCCTCTACATCTCCGACTACGCCCAGTTGAGGGACCACTTCACCAACGCGTTCTTCGAGTCCGTGTCCGGCCTGACGACAACCGGCGCCACCGTGATCGTCGGCCTCGACGACGCTCCACGGGGCATTCTTCTGTGGCGGGCGCTCCTGCAATGGCTGGGCGGCATCGGCATCATCGGCGTGGCCATCTCGATCCTGCCCGCCCTCGGTGTCGGCGGCATGCAGCTGTTCCGCACGGAATCCTCCGACCGGTCCGAGAAGGTCATGCCGCGCGTGCGGGAGATCGCAACCGGCATCGTGCTGATCTACGCGGCCCTCACGGTGGCCTGCGCACTGGCCTACTGGCTCGTGGCGATGACGCCGTTCGACGCCGTCGCCCATGCGCTGACGACCGTCTCGACGGCCGGGTTCTCCACCTCCGACATCTCGATGGCGCGTTGGGACAATGCCGCCCTGCACTGGATCGCAACCGTGTTCATGCTCTCGGGCGCCGTGCCGTTCGTGCTTTACCTGCGGCTGGTCCAGGGACAGCGGGACGCCCTGCGCGACAGCCAGGTTCGATTTCTCGCCATGCTCCTGGCAGCCCTGATCACCGCGGTTGCGGCATGGTTGATCCTGGTGGTCGGGCATGGCTTTGCCGATGCACTGCGTCTCGCCGCCTTCAACGTGGTGTCCGTGGTGACAACCACCGGCTATGCCACGGCCGATTATACGCTCTGGGGCAACCTGATGGTCGGCCTGTTCTTCGGCCTCATGTTCGTGGGCGGCTGCACGGGATCGACCACGGGCGGGATGAAGATCTTCCGCTTTCAGGTGATGATCCGCATGCTGCAGAGCCAGTTCCTGCGCCTGCTTTATCCACGCGGCGTGTTTCCGCGCGTCTATGCGGGTCGACTGCTGCCGGACGACGTGATCGGGTCGGTTGTGGTGTTCTTCTCGCTCTACTTCATCTGCTACAGCGCGCTCACGGTTGCCCTGATGGCGTTTGATCTGGATTTCCTGACGAGCGCCAGCGCCGCCGTGTCGGCGCTCTCGAATATCGGCCCGGGCTTGGGTCCCATCATCGGTCCGGCCGGCAACTTCGCCACGCTGCCGAACGCATCCAAGTGGCTGCTCTGCTTCGGCATGCTCTTAGGCCGGCTGGAGCTGTTCACCGTTCTGATCCTGTTCTTTCCCCAGTTCTGGCGCGGGTAAGGCCAGAGCAGAGAAATCGGGCGATCAGCGCTTGGGAGCCTTCTTGGCGGCCTCCTCCATGCCGCGAGGGTTCTTCTTGACCCCCTCCCGGAGCACTTTCGCGGCGGCGTCCTGCTCCTGCTCCGGCGAGGCCGAAACCGGCGCCGTGTCGCCGCGGGCTTCAAGGCCTTGATCGTCAGGCTTCCGGCTGCCCGCCTTGGCGGCCGATTTCAGGGAGCGCAGAGCCTCGGGCTGTTGACCATCCTGCACGCGGTTGGGCATGGGGCGAACTCCTCCAGGGGCGGCCCCGTGGCCGCCTCCCAAGGCAATTCCCGCGCCGCCAAGGCGTTCCATTCGCGCGGACTGCAGGAGGCGTCAGAGTTCGCCTCCTGCCCGCGACCCAAATGAAGCAGGCGCTTCAGGAGCGCTCCTCCCAGACTTTCGCCAGTTCGACGATGGTGGCCACAGCCTTCTCCATATCCTGGCTGGAAACGAATTCCAGTGGCGAATGGAAGGCATGGCCGCCGGCGAAGATGTTGGCGCAGGGCAGCCCCATGAAGGAGAGGCGCGAACCGTCCGTGCCGCCGCGGATGCTGTCGCGCCGCGGCTCCATGCCGGCCCGGCGGATCGCCTCCACGGCATGCTCGATGATTTCCGGGTGCCGATCGAGCACCTCCTTCATGTTGCGGTACTGCTCCGTGACCGTGAAGGTGTAGCTGGAGTTCGGATAGCTCTTCATCACCTCGCGGGTGATGTCTTCCAGGAGAGCCTCCTTGGCCTTGAGGCCCTCTTCCGTGAAGTCGCGGATGATGAAGCTCAGATGCGCCTTTTCCATCACGCCCGAAGCGCCGGTCGGATGGATGAAGCCGTCGCGGCCCTTCGTGGTCTCGGGCGCCATGTCCCTCGGCAGGCGCGCGATGATGTCGCCCGCGATCCGGATGGCGTTTTCCATCCGGCCGTAGGCCTGGCCCGGGTGGATCGCCACGCCCTTGATGGCGATCTCCACCGCGTCCGCCGAGAAGGTTTCGTCCTCGATGCTGCCGGCGGCTCCGCCGTCCATGGTGTAGCCGAAATCAGCCCCGAGCTTCTTCAGGTCGACCTTGTCGACGCCGCGGCCGATCTCCTCGTCCGTGGTGAAGAGGATGCGGATCGTGCCGTGCTTGATGTCCGGGTTGGTGATGAGGAACTCGGCGGCTGCCACGATCTCGGCGACGCCCGCCTTGTCGTCGGCGCCGAGCAGCGTGGTGCCATCCGACGTGACGATGTCGTGGCCGATCAGATCCTTCAGCACCGGATGGTCGGCGACGCGGATGACCTGACTGGGATCGCCAGGCAGGCGGATGTCGCCGCCCTGGTAGTTCCTGACGATCTGCGGCTTGACGTTCGTGCCGGAGAAATCCGGCGCCGTATCCATGTGCGCGCAGATGCAGATGACCGGCACGCTGTTCTTTGGCGTATTCGACGGAATGGTCCCGTAGACGTAGCCGTGCTCGTCGAGATGCGCGTCGGAGACGCCGATGGACAGGAGTTCATCGACCAGCAGGCGGCCGAGATTTTTCTGTTTTTCGGTGGAGGGCTGGGTTTTGGAGGAGGCGTCGGACTGGGTATCGATGACGACGTAACGGAGGAAACGATCGGTAACGCTGGCGGCCATAGATTGGAATCCAATTCGCGAGGAGACGATGGACTCTTAGCCGGGAACGGCCGCCACGGGAATGGCCTGTCTGAAAATCAACAGAATGGCTGCCTCAGGTCGAAGGATGCTTCGACCTGAGGCTTCTTAACTTTTGCCTTTAGGCGGCCTTCACGTCCGTAAGGAAGCTCTGCACCTCGCGGCTGAGATCGCTGGAGTGGCGCGCCAGTTCCTGGGCTGCGCCAAGCACGCGGCTTGCTGCCGTGCCGGTCTGCTCGGCGCCCTGCCTCACGTCGAGGATGCTGCCGCTGACCGATGCGGTGCCGCGCGCAGCCTCCTGCACGTTGCGGGCGATCTCCCCGGTCGCGGCCCCCTGCTCCTCGATCGCTGCGGCGATCGCCACCGAGGTTTCGGACATCTGGCTGATGGTGCTGCCGATGTTCTGGATCGCGCTGACCGCCTCGCGGGTGGCCTGCTGGATCTCGACGATCTGAGCCGAGATCTCCTCGGTGGCCTTGGTGGTCTGGTTCGCCAGTTCCTTCACCTCGGAGGCCACGACGGCAAAGCCCTTGCCGGCCTCGCCGGCGCGGGCCGCCTCGATGGTGGCGTTGAGCGCCAGGAGGTTGGTCTGGCCCGCGATGGTGTTGATGAGCGCGATGACAGCGCCGATCTTCTCCGCCGTGCTGGCCAGGGCCTGAACGGTGACGTCCGTGCGCCGCGTTTCCTCGACGGCCGCTCCTGCGACCTTCGCCGACTGCGAGATCTGGGCAGCGATCTCGCGGGTGGAGATCGACAGCTCCTCGGTGGCGGCCGCCACGGTCTGCACGTTTAGGGATGCCTGCTCGGCCGCCGTGGCAACGGTCTGGGACTGCACGTTGGTCTGCTCGGCGGTGGACGCCATGGTCTGGGCCGTGCCCTCCATCTCGAACGCTGCGCGCGAGAGGGTCTGGGTGAGGGCCGCAACATTGGCCTCGAACTGGCGTGTCAGCTGGTCAAGACGCTGCGCCCGGCGGGCCTGCGCATCGGCATCGACCGCGTAGATCTTGTCCGCCTCGTCCTTGGCGATCAGCGTGTCCCGGAACACCTCGACCGCATGGGCCATGGCGCCCAGTTCGTCGTTCCGGTTCCGCGCCGGTACCTCGATCTGCCGTTCACCGTCTGCAAGGGACCTCATGACCTGCCCGAGGGCCAGGATGGGCCGGGTCACGCCACGGCCGATGAAGGTTGCCACCACGCCGATCACGAGAACGATGATGGCCACGCCGGACAGGAGCTTTAGGGCCGTGCTCCATACCTTCGCGGCGGTGTCGTCCGTGTAGACGCCCGAGCCGATGATCCATCCCCAGGGCTTGAAGCCCTTCACGTAGGAGATCTTGCCGACGGGCTCCTGCGCACCGGGCTTGGGCCACAGATACGGCACGAACCCGGCGCCGCTCTCCTTCACCTTCTCCACGAAGGCCACGAACAGGCGCAGGCCCGTCGGATCCTTGTTCTCCGTCAGGTCGGCGCCGACGAGTTCCGGCTTGATGGGGTGCATCACCATCTTGGGATGCATATCGTTGATCCAGAAGTATTCCTGGGTGTCGTAGCGCAGAACCCGGATCGCATCAGCTGCTGCCTTCTGGGCAGCCTCGCGGGTGAGGCGGCCGGCACGCTCCTCGGCCTCGTAATGGGCGAGAATGCCATAGGCCGACTCGACCACATGCTGGGTCTTGACCATCTGCGCCTGGGTGATCTCCTCACGCAGATGAAACAACGCGACCGCGATGATGGCGGCGATGCCGACCAGTGCCGTTAATGTGATGGAGTGGATCTTTGTCCCGATACCGATTTTCATGCGCATGCAGTCCCCCAGAATCTGCAATTCTTTTGTTTGTACTGACGTTCTGCCCAACCGACGCGGAGGAACCTTCCTTCAGCTTCGGCTGAATTCTTGCGAGAGCAGAGCAATCCATAAGTTATTGTTTCTGGTTAAGAAGCCGTTCATGCGGCACCGATTTTGAGCCGAAATCGAGCGCATATCCCGCTCTCGCCGCAGCGGCTCTATGGACCCGCACCCGCCGTTTCGCCTAACCTCGGGATCGTTCCCTACGGGCGAGGCGGTCTTACGGCCCTGGAGGTTTCGATGAAGCGATCGGACAAAATCATCATCAGCTGCGCGATCACCGGGTCCATCCACACGCCCAGCATGTCGCCCTACCTGCCGGTGACGCCGGAGCAGATCGCCGAGAGCGCCATCGCGGCAGCAGAAGCTGGTGCCGCGATTCTTCACCTGCATGCGCGGGACCCGCAGACCGGCCGCCCGACGCAGAGCCCCGAGGTGTTCAGGCAGTTCCTGCCGGCCATCAAGGACGGCAGCAACGCCATCGTGAACATCACCACCGGCGGCGGGCTCGGCATGAGCCTGGACGAGCGCCTCGCCGCGGCGAAATGGGCGCAGCCCGAACTCGCCTCGATGAACATGGGATCGTTCAACTTCAACATCTCCGGCGCGGGCGGACGCATCGCGTCGTTCAAGAACGACTGGGAGAAGCCCTATCTGGAGATGACGAAGGACTTCATCCTCTCCAACACCTTCACGCAGATCGAGCGGGGCATGACCGAGCTAGGCGCGCTCGGCACGCGTTTCGAGTTCGAGTGCTACGATGTGGGCCACCTCTACAACCTGGCTCATTTTGCAGACCGCGGTCTCGTGAAGCCGCCCTTCTTCGTGCAGGCGATTTTCGGAATCCTCGGCGGCATCGGCCCCGAGCCGGAGAACCTCATGCACATGAAGGCGACCGCCGATCGTCTGTTCGGGAGCGACTACTACCTTTCCATCCTGGCTGCAGGCCGCTACCAGCTGCCGTTCGTGACCATGGGGGCCATCCTCGGCGGCCACGTGCGTGTGGGACTTGAGGACAATCTTTATCTGAGCAAGGGCGAACTCGCTCCGTCCAACGCCGATCTGGTCGACAAGATCCGCCGCATCCTCGAGGAACTCTCCCTCACCATCGCCACGCCTGACGACGCGCGCCGCATGCTGCAGACCAAGGGGCGGGAGAACACCGCCTTTTAAAGCAATGTGAGAACTGGGACGACGAGCGGTTACCGTTCGTGCGCCCTATTCCTCGGAGCGGCTCGTGGATTCGCGGTCGCGCTCGTATTGCCTCGTGAGCGGAAACGGCGGAAGCCAAGCCTCGCGGCGGACAGTCCAGAGTTCGTAACTGGGCGTCAGCTGGTCTGGGGCATCCAGGGATCCCAGGTTCACTTCGATCTCGTCGGCGCTGCGTGAGAAAACGGACGAGCCGCAGCGGGAACAGAAAAAGCGTCCCGAATAGGCGCGCGTTTCGCCCTCGATGGTCACTGCATCCTGAGGAAATATTGCAGAGGCGTGGAAAAGGGCGCCGTGATGCTTGCGGCAGTCGAGACAGTGACACAGGCCGACCCGGTAGGGACGCCCCGAGGCTACGATCCGCACATCGCCGCACAAGCAGCCGCCCGTGAAACGGTCCATGCCGCGCCTCCTCCACAATCAAGCGGTGGAATCTATCACAAAAGCCAGCGCTGTCATCGAAATGGCCTGCTCCAGACAGAGCCATGCGCGGCTTTCCAATCCCTTGCAGGCATGCCTAAGATGGACGCCCCAACAGGGAGGAAACAATAATGAAGACGCGTTATGTTCTCAGCGCTCTGGCAGCGATCGCCATGACTGGAGCCGCGCAGGCGCAGACCTCGGTCAAGCTGGGCGTCCTGAACGACCGGTCCGGCGTTTACTCCGACCTCACCGGCGAGGGCTCGGTGATTGCGGCCCGCATGGCCGTCGAGGACTTCAAGGCAGCCGAGAAGGGCATCAAGGTCGATGTCGTGGCGGCGGACCACCAGAACAAGCCAGATATCGGCGCCAGCATCGCCCGGCAATGGTACGATCAGGAAGGCGTCGACGTGATCCTCGACGTTCCAACCTCCTCGGTGGCGCTCGCCGTGAGCGGCATCGCCCGCGAGAAGAACAAGATCCTGATCAATTCAGGCGGCGGCACATCGGACCTCACTGGATCTCAATGCTCGCCCAACACCGTCCACTGGACCTACGACACCTGGGCGCTCGCGAACGGCACCGGGGGCGCCATGGTGAAGCGCGGCGGGAACACCTGGTTCTTCGTCACGGCGGACTATGCCTTCGGCCATGCCCTGGAGCGTGACACCTCGGCCCTGGTGGCCAAGGCGGGCGGCAAGGTCGTCGGCACCGTGCGGCACCCCTTCCCGGGCCAGGACTTCGCATCCTTCCTGCTGCAGGCGCAATCCTCGGGCGCCAAGGTGATCGGCCTTGCCAATGCGGGCGGCGACTTCACCAACACCATGAAGCAGGCGGCAGAGTTCGGCATCGTCCAGGGCGGGCAGAGCCTTGCGGGGCTCCTGGTCTTCATCACCGACGTTCATTCCCTCGGCCTTCAGGTGGCGCAAGGCCTGGTGATGACCGAGGCCTTCTACTGGGACCAGAACGACCAGACCCGCGCCTGGTCGAAGCGCTTCGCCGACAGGAACGGCGGCAAGATGCCCACCATGGTGCATGCGGGGGTCTATGCCGGCGCGCTGCACTACCTCAAGGCCGTCGAGGCCCTGAAGGGCAAGGATACCGCGCAGGTGATGGCCAAGATGAAGGAGATGCCCACCGACGACCCGCTGTTCGGCAAGGGCAAGGTCCGTCAGGACGGCCGCAAGATCCACGACATGTATCTGTTCGAGGTCAAGAAGCCGGCCGAGTCGAAGGGTCCCTGGGATCTCTACAAGCAGCTCGCCACGATCCCGGCCGATCAGGCCTTCCGGCCTCTCAACGAAGGCGGCTGCCCGCTCGTGAAGGGCTGACCGCAAGCGACAACGAACAGGGCCGGGTTCGCCTGGCCCTGTTTCCTTTGAGGCCCGATGACGAAAGAGGCTGCGATGGATCTGGACATTCGAGGGTTGCGCGTTCTGGTGACGGCGGGGGCCGCCGGCATCGGGTTGGAGATCGCCAGGAGCTTCGTGCGCGAGGGCGCGAAGGTGCATGTCTGCGATGCCGACGACGCTGCGCTCGCCTCCCTGGCGACGAGCGATCCCGAGTTCACGCGATCCCGCGCCGATGTTGCGAACCGACAGGATGTGAGCTGCCTCTTCGATGAAGCCCTGCAAGCGCTCGGCGGCCTCGACGTTCTCGTCAACAATGCTGGCATTGCCGGACCGACCGCGCGGGTGGACGAGGTCGATCCCGAGGATTGGGACCGGACGCTTGCGGTCAACATCACAGGTCAGTTCAACTGCGCCCGCTTGGCCGTCCCGCACCTGCAGAAGAGCCGTAACGCCTCCATCGTCAATCTCTCGTCCGCGGCAGGCCGCCTCGGCTTTCCCCTGCGCTCCCCCTACTCCGCTGCGAAATGGGCAGCAGTCGGCTTCACGAAGACGCTCGCCATGGAGCTGGGTCCGCTCGGGATCCGGGTCAACGCCATTCTTCCTGGCGTCGTGGAGGGCGAACGGATCCGCCGGGTGATCGGCAGCAAGGCTCAAGCCCGCGGGATCAGCTACGAGGAGATGGAGAATGAGCTTCTCCGCCACGTTTCCCTGCGAACCGCCGTGACGCCGCAGCAGATTGCCGATCAGATCGTGTTCCTGTGCTCGCCGCGCGGGCGGACGATCTCGGGTCAGGCCATCGCCATCGACGGGGACACCCAGTCCCTCGCGTGACCGTGACGGGCATGAACCCTCCGATGTTCGATTCGTCCAATCTCCTGCTTGCTTTATCCATTGGCCGCCCGAGTATCCTTGTTCATCCTGTGCCATAAGACAGCAAAGAAGAACCAGGGAGGACAAACGATGCACCGCAGAACGCTTATCCTGGCCGCAGGTGCCGCCGCGCTCGTGGCCGCCATCTCGGGCGCGCAGGCGCAGGAGACGGTCAAGGTCGGGTTGATCCTGCCGCTGACGGGACCGTTCACGGCCATCGGGCGCCAGGTCGAGACGGGCGCCAGGCTCTACCTGCAGCAGAAGGGCCAGACGGTCGCGGGCAAGACCATTGAGCTGATCGTCAAGGACGACGGCGGCGTGGCGGACGCGACAAAGCGCACGGCCCAGGATCTCATCGTCAATGAGAAGGTGAGCGTGCTGGCGGGCTTCGGCCTCACCCCGCTGGCGCTGGCCACCGCGCCGCTCGCCACCCAGGCCAAGGTGCCCCAAGTCGTCATGGCGGCGGGAACGGCGACGATCACGGAGGCCTCGCCCTTTATCACGCGCACCAGCTTCACCCTGCCGCAAGCGACCGAGCCGATGGCCGATTGGGCCGCCAAGAACGGCATCAAGAAGGTTGTGACGCTGGTCTCGGATTACGGTCCCGGCATCGATTCCGAGAAGGCCTTCTCCGGGGTGTTCACCAAGGCGGGCGGTCAGGTTGAGAACCTGCGGGTGCCGCTGGCCAACCCCGACTTCTCGCCCTTTCTGCAGAAGGTGGCCGATGCCAAGCCCGACGCGCTCTTCGTGTTCGTGCCCGCAGGCCAGGGCGCGCAGTTCATGAAGCAGTTCGTGGAGCGCGGCTTCGACAAGAGCGGCATCCGGCTGATCGGACCGGGCGACGTCACGGACGACGAGGTGCTCAACGGCATGGGCGACGTGGCGCTGGGCGCCATCACCACGCACCACTACTCGGTCGCGCATGACAGCCCTGAGAACAAGGCCTTCGTGGAAGCGTTCAAGAAGGCGAGCAACGGGACGCGCCCGAACTTCATGGCGGTGGGCGGCTATGACGGCATGCACCTGATCTACGAGGGCCTGAAGAAGACGGGCGGCCAGGGTGGTCAGGCGCTGATCGACGCCATGAAGGGCATGAGCTGGACCAGCCCGCGCGGACCGGTGTCGATCGACCCGCAGACCCGCGACATCGTGCAGAACATCTATGTGCGGAAAGTCGAGCGCCGGGACGGGGAGCTCTACAACGTGGAGTTTGCCACGATCCCGAACGTCAAGGACCCGGTCAAGGCCGCCAAGGCCAACTGACCACACACCACCCAGGAAGCGCCGCACCAGATGCGGCGCTTCTCATGCAATGTGCTGCAAATCTAGGTGAGCGGTGCATCCACGATGCAGACGGCGCCGGTGGCCTGAAACACGATCTGGGCCGTACCATCGAGATCCTGCGACAGGCTGCGCTCGATCAGCCGCGATCCGAAACCCCGCCGCGACGGCGGCTGGACCGCGGGGCCTCCGCTTTCCTCCCACTTGAGATGCAGCCGCAGCCCGCCCTCGCCTTGCTGCACGCTCCAGACAATCCTGATCGCGCCCGTCTCGTTCGACAGAGCACCGTACTTCACCGCATTGGTGGCCAGTTCCTGCAGCGCCATGGCGAGCGCAAGCGCCATGCGGGGCGGCACGCGGACCCTCGGACCTTCGAGGTGCAGGCGATCCTCGCCACGGCTCGAGTAAGGCGCCACGGCCTGATCGACGATGTCATACAGGTCCGCGCTTTCCCAGTTCTCGCGCGTGAGAACGTCATGGGCGCGGGATAGGGCAAACAGGCGGGCTTCTAGAGACTCCTTGGCCTGCTCGGTCGAAGCCGCATTGCGCAGCGTCTGCGATGCCACCGACTGCACGGTGGCCAGCGTGTTCTTCACCCGGTGGTTCAGCTCGTTGATGAGAAGCTGCTGGTGCTCCTGCGCGATCCGGCGGTCGTGGATGTCGATGGAAACGCCGAACCAGCGCACGATCTCGCCGGTCCGCGGATCGCGATAGGGTTCCGCTCGTACAAGGAACCAGCGGTACTCGCCCTCCTTCGAGCGGATGCGATGCTCGACCTCGAAGATGCCGCCGGCCTTTTGGGCTTCCTCGAAAGCTTTCAACGTGACGGCATGGTCGTCCGGATGCACGAAATCAGACGTGACCTGCGGCACGTCGGTCACCTTCGGAGGAGCACCCGTATAGAGAGACCATTGCCGATTGAAGAACTCGTGCTGTCCGTCCGCGTCCGTGATCCAGATGATCTGCGGCACCGCGTCGGCCAGGAGCCGCAGGCGTTCCTCGCTTTCCCTCAGACGCTCCTCGGCCTCGACCTGCTCGGTGACGTCACCATAGAAGACTGCCAGACCCTCGCCGACCGGATAGGCATGCATCGAAATCCAGCTCACCCGTCCGTGCGGCCATACATAGCGGTGCTTCAGGCTGGCCGGTGTTCTGGTCGCCATGGCCTGCCTGAACATCTCGCCGAGAGCCGGATCGCTATTGGGGTGAGCCTCCCAATGGGTCTTGCCGATCACCTCTTCGCGGGGCCGTGCCTCAAGCCGCAAGGCTTCCGCATTCATGTCGATGATGCGGAAATCCCGATCCATGATTGCAAGGCTCTCCCCCATGCCGTCGAGCACGCCGCGCAGGCGTGTCTCGCTCTCGCGCAGGGCTGCCTCCATCTCCACCCGGCCGGTGGTTTCCACCACGATGGCGAGCACACCGCCTGGCTGCCCGCTCTCGTCGATCACAGGAGAGTAGTCGAGGTTCATCCACACCTGTTCGGGCACGCCCTTGCGATACAGGGTCAGCTCCTGATCCCGGAACGACAGGGTGCCGCCCGCCATGCCGACCTTCATGACACGGGCGTTGAAATCGGCGACCTCCGGCCAGCCTTCCAGCACGTTCGATCCGAGAAGCCGCGGATGGCGCCCAGCGGCGAAGACCGAATAGGGATCGTTGTAGATCATCACCCCATGCTCGCCCCACAGCAGCACCATCGGGATCGGCGAACGGAGCATCAGGCCGACGGTCGTCCTCAGGCTCTGCGGCCAGCCGGAGATCGCCCCGATGGGAGTGCTGGCCCAGTCATAGCCGCGGATCAGCGCGCCGGTCTCGCCGCCATCCCGGAGGAAATCCGGGTAAGATGGGGTTCTAATGTCCATCGCCCTGCCCTTTCCTCCCAACAGCCTCGGCCCGGAGGATGCGTCCGCCCGGCAGGGAGCCCTCCTGCAGGGCGGCTTGGCAGGATCCGCAAGGAACGTTGAGCCCCGCTCCCATGGGGACCGGGGCGAGAAGTCCTGGCGTGACGGGCACGTCCAGAACTGTTCGAGAAGGCATGGGCTTTTGTCTATGGCTTGGAATGGCGACGCTTTGATGTTTTGTAGCGCCTTCCGCGGCCGGGGCAATGGGGCCAGCGGCACCTCCTTGACGCAGGTGCCGGAAGCGCAGCGCTCCGCTGCCGCCTCTACTGCACCTTCACCTGATCCTTGATCTTCTCGAAGACCGGTCGGCGCAGGACCTTTTTCTTCATGAGATCATCGACGGATTTGTAGGGCCGCCCCTTGATGATGGCGCGGCCGAGGGCGCCTGCGCCCTTCAGGGAGTTAAGCTGCTCGAAGGACGCCCGGTTGAGATCGACCAGATCAGCGGCTGGGCTCTGAGGCGTTGCGGGCTCCGCGAGGCTCGCATGCTTGGCCACAGTACCCGTCATGTCGATGTCCGTGGGAGACGCGGACATCGACTGCTCAGGTTGGTTGAAAGCTGCCTCAGCCATCTTCGCACCGGTGGAGGCTTGCTCTCTGGAGAGATGCGGAGGATTGGCCATCATGGGAGCAGGAGCAGAGTCCTGAGGGCCGGACGCGGGCACGTAAGCCGCTTCCGTCACCGGAACTGGGGATGCCATGGATACGGCGGCATCCGCATCGGCCACCTGCACGCGCTCGGACCTTTGAGGCAGTTCCACAAGCTGCGGCTCACCTGCCAGGATCTGCGGCGGCGCGACCGTGACCATGCCGCCTGCAGGCGCGCTGGTGCCCCCGGAGAGCCACAGGGCCAGAGATCCAGCAGCCATAAGGCCAACCACCAGAAGAATGCGCAGCGCCTGAAGGGCTGCGTTGTCGCGCTGTTCGTACGGATGGCGGGTTCGTGACAAGTTGCCGATCTGCATGGGGTCCTCGCACCTTTACTCGTGGTGGATGCTCCACTCTTGATGAGCGTGCATGCGGCAGACGGGTTCGTCCTTCCGCATGCAGGGATAGGGCTAGAGGCGGGATGTGGCACAGACGTGGCAATCTGCCGGGATCCGCTCGGATCAACGGCAATTCGGGATAGGTGCGCAGATTTTCTGCGTGATGACGCCCGCTTCGGCAACGTCATCACCTTGCGACAGGACCCTCAAACGTCGCGCGCGCGCGCGGGTGCGCCGAAGGGGCATTCGAGGGCGGCACGGTCCCAGCGCGCTGCATCGGCAGCAGCCTGATAGGTGGCGGACAGGAAATCGAGCAGCAGCGCATCGGGATCGGGCGCCTGGCGCAGGACGTCGTAGCGCAGGATGAACTCACCAAGCGCAGGATCGAACTCTGCGCCCGCCGGGATAGCTGCATCGCGAAATCCCGGGGGCTCGGGATAGGCATAGGAATAGAAGGCGGCGTGAGGGTAGGCATCGCTGCCGGGCCAGAAGCCTGCGCTCGAGACCTCGTGGGAATAGGCTTCACGGGTGACCGCGTCCGGCAGGCCGGGCACGCCGCCCGGATGAGGCGGTGCCTCGCGACCGGAAAAGCGCGTCACGGCAAGATCGAAGCTGCCCCAGAAGAAGTGCACCGGCGAGACCTTGCCGAGAAAGCCGCTGCGGAACAGCTTGAACACCCGGTCGGCCTGCACCAGCACGCGCCAGAAGCGATGGGCGACGTCTGAATCGTAGGACGCATGCGCCTGGTCCTCCGGGAACCGGATGGGATTCTGCACCTCGTTCGGCATCTCGTTGATCGAGACCCTGATGCCGATGTCGTTCAGAGTATCGAGGAGATCGGCATAAAACGCCGCGACGCTCTGCGGCCGGAGCGACAGCATGCGCTCGTCGCCGCGGCTGGTGCGCACGAGCAGGCGATGAGCGATAAAGTCGAACTCGATCTCAAGGATGTCGCGGCCGACGGGCACCGGCGATGTGCTCAGCCCCCGCGCGGAGACGTAGAGTGGCACCTGCCAGCCGTGATTGACCCAGGGCGTGAGCGCGAGCCGGACCTTGCCGACGATCTGCGTCCAGAGCTGCAGGGTCGCGGCCGTCTCGCGCCAGGCAGGATAGGAGAGTTCGGGCCAGCCACCGTCATCCATGAAGCACCTCCGGGCGGAGCGGGATCGCGGTAGCCAGTATAGGGGCAGGATCGCAGGCTGGACAGCACAGCCTGCGATCACGTTTTGTCATGCGGCCGGTCGCAAGCCCGTCAATGCAGCAGGAATCTCGATGTCGACCTCCAGTGTCGACACGGAAGCGCCACGATCCATCTTGATCTGCACCTTGTCCTGCGGCACCGCCATGTGCTTGGCGATCACGGCCATGATCTCCTCGCGCAGGATCGCCACGAGATCGGATTCGCCACCGCCCACGATGGTGCGCTCATGGGCGAGCAGAACCTGGAGACGCTCACGGGCGACCGGAGCGGACGTGGTGTTTTTCTTGAAGAAGTTGAAGAGGCTCATGCGGCCCTCCTGGCGAAGAGTTTGCTGAACAGGCCGCGCTGCTTCTGCACCTCGACAAGGGTCTCGCCCTGCAGCTTGCGCACGGCATCGAGATAGGCGCGCGCCGGCGCGGAATTCGGGCTGCCGAGAGTTACCGGAGCGCCGAGATTGGAGGAGCGCAGCACTTCGGTGCTCTCCGGAATGATGGCCAGAAGCGGGATCGACAGGATCTCGAGCACGTCCTCGACTTTCAGGATCTCGCCGCGCTGTGCGCGGGCCGCGTCATAGCGGGTGAGCAGGAGATGCTTCTCCACCTGTTCGCCGTTCTCCGCCTTCAGGGTCTTGGAATCGAGCATGCCGATGATGCGGTCGGAATCGCGGATGGACGACACTTCCGGATTGGTCACCACGACGGCCACATCCGCATGGCGCATGGCGAGCGTTGCGCCGCGCTCGATGCCGGCCGGGCTGTCGCAGATGATCCAGTCGAACTTTTCGCGCAGGCCCTCGATGACGCGGGCGACGCCCTCGTCCGTGAGGTTGTCCTTGTCGCGGGTCTGGGAAGCCGGCAGCAGGTGCAGGGTCTCCACGCGCTTGTCGCGGATCAGCGCCTGCTCGATCTTCGCATCGCCCTTGATCACGTTGATCAGGTCGTAGACCACCCGCCGCTCGGCGCCCATGATCAGGTCGAGGTTGCGCAGGCCGACATCAAAGTCGATCATCGCCACCTTCTGTCCCGACTGGGCCAGCGCCGCGCCCAGGGCCGCCGTGGAGGTCGTCTTGCCGACGCCTCCCTTGCCCGATGTCACCACAAGAACTTTCGCCATCCTTGGTTCTCCTACCCTTCAAGACTGTTGTTGCGACGGCATCACCAGCAGGTTCCCCGGAAGACCGCAGAACATGTTCGGAGAGCGGAGGCGGATCGAGCTGTCGCGATTTCTTACGCAACGGAATGAAATCTATTCGGCGCCCGTTATGGTTACCGGACGGTTAAGATTTTGGTCGATCGGTGCGGTTTTCGGCGGAAAACAACGGTTTTTGCCAAAAAACTGCACCTTCCGGAAAGTCAGGAACAGCCTGTGATCCAGAAAAAAGGGCGCCGAAGGCGCCCTTTTCGTGTGCCGTGCACTCTGCTGTCAGTTTGCGGCGGCTCTCCAGCGGGAGCTGAATTTCGAGCCCACCTGCCATCGCCTCACCTCGTCCTCGGAGTCCTTGCATGGAAGGGTGATCGCATCTCTCAGGTAGGAGAACTCCGCGTCGATGACGGCCCCAAACAGGAAGCAAACCTCATCGCGCCGCCCGAGGGGCCTGTTCTGGAGCACGAACTCGGCGCGGATCACGACCGCCTCGACCTTGCGCCTGTTCCAGTCCGCATCGCCGAAATCCTCGACGGCGTAAGTCTTGGTCTCAAGCTCCCAGCGATCCCGGATGGCCAGCTTGTATAGGCGGACGAACCCCGGGAAGAGTTCGGCGGCCTTGCCGAACACGCCGTCGCCGCGCTTGTCGCCGCTGGCCTTCACCTCGGCGATGAAGGTATCGACGATGCCGGAAACCTGGTCTTGAGAGGCTCGCGCGAAAGACCGGTTGCGCGCTTGCAGATCGCGCTCGATGTTCTCGCGCCTGGCCGCCTCATCGAGGGCGCGCTGCTTGAGGATGGTGGCCTCCTGCTGGAGTGCTTTGCGGGCCTCTTCCTCCTTGACCATGGTGTTGGCCATCTGATTGGCCTCCGCCTGCAGAACCGCCTTGATCTCCAGCGGATCGATCCACATCGGAGCAACCACATAGTCGAGACGCTCGGGCTTGAAGGCCTTGACGATCTCCGCGAGATCCGTGGCGGAGGCGTAGATCGCGTTGCACTTCCGAGTCTGGAAATCCGCAAAGGCATCGTCGAGGGAGGTCTTGGCGAAGGTGACGGCGTCCGTCGAGACGTTGAAAACGGTGCTCGTCTTGCCCAGAACGGTAATCCGGTGCGCCTCGGGATCGTCGGAAACCGTCTGGCAGATCCGCCCCTGGCTCGGATTGGTGAAGACGAGACCGAAGCCGGAGCTCTTTCCGCTGAGGATCTGGGCCTCCAGGGTGGCCGAGCTCAGGATCTCGTTCTGCAGGGCCCTCACGACCTCCGGGCCTGGAATCGACGCCAAGCGGCCGAAAGTGGTCTCGACCTTGCGGACGACCGACGTGACATAGCCCGGCGCCTGGGAGAGCAGGCCGATGCGCTGGAAGACGATGACGTCATAGCCTTCCATGCCGTCGATCGGGCACGCCGCCTGGGCGATCCGCACGCCCTGAACGTCCAGCTCCTGCCTCTGGATCTGCGCCATGGTCAGACGCTCCAGATCCTTGATCCGCTCGACGCAGCGATCCTGGGCAAAGCAGATGGAGGGGTTCCTGTCCTTGAAGACGAGATCGCCCTTGAGGCTCTTCACGATGCGGCCGGAAGCCGTGTTGTAAAGGAAGATCAGTTCCTCGTTGTCGCCGTCGATCAGGAAGCGCGTGCGCTCGGTGATGCCCAGCTGCCGGGCAAGCGCCGTCTGGGGATCCTCCGATGTCTTCGGCGTGTTCTTTTCGGTCCACGCCACCATCGCCGACTGATAGTCGTCCTTCAGGTTCTTCGTATCGATGAAGCGGGAGAACTCGCTGTTGGCTCGGTTGAGGCCGTTGAGGCTGCGCTCCTTCAGAGCCTTGGCGAACTGCTCGCCGAGCTTGGTGAGATCCGCAGTATGTGGGGACAGGATGTTGCCGGCCACATAGGATTCGATGAAGGTGACGTTCTTGCTCGCTTCCAGAGCCGCTTCGGAGATCCGGCGGTCGAGAGCCTGCTGACGCTCGTCGGCGAGGCTCTTCATGAACACGCCGAAAGTCGCGTCGTTCTTGAAAAAGGCTTCGAGTGCCTTCTTGCCCTTGCGCGCCTCCGTGAGATTCTGGGAATCGACCGCCGCCTTCGTGGACACGGCGGCTTTTGCGATCTCCGCGAGGTTGGGCGGGCTGCCGCCTGCGGCGGTCCTGTCCTTCAGATATTGCGAGATGTCGTTCAGGAAATCCGCGATTTCCTGCATCTCCTTGCTCTGGCCCGATCCTCCGCCGGCCGCAGCTTCGGCTTGATTGAAGCGGTTGTAGAACTCGACCGGAACCCGCTGTCAGTTCGCCGATGCGGAGGTCTTGCAATAATGGTTGCCGTTATCGGCCTTGGCGCAGGTGCGAAAGCCGTCAAGCGAGAATTCTTGGGCGAGAGATGGTGAGAGGAGGCCATAGAGACCTCCTCCGATCAGCACCGCCGTCGTCAGGCGACGCGGAAAGCTCAGGCGCATTCGGTGCGTTCCTCGGTCGAGGGCTTGCCCTGGAAGGTGATCGTCTCCTGGAAGGTCCGGCAGGTCTTGCCGTCAGGCATCTTGTCGACCTTGGCGACCTTGAGCGAGCCGGTCGCATCTTTGCTCTTCCAGGTGGTGGTTGAGCCGGCCGGCTTCTTTACCGCCGTCGTGACAGCCTGCTGGCGCTGAGCCTTCGATTGAGCATCCATGTTCGCGAGGATCTGCCCGAGAACCGCTCCGACGAGGGCGCCGGCAATGATGCCGCCCGCCTTGCCTTTACCGACCGCCGCGCCGCCGGCGCCGCCCAGGAGTGCGCCGAAGGGATTCTGCTGGGCATGAGCGGGAGCAACGGTCCCGAGCGCCAGCGAGAAAGCAATGAGAGATGTCGTGATGATTTCACGCATACAGGCCCCCTTATGTGTTTTTGTGCCTAAGTTCAGCCTACATCTTGCCACTTAGTCGACACAATTAGGAAAACCAGAGGTTGCACCGCCTTTCGTGAAAACCGAACATGCCCCTATGCACAAACCGGCAGGGAGCTCTCATGAGCTATAGTGGCCCAGAAGGGCGGCAGAGCATCCCACACAAAGTTGCGGGCAGCCACGGGGCGCTCGGCACCAAGGCAGGCGGCGACATGATCATCCATGCTCAGCCGCAGGTGTGGAAAGGGCCTCACATCCCGTGTGAGGCCCTGCAGGATTATTGACCGTCGTGCTTCAGCGAGCCCGTATTCGCACCACCGGTTGCGGCACCGCCGGTGCCGACCGCGCCTGCGGACGGCGCAGGGCCGCCGGCCGGCAGGGTCCCACCCGGCTGCAGGGGCGTCGAGAGCCCCGACGGGGCCCGCGGCGGGTGGGCCGAGGAGAACCAGTTGTCGTCCGAGGGGCTGCCGCCGGCTGCCGGCGCGGTTCCGCTGCCTGCACCGTGCAGAAGGGCGTCGTCGGCCTGCGAGGCTCCTCCCTGCCCTGCCTGACTGCTCATCCGGTTGGAGGACGTTGAGGCTGTGGAGGCCGCGGCTGCCGATGTGGCGCCGGCGCCGGAATATGTCCGTCCCCCGGGAGCCCCCTGCCCCATGCCGCCGCGGCGGGAGCCCTCGAGGCTGCGGTCGATGACGCCGCTCTCGAGCGGGAACGGCGGCTCGGGACGGCGCGGGGCCGGACGGAAGGAGCTGCTCTGCCGAGACCCCATGGACCCGGACCGGTTCATGCTCCACAGCAGGGCTCCGGCACCGACGGCCATCACGCCGGCGAGCACGCCGAACACGGTGCCGGTGGGCAGACCGTAGCGGCTCGGCATCATCGCCTGCGGCATGTGCCAGCGGCTGGATTCGTAGGATGCGATGCGCTCGCGCTCATAATCCCGCTGCAGGCTCTTGAGCTCGCCAGGGGAGAAGACGCCGCGGGCGACGATCATCACGCCGTTCTCCTCCAGGGTGAAGGCATGGCGGATGGATCCGGTGAGGTCCTTGAAATCCATGGCCCAGTCATGGCTGTTCTTGTCGGGCCGGGCGGCCAGCTCGTCGGCCTGGCGCAGGATCTCGTCCTGCTTGCGCTCGAGATCGGCCACATAGCTGGCGGTGCGCTCATGATGGGACAAGGCGGGATAGAGCACGTTCTGCTGCGCCGCGATGTGCCGCTCCAACTCGTCCTGGAGATCGTCGAAAAGCTCGGAGCGGCTGTTCGGGCCGGTGCCCGTGGCCTTCAGAACCTCGCGGCAGAGCTCCTCGATATTCGCGTGATCCGACACCACCATTTGCCATAGGTCCATGGGAAGCCTCCTCTTGAGCCTTTGCTTGATCACAGTGAACGGCTTGGGCGGACGGCTGTTCCGCCAAGAAGCTGCCTGGCCGGCGGCAGGGTCGCAGGCGCTCCACGGTACCTGGACGGTACTTGGCCTTAGAGCGCCCGGACTCTTGCGCCAACCTCAGCCGTTCGGCGAGAAGCCGAAGTCCTTTGCCCGCAGCTCGGCGATGCGGATATCCGCAAGCGTGAACACCGACATGGTTGGACCGAAGCCATAGGTGATCTGCACGTCGTCGCCCACTTGGACCGTGTATTTGAGCATCTGTTCAAACGTCTCGAACAAGTCGTTCTCGATGAAGATCTTGTCCCAGCCGGCCTTGAAGTCGGTTACGACGTCACGGCCGGGTCCATCGCCCGAGGAGAACAGGAAGAGATCGCGACCGGAACCGCCCTTGAGGATGTCGTCCCCGAAGCTGCCGAAGATCCTGTCGTTGCCGCTGCCGCCGTCCACCTTGTCGTTACCGCCGCCGGCCGTGAGAACATCCGATCCATCTTCGCCGTAGAGGGTGTCGTTTCCGGATTGGCCTGCCAGCTGGTCGCTTCCCGTGCCCCCTTTGATGGAGTCGTTGCCCGTGCCGCCGAGGATCGAGTCGTTGCCCGCTTCACCTCGCAGGTCGTCCTTTCCGTCACCGCCGCGGATCTCGTCAAAGCCGCCCCGGCCGAGGATCTTGTCGTTGCCGTAGCCTCCATACAGGTGGTCGTCCTTGCCGCCGCCCTTGAGGTAATCGTCCCCGAGGCCGCCCCAGAGCCAGCCTTGCCCTGATTTGAGGAACAGGGTGTCGTCGCCGTTTCCGCCAGAGAGAAAGTTGTACTGGGCCGTTCCGCGCAGGTCGTTGTCGCCGTTCGTGCCGCTGAGAACGAGCGGCTTGATAGTCGACGGCAACCAGACGCCGTCCACACGGGCTTCCGCGTCGTTGTCGTCCGAGACGGTTGCATAATTGGTGTTGATGAAGACGTCCGGCCCATCGGGACCGCCGGAGAGGTTCAGGGATATGGGACGCAGGGACCCGTCTGCTCCAAGGGTCAAGCTGACGCCCGAGACGAGATCCTCCTCGGTGAAGTTCCCGACCCTCGGCTGTTGGAGAAAGAAGTCGAGGCCCGGCGTCGAACTGGGCAGGATGAACGACGTTCCACGGGGGTAGCTGTTGGCGATGGCGAGGGCTTCGCCTGTCAGGGTCAGGGAGCCGGTGACAAGCTGACCTTCCCTATAGCCGCCGACCGCCGCGCCATATCCCAGTTCCAAGAGCCTCGGATCGACTGAGTCACCAAGCTCGTCATTGGGCACCAAATCATTCTGATAGGCACCCTCGACGCCTCCGTAGAAGATGTAGCTTAGGGACGACATGTGATCTCCATTGCATCAAGAGCAACACGGATGCAGAGCGGCTACGCCAAGTCCCAAGGCAATCGATTCAAAGGGATGGGCCTGTTCTTCTGGATTGCCGGCAGAACCGTGCTCCTCGTAAGCCCCGGACGAATGTCTCAGCCCCACGTAAGGTTGTACAGGTACTCAGAGGGGTAGCATCCCGATGGAAGCCTGCTGCCTCCCCTTTGGCCGATAGGCTCGAAATCTACCTCAAAAGGTGTAAGGTTCCCGAGCTATCAGGGAGCCGACGTATCGATCATGACTTCATCGCCGCAAAATACATTCGCACCCGTTGCTCCACCTGCTGGCCTCCCAACCTATGACGATGTGCTGGCAGCGGCACAGCGGATCGAAGGAGTAGCCCATCGTACCCCGGTTCTCACCTCCCGCACGGCCGACGAGCGCACAGGCGGAGCGCTGTTCTTCAAAGCCGAGAACCTGCAGCGCGGGGGCTCCTTCAAGTTCCGCGGCGCCTACAACGCCATCGCGCAGCTGTCCTCGGAGGCGAAGAAGCGCGGCGTCGTCGCCTTCTCGTCCGGCAACCATGCCCAGGCCATCGCCTATGCCGGGCAGCTTCAGGGCGTGCCCACCGTCATCATCATGCCGCAGGATGCGCCGGCCATGAAGGTGGCGGCCACGAAGGGCTATGGCGGCGAAGTGGTCATGTATGACCGCTACACGGAGGACCGCGAGGCCATCGGGCGCAGGCTCTCGGAGGAACGCGGCCTCACCCTCATTCCGCCCTACGACCATGAGGACGTGATCGCCGGCCAGGGCACGGCCGCCAAGGAGCTGTTCGAAGAGGTCGGTCCTCTCGACATGCTCTTCGTCTGCACCGGCGGTGGGGGCCTTCTGGCCGGATCGGCGCTCGCCACGAGGGCGCTCTCGCCGGAGTGCCGCATCTATGGTGTTGAGCCGGAGGCAGGCAACGACGCGCAGCAATCGTTCCGCTCGGGCAGCATCGTGAAGATCCCGGTTCCCACCACCATCGCCGACGGGGCGCAGACCACCTATGTGGGAGCCAAGACCTTCCCGCTCATGCGTGCGCTCGTCGACGACATCCTCACCGTGTCCGACGCGCAGCTCGTCGACACCATGCGCTTCTTCATCGAGCGCATGAAGATCGTGGTGGAGCCCACCGGCTGCCTGTCGGCGGCCGCAGCTTTGAACGATCTGGTGTCGTGCAAGGACAAGCGCGTCGGCATCATCATCAGCGGCGGCAATGTGGATCCAAGGGCGCTCGCGGGCTTCCTGGCGGGTTAGTCTCTCAGCAGCGCTGCTTGTCATTCTCGGGAGGACGCGTCAGCGGAGGGCAAGGGAATCCATCAGCTTCAGCGCTTGTGAGTGGATACCCTTCCCGGCCTACGGCCGCTGGGGATGACACACTCCTCGTCATCCCCGGGCTTGTCCTGGGGATCCACGTATTTGCAGCGGGGTTAAGACGTGGATGGCCGCAACAAGTGCGGCCATGACGGCGAGGTGTTTGTGTTAGCGCCTTGCGCGCATCACGACGGCCATGCCGTCGTGGTCGCCCGTGGTGAGCGTCGGATCGTCGATAAGCGCGTTGCCGAGATTGACGAAGCCGCTCACCTTGTAGACCGTGTTGCGATCAAGCCTTTGCGTAAAATCGTCCCGCGCCCGGTTGAACGAGCCGTATTGATGCGGCGGATCGCGGAACGGGTCGACCTCCTCGCGGCTGAAGGCGCCGCTGAACAGGTAAGCCTGTCTGAACACATGCGGGCCGAAGATGCGGCCGTGATTGTTGCTGACCTCGAAAAGATCGTTGGAGAATGCGTCATCCCTGCCTTGCGGCAGTTGAGGGTACAGCGTTCCGCCGATGAAGCCCTGATAGCCTGCCGAATGCCCGAAGCGCACGGGATAGCCGGCGCGAGCGGCAGCAGCGAGCAGCCTTGCCTTCGCGTCCTCCGCGCTCACCGCACCCTCATCGATGAGGATGACATTGATGGGCTCGCGAAGGTTCTTGCTGCGATAGATTTCACCGAGCCAGTCGGAGGGAAAGCCTTTGGCCGTCAGCATCCATTTGCCGATGACGGGCAACCCCTCGGGTGCTGCCACATCCATGCCCTGCTGCGCCTGGATCGTTTGCGGATCCGCCATCAGGGTGCAGAGGATGAGAAGGCACAAACGAAGCTGCATCATTCGCCTCTCCCGAAGCTCCGCCTCAGGAGAGCACGATCAGGCTCCGTTGACCATCGCCTTCAGGTGGAGGCCTTCATCGCCAGAACCGCGTAACGATGCTGTGTCGCGCGCTCGAGGCCTTTGAGGAGCGGCAGGTTCTTGGCCTGCTCCCGATGAATCGGCTGGAGGTTGCGATCGATGGCGACCTGCGCAAAGCCTGCCTCACGCAGCAGCTTCGCCACCTCTTGGGCCCGTGCACCCTTCGAGAAATACACGCGCTTCAGGATGCGCTCGTGGGTTTCGCGCATGGCGTTCGGGGCATGCGGGGTTCCTGCGAGTTCCGGCACCAGCTTCTCGATGAGGCGGATCATGCGCTTGACCAGCGTGTCCGACACGAAGTCGCCATCGACGATGAGAAGCCGCCCGCCCGGCTTCAACAGGGAATGCCACTCCCGGAAGGCCGCCTTCGGATCGACCAGCGTCCATACCAGATGCCGCGTAACGAGCACGTCGTAGCTTCCCGGCTGCTCAAGGGTGCGCTCGGCATCGCCCATGACGAAGCGGATATTCGCGCCGCGCCGCACCGCCTTTGCGCGTGCCTGGTTCAGCATCGCCTCCGACCAGTCGAGACCGGTCACGTCGAAGCCGAGGCCGTGCAGCAGATGGGAGATCACGCCGGTGCCGCTGGCAAGATCGAGCGCCCGCCGTCCCTCGCCCGGTCCAAGATGGCACAGGAACAGGTCGCGCCAGGCCTGCCGCTCACCTTCCGAGAAGATCTCGTGCCCCACCTGCTCGTCGAAAGTTGCCGCGCGTGCGGACCAGTAGTCGCGGATCTCGTCCCGGAGCGTGTAGTTCGCATTCATGAGAAGCTCGTAATGAAGATGAATTCCGGCGCTCCTCTAGGAGCAAACTTTGACGACGTCAAACTGGAACGATTGTAAACTGCAGAATAGAATAATTTCAAACTACAGCTCTACTGATTTTAACTAGATTAATTCTAAAAGATAACGCTTGCATGACTTAAGGATCAAACCTAGGAGAAACCCGCTTTCTCAACGCATTCGAGGCGCATCATGCAACTCTCCAAACTGGTATTCGGTGCCGCCCTGGCGCTCGTCGGGTTCCTGCCCGTCCCCTCCTCTGCCGCCGACAAGATTACCGTGACGGACATCACCGGCCGCAAGGTCGAGGTCAAGGCACCGGTCGAGAAGGTCATCCTCGGCGAAGGTCGGCAGATGTATTTCGTCGCCACCCTCGACACCGACCAGCCGTTCAAGCGTGTCGTCGGCTGGCGCGACGACCTGCAGAAGGCAGACCTTGACGGCTACAGGGATTATCTCGCCAAGTATCCGCAGATCGAGAAGATCCCGACCTTCGGCGGCTTCAAGGAAGGCACCTTCGATGTCGAGCAGGCGGTCGCGCTCAAACCCGACGTGGTCCTCCTCAACATCGAGGCGAAGACCGCCACCGACGACGCGAAGCTCATCGAGAAGCTCGCCAAGATCGACATCCCGGTGGTGTTCGTCGACTTCCGCGAGAAGCCGTTCGAGAACACCGATGCCAGCATGCGCCTCATCGGCAAGCTGTTCGGCAAGGAAGCGCGCGCCGAAGAGTTCATTGCGTTCCGAAAAGCACAGATCGATCTCGTGACCGAGCGCCTCGCCAAGGCCAATCCCGCCAAGCCCCTCGTGATGGTGGAGCGTGCCGGCGGCTACTCGGATGATTGCTGCATGTCCTTCGGCAACGAGAACTTCGGCAAGTTCGTCGAGGTGGCCGGCGGCCAGAACATGGCTGCGAAGATCATTCCGGGCACCTTCGGCGTTGTGAACCCTGAGCAGATCATCGCGGCCAATCCCGACCACGTGATCGTCACCGGGTCGAACTGGGAACTCTACGTGCCCGGCGGCGCCTGGGTCGGCGTCGGCTCCGGCGCGGACAAGGCGAAGGCCCGCACCAAGCTCGCCGGTCTGATGAAGCGCCCGGCCTATACCGGCGTGAAGGCCGTGAAGGACAACCGCGTCCACGCGATCTGGCACCAGTTCTACAACAGCCCCTATCAGTTCATCGCCATCCAGGCGATGGCCAAGTGGCTGCATCCGGAGCTGTTCAAGGACGTGGATCCCGACGCCACCATGAAGACGCTCTACGAGCGCTTCCTGCCCGTGCCCTACAAGACCGGCTACTGGGTCTCCCTCACCGACAAGGAATAAGGCTCTTGGCCCACTCTCCCGCCATCGCCATGCCCAAAGGACGCGGTGCCTACCGCGTCCTCGTGCAGCGCAAGAAGCTCGTGCTTCTTGCGCTTGCCGTCGTTCTCGTTCTCTCCGTCATTGCCGATCTGGGCTTAGGCCCCGCGCGCTATTCCATGCGTGAGGTCGTGCTGGCCCTCATGGGTTCGGCTGAGGTCACGGAGCAGGTCAGCGTCGTGATCTGGGACATCCGCATGCCGGTGGCGCTCATGGCCGTGGTGGTCGGCGCGGCGCTCTCCGCAGCCGGCGCGCAGATGCAGACGATCCTCAACAATCCGCTCGCCAGCCCCTTCACGCTGGGCATCTCGGCGGCCGCGAGCTTCGGCGCCTCCGTCGCTCTCGTGTTCGGCGTCGGCTTCCTGCCCTGGGCCATCGACTACGTGGTGTCGGTCAACGCGTTGCTCATGGCGATGGCCGCGGCCCTGTTCATCCATTTCATGAGCCAGCAGCGTGGCGTGACCGTCGAGACCATAGTGCTCCTCGGTATTACGCTCGTCTTCACCTTCAACGCACTGCTCGCGCTGGTGCAGTATCTCGCGTCAGAGCAGGCGCTGTCCGCAGTGGTGTTCTGGACCATGGGCAGCCTCACTCGCGCCACATGGCCGAAGCTCGCCATCACCACGGCGGTGGTTGCGATCTCGCTTCCGCTGTTCATGCGCCGCGCCTGGGCGCTCACCGCACTGCGGCTTGGCGACGACAAGGCCGCGAGTTTTGGCGTCAACGTGCGCCGGGTCCGGCTCGAGACCATGATGGTCATCAGCCTGCTCGCCGCCGTGCCGGTGGCGTTCGTGGGCACCATCGGGTTCATCGGATTGGTCGGCCCGCACATCGCCCGCATGCTGGTGGGCGAGGATCAGCGCTATTTCCTGCCGGCCTCCGTCCTGTCGGGCGCCGCGATCCTGTCGCTCACCTCGGTGATCAGCAAGTCCATCGTGCCCGGCACGATCTTTCCCATCGGCATCATCACGGCGCTCGTGGGCGTGCCGTTCCTGTTCAGCCTCATCATGTCCACCCGGAGGCGCGCATGGTAGCGACCCTGCAACTTGACCAAGTCGGCGTCCGCTATGGCAAGCAGGAGGTGCTCTCCGGCGTTTCCACCCCAGTGTTGAAGGGCGGCGAGGTCACGGCGGTGATCGGCCCGAACGCGGCCGGCAAGTCGAGCCTGTTCCGGCGCATCGCCGGCCTGCTCGATGGGCCGGGCAACATCCGCATGGACGGTGGCTCATCGAGTGCGCATGCGAGCCACGTCTGCTACATGCCGCAGGACACCTCGGTCAACACGGTGCTCACGGTCTATGAGTCGGTGCTCCTCGCCCGCAAGCAGGGTACGCCGCGCAAAGTAACCGACGAGGACCTCCAGGAAGTCGACCGTGTTCTCTTCAGCCTGCGGATCGAGCCGATTGCGTTCAAGGGTCTGAATGAGCTCAGCGGCGGGCAGCGCCAGCTGGTGTCGCTCGCGCAGGTGCTCGTACGCGAGCCAAAGATCCTCCTGCTCGATGAGCCGACGAGCGCCCTCGACCTGCACCGGCAGGTGGAGGTGCTGGCGCTCATTCGCTCGCTCGCCCGGGAACGGGAGATCTGCGTGGTGCTCGCCATTCACGATCTTAACCAGGTGCTGAAGGTCGCCGACCGGGTCATGGTGATCGATTCCGGCACCATGGTGAGTTGCGGCCCGGTGGAGACGGTGATCACCCCCACCCTCCTGCAGAACATCTATCGGGTCGACGGACGGATCGAGCGCTGCTCGCGCCTGTGCCCGCACGTGATCATCGACGGGCCGCTCGAACTTGCGTGAGAGGGGTCGCGGCTCAACTTGCGCGCCGCTACCTTCACCATGACAATCGGGCAATGGATAGCTTCGCGCCAGCCCGATTGCTTATAACTGGACCCTCTCGAATCATGGAATCCCGTGCATGAGCCTTGGACTGCCTGAACGCCGCTCCGACGAGCGGTTCGCCACCAAGCTGGAAGGGTGGATCCGGGATACGAAGAGCAAGGCACGCATCGGGTGTTCCGTGTGGGACCTGTCGCAGTCGGGGGTCCGGCTGGTGATTTCCGGCTCTGCGGATATTCCTTTGGAATTCGAGCTTGAGATTCCCGACGCGGGCGCAAGGGCCATGACACAGCTGGTATGGACCGACGGAACGCACTACGGGGCGCGCTTTACCAGTTGAAGCGCAGGTCCGGATCAACGCTCTTTTCACCCCTTCGTGCCATGTTGTCCCGCATGACCTACTCCCGTGACACCAAAGCCATCTCCGAGCTCACCAGCCAGCCCGTCAGCACCTGGTCCGAGGAATGGCGGATCGAGACCGAGGCCCGCACCCTCCTGAAGATGTCCAAGGCCGAGCGGGACGCCTTCTTCAACGGCAGGAAGGATGCGGACGGGAAAACAGTTGATCGCGGCGTGATCGGCATCCGTGGCCTCAAGGCCGCGGAGGAGATCAAGGCGACGATGGAGCGCCTTCAAGAGGCCCGCGCGCCCCGGAGCTGAGACAAGCGGATGTCCGCTCCAGGGCTTATTGGGCCATCATGTAGAAGTCTTTATAGGTCAATCGCAGGTTTGCATCGATCTGGGCAAACTGAATGGCCGCTCGTGAACCAGCTCCATCCGGATCGTAGTACAGGGCTTCTGCAGCCTTGTCATGAATAATGCGATCATTCGCATCCTGCGCCGCCGTTCCCACACAGAAGGCGCTCGCCTTCATGTACCGTTCGGCGTGGCCAACGCCCTTGAAGATGGCCGTCGACAGGATGATCGTGTCGTCCCTTACGCTGAAATCGGCGATCTTGTCGACGTTGGATCTAGACGGTGCCCAATCGAACACGAAGCTGGCGCGGCCTCCGTAACCGCTGAGAAGATCGCGGCCGGTACCACCGACGATGAAGTCGTCGCCGCTGCCGCCCCAGATGCTGTCGTTGGCTGCGCCGCCCCAAAGGAAATCCTTCCCGCGGTTGCCCTGAATCCAGTCGTTGCCGCCCAATCCGATAAGCGATTTACCGCGGTCAGTGCCGTAAATCTTGTCGCTTCGCGCAGTTCGTAGCGTATCCCCTTTCGCAAAAATAACCGCCATGTTCGGTCCTTCCTTATCAGTTGAAACAAAGCCCTTGTCTGCCCGAGTCTTCTCGTGAAGCGGAGCAGAACACCGCTCTTTTCTGTCCGTTATAACGTATGAGAATTAGCGTGCAGCTACGCACATGGCAAGGGTATGCGAATAAGCGCAATCAGAAGCATTCGCAAAAGGTCCGCAGCACTCCGAAGCAACGGACCCTATTCCTAAGAATAAAAACGAAAGGGCCGCGACCAGTCTTGTTGTTTGACTGTGTTCGCGACCCTTGTGACCGTATTTGCCCCTACGGTTAATCCGGAATAAACCATCACCTCCGTCTGATCAAGGCAAAATAGTTCGCAAATAAACGATCCTTTGCGTCAGAATACCGCGCCTATTCTCTTGACACACTCTATTAACGCCATGTTTTGTCACAATTTGGCCAGATTACTCCACGAATAGAGAGGTTCACGACCCTCATTTTGCCCCTACGGGTCGGACCTTGAAGCGCCCCTCAATGAGCGGGCGCTTCCTTTTTGTGGTCTGCCTTTGATTCGCTGCTTCGCAAAAACCCTTACGAAGCGCCCTGGGGGGCGAAGAAGCAGATGATGGCCCGGGTCGTCGGCTCCTCGCACAGGTGGAACTTGGCGTCCGGCGACATCTTGGAATGCTCGCGGCCGATGAGGCGCCCGTCCCAGAGCCGCCAGCCCTCGGAGGTTTCCGTCACCGTCTCGCCTCGCGCCTCGATGAGTTCGCGGCAATCATGCTCATCACAGCACCAGGCCGGATACCAGTCGTGGGCGTAGGATGCCCCACCGAGCATGCAAGCTATTGCAACGATAGCCAGAGCCTTCACAGAGGCCATTCAGGACGAGCCTTTCCCGAGGATCTGGCCTCGATTGACGAGCTTGACCCTCATCTTGGGGCGGGCCCTCTGGCACGTCCAGCCCTGCCTTAACGGCAGAATCTCTTCGCGCCAGCTTTATTCCCGTGTCTTGAGATAGGGCTCGACCTTGCCCTTGAGCTTGATGGTCATCGGGTTGCCGAAGCGGTCCTTCGCATTCCCGGCGGTGACCCGCACCCAGCCCTCGCTGACGCAATACTCGTCCACGTTGGTCTTCTCGGCGCCGTTGAAGCGGATGCCGATCCCCTTTGCGAGCAGCTCCTCATTGTAGAAGGGGCTGTCCGGGTTTGAAGCCAGGCGGTCGGGAAGCGGGTCGGTCATGCGAGGGTCTCTCCAATGGGGGTGTTCAGGGGCGGCAACCTAGCGCCACAGAGGCCAAAAGCCAATTCGGGCAAGAGCATCGTGCGGACCCAGCGGACCGCGCTAGCGAAAAGTGGACCCGGTTTTCCGCAGTAACGATGCTCTCATTCAGGAAGGAAGCATCGGATTGATCCCAAAAGTGCAAATCCACTTTTGGGTCCGATGCTTTAGCTGACGTGACAACCCGGCCGCAATGTCCTACTTTCGTTGTACGCCCCAACGGCAGGACGATAATCCGCGCGTAAGCGGAAGAGACCAGGGAGAGAAAGACTTGTCGGCAGCGACAGACGGGATCCAAACAGATTTTTCCAACGATATGAGCTATGGAGACTATCTCCGGCTCGATACCCTCCTCTCCGCCCAGTCCCCCCTGACCTCCGAGCATGACGAGCTTCTCTTCATCACCATCCACCAGGTGATGGAGCTGTGGCTGAAGCTCCTGAACCGGGAGCTCGACACGGCGCTGGCTCATATCCGGGCCGACGAGCTTCAGCCGGCCTTCAAGTGCACGGCCCGCATCAACCGGATCCAGGAGCAGCTGATCCAGGCCTGGACGGTGCTCTCCACCATGACTCCGTCGGATTACCTGAGCTTCCGTCCGGCGCTCGGCAAATCCTCGGGCTTCCAGTCCTGGCAGTATCGGCTCGTCGAGTTCAAGCTCGGAGCCAAGGATGCGGTGAAGATGGCGCCCCACCGGCACAGGGGCGACCTCGCCGAGCAGCTCGACGCCGCCTATCGGGCGCCGGGCCTCTACGACGAAGCCCTACGCCTCCTGGCCCGCCGTGGCTATGCGGTTCCCACGGAAGTTCTCGACCGGGACGTGACGCAAGCCTACACGGCGCATCCCGGCGTCGAGGCGGTCTGGGAGGAGATCTACCGCCATGCGGGCGAGCACTTCGATCTCTACGAGCTTGCCGAAGAGCTCGTCGATCTAGAGGACGCGTTCCAGCAATGGCGCTTCCGGCACATGAAGACGGTCGAGCGCATCATCGGCATGCGCAGCGGCACCGGCGGCAGCAGCGGCGTCAGTTACCTGCGCAAGGCGCTGGAAAAATATTTCTTCCCTGAACTCTGGTCCGTTCGCGGCAAGCTTTAATCAGGTTGAGTGCATCATGCTTGATCTTCGCTCCCAGTTCTCCCGCTTCCTCAACACCGAGCCGGACCGCCTGCATTTTGCAGCCCACAGCCACCACCCCTGGCCGGACGTGACCCGCGAGGCGCAGTTGCAGGTCTGGGACGATGCCGCCCGCCTGATGGACGACAAGTGGGAGCACATCCTGGGCCCCGTGCTCGACGAGTTCCGCGGCCATGTGGCCGGGCATCTCAATCTGCCGGATCCTTCCACCATCGCGGTGGCGCCGAACACGCACGAATTCCTGAAACGCATTCTCTCGTGTTTTCCTGCCGGCCGCCCGGTGCGCATCCTAACCTCCGACGGCGAGTTCCATTCCTTCACGCGCCAGATCGCCCGGCTGGAAGAGGAGCGGCTCGTGGACGTCACACGCGTGCCGGCCGAGCCCTTCGCGACTTTCGAGGATCGCTTCCACGCCGCCGCGAAAGCCGGCTACGATCTCGTCTTCGTCAGCCAGGTGTTCTTCAATTCCGGCTTCGCGCTCGATGGGCGCCACCTTGCGGAATGCGACCGCGATGGCGCGATGATCGTCATCGACGGCTATCACGGCTTCATGGCGCGGCCGACGGATCTCGGCAGCATCGCGGATCGCGTGTTCTACGTCGCCGGCGGCTACAAATATGCCATGGCCGGCGAAGGCGCATGCTTCATGCATTGCCCACCGGGTTGGGGCATACGCCCACGCGATACCGGCTGGTACGCCGCCTTCGGCGATCTCACGAACGCGCAGAGCGGACAGGTGGGCTACAGCGAGGACGGCTGGCGCTTCATGGGCTCGACCTTCGATCCATCCGGCCTCTATCGCTTCAACGCGGTCATGCGCTGGCTCGCGGACGAGGGCATCACGCCCGGCATCATCCATGCTCATGCGAAGGCGCTGCAGCAGCATTTCCTGCGCTGCATCTCCGGTTCCGCATTGTTCGCGAACGCGTCGCCCGTGGTGCCGGCGGATGAGACACGGCGCGGCAATTTCCTCACGTTCCAGACGCCCGCCGCGCAGGCCATCCACAACGACCTGAAGGCGCTGCGCGTGGTGGCTGACGTGCGCGGCCAGCGCCTGCGCCTGGGCTTCGGCATCTACCAGACCGAGGAAGAGGTGGACGATCTCGTGCGCCGCATCGACGAGGCGGGAGCCCTCGAATCCCTGCCTGTCGGAACCTCGTCGGCAGCCTAGAGCATCGGACAAGAACGCGGATTCGAAGGCTTCCCTCCGGGACGCAGAAGTGATTCCCTTCTGAGGCCAGGAGGTGGATCATGACCCAGAGCTACTCTCTCGACCTGCGCGTGCGTGTGG
>JAESGY010000237.1_pt1 | contig 36900 bp, 34 predicted proteins | sample 9269841 | NCBI WGS metagenome assembly JAESGY01 (sample SAMN17022865, study PRJNA683097) | algae metagenome | isolation source: Spirirestis rafaelensis WJT71-NPBG6 and co-occurring heterotrophs from... | place: USA: Pinto Wells, Joshua Tree National Park, Colorado Desert, CA | collected 2006-08-15
TCGACGTATCGCTCTCGCCATTGACGCCGGACGGAGGATCCATGTTGCGGATCTCGGCCTTCGTGATCTGCACACCCTTGGCGTTGGTGACGTTGATCCCATCGCCCGTCTTGTGGTGGATGCGGACATTGCGAATGATCACGTTGTCATGGGTCACGGTGATGCCGTGACCGCTGTCGGCCCAGACGTCCAGATTCTCGATCACCTGACCGGCGTAGGACGACTTGATCGGTCCCGATTTGGTCAGTTTGGCGCCGTCAGTGGGGCCTGCCGGCGCAGGGGCGGGAACCGGGGCAGCATCGGGGGTTGGTGTGGGCCCGGTGACAGTACCCGTATCGGTGACAGTGAAGCCTTTGGGTGTGTTGGAGTACAAATCCAGCTTGCTCCCCGGCACAGCCGCGCCGTTGTAGGTGGCGCTTTCCACATAAAGGTTGCGGTCCGTTGTGGGCGAGCCGTGGTAAAGGTCGTTCAGGAACTTCACCGAGACGTTGTGATTGCCATTAGCCCAATCACCCTTGATCTCGACAGTGTCGGACTGGCCGCTACCGCGCAGCGCTTGGGCAGTCAGGGTGCCGCCAACCTGCTTGCCGTCAACATATACGACGTATTGCGCATCGCCCTGGTAAGCGTTCTGCGTGACCTTCAACACGAGTGTGTCGGAGCCGCTGCCAACCATTGTTGATTTACCTGGTGTAATGGCCATAGTTTATCCCCGCCATGAACGGTCAAAGCCGCATGTGCTGTTGTTGGTTGATAAGAATTGGAAGGTTACGCAACAGAGGGCGCTCGAAAGCGGGGCCATACCTACAAGCCGATATGGCGACAATATGGTCAAGATTGCCTAATATGTGACGACTACATCATTGATCCTGTTCAACAAAGGACAGATCACCTGAGAGCAATCAGAGAAATGACCCGGGTTCGATCCCTTAAGGAGTATCGCCAATCATCCTTTGAGAGTTGCAAGGCAACCTGGTGCTGAAGTAGCCTCCGAATAGACCGGACACGATCTCTCACCTCTCTGAGAGCCCACCCTGAACGGGGCTGAGTGGTTGATCGTGGCGTGCTTCCAGGAGGGTGCTAAAGCCTGACCTGCAGGCACGATGGGGACCCCGACCACCTAGCGGCAGGACCGACGCGACGGCTTGCGTGACGAAACTGATTTGACCGATGCCGAATGGGCTCTGATCAAGCCACTCCTACCCGAGCCCCACGCTCGAGAAGGCCCCCGGCGCTGGCCCACCCGGAAGATCCTGAACGCGATCTTTTATGTCCTGCGCGGCGGCACTGCCTGACGACTCTTGCCTTTCAACTTTCCGCCCAAGAGCACGGTCTTTTGCTGGTTCAGCCTGTGGCGTGACACCGGTCTGTTCGAGACCATCAACCACCTTCTGGTCATGGCGGATCGCGAGCGGGTTGGGTGGAAGAGGTGACGCTCACGTCAGCTCGGGCCTTCCTCTATGCCGCGTCCGTCATGCTCCTCGTCAGTCCCCTGGACGCTGCTCATGATTGCGGGACGGCACGCTGGCGCGGATGTCCCAAAGCGGCCGCTGCTCTCCGGGAGCAAACTCATTTCGCAATGACGGGCTCTGCAAGTGTTGGAGGTGCGAGACAACGCTGATTGAGCGTGCCGACCCAATACGAACTCTTCTACCGTACCACGACGGATTATCCCGGCCCTTTGATGGATTCGCTGAACGATCGAATCGCGTTCTTCCGACGTGAGAGCGATCGGCGCTCATAACGGTCCGCGCGCAGCAAGTGCTGCATGAGGTCGGAAGTGCTGCTCTCCGATGTGCTGGCTCCTGCCACTGACGGATAGCAGTGCTGGATCCATTGGTCGAGGAGATAGGCTCTGACCGATCGTGCGCGCAGCACTTCCAGTACGGCAACGAGAACAGCCCTTAGGTCTTCCTTCGTTGAAGACGTGGGCGCGATGTCCCATTCCAGGCTGCTTTCGAGCTCGCGAAGCAGGTCCGCTAAGTCTGGCTGAACGCTGACGGGGACCGACAGCCCGTGCTTTAATGCATTCTGCTTGGATCGCGCCTTCCCAGCCAACGTCTTGGGACCCGTGCTCCGCTGGGCATTGTGTTGGTTGGCCCGTCGTTTGCGCTCTGTGGTCATGGTTGGGTCCGACCCGTTGGTGGAGGCGCCTCGGTGTATTCGGCGTCGAGGATATCATCACGGGGGGCGCGCGCACGACGCACCGCCTGGTAGCGTTCAAGCTCTCGCAGGCCGCGTTGCGGCGGGACTCGTGGAGGGCGATCAGACGACTGATCTGATCAATCTCACGGCTGTTCTGCTTGAACGCATCGGCAGCCAATCGATGGGCGTCATCCGCGGACGTCGTCTGTGGTGTGAGCTCGGGCTTTGATAAAAGCGATGGAAATAGCTGCTCCATCCACTCTGGCCGCTCCCTTCGTCTCTGGAGATGCTGCTCATATTTCTCGGGATGTTGGTCCGCGAACTCTTTCACAAGGCGGATCCTCTCCTCATCATCCTTAGGCCGTTGCGCGAGCACCTCGGCTGGAGTCTGGTACCTCTCAATGAGTTTGTCGCTATTTGGGGGCCCCTTCGATTGGAAAGACGCCTGTGGTGGAGGCGCACTCTCATGAGTGAGTAGCCTCGCTTCAGTGCTGCGCAGGCGCTGGATCACCCAAGTATGGTACGCGACATCGCTGGCTATTGCCTCCTCGTTGATGTCCTCTGGCTGGAGCGCCTCTATGAAGGCACTCAGCAGCCCTTCGTAGACCGCCTTGTCTTCGCCGAAGGCAACAGGGAATCGATCAAAGAGCTTTTGTGCTGCGGCCGAAACGAGCTTGGGCAGCTTTGGAGTTTTGGAACGCTTTGCCATTCGGGCGCCTCCGCAAAGGCTCAAGCTGGAGCCAATGCCAGTGCAACGCTCAAGGAGCGATCCGGTTTCTGGTTCGTTCCGTGCTAATCTGCCTCGGGTCAGAGCTCGGACTGCCAAGGCGACCAAAGGCTGGTGACTCTCTCGTTGGGTGATCTCAAAGAAGAACGACCCAATGCAGGTGAGATGGTTGATAGGTCTGACTGCGCCGCGAGCCCCGTCGCAGCGCGTCGGCAAAGGATCCTGCAGGCGGATGTCCCCTCCGATTCCGATGAGCGTCAGCGCTTTCGATTGCTACGGGTTGCTGTCATCTCTTGATCGATGCAGGTTTGAAGCCTCGTATATAGAGCCCCAGCGTCGACGCGGTCAGTTGGGTCGCATTGCTTCCGGACATCTGCCGGGACTGACCCCCAGCGAGGCCTGAGAGCATTGTAGGCGATCTGCTCTTGATCGATACAAGCACCGTAGATGATGGTGGAGTACTTCTCGCTGACCTCTGCGATCCGCTTGCATTGGGTCGCAGGATCATAGCCAGGGATCTCCTGTGCCCAAGAACTGCCCGTGAGAACTAGAGCAACGAGCACTCCGAGTGATTTCAAGCAAGCCTGTTTGCATGTCACCATAGTATTAGATCCTCAACGGCTCATTTGTGGGTTAATCAGCGACTATGCCGATCACTTCACTCAAGACAAAATTTCTAATCACGTCAAGTATACACTCGCATCATCGATAAGGCTGAGGCACCTAACAACTGGCTTTATGGAGTATGCCCTCAGTATTTTTTCGCTCCGAAGACATGTTATGACGGAGGAAGCGTCCCTGACATGAATCATTACTGACTTCGTCGTGTTCTTCCCAAATGTACTTTCATCGGCGGCAAGACTTGTTGGGGACGAGCTTCCGGCGAACGCTCACTTTGAAAATCCGCTTTGATTTCGGGATTTTGGCTCTTATAATTTTGAGTTCATAGGTCCGCGTATGTACCCATCAATTTAGCCAGTATCCAATCTGGTGATGCACCTGGCCTACCCAGATTTTCTGCCGGAGCAGGGGAGGCTTCATCCGCCATATCGATGACGCGGGTACTGGAGAGGCCACGAGGTAAGACTACGGATGGCTCCTATGTTGTCCAACCGAGAGCCTGCATCCGCCTATACACGATGTTTGCGACGAGCCGCTTGCCGCGCCGGTTGAGGTGAATTTCATCCACGCGGAAGCAAGCGGGTGGAAGGCCATGCTCCGTCGGGGCTCGTGCAATCAGTTCGGCTCGGATGTCGATAAAGCGCTCCCGATAAACATCAGCCAAGCGGCGGTTGCAGTCGAGGATGTGGTTATATCCAGCCTGGCCCTTTCGGCTATCCTCAACGTCCCCGTTCACGAGGCCAAGCACAAGAAATCGGGAGCGCCCAGTAACAAGAGCCGCAACATCTGCCAAAACCCGTGGCGGATCATCATAGTTGTTGTTGCCGATCCAGGAAATCAGGATCGTGCTCGGGGCAACGACTTGGGCTTCGAACTGACCCCGGATATAATCGGAGGTCTTGCCACTGTAGATCATGGTTACAACAGGAGCGCGGAGGCGCAGCGACAGGTGGAATGGCCATCCAACTGCCATGCTGTCTCCAAGGCAGACGGTGTCATAGTGAGTTCTTCGCCCATGCAGCGAAACCGTTTTGTATAAGAGTGTTTTGACAAGGGTAGCAGGTGTTAGAGGCATGAGGCTTTGTTCGTTGTCGGCGTTTCTGGCACAGACGGCAGCTCGATCTTAGGAGTACCCAAGTCTATCGAGTTGCAGACTGCCTAACGACATTTAGGGCGTGTCATCGCTTGAGCCAGTCGAGAGCGTCGTCCAAGCAGAGGATACCCATGAGGGATGAGGCCGTCTTCTCATAGCACGTTGCAACGGCCCGCCACTCTTTCAGCCTCGCCCAGAGCCGCTCGACCTGATGGCGGTTGGTATAGATCCACTCGGGGCATGCCACAGGCGCCTCGTGGCGCTGCGGTGGTATGGTGGGCCGCGCGCCCATGCTCCAGATGTGCTCGCGAAAACCATAGCTGGTGTAGCCGCGATCCCCGACCATCCTCATCGGCACACCCGGCAGCTGCTCCATCAGCGGGATGGGATGGGGCAGTTCGTGCGCCTGCCCGGGCGCGATCCGACACGCGATGGCGCGGCCCAGACCGTCAGCCATCACGCAGGCCTTGGTGCCATAGCGTCCACGAGAGCGGCCAAGTGCTTCACGATCCTCTCGCTCTGCTTGAGAGCCCCTTTTCTCCGGGCGCCCGCTGCCTTCTGGTGGGCGCGAATGCTGGTGCCCTCGGGGAACGTCATCCCGAGTTGCGCGCGCTTCTCCTGAGATCTGGCTAGGTCCTGCCGGTACCTTGAGGACCTGACAAAGAAGTTGACTGGCTGAGCATCGATCGGGGACTCTGAACGGTGGCTGTTTCACCCGTATTATGTCCAATTTAGCCGCAAGCGTCTCTAGTACACCCTTCTTCTGAAGTGATTCGATCGAAACCCCGCGCATCCTTCAGGTTTCATAAGCGCCGTATCATTGTTTCGTAGACTGTTTCAAAATTTGTCTGATGCATGGAAGCCCTATTAGGCTCCTATCGCTCGGAAGAAGAGTCAGAGCCGATCCCGCTCACCAATTCCGTTGCTATAGGCTCTGAGGTAGTCGATCTGCATCTGCCCTGTAGCGTTGGGCGCAGGCGTTCCGGTCCAGTCAGCGGCACCGCCGATGCCAAGGCCAGCGAGCAGATACATCGGCTTGTGCATGTCTGATGGCGTGTTCATTTCGAACATTTTAGCACCATCGAGATACCACGTGATCTTATCGGCCTGCCAGTTAAGGCCGTATGTGTGGAAGTCCGCCGACAGATCAGCAACCTGCTTCCAGCCCTCGTTGGAGTAGATCGCATTGCCATTGCCGCCCGTCTGGGTGCGGGTATGATCGGCGTTGGCATCGCCGCTGTGCGCCGTCGTGAAGAGAGCGGTCGGATCACGGCCGAGGACCTCCATGACGTCAATCTCTGGCGGATGGCTCATATCTTTCGCCAGAAGCCAGAATGCCGACCCGATGCCGCTGCCCACCGGGAGCTTGGCCCTCATTTCGAAGTAGCCGTAGGTTTGGCTGAACTCATTGAATGTCGTGATCTGACCCGAGGTGTAGTTGAAGCCGTTGGTATACTGGGCAATTGACGGGTCGGTGGGCTTGGCCGTGAGGGTCAGGATGCCGCTATCGACCGCAAATGGGTTGGCGACCTTGGTCCCCTCAAAGTTCGGGTTGATGTTCCAGGTTGCGTTATCCCCGGCATTGAAGCCTCGGGAATCGGGATTGTAGGCCACATGCCATCCCGGAGCGAAGTCGAGACCGGAGGTGCCATTCCACCAATTGAGCGAGTTGAACTCGTTGCCATAGGTTAGCGTCGCCGTAACGGCGAGGTTGTTTGGATCAATCATTGTATGCCCCTGCAGAACTTTTGTTGTGTTTGCTTCTGGCATTACTCCTTGGCGCTCAAAGTTGTTATTGCTGCCTGGGGTATTTGCAATACCCTCTGCATACGTCGCTGCAAAAACCTGTGCCGTTGAAGGATCTTTAGGCACGATGAAGGGATACACTGATTGACTTGCCAGAATGAAGGCGAATGCAATCGAGCTAGAGAATAAATTTTCCGTACCCATAATGCACTCCGATCGGTCAAAGTCACAAGCTATGCTGCAAGGCGGTAGTACAGAGTAAACCAGTTCTGTGATGGGTCGCATTATTCATAATGACAGAGATTGTGGTGGATGCACGCTAAGTAAGAAATCGCGCGCTACTCGGCCCTGCCGGTTCGGAGCATTCCGAACCTGCAGCAGAACACCCCCTACTAACTTTTAAGCAAGCGGGGCGCTTCACGCGGCTACTACTTCATGGCAGTTTATAGGAAAAGGAGATACCCCGCTGGTAGGGATTGTGGAGCAATCTTACGCTGGACTCATGTTAATCCATGTAGCCAACCCGTTCTCCTAAGGCACAATAGGTCATAGACGACGATGATGTCAGTGGATAGTACTGCTCAGATTACATGCTGTGAGCCTATGCGCTCCTAAGAGATATGCCCATGTTGCCACACCGTGTGCTCGGCTACCCGGCAGTAGAGATCGCGGCTGGTCCTATGACTCAACGTTCTCACCCTTCAACCACCTGACCCGGTGGTCTTAGTCACAGCTCTGCGAAACCGCGTCGCTTGCCGTTAATCACGTCAGGCTAATTGATTTCTATCTTGAGGGTTACTCCTCGTTCTTCATGGGAGATTTTCCCAAGCCGTCGTAGTCCTCAAGTCAACCTTTACGCGAACTAAGGGACGCGGTATGTATGATCATCGACTACCCATTGCTGTGGTAGGTTGTGGGTATTGGGGCTCGAAGCATCTCCGGGTGTGCTATCAAAACGCCCAGCTTAGGGTGGCACTCGCTGTCGACAGGCACCAAGAGAGGCTCGACTACATCGCGTCGGAATATCGCGGAGTTCCGGTGTCTCGGCACTTCGAATCAGTGCTGACAAGCGATGCAGTTGGAGTGATCCTAGCGACTCCCATTTCAACTCACTTCTCGCTCGCTAAAGCGGCGCTCCTAGCTGGGAAACATGTTCTTGTCGAGAAGCCTCTGGCTGAAACCAGTGCTCAGTGCCGAGAGCTGATTGCACTTGCTGAAGAACGGAATCTTGTTCTGATGGTGGGCCACACCTTCGAATATCATCCCGCAGTTGTTCTCATGTGCGACATCATCCGGCAAGGTCGCCTGGGCAAGCTGTACTATATCAGCTCGCGCCGCCTGAACCTCGGGCTCTATCAACCTGACGCGAACGTGCTGTGGGATTTAGCTCCGCACGATCTTTCCATCATCTTCGCGGCCATCGGAGCCGACGTGCGGTCACTCAGCGCCTGGGGTGCCCGTCATGTCCTGCCGGAGGTCGAAGACGTCGTTTACGCCAAAATGCACTTCGACAATGACGTCACGGCTCATATTCATGTCTCCTGGCTTGATCCTGTGAAAGTGCGGCAGGTGACTGTCGTAGGGAGCGAGGGAATGCTCGTTTTTGACGATGTGGAGCAGGTGGAAAAGGTGCGGGTCTACGAGAAACGGTTCAAACCCGGGAGTACTGGCGATAGCTTCGCGGACTTTCAGGCGGCCTACCGCCACGGGCAGGTGCACATCCCCGTGGTCCCTCCCGGTGAGCCGCTTAACCTCGAAATCCTCGACTTTGCAAATGCCATACGCGCGGGCGAACAGCCGCGCGCTTCGGGACTGTCTGGGCTTCGGGTTGTTGAGGCGCTGGAGGCTGCGTCGCGGTCACTGAAGCATGACATGACCAACCGTCGGTATGAGGTCGAGCTCAAGAGGGAACCCGTAAAACAGAACTCATTAATTAGAGCGATGCACCGGGGATCGCGCTGATATGCGACTCGACGAGGCCGTTGGCGTGGCCGTAAGAGGCAGCCGCATACGGCAAATGGGCAAGCGTACTTTCGATATTGTCGCAAGTTCGATTGCGCTGATTACATTGTCGCCGGTGCTCGCATCAATAGGCGTTTTGATTCGACTCGACAGTCCTGGCCCGGCAATCTTTCGCCAAACGCGCGTCGGTCTGAATGGCAAGCTGTTCACATGCCTCAAATTTCGAACCATGGTGGACAAGGCCGACGAGACAGTTCATCAGGCTGCTATCAAACGCCTTTGGGCCGGAGAGCGTCTATCCGACAGTCCTGACCGTGCCTACAAGATGAGCGGTGATTCCCGTGTGACACGGGTCGGGCGGTGGCTACGTCAAACGAGTCTGGACGAGCTGCCGCAACTCGTGAACGTGCTCAAGGGAGAGATGAGTATCGTTGGCCCACGACCTATAATCCCCTATGAGTTCGAGTTGCTGCAGGAGTGGCACCTTGAGCGCCACACGGTGCTTCCCGGCATCACCGGTCTTTGGCAAGTCAGGGGAAGGAGCCGCGTTGGGATGGAGGAGATGCTGGCTCTCGACGTGGAATACGCACGGACCTGGAGCTTCCTCGGGGACCTTCAGCTGATTATGCTGACAATTCCCGCCATTCTGACCGGGCGCGGCGCCTGTTGACGCTCTATCCAGTCAAGAAGGATCCGCTGCTTGGGACAAACACCCGAGGATTGCGGAGGCTCGTCGCGCCTGTAAGGCACACCATAGGTTAAACCGGAGATCGGGTATGCACATACCTTTCGTCGACCTTAAATCCCAGTTCGAAAGCATCAAAAGTGAAGTCGTTTCGGCGGTAACCGATGTCATCCAATCAGCATCCTTCGTTGGCGGCGAGGCGGTCGGGTGCTTCGAGAGGGAGTTCGCAACCTATTGCGGCGCGCAGCATGCAATTGGCGTTGCAAACGGTACCGATGCGTTGGAGCTCGCCTTGCGTGCACTGGATATCGGGCATGGCGATGAGGTGATCACCACAGCTAATACCTTCATCGCAACCGCCGCCGCGATCGCGAGATCCGGTGCAACTCCTGTGTTCGTTGACGTCGATCCAACAACTTACAACATCGATCCCAATTTGATCGAGCGCGCTGTCACCCAGCGTACAAAAGCGATCATTCCGGTGCATCTTTATGGTCAACCTGCTGACATGCGAGCGATTATGAAAATCGCAACTGACAATGGGCTCTCGGTTATTGAGGACGCGGCACAGGCTCATGGTGCCGAGTATGAGGGGCGCCGCGTGGGGTCAATCGGACATCTCGCCTGCTTCTCGTTCTACCCCGGCAAGAACCTGGGAGCGTACGGGGATGGTGGAGCCGTGACGACAAACGACGCCCGCCTTGCCGAGCGGATTGCCCGTCTGCGTGATCACGGCCGAATCACGAAATACGAACATGCCGAAGTAGGATGTAACAGCCGGCTTGATACGCTCCAAGCGGCTGTCCTTCGTGTCAAGCTGCGATACCTCGACGATTGGAACCGCCAGCGGCAGACAGCAGCGGGATGGTATAGTCGCACATTGGCTGAAACCCACTATTATCTTCCGAAGCTTGGGCCGAACCGCACTCATGTCTACCATCTCTTCGTTATCATGACGGAGAAACGCGATGCTCTTGCACGTCAACTGCAGGAGGCCGGCATCGCGAGCGGTATTCACTACCCGCTGCCTCTCCACCTGCAGCCCGCATTCGCACGTCTTGGCATCGACAAGGGGACGCTGCCCATCACGGAGGCCATCGCGGCACAGGTGTTGTCCCTGCCGATGTTCCCTGAGCTGACGTACGACCAAGTCTCCGTCATTACAGGGGTTATGACAAAATCTAAACAGCCTGCTGAAACGATAGGAGCTGTGTGAGCAACACTTTTGAGGATTGCAGATGTGAACTCAACTACGCCATACAGCGACGGGATTGGCCGGCTTCACAGCCCCAAGCCCAAGCTGCTGTTCTTGACCCCCGTGTTTCCGCTGCCTCTGCACGCGGGGCAGCAATTGCGCATCTTCAATTTACTGCAATGCTGCGCCCGCGATTTCGATGTGACCTTTGTCGGTCGAAAGCCAACCGACACGTTGGACGAAAGTCCGATCAGGTCAATATGCGAGCGAGTCATGCTGTTCGATGCCGACACTCAAGTGATTGGGAGCTGGAGGGAAGCACTTCGTTTGCGCCGGAAATTTGGGTATCTACAAAGTCGGGAACGGCTGCGCGCGCTGGCTGCCTGCGCCGCTGAATTACGGAACATTCGTTTGGACGACTACACGCTCATATGGCTCGAGAGGACTGTACTCGCTCCTCTGATCCGCGCGCGACGTTCAGCCACTGTGCTGGATCTCGATGATCTGGAGCATATTAAGTGCGCTCAAGAGATCCGTATGGCACGCAGCGGAGTTCAAGTCCTAAAGCGCTTTCCGTATCTTGCTCGTTACACGTACCATGATATGATTACTTCTCGCCGGTACAAAGCGGTGGTGGTGTGTTCGCCCGAGGACGAAACCTACCTCCGACGGTGCGGCCTCACAAACGTGCGAACCGTGCCAAACGGAACCAACTTCTCACCCATTGCAAGACGATCTACGCGGGCTGCAACTTTTCGTCTCGTCTTCCTCGGCAGTATGAATTATGGGCCAAATATGGATGCTGTGAAGTTCCTAGCTCAAAGCATCCTGCCTCGTGTCAGGAAACACATCTCCGACGTTCAGGTTGACGTCATTGGGCGGCTTCCGGACAGCTTCGAGGGACTTGAGGACGACATCAACTTCAGGGGCTTCGTGGATGATCTTCCCAGCTGTCTTTCAGGATATGACCTTTTCGTTGCACCTTTGCGGATTGGCAGCGGAACGAAGCTTAAACTTATAGAGGCAATGGCGATTGGCATGCCCATTGTGACCACAACGATTGGCGCCCGCGGGCTAGGACTTCAGCATCGGCACAGCGCGATGATCGCTGATACCGCTAATAATTTTGCAAATGCGATTTTAGAATGCCACAATGACCCAGGCCTTGCGGACCAGATTTCCCGCAATGCCCTCTTGATAGTTAAACAGTTCGGGTGGGAACAGATTCAGCGGTCGGCCGCAGGCTGGCTGCGACAGCTAGCCAAAGAGCAGAGAAGTGAAGAGGCAAGCTCCTGCCGCTGATGGACTGCTCTGAGGCGCTCCTACACCCGATTCCACACTGTTCCGGCACCTGAACTTGCAACGCAAAGTCCCCTTATGGTGCCTGCTTTGGTCGGTTAGCCCGTAGCCAACCCGATTTCTTTCCGCTCACGTACTGCCAGAGCATCTTGGATATCCCGCCTGCATATGCTGGAAGAAGCAGGAGTTCACGAACCCCAATCAGATCGCGACCACAGGAGAACCAAGCTAATCCGAAAAAGACCGCCAGCGATAGGACATTGAAAGCGCTCAGCACGAGTGGAGCAGAGAAATCGGTGGTCAAATACACGACCAGTGATAGGGCGGTAGTCAGCATTGAGATCGATATCAATAGGCCGAGTGGCGGGACCGCAAGGTCGGCTGCCATCGCGAGACTGTTGATATCGCCTCGCCAGAGTCCCCTGCGCAACAGCCGTGGAAAGTCAGTCTGCAGGATCTCGAAATATCCATGAACCCAACGCTTCTTTTGACTGCGGCGCCCTGCGTCACCAACTGGAAATGTGCTGAGAACGCGTGCGTTAGGACAGAGCCGCGGCGGGTGATTGTCCAGAGTCATTGTGACGCCGAGGCTTGCGTCTTCAGCGATGTGCCCGGTCGCCAGTTCGTATTGTCTGATCAGATGCCAAGGAAATGCCATGCCAGTTCCCATGAGCGGGCACGGAAGGCCAAGGTGACTATAGCCAATTGTTCGGAACATTGTTCTCACCCGCCAAGCGAACTCGCTCACGCGGGCTCCTGCGTCGTTCACATCTAACCGCGTCTGGATGTTGATAGCCTGAACTGGTCCGTTCTGACCCGCGCAGAATTGCACCAAGGCTGAAAGCGAGTCCGGAGTGCCAAACAAACAATCCGCATCGATCATCACCACGACTTCCGGTGCTTTCGTCTCAGCCAAGTACTTCATTCCCGCGTCCAATGCATAACCTTTGCCGGAAAGAGTCTCGTCGCACTTTGTTATAACCTCGGCGCCAGCATCGTGGGCCAGTTGTCCAGTGCCGTCCGTGCAATTGTGAGCGATAACGATGATCCGTTCAGAATCGAGCATCTGCGCTCTGACGTTCTCCACCGTGCGAGCGATACCGGACGCTTCGTTGTGGGCTGGGATGAGGACAGCAGCCTTCGGCCTTGCCGCTCCCCTCGCGTGACGCCTCTCCACGCCCCTTACCCACACAGCAGCAAGAGATTGGATCAACAGGACGGAATGAGGGATGATCAAGGCTGCTGCCAATACGCACAGAGCAATCGCAAAGAGCAACATGACGTCATCCACTATGTTCGAGAATGTTACCGGCAGAATATAGACTACCGATACTCCACTGTGAACAATCAAAGACGTATGACGCGTTTGCGTTGGCCGAAAACTATCAAAAACCAGTCGGGGCAACGGGCAGTTGGATGTGTCAGGTTGGTCAAAATCAATTGCCTAACCACCAGACGTCAATCAGTAGCAGTCATAGGATCAGAAGGATCTCGTTATGCCCGAGCATGTCGGCATCTTCCCAGAGGCTGTAACTCGAGGAGGCGTGCACCTTCCTGTGGAAACAGCCACTTGGTCAACTCGGCGAAGGGGGTGTGGAGGTGGGGCGGAAGATGACGATCACCATGAGAATCTGTCTGATCTGCTCAAGGACGGTGCTAACCCCTGCTTCATGTTCGACCTTGGCAACTAGCATTCAGGCGACTCTCACTCGTGCCTGGCATCCCCTTTCTATCTTCTCGACTATGGTCAAGGCACCCCATCTATGCCACAGCCCTATCAGGCGCGAAAGGCCGGGTTGAAAGCAACAGGCGCATCATCAGCTTAATCGGCAACAAGGACACTGATGACTATTTCGAGCTAACCTCTGTAGCACTCCACCCTTTCAATAAAACATCTTCACGACGCAGTCGAACATTTTGGCTAGTGCCATTATCACCGTGATAGGGTAATGATCGTACAGAGAACGCCTGTCATAAGAGCAAAGCGGATTTGCTGTGAATAAGGACGCAGGACCCGAACAATGAAGCGCTATAACTGTGCAGCATCAATATGCTTAACGATAACCCTCTTTCTGCTGACGACAGTGGGCGTTCGGGCCAATTACCTCATTCAGAGAGGCGACGTGATGGAACTCTCGGTCGTCGGCATCCCGGAATTTAAGCATAAAAGCGTGGTTGGGCCCGACGGTGAAATCACGTTACCGATGATTCCCCCCCTCAAAGTTGTAAACCTCGACTTGGCTGCCGCTCTCAAGCTGGTCAAGGCGGAGCTTTCGCAAAAGGTTTATCAAGAACGCACGCCGGACGGTCGTGTATACTCAACCACGATCGCACCGGACGCGGTTCTGCTGACTTTTGCGGAATACCGGCCCATCTACGTCGATGGTGACGTCACGAAGCCAGGCTCACAGACCTACCGTCCCGGCATAACCGTGCGTCAGGCGGTTTCACTTGCTGGTGGGTATGAGATTATGCGCTTCCGCATGAATAACCCGTTCCTTGAGTCTACCGATCTCCGGAACGAGCACCACTCTCTGTGGATCCGCTATGTCGGAGAGCAGGGTCGAATCTGGCGTCTACAAACGGAGCTCAAGTCACCGAATGCTCGACCCCTTGAAGAGATGACGGAGGCGCCTCTCCCACCACAGGAGCTCGTCAGGGCGCGCGAGCTCGCGCGGCAGGAGCTCGAAGTTCAGATGAGTCGACACAAGGCCGAACGGGAATATCTTGAGCAGGCGATCAAGATGGCGGAGGAAAACATCGCGCTCCTCGAAGCCCGCCAGGGCAAGGATGAGGAAAACATGAGAGCGGATGCAGAGGATTTCCTGCGCCTGAAAGCCTTCAACGCGACCGGAAATCTTTCTATGAGCCGCCTTTCCGAAGCACGACGGCTCTATCTCTACTCATCAACACAGGTTCTTGGGACCAGCGTTCAGCTTTCCGAGGCTAAGCGCAAGCGGGACGACGCCAAGCGGGAGCTCGCAAGGCTTGCGGAGAACCGGAGGATCGAACTCATCAAAGAGCTCGAACAAGCCGGAGCATCGCTCGCCAATGTTCGTTCCCGCCTCGAGGCCGTTCGTCAGAAGATCGAGTATACCGGAATAATTCGCTCGCAACTGGTTCGGGGCGGGCCAGGACCCCAGATCCGGATCACTCGGTCGCAGGGCAACGCCACCGTCGAGCAGGCCGATGAAAACACAGAGCTGATGCCCGGAGATACCGTCGAGATTGCGCTGAAAGCCGGCTTGCCCCAGGAGGCATCGACCTGGTGACGGCAGACATGTACCATCCTCGATTGCCTGCCGGAGGTTTTCACACTGGTCGGAGCATCGCGGCAAGGCGTTCGGAATGTTCCATGGGCCTGTTGGCTCGGCATGCCGCCCTGAGCCGCGGTACGCGCCGTGACTGAAGGAGTAGTGACTAAAAGCGTAACGCCGCGTCCGGCTATCGTGACGCTTGGAAGCTTATGGGTCGTGGCAATGATCAGTGTTTGGGCGGCTGACGACGAGCCCGCCCTCGGCTTAGGACTGCTGCTGGCCATCCCCGTAATGCTGTGCGCATTGCATATCGTAGCGCAGTTTCTGATGGTTCCATCCCCGTTTGCGTCACTTCTGGCTATTGGCGTCGTGCTGGCTGTTAGTGTGAACTTCCGCCACAGGAGCTTCGATGATAAGAGCATCGACGCACAGATCCTATTGAGACTAACAGGCTTTGCCCTGTTCTTTATCTTGAGTGCTCGAGTGACGGTCCGGCGGCTCCTTTTGGGGATTGAACTCGAGCCGCTGTTATGGATTGCGCTACTCGCGTGCTTGGTTGCGAGCTCTACCTACGCAGCCGCCCCAATCCAATCACTTGTTGGTGCCTTGTCTGCTCTCGGCGGCTTTCTTTTTTTGTGGTCATTTTGTGAGGTTTACGGGCGGCAATCGCTTATTCGCGTGATGACGGCCGCCTGTCTTGTTTTGAGCATTGGGTCGATTATCATTTATTTCACGGTTCCATCGCTCGGCCGACTGTCTGATTGGAACGCAGCCGGCCAATACGAATTCACGTCGAGGTTGCAAGGGTTTTTCGGCAATCCTAATGGTGCAGGCGCGAGCGTCGCACCCTGTCTCCTCCTTGCACTTCTGCTGCAGCGCAGACGCGGGTTGGGCATCGGCCATATCGCAATGCTCGGAGTCTTCGCGATCGTAACTGTCTTGAGCAACAACCGGATGGCGCTCATCGCGTCGGCCGGCTCCTTAGCGACCGTGTATATCTGCCAGGGAAACTTTGTTGTTCGCGCCCTCATTGTTCTCCTTGTCGGCGCTATTACAACATTCGCTACCTATGCTTTCGGTGAGGTGCTGTTGGCAGGTATCGCGCGTTCGGGCAGCCCCGAAGAGATTCTTAGTCTAACGGGACGTACCGAAATCTGGCGCGTCGCGCTAGAGCTCTGGGCAGAACAGCCAATCTTCGGGCTCGGCTACAGTTCCAGCCCGTTCGCCCTAAAGGACAGCCCAGATCTCGTCCACGCTGCTGGGAACACCCATAACATGTATCTTGAGATTTTGTTCTCGAGCGGTCCCCTTGGTCTCGGACTGTTGATCACTGCTCTCGCGGTCACACTCAAGCGCGCCGCTGCCAGACGCCGCTACTCGGAGTTGGCTATAGTGCTCTTCTTTGCGATATATGGGCTAACTGAGGCAGTCATCTTTTCAGTCGCTGGACTACCAACTCTACTCTTTTTCTCGTCCCTTATTCTCACGTTCACACCCGACCGACCATTTAGCCATAGGCACGGCGAGGCAGCTCCTTGAATCATTGCAGGCACACCTGACGCTAGCAGGAAAAAACATTGTGCAACTCGCCGGACGATTGAGCTTTCGATCAGGTGCAGCATTGGCTGCTGCCAATCTTCTCGAAGTGATCCTACCGCTGCTACGCAATCTCGCGCTGGCTCGCCTCATTGTGCCGGAACAGCTTGGACTCGTGTTCTCGCTCACAATTGTGACCATGGTCATTGAGGTGTCAGGCGATTTCGGGCTTCCGGTTTATGCGGTGCGGACACAGGGGGGATTGTCCGACCAAGTCCTTAAGACGCTCCATAGCCTGGCGTTGATCCGCTCTACGATTGTCGGGCTGATCATCGTGCTCATCTCCCCTGCTGCGGCCTACGCATTTGGAGTTCCTGAATTCACCTGGGCCTATGCGGCCCCTGGGCTCATCTCCTTTCTGCGCGGCTTCGAGCATTTCGGTGTCAAGCAGGCCATGCGCAACTACGTCTTCTGGCGTGAAGCCGTGGTGCTCGGCGGCGCCCAACTTGCTGCCGTTGCAGCGACGGTCGTGAGCGCGGCCATATCCCCGACATTCACCTGTATCCTGTGGGGCATGCTCAGCGGAGTGGTAGCCACATTGGTACTGACTCACCTACTCTCGCCTCAGCGCTATCGGCTCGGCTGGGATACTCATGTGGCGTCCGATGCGATTGCCTTCGGACGCCCGCTCCTGCTTCATGGCACAGCCCTGACCGTGAACATGAGTGATCGCTTGCTCGTAGGCACCCTTCTCGGGCCTGCGCCGCTTGCGCTCTATAGCATCGCTTACGGAGTGGCGTTGCTGCCACGTGGCGTATTGATGAAGTTTCTGACAACACTCTTCGTGCCCCTGTTCGTCAGGTTAAGGGAGACCGAAAAGCCGGCCAAGCTTCTATTGAACAGGTGGGCCCTTGGGCTTTCCTGCCTCAGCTTTCTATATGGAATCGTTCTCTGCCTCTTTGGCGACCTAGCGATTGAGCTTTTATTCGGTTCAAAGTACGAGCCATCGCGTGCCTTCATGTGCATTGCCGGCTTGAGCGTTTTTATCAAGCTGATGCTGATGCTGCCGGTACCAGCCGCCTACGAAGAAGGTAACACCCGGCTAGTTAGTTTCGGATCGGTTCTTTCCGCACTGTCGATTATACCCGGTGGATTGGTTCTGCTCTTTTGGAAAAGCTTGGAACTATTCCTTCTCGCCATCACGCTCGCGGAGTTCGTTGGCCTGTGCGGCTACTTGGTCCGAGCTATACGCGAGCAAGCCTTTGAAAAACCGGCAACGTGGCTCCTCGTCATTGTCCCTACGGCCTTGCTGTGCGGACTGGTGGCTATCACGTTTGCACGCCCTGACATGAATTTCAGCGGTTGGATGCTGACCGGGGGAGTAACCTTGGCCTTAGCAGGGTTGTTCTACATATTCATGTTATATCGAAATATAAACGGCGTTCAAGATTAGCAAAGATGGTTCTGCCGCTTGCAAGGTAGCGCGGGAGCAGTGGCTCGACGCGCTGTCATCTGTCCCATGTCTCTGTAGAACTTTAGGTCACTCAAGGTACCGCTCTCGACAATCCTGCCACTCTCGAGAACAACACCATCCTCACAATAGTCGAGAGTGCTTTGCCTGTGGCTGATCACAATCGCTGTCTTACAGCGTGAGCGGTCGCGCAGGACAGACATAATGTTGATCTCGGATAATCCGTCGATCGCGCTTGTGGCCTCATCAAGGATCAGAATCTCCGGTTTTCGCACCAATGCGCGGGCCACTCCGATTCGCTGGCGCTGGCCGACGGAGAGGCTGAGTCCTCGATTCCCGACGCAAGTGTCGTAGCCGTTTGGGAGGTCGCGGATAAAGTTGTCAGCGTCAGCAACTCGAGCCGCCTCGACGATTTCGAGGCGGGATGCGTCCGAGCGCCCATATGCAATGTTCTCAGCTATCGATCCATCGATCAGATCAATATCCTGACCTGCCAGTTCGATTCTCTCACGCCACGATTTCGTTTCGATCAATGTGAGATCCACCCCTCCCACAGTGATACGACCCTCAGTAAGAGCGAGCAGGCAGCAGAGCATATTGACGATCGTCGACTTGCCGGCACCGGACCGTCCAATCAAGGCGGTTATTCTGTTTTCGCGAAGTGTGAAACTGACCGATGAGAGTGCCGTTCCATCCGGCTGATCCGGATAAGCAAAACTCACCCGATCGAATACAATGGAGCCTGTGACATGCTCAATTGGAAGCGATCCGGACGGCGTCTGCGCTTTTCCTTCCGCGCGGAGCAACCATTCAACTTCGGCCTGGTGTCTGGGCTCATGTATGCCCCGGCTAGACCAGCCCCCCACCGACATCAATAACGTCACCTTCCAGACTGGCGAGTATCTGGGCGTAAGGCTGGTAGTCGTGGCTCAACATTCCAACTGCTCTGTCCTGATCCCTAGCGAGTTCCTCGTACCATTCCTCCATTTCCACCTGCCGAGTCTGCCATGAACGTTCCATTAGCTCTTCCTCAATGGTAGACTCCCGCTACGCCTATCATTTGAGCGTGAGCGGCACGGCTGGTCTTGTCCCCGCTTTGAGCCGGACTCCTCCCATACATAGCAGTATCCTGTGTTAAATCAGGAGGTAATTAGGACAGTGCCGGCGGGTGCAACCATAGTGTCAGCAGATTTCAGGAGCAGCTCCACGCGTGAATAAAATATCTGATTGGCACGAAGGGATTTTGCTTACTGGTTGAAGGGACTTTAGCTGATGCCGCTGCTTTATGTACCAATCTCTGCTGTAAGAGTTCTCGATGAGATAGGCGTTAAAGCCAGCGGATTGCAGCCGCTGGAATATGTTGATCCATTCCTCGGATGGTGCCACTTCGACAATGAGTTTCACGGAGGTTGGGTAGAGCTCAATAGTATCGAGAAAACGGCGCATTACGGGCCCTTCGGCGCCCTCAATGTCTATCTTGATAAGCCCAACTCTGGATCGCTCTTCAATCGTGAGAATCTGATCTAACGGGAGAGCTTCCACGGCCGCTTCGAACTCGAAGTTCTTCGAAGCCAAGGTGGTTGTTGATCCTCGGTTGCCGGGTGGGCCAGCGTACAGATTCAGCACCCCTGGTTGATCCGAGACGGCCTTATGAACCAATCGAACATTGGATGTATCATTCTCGCGTATGTTCCGCGACAGCAGATCAAAAATTGCAGGCGATGCTTCGATTGCTATAACTGATCCGTAGGGCCCTACAAGGTGCGAAGCCAGCAAGGTATCATACCCAACGTTAGCCCCGACGTCGACGCATACATCGCCCGGTGACAATAGCTTTTCAATGAGGGCTGACGTATTGGGCTCCCAGACCCCGAAATGAAGAATTATATGCTGGATCAAATCGCGCGGGTCACAGAGCATAGTTGCTCCGAAATAGGTTCGTGCGTGATATGGCCCGCCGAGAAGTCTCAAGGCAGAATTATAGACGCGTAGAAGCGTGAGATTAAATGCAGGAGCGCGCTCAATACACGATATGATGGTCTCGCGTGTCCACATCGGGACTTCGCGTATAGGTTTCGTTGTTGTCACAACCTCGTCTCCCGAGGGGAAAATCCTTATGTAACGTAAATGGCGACCGGGAAGCCAACAATGGTGCATATGGGGGATGGTGACCTGAATGGGTGGCGCCTTGTTCCAGGTCAATTCTCTCAGCCAGTTTCGTCGATTCCACCCAGTCAAGTCACTCGGCTATGGAGCGCATTCCACAGCCAGGCCGCGGGACGACACGTCTCCAAGCTGTCTCTGGCGAGATCCTGCTGTGTCTTGCTGAGCTAGCTCCCAATCATCTCGGGGCAGGTCGGTACCCTCTTCTCAGACATGATGCGGCCATTCTCATCAACAATGCAAATAACTGTTGTTTCTTGAGGCGTCGACGGCAGCATAGTTTGAATGGCAGTTCACTTTCCTGACCTGAGACACTGGCGGCTGTAGCCAAACCAGCGTGGGGAACTGCTCCGCGTCTAGCGAAAGCCGCCCTAGCGATTACGCTAAGTGATCCTACCTGAGGTACGGATTTGAAGCCAACCGTCCTGACCCTTCACAGTAATGCAAATGGAGGATAGCTTTTTCGGACATTTATGAAGAGGATGAGGCATACGAAAAAAGCAGATCGCCTTTGCCTTGCCTCAGGCTGAAAGCGACGCGCCGGTAGCGCAGAAGAACGATGCCAGAAATTGCGAAGGGGCACATCCGGCGGGCTCCCCAGCAGAGGATTCGGCGCCACTCCGACTACTCAGCCCCTTTCCGATGGGGGCGGCGCTGAGGTAGATATTCATGATCCCGTCGCGCCTATTTGACAGATGACAATTCCACCGCGATGCTGATAGTCATCTTTGCATGGAACGATTTCAATGAGGCTTGTCCTTCTGACGGCAAACAGTGTGGAAGGCGAGGTACCCCACCGCTATGTCGCTCATGTCCTAGCCGAAACGTTCAAGGACGAGCTTAAGGCCATCATAATAGCCGATATTGTGCCCGCACCTCTTCTAAAGCGTGTTACGAAGTATTGGAGGCGATATAGCACCTCACAACTGCTTTCGCGAATTCTGATAAAAGTCAGTCATCGTGTGCAAAAGCGGCATGAGAAATGGCAGGCTGCCTATAGACGCGTTCTTTTTCCCAATGGCGATGACGGCAAGATGCCTCGCCGTGATCTGGTCCGGATTGTTCCGTCGCACAACGGAAAAGCCTGTCTTGATATTTTGCAAGAATTGAAACCAGATATCATAGTTGTTTACGGTACTTTAGTCATCAAGGGCGATGTCATAGCAGCTGCGGGAACAAGTATTCTGAATATGCACACAGGCCTATCGCCGCGTTATCGTGGCTCAGACACAATATTCTGGCCACTGTATAATAGTGAGCCGGAATGGATTGGCGTGACCATCCATCGGCTCAATCTCGGTATCGACGCCGGTCCCATCCTAGCCACAGCAAAACCCGCAATCTCCGCTGATGACGACGAAGCTCTCTTATTCGCAAAGTGCGTCAAAGTAGGTTGTGAGTATCTTAAGAGTGCGATTCGTGACGAGTATGACGGCACAGCTAATGCAACGCCTCAGCAACTTGACCAGGGTCGTGAATATAGAGCGGTTGAGAGAACTGTGGCTGCCGAGCGTCGTGTTGAGCGCCTAATCCGCAGAGGCTTGTTAGCTGAATACCTAAATCGAAGTTAGAGATGAATACTTCATTTGATAAAGCACTATATCTCCTCGGTGTGGCACTCTATCGATTAAAACTCCATAGTATAGTTATGTGGCTTGGCAGGAATAACCCCAAAGTCCTACTATATCATGACTGCAGCGATAGTGAAACTGCGTATACTGCTGGATTAGGCTCTACGATAAGCCCAGAAGTTTTTGATAGCCATCTTAGATATATATCGTTTTACTATAAAATAATAGATTTCTCGGATTTAGAGCAGGAGAGAGCTCCACAAAGGTCGGTGGCAATCACATTCGATGATGGTTATAGGTCAGTGTACGACAACGCGTTCCCAATCCTGAAAAAGTTTAAGTGTCCCGCCAAGATATACTTAGTTGCAAGTGTAATTGGCAACAACAGCATGGTATGGGTCAATGAGATTAATTATTACTTGCGAGTTCATGGAGATAGTGTGCACAAAGAGACCATTAATATGTTGGGTCTCCCCGTCGGAAGCACCCCTGATCAGATCATCACTACGCTCAGGCTCAACTATACTACCACTCGTATCGAAACATTGTTGAAAAACATACGGGCCAAGATTGGTATTGATCAAATTGACCTTAGCCGAAAGGCAAGACTATATCTCGACTGGGGTGAGATCGCCGAGATGCAGCGATGTGGTATTTCGTTCGGCAATCATACCATGTCCCACCCGAACTTGGCTGCACTTACAAAAGACGAGCAGCGCATTGAAATTGCATGCGCCCAAGACATACTGGCCGACCGCATCGGGGAGGTGACATCACTAGCCTACCCTTTCGGCCACCGGAGTGAAGAAACAGCTAGCATCGCAAGCAGGCTCGGCCTGACCAGCATGGCCGAAGTCGGTGGAGCCAACTTCCCTCTGCGGAAACACAAAATTGGCCGCGTCCATGTTTCAGCGACAACGAATGCGGGCCTATTCGCCCAGATGGAGGTTGTCGAACCAGTGAAAGCGCGCCTGCGTCGATGGCTTCGGCTCTCCTAAGATATCAGCTCCTCCGGCAGACCGTCGGCTTCTATATAAGCCCGCCGGCGCATGCATTGGTTCTATCCATGTATGAGAACAGCCAGATCCAGGCGCTGAGCTGCGCGCGACCCGGCACCCTCGTGCGACCGGCACCCTGTGACCATGACCCATGACTATGAGCGGCATGGAACAACGACCTTGTTTGCCGCCCTCAATGTTCTTGGTGGCACGGTGCTGGGACGCTGCATGCAGCGCCACTGGCATCAGGAGTTCATCCCGTTCCGGAACATGGTCGAGGCGAATGTCCCGACTGACGAAGTGATCCATGTGATCCTCGACAACTACGCGGCTCACAAGCACCCGAAGGTGCGGGCTTGGCTTGCTCGTCATCCGCGCTGGGTATTTCACTTCACCCGACTTCGGCCTCCTGGCCCGATGCGGTTGAGACCTTCTTCTCACTGCTAACGCGCCGACGGTTGAAACGCGGCGAATTTCGGTCCCTGATTGATCTGCAGCCAGCCATTAACCGCTACATCGCTGAGGATGATGACAGACCGGGTCCTTTCGTGTGGACCAAAACCGCCGGAGCCATCCGTGCCAAGATCAGCCGTCAGCCTGAACGTTCCGAATGAGTCAGCGCACTAAGGCGCGTGGACATTCAGGTAACCTGAGGGTTTCCCGCTCTGTTCGAAAGTTGATTCAAGGCTGCAAACTGGAGATCAGCTTTGAATCGGTGGGTGCTCAAGGACGAAAAGTGGGAGCGTGTCGCGCCGTTGCTCCCCGGGAAAGCAGGTGATCCGGGCCGCACCGGCTCGGACGATCGGCTGTTCCTGGAAGCGGTGCTGTTGATGGTGCGCATTGGGGCACCCTGGCGCGATCTGCGAGGCGTTCGGCTCCTGCAACATTGTGATCTGGCGCTTTCGTCATTGGGTGCAGGCCGGTGTCTTCGAGTATCTCTTCCAAGCTCTCTCAGGCGATCCTGACTTCGAGTACGCGCTCATCCACGGCACCATCATCCGCGTCCACCAGCATGGGACAGGCGCTAGAGCGGATTTGATCTAGGTGAACTCGTATCCGCAGTTGCTGAGATAGTTCCGGCACTCCTCGGCTGAGAAGCGATCGAGCAGTTCTCCGATTGTTGTCCAGAGCGCCTCCTTGGTGCGAGCCGCCGTAAAGGGGCTACTTATGGTCGGGCGATTGGGCGCTCCCGCGGCGGTCTGACGACCAAGATCGTCGCCCTTGTGGATGCACTGGGCAATCTGGCGCAGTTTCTCCTTTTGCCGGGTCAGCGCCATGATAGCGTCGGGGCAGAGCCCCTGCTCGATGCTATCGAGGTGGGGGCTGTGATCGCCGATAAGGGCTTCGACAATGATGCGCTGCGCCAGGAGCTGGATGCTCGCGGCACCACCACCGTCATCCACCCAAAGCGGATCGGGTGCGCCAGATCCCGTGTGACTTCGACATATACCACTGGCGGCATCTGGTCGAGGACGTCTAATGTGACCTGAAGCAGTTCCGCCGCGTCGCCACTCGCTACGACAAGACTGATCAGAGCTTCTCAGCCATGATCTATCTCGCAGCCAGCCTCATGGCCCTCAGATGAATGTCCACACGCCTTATACCAACCGGCGCTGATGCTCATGCATTAACCCGGTCGCGCAGGCCGATGGATATGATCAGACATCCGCCCGGCTGGAAACCCTGAATGATACCCATCTACGGAAGTTCTGACTTCAAAGGAGGGCACGCGACTACATACACCCGCCTCTCATCATCACGAAGGCGGAACCATGGATCAGAACTTCCGTGGGGGTATGAGTCAGCCTTCATGCCGCTTGGTATTAGTTCAAGGCTAAAGGAATCATGCGGGATAGAGGTGGCGCAGTTTGGTGCGCACCTGTGCGGCCGTACACCGCTGCTGTGCCGTGGCTCTTGCTCTGTATTGGGCTATCCAGGGACGATCTCACCTTTCGAGCTAAGCCTTGGTGACAGATCGTCGCACCCTTAGTAGTAATCCTTGCGAGGTATATGCCGCTCTGCTTATCATCTTTGTGATACTGATTAGGCTACCGGCCGCGGCTGCAACACCACGGCCGCAACTGAAACACCAGGAGAAACAAGCTCAAAAAACTACAATATTTACAAAAGCTTAAAAAAATAATCTGCAGGGGCATACAATGATTGATCCAAACAATCTCGCCAGCACGGCGACACTGACCTATAGCAATGAGTTCAACTCGCTCAATTGGTGGAACGGCACCTCCGGTCTCGACTTCGCTCCGGGATGGCATGTGGCCTACAATCCCGACTCCCGAGGCTTCAACGCCGGGGACAACGAGTCCTGGAACATCAACCCGACGTTCGAGGGGACCAAGTCGGCGAACACCTTCGCGGTCAATAATGGCATTCTGACCCTCACGGCCAAGCCAACCGATCCGGCTATCGCCCAGTATACCAACGGCTTCAAGTACACCTCGGGTCAGATCACGACATTCAACGAGTTCAGCCAAACCTATGGCTATTTCGAAATGCGGGCCAAGCTGCCTGTAGGCTCTGGCCTCGGGTCCGCGTTCTGGCTGTTGAACGAGGACATGAAGTGGCCGCCGGAGATCGACGTCATGGAGTCGGTCGGGCGCGATCCCACGGCGATCTTCACCACGGCTCACAGCGGCGATGCCAATTCCACGCACACCGCTGTTGGCTCAAATGCCAACGGCCCGATCTACTCCAACCTGAGCTGGTCGCGCGTCGTCGACATGTCGGCCGACTTCCACACCTACGGCCTCAACTGGCAGCCCGACAAGATCACCTGGTACATGGACGGCGTGAAGCTCTTCGAGATGAACACCCCCGCCGACATGCACACGCCGATGTATCTGCTGGCCGGTATTGGCGTCTCGAACAACGACTGGCTCGGGTATGCGTCACCCACGACAACGGGCCAGATGCAGATCGACTACCTCAGAGCCTACAGTAACGCTAATGCGACCCCATCTCCAGCCCCTAATCCGATCAACCACGCTCCGTCGAACATCCAGTTGACTGGCGCTGACGTTCTAGAGAACAGCGCGAACGGCACTGTGCTCGGCACCCTCTCGGCCTCCGATGCTGATGGCGATACCTTCAACTTCAGCCTGCTCGACAGTGCCGGCGGGCGTTTTGCCCTCTCCAGCAATAAGCTCGTGGTCGCCAACAGTGGCCTGCTCGACTACGAACAGGCCACAAGCCACCAGGTCAGTGTGCGGGTGACCGACAGTCGTGGTGCCAGCGTCGACCAGACCTTCACCGTTAGCGTGAAGGATGTTCTGGTCGAGACGAGAACCGGCACGAGCGGCAACGATCAATTGGTGGGCGGGAGCGGCTCTGACGACATCAGCGGCGGGGCTGGCAACGACAGCATCAATGGAGCGGGTGGTGACGACAGGATCAACGGCGGCTACGGCAATGACATGCTCACAGGCGGCACTGGGAAAGACACGTTCGTCTTTACCGATACGCTGAACAAGACGCGCAATCTTGACACCATCACGGACTTCTCGGTCGCGGACGACTCCATTTGGCTCGAAAACGCCATCTTCGGGAAGCTGGGAGCAGGGACGCTGTCCCAGCCCGGCATCCTGAACAGCGCGTTCTTCGCCATCGGCGACAGGGCCAACGACAGCAACGACTACCTGATCTATAACAAGACAAACGGGTACCTGTACTACGATGCCGATGGCTCAGGCAAAGGCGCTGCCATAGCCTTCGCCAAGCTCGGCCCGAACTTGGCGCTGACCAACATGGACTTCTACATGGTTTAAGATCACCTCCCGTCGCATCTGCCTCCCTTTGCTAGTGCCCAAGGGGAGGCAGAGACTCAAACTTGCCGTCATGCTTCTTCGAGCAGGTGAGCAGACAGTGGTTGACCAAGCTGCGGTGTTGGTCTCCCTGCTGCAGATCGGGGGAGACAGCATCCAAACGCGGCCGCCGTACACGAGGCGTTACGCCGAAGTTCAGAGCGGCCAAGCCGTTCTGCACTCGCTTGTACAACAGGAGGTCCAGAACTGGAGAGCGGGCGCAGGACCGTCCACACATGATGCCCTCATCGACGACCACGTCAGCGAAGCCGGTCAGGACAAAGCCGTCAAACCATTAGTTCACCTCCGACAGCGCCGTCGGCGGCCCGTCTGCACCACCTCGAGCCGGCAAACTTACGCATTATCTGTATGATTATTTATACGCACAATGCTCATCCCAATCGCTCAGTCAAACAAGTCCGGCCGGATATTTACGACTCAAGAGACTTCAGCACGCCACCAAGGTCACGTTGGGGCTCGCGCTAGCGGGCGCATTCGAGGCAGGCCCTCCCCACAGGTAGTCGACCATTTTCCGCGTAGCCTCAGCTCCCAGTTAGGGCGATTCTCCCGAACGCCGGTCCGTGGCGCAGCAGCCATGCATTGTCTGTCGTCCGTGGAGCAAGGATAGCCCAAGCGACACCCTGATCCGGGTCGTACCACGCAAGGCATCCAGACGCGCCAATGTGTCCAAACGAAGCGGGCGCAGCGCTTGGTGGTGTCCAGTGCGGTCGCTTTTCTCCTCGTCGCTCAACTGCAAGTCCCCAGGAGCAGCAGCTCCATCTGATAGGCTTCGCTGGATTAAAACCTAAGGGTGCATCTGAGCCGAAGCCGCCCGAAGCTCCAGCGGTTTGATCACGCCGCGCTTCACTCATTGTCGAAGCGCCTATCACAGTCGGCTCGAATTCGGCATAGGCCCTGACTAGCGAGAGTAAGCCATCACCCGTGCTATATAGCCCAGCCCAAGGCGTGCCCAATTGCCACCAGAACTCGCTATTATAAGGCTCCAAATCGGTGCCCACATAGGGGCTGTTGACGTCAACAATGACGGCGGGCTGCCGGGGTAACGATTGCCCAATATAACCCTCGATCCCGAGAGGCCCAAGAACGTCCTTAGTAACCACCACTCGAAAATCGCTGCCGGTCACGTGCTCAATTATGAGCGCCAGAAGCCCATATCCCGAATTGCTGTAGTGTACCATGGCCCCGGGTTCGAAGGCGAGGGGCGTCCTCAGGCACGCGATCTTGATACGCGCCCAGTCCAGTGTCCTTGTGATAGGCGCCGTTATCGCGTCGACGTCGCTTGCTAAGCCGCTTGTGTGGGAGAGAAGTGAGCGAACTGTCACGCCACTTCGTGCAGCCGCTGCTTGGGGGAGAAATTTCGAGAGCGGGTCATCGAGAGCAAAAGCACCCTGATCAAAGAGATTAAGCACCGCAAGCCCCAGAGCTAATTTAGTAGCCGATGCCAGCGGAAACAGAGTATTCTCATCAATCGGATTACCCGCGCCGTCAGTTCCGAGAAAAATTCGCGTCGTTGGTCCTGAGCGCGACGCGACAACGACAGCTAAACCAGGCACGCAAAATGGGAGGTGCGGGCGATCCGTGACTTGTCGCCCAAGCTGTTCAAGCTGCTCTGCACGCGTACTACCGCTGCTCATAGCTCGTCAGCGCTGCGGGCAACGACTCGGTCAACAATGGCTCTGATGCTTCTTAGATGCTCGATCTCCTCAGCGGCAAACGTTAGACTCAGCGCCTCTTCCAACATAAAAATGAGCTCCACGTGCCTCACCGAGTCCCAATCGAGCTCTGTTTCTGGGTTTACGTCCTGCCCCGGTGCGATTGGGCGGTTCAAGAACAACTCGAAAACTTCTCGGACACTCCCCTCAATCTCATCACGACTCATCCTTTCCCCTCCACAGGTGGTCGACAGACACTTCGGCGGCGATCAACTCGCTGGAGTTCGACCGCAGAGACCAATCGATACACCCATCTGTGCCGATCGTAGCACCGCCTGTAAATCTCGCCAGCCACTCAAGCGCGGGACTATTACGAGGCCCTCTTCTCCAGCGGAAGAGGACACTCTCTGCCGCGGGGTCGTGGCCGATCGCAGCTTTCAAAGCTTCCGTAATCATGACATTTTCTAAGTTCCGGCCGAGTGCGCGGCAGCTGATGCAGAGGTCCTCGACCACAAGGCTTGAACCCACTCTTGTTGCGACCAGCAAGCCTATAATTCCACTGTCCGATAGCCGGTCGCGCATCTGAATGCCGACTACGGTACTATCATCCATCTTCTTGGAAATCTGGACCGCCGATAGTCTTTCAAGAGCAAGGTTGAACTGGTTCGTCTTGTTTGATAAAGACGCTAGCCGTTCGATTTCCTCCCGAGTATTACGCGTAAACCTCAGGTGTACTTTCAGCGAGCGAAGATACGATGCTGGATCTTCGGCATTGCTGGCAAGTTCGCTCCGAACGCGATTGGCAGCTAGATCGGCCGCTCTTAGGAGATCCGCTTCATCGGCTCGCAAGCGATTGACCCTGGGGTAAAGGCGCAATGCATTCAATGCACAGCCGGCATTCGGACCGGCGTAGAGAGTATGCACCTCGGGTAACTCTGATACTACCGCAGCAAGCTCACCAGGATTGTCGTCCATAAACAAGATTGAGTTCATGCCAATCCGGAGCGTTTCACCTATTCGGCGCAGGCCCCGAGCTTTTGGCTCCCAGCTAATCTGCATGTCGGAAACGTGCTCAGGCCGCAAGGGAAAGTCCGGTCGCTGAGTAAACAGCGCCTCGACGTCCTCTGGGCGATTTCGTGAGCAAATGGCGACGTAGATACCCTCCTGACTGAGTTCCACGAGGCGTTTTTGAAGAGCAAGATGAGATTCCGTGAGGTGCACACCCAGCGGGCCATCCTCACCGAGCACGCCGTCGAAGAGAGTGTTATCTAGATCAGCAACGATGGCTTTCAGTCGCGGTGAAACAGCGCCTGGTATCCAGCAGGATCCGAGGAGCCGCGCTGCTTCCAAAAAAGCTGAGTTGCTCAACCTGCTTCCGGAGAATGATGCGATCCGCAGATCCAGGAATCTGTCGCCGAGCTTCTCGGCAATCTTTGCCAAATCGCAGACATAAACCGAGAGCAGTCCCCGAGCGATAATCCTTAACTCTGAGTTGAACGCAAGAGCCTGCTGCGAATGCTCGGCCCAATTGGTGATTAGGATCGGAGCACTGGAGTGGTTACGTAACGTCGTGAGCCGCCCTTTGATCCACTCAGCAAGAGCATCGGGCCCCTCCGAGCAAAGGCGAGTGTAGTCCAACCAAATGAGCTCAACGTCCGGAGCAGATTTGTCGAGCTGACTAAGAGTCAGTGAGTCGTCGTAGGCACTATAATCGATCTCTGCCGCATACCCAGCAAATGCAAGGTACGGGGCGAGCACCCTTTCTGCCGGCTCGAATGCATGGTTGCGATGTACCCGAACGCGCAACGGCTGCAGCGGCCAAATCGGATCGAGCTTTGTGATATCACGGCGCAGCGGGTCCGGTCGGAAGAGCTTGGCTTGCCACTCGCATTTCTCTAGTGCGATCGCCGCTGCGTCCTCCATATCAGCCTCCTAATCATCGGTCTGGCTCCAGGAAGAAGCCGTAAGCAAACGTACGTTCGTGCTCTCCTAAGGTCCTAAAATCCGGCGAACTCCGGAGCATCTTTTAACGCCTTCGGCCAGTGCGTCGGATCGTTTCCATGCTGGCAAAGGAAGGCATAAACCCAGCGCTCAATGCCGAACGCTATACACACGCTGTGCATCGCTCCGGCGTCTTGAACAGCGACATTGAAGGCCCGCCCGAAGAAATCGCTGTGGTAATTGAGGGAGCCGACCGCAAGGCGTTGACCGTTGGGAAGGCAAGCTGACACTTCATATTTCGTGTCTGAGTTCAGCTGAAAATACGCCTTTGCCGTAGAATCTGGAGCGATGAAGAAGGGATCGCTAGCCGTTCGGATTTCTGCCGCCATGGCGTGGCGTTCAAGAAATTCTGCGACAAGCTCCACAGCGCGCTCACGCTTCCGAAGCACGTCTTCCCGGCCACCCATGAAGATGATCTCGCGCATGGTGAAATCCCACAGCCGCCGAAGGTCGGTTAAGTTGCTCGCTTCAAAGCGGAAACATTTCCCGCACGCGCCATAGGTTCGACCGCTGGTTTGGATTGTTTCATCAGTATGCAAAGCGTAAGCGTGGTAGCAAACTGCTGGTGAGAGAGCGACCTCGGGAGTACTTAGATCGCTCTGAGCGCTTTCGTCCAATGAGGTCCTCGTGTCGTGTCTCTCACGAAAGCCATTAATGACACTCGGACTCTCTTTCAGGTGAGTACCGAACGTCACGATGTGCGGAAACGATCGCAAGTAATCGCATCGCGCCAGTGTCTCAACAGGAATTAAAGTGGAAGTACGAAGCGGATGGGCGTTCCACTCAGCCCCCATCTCCTCAAAAGTCCGGTCGAAGTATTTGAATAGTTGGAGGGGTTTCCCTCTTAGGGCAGCTTGACCCCTTCCGGTGATTGAAACTCCTTCAGCTCTGCCATCCCCTCGGAAAAGAGGATTTGCCGCCGTCGAACTTCTGAAAACAACCTTTCGCTCTAAACTGCGGAGGCTACGTTGAACGTTTCTGGCGATCGCAAAGGCATGCTCTTCTAAACTATGCCGATCGGTATCGGCCGGAGCAGAGAATCGAAGCCTTGCTCCACCGTCGAGAAACTGGATATCTGAGACTCCGCGGGCAAGATGTGCTACCTGCTTTGCTATCTCCTCTTGGACCAATTCATTTGCGGCCTGAGAGAGCGCGACATCGATGATGAGCCGGTCGTCCTGATCCAAACTGAGTCTCCATCCTTAGAAGGTAAGTTCCCGTGCTTCACTGCAATCATTTGTTCAATTTGAGCTTCGTTATCAGCGAAGCGATTTGCCGCGACGTCCTCGCACTCGCATAATCTTCATCTGGGATGCTCACGCTGTATGCGTCCTCGAGTTCCAAAAGAAGCGACAGAGCCTCTGCGGACTTGAAACCGGCATCGTAAATGTCCTGATCCTCAGAGATCAGTGTCAAGCGGCCGAATTTCGCGATGAACTCGGTGACTTCCTTCTCGAACTCCATGTTTGCCCCTGCATTGATCGCACCGGAACAGGGCAGCAAAGGCCGCACCTGCCAAACTATACAAATGTTAGCGGCTGTGCCGAACATCGTCAAACGCTAGTAAGGCGCAGGCACGACACGGGAATTAGGACGCGATGGCTGCGTCTGATGCGCTCCGATCGTTCCGGTACCTACGTGCACACCGATCCGACAGTTCCGCGACGCCACGGTCATAGATTGAAGCTCAGAAACAAGCGGTCCCGCCCCGGGTCCCCCCGCTCTAACCTCCTTCGAGTGGACAGGCGCGAGCATGGCATCCTCTGGATGATTATCCACCACGTTTCGAGGCGCCCGAACTCCAAATGGCCCCGTTTCTATCCCCTGCTCGACCAGTCGCGCGGGGTTTCCGGCTACAACGCTCCGAGGGGGAACATCCCGCATAACCACGCTTCCTGCAGCGACGACACAGTGATCGCCGATAGTGACACCTGGCAAGATTATTGACCGCGCCCCAATAAAACAGAAGGATCCAATTTCAACGGCACAGAACTCGTCTCTCACATAGTCATGCGCTATTATCGCAGCTTCGAACGAGATCGACGTGTACTCTCCTACCGAAATCCCTCTGGGATTAGTCTTGTCAAGCTTAGCAGTTCGCGCAATTCGCGTTCCCTTGCCAATCCTCATACCCCAAAATAAATTGTAATAAATTCTAGTGTAGCTCACACGAAGTTCGTGGAGCTGATTTCGCAAGTAAACCAGCAAAGCGCTCACCACGATCAACTCCCTATGCTTCGCGCTGATTTAGAAGGCCCGTGCTCTGAACGAGAGCAGGGACCCGGCCCGCGGCCCAAGCGCCTACTCGATAGCAGAGCGGTGACGGATTGGTGCGGTACGATCGCGCGCCTCTGCCAGTATTCGGCGCAGAATAGCCCACGTCCGAAACGGCGGATCCTCCACCTGTTCCGGCACTATCAGATTTGACGGAACGATCTCTATATTCAACTCGCTGGGCAGTGGCCCGCCAGCAGAGAACACGGAGCGGTTTTCCGGAACCTCGTGTGGGAGTTCGGTTTTGTCGACAGTCCGTACAACAATCCGCTCCGGCGGGATACTCAACGCGGGATAGTCGACAACCACCTCGTCAGTTGACAACCCGCGCACGTATACTCGTCGGGAGTAAGGCTTCAATCGTGTAACGGTTCCTTCGCGCAGCCACGAAAAATTGGTTCGGCATATGTCACGAATGGACATCCATTCAACTTTTTCTATCGAGTTCACTTGAGCGGCGAGCTCGTCCAATGCTTCGGGCTCCGCTCGCAAGTCCCAGTGGTGCCCGTACAACAGCAATGGAACGTTCAGGAAGGCCGACAGCACTAATTCATCCATCGATGTGCCGTTTTTTGCAAACGGGAATAGAAAACGGGCTAGCACCGGAACGTGCCCTGGGCTCATGTGCGCCGGCTCCCAGCCCGCCAAGACTTCCGGTCGGTGAGGCGCGTCGCGCGGGTGCACTGGACCATCGAGAATGACGGCCTCGTACCCCAGCCGAAATAAGGCGCTCCTCATGCGCTCGCTACAACGGGCATGAGGAGGTACCATAACCCGATCAACTGCAAGTTTATAACGATCTTCGAAGAGAGCCGTTCGGCGCAAGGCTTGGGCTGCGAGCGGGATTGCCTCCGGATCCGTTCCGGCTGCGAGCAATTCGTGCCTTGTGTGGTTATTGCCATGAACTACTAATGACAGGTGCTTCCGGCTTCTTCTAAACACATCCACGGTTGGCGAATGCGCAAACCGCAAGTCGATTGGGACCGTCGCGAAGGAGACGTGGTAATCGAACTTTTGTGCATGCGAGGCCATTTTTTGGAAGTTGACAAAACCATAAGAGGGGAGGTGCAGGTTCGGGTCGTCAAAGAGGAATGATGCGCGCAGAGGCGGCCTTGACCACCCATCAACTTGTTCAATCTCACGCAGGAAGTGGACGAGAGGCAGGAGGCCTACGAAACGTCCGGCTTTGAGGCGATCCCTTAGAACTTCATCGGGCCCCAACTCATCTGGAGAAGCGAGGGTGGCATGGTGTCGACCGCTTGCGTCGACGCGCCACACCGGGTGCCCAGCGCACGTGGCCAAGACCTGGTCACTCTCCATCGCAAAATAATCAAAGTGGCCCAAGGGCGGATCGATGCGTTCCGTCAGGCAGCGCCCTCGCAATCTGCTATCCAGTGCTACGACCCCTTCGAATTGGATAATGGCGGGACTCTTTGCCCGACCAGCGTCGTGAATAGTCAGGGTTCGACAAGGGGGTTGTTGAGCGACACCATCTCGGCTACCAAAATTGACCAACCCCTGCAGCGGAGGCAGTCCAGCATCGTTGCACGCCTCGAACTTCACAGAGAAGGCACGTTCAAGCGCGCTGAACAGGCGGGAACGCATCAACAACGCTTCCGGCGGAAAAATGCCGACAACCTTTTCGGTCAAAGCTGCCATCCTTTCATTGCAGAGTTCTAATAAAGCACCGGCAGCTCGCGAGCAAGGAACAAATAAAGCGCGGAGCCTGCCCAGCCGTTTGTTGTGGGCGGGCTATTTTCTACTAGAGATTAGACCTTGGCATTGCACGAAATGGAGGCAATTCACCATCGGATGGATTAACCCGTAGGGAAATCGCCGCCTGATGTGGCTAAATCAGCATAAGGAGCGACGTTGCGTACAACGAAGAGCCGCGCTAGCAGTCACGCTATGTGCTACCCTGAGGGTAACTTAGAATCCGACAGTCCTGAAAGTGCAAAGTAGTCAATATGGAGACGATAGTTTCGGACATTCGACCTGAGCAGGGTCAGAGACATGAAGAGGACGAACGTAGCGGACGAGCTTAGTGTCTAATACTAAATCGTGCAGGATTTTCAGCACTCAATGGGTTTAATGGAGACGTAGGCTTACGGACCTCTTGAAGGGAGTCAATGCTGGACCTCAACCGACGTTTCGAAGCCGATCATTCCGAGGCTTTCAAAGATTATCCGCCTATCCAGCTGGCTGCCGTCGGGGGAACACTCCTCAGGCGCTGGCGCCGGATTGTGACTGTCGCGATCCTAGGCCTTCTCATTGGTTTATCCTACGTTATTCTGACGCCACCGCAGTACACGGCAGCAGCACTCATCCTGATCGATTCCAGAACCCCTGTCCTGTTACGAAATGATCCGGCCCTTGAAGACTCAGGTACTTTTTCCGCCCGCATCGGCAGCGAGGTCGAGATTCTCAGATCGGAGCGGATCCTGCGCCAAGTCGTTCAGATAGAAGATCTCGTGAACAACCGGTCTCTGCAACCAGGTCTTGTCAGCAATGCCATCAGCTGGGCGAAGGCGAAGGTCCTTCGTCCCGATCCAGTGCCGGAACAAAGCGATCCTCTGGCCGCGGCCTCGCGAGCGATTCGCGATAAGACGAGCGCTCGACGAGTTGGAGCAACCTATGTTGTGGAGGTCTCCGCCACCATGATGGATTCCTCCGACGCAGTGCGTGTCGCCAACTCGTACGCGCGCATCTACATTGATGATCAGGTGCGATTGCGCGAGGAGGCAGCGCGGCAGAATGCAAAAGTGCTCCAGGAGCGCACGGAGGAGTTGCGGGTCGCTGCTCAGGCGGCGGAGCAGGCAGTGGAGCAGTTTAAGTTTGCGGTGCCGGCGCAAGATGCAAGCTCGGCGTCAGCGCGGGTTGCCACCTTGAAAAATCTTGAGAGCGTCGCGCAGACCTTCCGGGTGGTATACGACCGATTTCTGGAGAAGTATGCCGAGACCCTACAGCAACAAAATGCGCGGATGTCCGAAGCTCAAGTGGTGAGCATTGCATATGCGCCTGCAGTTAAGAGTTGGCCCAGGACGTCTGTTGTCCTTGCCGCCGCGCTTCTCGTTGGCGTTCTCCTCGGCAGCTTGTGGGCGTTGCTGCTCGATCTAGGCCGAGCCTGATTGCAAGGCGTACGTGCATCATATGGTGGGGAGTGGTGGTAATGTGGATTCCAACGGAGCGGACAGGATGGATTTAAGGCAAATCGCGCCGGACGTACACCTTGGAGAAGCGGTCGTCATCCGGGACTTCGTAAATCTCTATGGCTGCACGATCGGGGACAACACGCGGATTGGCACCTTCGTCGAAATCCAGCGCGGCGTGCAGATCGGGGCCAACTGCAAAATTTCCAGTCATACATTCATCTGTGAGGGCGTTTACATCGAGGACGGCGTCTTTATCGGTCATAACGTGTGTTTCATCAACGACCGGTACCCTCAGGCCACGGTTGATGGCCGCCTACAGACCGACGCTGATTGGAGCTTGGAGGCCACACGCGTGGGACAAGGGGCCTCGATTGGGTCTGGTGCTGTCATTTTATGCGGAGTGTCAATCGGCGAGGGGGCTCTCGTCGGAGCCGGAAGTGTGATTGTACGAGATGTGCCGGCGAACGCGATCGTGGCGGGTAACCCAGCCCGCATCCTTCGGTACCACGATGGTTGTGATCCCGAAAAAGAACAAGTAGTCGGGGCTCATGGCGAGTGACCATTATATAATTCTTGCCAACTTCTCGAATGGTCCTGACTTGGTTCCCTCCCAGACGATCGAACCAGCGTGAGCGAGAGCTCTCCGGCTAGACTTCTGACAAAATGGGGAAAACTGACCGTTGGAGGAAATCCAGTTCACAGACCAGCAGATCGCATTTGCTCTACGGGAGGTGGGACACTGGCCCGCCGGTAACTGAAGTCCCCAGCAAGATGCGGTCTGAGCCCAATTCGTTCGAGTGTCTGAACCGCACTTGGTTCACCAAACTAGGTGTTTGATCCCGGAGTTTGATGGTGCATTCTTATCGCCGGAATGGAGGGATGCTCTATGGGCTAGGTTCTCCACGGCAGCGCCACAACGACAGGGTGGAGCTGCTTCGCTTTAGTGGAGAGCGTCTTGCTGTCTATCTAGCCAGGCTTTCGAACTGAACTGGACTGATATAGTCGAGCGTCGAGTGACGCCGGACGGGGTTGTAGAAGTCGTCGAAGTAACGGCCGACCGCCTCCTTTGCCTCGGCTCTCGTCTGGAAGACGGTGTGCCAGACCAACTCGGATTTTAAGGTCTTGAAGAAGGTTTCGACCACCGCGTTGTCATAGCAGTTGCCCTTCCCGGACATCGAGATCCGGATACCATGCTTCCGCAGCTCCGCCTGATAAGCCGTTGCGCAATACTGGCTGCCGCGATCCGAGTGGTGGATCAGGTCCTTTCCCGGTCGCCGGATCGCCAGGGCTTTGCGCAGTGCCTCCAGGGCTAGCTCCTGGTGCAGGCGGTCACTGACCGCCCAGCCGACTACCCGTCAGGAGAGGAGATTGAGGATCACGGCCAGATAGAGCCTCGGACAGGAACGCGGATTCAAAGGATTCACTTGGGGACAAAGGTGTGATTCCCTTCTGAAGCCAGGAGGTGGGTCATGACCCAGAGCTACTCTCTCGACCTGCGTGCGCGCGTGGTGGC
>JAESGY010000238.1_pt1 | contig 36699 bp, 36 predicted proteins | sample 9269841 | NCBI WGS metagenome assembly JAESGY01 (sample SAMN17022865, study PRJNA683097) | algae metagenome | isolation source: Spirirestis rafaelensis WJT71-NPBG6 and co-occurring heterotrophs from... | place: USA: Pinto Wells, Joshua Tree National Park, Colorado Desert, CA | collected 2006-08-15
GGTCCTGCACGGCCGCGTCCGTGCGGCGCGCGCCCTGCACGGCGCGATCCGCAATCTGCGAGGACTGCGCCACCTGGGAGGCGATCTCCCGGATCGAGATGGACAGCTCCTCGGTGGCGGCCGCCACGGTCTGCACGTTGGCCGAGGTCTGCTGGGCGGCGGACGAGACGGTGACCGACCGCTGGGTGGTCTGGCTGGCAACCGAGCTCATGGTCTGGGCGGTGGCTTCCATCTCGGTGGCGGCCGAGGACAGGCCTTGCGTCAGGGCCGACACGTTGCTCTCGAAGCGCCGCGTGATCTGATCCAGCAACTCCGCACGGCGCATCTTGTCGTCGGCGTCTCTGGCCGATTGATCGTCGGCAAGTCTCTTCGCGATCATGATTTCCTTGAAGACCTGGAGGGCTTTCGCAACAGCTCCAATTTCATCGCCACGCTCTTGATGCAGAATGTGGCATTCGAGATCTCCCCTGGACAGTTCTCCCATGCGCAGGGTGATGTCTCTCAATGGCCGGAACAGACGCATCGCGGCGACGCCGGCTCCTGCACAAGCCAGGACGGCGATCAAACCCGCAGAAAGAGTCAGCGCCATCATGGTCGAGAAGTACGCGTTATGAAGATCCTCGACCGGGATACCAACGTAGAAAATGCCGTTGATACGGCCAGCACCGTCGAAGCTCGGCTGGTACACAGTGTAGAACTGCTTGCCGAAGAGCGTTGTTGGCCCAAAGTACGTTTCTCCTCGGCGCACGAAGGCCTGAGCCGGGCTGTCGGCGGCCAGTGCCGTACCAACGGCGCGCTCCCCGTTCTCCTTTTTAACGGTGGTGACGCGGCGAACGAACTTGTCCTGCGTTGCGTCGAAGGTGAAGATGGTTGCGTTTCCGCCGACATAGGCAACAGAATCATCGACAACCGAGAAGTCCTTGAACTCGGCAAGCGAGGGCGTCGCGATGCGTGTCACCTGCCCCTGCTCAACCTTGACCTCGGCTCCTTGGGATCGACCCGCATAAACGAGGGCGAGGCTCCTGATGTACTGCTGGGCCTTTTCCTGCTGCTGAGCCTCCAGGGAGGCCCACAACTGGCGCGAGGCGACAACCCACATCGTTCCAGTCGTTACGAGGATTGCGAGAGCAACCAGCATCACCACTTTCGCGGTCAAAGTAATTTTATTGAGAGCCATTTCCGTGACTGTGACCCGCCCATAGCACCATGGGAAGCGCACGTCCCCACGACGCGCAGTATTCAGGCCGTGGAACCATCAGACAAACATATAAACTATAGATTAAAAATAGGTCCTGGAGGTTTATTGAATATATTCTTTACGTACTAATACGTATCCATGCACTTGATTCCACCATCTGAGCGCAGGAACGATGCAGAACACGCGCTTCTGTTGGGGATCAAATCGACCTTCCCGTTCGGAATCTTCTCTGGAACCGGACCAGATAGCTCTCCTACAGCTTCCCTAGCGCCTGAGCGACATCTTGAACTTGGTCGCCCACGCGGCGGACAGTATCCACGACTTGCCAGCGCGGGACGTTCCAGCGGTCGGACCAGTACCGGATATTCCATGGCTCATGGATGTTGATGCGGGACGAGTCCTGCGGATGTCGCCTGCTGATGACCATGCCGTCCTCCTGGCTGATCTCAAAGTGTGATCCTGTAGGCAGCAACCTTTAAGTCAGATGGGATCAGGCGGCCGGATGTCAGCTACCCTCGGCTGGAATTCTTTTCGCGGAGACCGACTATTCGGCCGCCTCGCTGTGCCCCTGCTCTCCCGTGAACTGCAGCCGTGCCAAACGGGCATAGAGGCCGCCCTGGGTGAGCAGCGCCTCGTGGGTGCCCTCCTCGACGATCTGGCCCTGATCCATGACGAGGATCCGGTCGGCGGAGCGCACGGTGGCGAGGCGGTGGGCGATGACGAGGGTGGTGCGGCCTTCCATGAGCCGGTCGAGAGCGCTTTGAACCTTCCGCTCGCTCTCCGCATCCAGCGCGGAGGTCGCCTCGTCGAGGAGCAGGATCGGCGCGTCTTTGAGGATGGCGCGGGCGATGGCGAGGCGCTGGCGCTGGCCACCGGAGAGTGTAACCCCGCGCTCGCCGATCAGGGTCTGATAGCCCTGCGGCAGGGCCCGGATGAAACCGTCGGCGGAGGCGAGTTCGGCGGCGCGGCGCACGTCATCCTCCGTGGCCTCGAGCCTGCCGTAGCGGATGTTGTCGAGAACGCTCGTGGCGAAGATCGTCGGCTCCTGCGGCACGAGGGCTATCCGGGCGCGTAAGCTGACGGGATCAGCCTCGTTGATAGGAACACCATCGACCCAGATCGTACCGCCCTGCGGGTCGTAGAAGCGCAGGAGCAGCTGCAGGATCGTACTCTTGCCTGCTCCCGAGGGGCCGACGATGGCGACCCTCTCGCCGGAACTCACGGTGAGACTCAGGCCATGGAGAGCCCGCTGCTCGGAGCGGGTCGGATAGGCGAAATGCACGTCCTTGAACGCCACCGTGCCCAGCGGCGGGTTCGGCAGGGGCTTCGGGTTGCGTGGCGCTTCGATAGCCGGTTTGGCGGCGAGGATCTCCCCCAATCGCTCCGCCGCGCCGGCGGCCTGGGCGAGTTCGCCATAGACCTCTGAGAGCTGGCCGAGGGAGCTTGCGGCGAAGACCGCGTAGAGCACGAACTGCGACAGCCGCCCGCCTGTCATGGTGCCGGCCAGCACGTCCTGCGCGCCGTACCAGAGCACCGCCACCACGCTCGCCGAAACCAGGAAAAGGCCGGCGCCCGTAAGGAAGGCCCGCATGGTGGTGGAGAGCCGGGCCGCGCCGAACGCCTCCTCTGCGGCAGCGGCAAAGCGCGACGCAGTGGCCCGTTCCATGCCGAAAGCCTGCATGGTGCGCACGGCCCCGACGGCCTCCGCCGCATAGGCCGAGGCATCGGCCAAGCGATCCTGCGCCGCCCGCGACCGGCGCCGCACGGCGCGGCCGGAAAACACGAGGGGCAGGACGATGACCGGGATCGCGAGCAGCACGAGGGCCGAGAGCTTCGGGCTCGTGATGATCATGAGCACCGTCGCACCCAGGAACAGGAACAGATTGCGCAGAGCAATCGAGATGCTCACCCCGAAGGCCGCCTTGACCTGGGTGGTGTCGGCGGTGAGCCGCGAGACGATCTCGCCGCTCTTGGTCTGGTCGAAGAAGGCTGGATCGAGGGAGGTCAGGTGCCGGAACACGGCCGAGCGCAGGTCCGCCACCACCCGCTCGCCGAGGGTGATGACGCAGTAATAGCGAAACGCGCTGGCCAGGGCGAGAACGCCGACGACGCCGATCAAGAGGACGAAATAGGCATTGATGTAGTCGCGGCCTTGGTCCGAGAAGCCGAAGTCGATCACCCGACGCACGGCGATGGGAACGATGAGGGTCGCGGCAGAGGCCAGGACGAGGGCTGCCAGGGCCGCGGCGATCCTGCCCTTGTAAGCGAGGCCGTAGGGGATGAGCGGCTTCAGGGCGCTCAGAGCAGCCTTGGACCGGTTCTGCTCCTGGGATTGTTCAGCCATTTTACCCTTCGTCGTCGGAATCTTGGCGTGGGACGGTTTAGCACCTTTGCCCCGGCTTGTTTCAACCACTTAAGTGAGGTATAGGCGCGCATTCATCAATTCAGGCTCGATTTCACATTGCGGGCTGACCAGACTTGGCTGGCCGCGAGAAGGACTATGGCAATGGCGCGCAAAGCAACCGAACATCCCGACTACCACTTCATCAAGGTGGTCCTGACCAACGGCACCGAGTATCAGACCCGGTCGACCTACGGCAAAGAGGGCGACACCCTCAACCTTGACATCGACCCGAGCACCCACCCGGCCTGGACCGGCGGTTCGCAGCAGCTGCTCGACCGCGGCGGCCGCGTGTCGCGCTTCAACTCGAAGTTCGGCGGCCTGGGCCTCGGCGCCAAGAAGTAACTGGGCGCCTTGATGCATCGTGCGGACCCAGAGGGCCGTGTCAACGAAAAGTGGACCCGGTTTTCGCTGACGCGGCCCTCTGGGTCCGGTCCACCCGATGCGCTACTCAAGCGCCGGTTGTTTCAACCCGGAATATGAAAAGCCCCGCTTCGGCGGGGCTTTTTCGTTGTTGGCGGGGCTACCATCACCCTCATCCTGAGGAGATCGCGCAAGCGATCGTCTCGAAGGAGGATACGGAGCGCACTGGTGTCTCCTTCGAGACGCAGCCTGACGGCTGCTCCTCAGGATGAGGTTTATACAGATGGTCGAAGAGAGGATTTCTTACTCAGCTGGCCCGAATGCCTTCTCCAGCATGCCGAGCTGGGCCGCAATCGGGTTGGGTGCTGCCTGACGGGGAGCGGGCCCGGCCTCGGACATCAGCCGTTCCAGATGGAGGATCCGGGCGTGGAGACGGGTCGCGAGGCCGATAAGGTCCCGCAGCCGCTCCGGGAGGGCCTCATAGTCTTCGATGCTCGTTTTGGTGTCCGACGAGTTCAGGCGGACCCTGTTCTTCTCGGTCTGGGCCTGATCGGGGGAGATCTCCCCTTCCGCTACTGCGCGCTGCAGCAGGAGCCAGGAGGCAACCTGCATCAGGCGGGTGGTGAGCCGCATGCTCTCGCTGGCATAGACGAGGCTCGTCTGGCGCTCCAGGTGACGGGATTCCTCCCGGCCTGGACCGTCCAGATAGGCGGCCGTCTCCTCGATCAGCTCCATGCCCTCCTGAAACAGGGCCCTGAAGGCATCCGATCCCACGAAGCTCTGCCCGAACCGGACAGGATCGACACCAAGCTGAATCACGTCGGGCTCGTTCACGCGTCTCTCCCAAAGACCTGTCCCCCGGCGGAGCGGAGGGCTGCAACTCATGAAGGGATTATAGGACGGTCCGCGGAGACTTGCCTCGGTAACCTCTTCTTAAGGTTAAGCCGGTTCATAAAAATCGAGCCGCTCGTGGCGGCTCTTGAAGTCTAACAGGGAAGCGTCAAACAGAGTGGGACTCTAAGCCACTCGACACCCAGGGAGAGACCTGGATGCCTCATTCATGCTTGAGAATGGTTAATGCGCGGTTAAGTACCCTTAGGCTTGACCGAGCTTGAAGAAGGCGCTCGCGGCCGCAAGGGAACTTTCCTTCTTGGCCTTCGCCTCCCTGAGGCGGGCGACCTCCCGCTCAAGCATCTCGACGCGCTCCTCAAGCTCATCGACGGAGAGCATCGACAGGTCCTGGCCGATTTCGTGTCCGCTGACGATACGCCGCGGTTCATCGGCGAAAGGATCGAGGGCCATGGCATTCTCCTCTTCAAGGTTGGTCGTGACGTTAATCCGGCATGCTTTCCTTGCCAACGGGGCCTATATCCCAGGAGAGTGTTGACCAAAGGAGGGAAAAATGGGGCAGACACCGGACATGATGCGCGCCGTCGTTGCGGAAGGCAGCGGCGGACCCGAGGTCCTCAAGGTCGTGCAGCGCCCTGTTCCTCGGCCCGGAGACGGTGAAATCCTGGTGCGCGTGAAGGTGGCGGGCGTGAACCGCCCCGACGTGATCCAGCGCCAGGGCGGGTATCCGCCGCCCCCCGGAGCACCCGATATCCTGGGGCTCGAAATCGCCGGCGAAGTTGCGGCGGTAGGGTCTCATGCGGCGCGTTTCTCGATCGGAGAGCCCGTTATGGCCCTGGTGCCCGGCGGGGGCTATGCGGAATACGCCATCGTGCACGAGAGCAACGCCCTGCCGGTTCCTCCAGGCCTGTCTTCCGAGCAGGCCGGGGCGATTCCGGAAACCTATTTCACCGTCTGGACCAACGTGTTCGACCGGGGGCGCCTCCAGGCCGGCGAGACCTTCCTGATCCATGGCGGCACCTCCGGCATCGGCACCACGGCGCTCCAGCTCGCCAAGGCGTTCGGCGCCACGGTCATCGCCACGGCCGGATCCCAGGACAAATGCGACGCCTGCCTGCGGCTCGGCGCCGACGTGGCGGTCAATTACCGGAGCCAGGACTTCGTGGCGGCCGTGAAGGAGGCCACCGGCGGCCGAGGGGCAGACCTGATCCTCGACATGGTGGGCGGCGACTACATCAGCCGGAACTACGACGCGGCGGCCCAGGACGGGCGGATCGTGCAGATCGCGTTTCTGCAAAGCCCCAAGGTCGAGATCGATTTCCGCCGCCTGATGGTCAAGCGGCTCACCCACACGGGTTCGACCCTGCGGCCCCGTTCGCCGGCGGAAAAGGCGGTCATTGCCCGCGCGCTCGAGGACAAGGTCTGGCCGCTTCTCGCCCAGGGGCGCTGCCGGCCCGTGATGGATTCAACCTTTGCCTTTGAGGACGTAGCCAAGGCCCATGCCCGCATGGACGGGGGCGAGCATATCGGGAAGATCGTTCTGACCCTCTAGCGTCAGAGTGGATCATCGGACCGGAAGATCTGAAGCCAATTTTCCGGTCCGATGCTCAAAAGTTTGCAACATCGCGGCACGATCCCTATAATCATCCCGTTTCCCTCACATCGTGAGACGAGATGCTCCGGTCCGCACCGGTTCGGAGCGCAAGAGAGTTTTGCCGTGCGGCGCCGAAGTGTCCGGCGCCCGGCCTGAAGGAGGTTCGCTTACATGTCCCAGGGACCGCTGATGCCGAAGGCGACGGCCGTTTGGCTCGTCGAGAATACATCGCTGTCGTTCGACCAGATCGCCGATTTCTGCAAGCTCCACCCGCTCGAGGTGAAGGGCATTGCCGACGGCGAAGTGGCTGCGGGCATCAAGGGCGCCGATCCCATCAGCATGGGCCAGCTGACCCGCGAGGAGATCGAGAAGGCGCAGGGCAATCCGAGCCACCGCCTCCGCCTCGCTGAGTCGCGCGTGAAGCTGCCCGAGCAGAAGCGCGTCAAGAAGGGCCCGCGCTACACGCCCGTGTCGCGCCGTCACGACCGCCCGAACGCGATCCTCTGGCTCGTGCGCAACCATCCGGAGCTCAAGGACGCGCAGATCATGCGCCTCGTGGGCACCACCAAGACCACGATCCAGCAGGTCCGCGAGCGCACCCACTGGAACTCGGCGAGCCTGACCCCCATGGACCCTGTGACCCTGGGCCTGTGCTCGCAGATCGACCTCGATTTCGAGGTGCAACGCGCCGCCAAGGACCGTCCGCATGTGGAGGCCCAGGAGCATGGCGGCACCCTGATGCCGGCGGAAGTCTCCACGGCCCCCGAGCGCCCCGCCGACCCCTTCGCCGACATGAGCCGCCCGAAGCCGGTTCAGGAAGAGACGATCGACGTCAACTCGGTCTTCGCCAAGCTCAAGACGCTCAAGCGCGACGACGAGGACGAGGAATAAGGTTCAAGCAAAAGGCCCGGAGCGATCCGGGCCTTTTTGTTTGTGGTCATCCCGGATGGCATCAGCCGATCCGGGATCGCTTGAACCAGCCCAGCACTGTCATCCCGGGGCGGCGCAGCAGAGCCCGGGATCCATAACCGCGCCGACGATGCAAAAACAGGCGCAACGCTGTTCACCCTTCTTGAGGCGTCAGCGGTTATGGATCCCCGCCTGCGCGGGGATGACAGCGGTGAGTGTTAGGCACTCCATCCTGCATCCGATCCCGGATCTTCGCTGCGCTTCGTCTGGGATGACGTATTTGGCTCCTACCCCGCCAGCCCCCTCGCCCGCAGAACATCCCCGATCTCCTCCAGGATGATCGGGTCGTCGATGGTGGCGGGCGTGGTCCAGGGGTCGCCGTCGGCGATCTTCTTCATGGTGCCGCGCAGGATCTTGCCGGAGCGCGTCTTGGGCAGGCGCGGCACGGTGATGGCGAGCTTGAAGGCGGCCACGGGCCCGATCTTCTCGCGCACGAGTCCGATGAGATCCTTCTCGATCTCCTCAGGGGTCTTCTGCACGCCTGACTTCAGCACCACGAAGCCGCAGGGCACCTCGCCCTTGAGCGCGTCCTTCACGCCGATGACGGCGCATTCGGCAACCGCCGGATGGGAGGCCAGGACCTCCTCCATGCCGCCGGTCGAGAGGCGGTGGCCCGCCACGTTGATGATGTCGTCCGTGCGGCCCATGACCCAGACATAGCTGTCCTCGTCGATGTAGCCCGCGTCGGACGTGTTGTAGTAGCCGGGATAGACGGAGAGATAGGCTTGCCTGAAGCGCTCATCTGCCTGCCAGAGGGTCGGCAGGGCGCCGGGCGGAAGCGGCAGCTTGATGACGATGGCCCCCATGGTGCCGGGGGCGACCTGCTTGCCGCCCTCGTCCAGCACCTGCACCGTGTAGCCAGGCAGCGGCACCGTGGGCGAGCCGTGCTTGACCGGAAGCGCGCCAAGGCCCAGCGGGTTGCCGACCACCGGCCAGCCGGTCTCCGTCTGCCACCAATGGTCGATGACCGGAACCTGCAGGATGTCCTCGGCCCATTTCACCGTGTCGGGATCCGCCCGCTCGCCGGCGAGGAACAGGGCGCGGAAGGCCGAGAGATCGTATTGTTTCAGAAGCGCCGCACTGGGATCTTCCTTCTTGATCGCCCGGAAGGCGGTGGGCGCGGTGAACAGCGTCACGACTCCATGGTCGGCAATCACCCGCCAGTAGGCGCCGGCATCGGGCGTGCCTACGGGCTTGCCCTCGTAGAGAATGGCCGTGCAGCCGTGCAGCAGGGGGCCATAGACGATGTAGGAGTGGCCGACCACCCAGCCCACATCGGAGGCGGCCCAGAACACCTCGCCGGGCTTCACGCCGAAGAAGTTCTCCATGGACCATTTAAGCGCGACCATGTGGCCGCCGTTGTCGCGCACAACGCCCTTAGGTCTCCCTGTAGTGCCCGAGGTGTAGAGCACGTAGAGCGGATCGGTGGAGGCGACCGGCACGCAATCGGCTTGCTTGCTTCCTTGCCGGGCGCTTGCGACTGCCTTCTGCCAGTCCAGGTCGCGGCCCTCGATCAGAGACGCTTCGCATTGCGGCCGCTGGTACACGAGACAGGCGTCGGGCTTTGAGGCGGAGAGCGTGATCGCCTCGTCCAGGAGCGGCTTGTAGGGGATGGTGCGGGCGCCCTCGATGCCGCAGGAGGCCGAGAGGATCGCCTTCGGCTTGGCGTCGTCGATGCGGGTGGCAAGTTCCTTGGCGGCAAAGCCGCCGAACACCACCGAGTGGATAGCCCCGATGCGGGCGCAGGCCAGCATCGCGAAGGCGGCTTCCGGAATCATCGGCATGTAGATGACGACGCGGTCGCCTTTTTGGACGCCCATGTCCTGCAGCACGGCGGCAAGCGTCGCCACCTCGTCGCGCAACTCCGCATAGGAGATGCGGCGCTTGGAATTCGTGACCGGGCTGTCATAGATGATCGCCGCCTGATCGCCGCGGGTCGCCGCATGCCGGTCGACGGCGTTGTAGCAGGTGTTGCACACCGCTCCGGTGAACCACGTGCCATAGGCGCCGAGAGTGCTGTCGAAAATCTTGTCGGCGGACTTGATCCAGTCGATCTCGCGCGCGGCCTGTGCCCAGAACCCTTCCGGATCGGCTTTCCAGCCGGCATAGACCTCATGATAGCGGCTTTGGGTCGATGACATGGCGCTCCCCGTTGCGTTCACGGCATGAGACTTCGAATGGCTGCTGTGGTAGCAGGCGTTAACGTCGTGGTCAGCGGAGACTTTCGGCGAGTCCTGCTTTCGGCGAGTTCCTGCTTGATTACCGATCCTCTCTTCTATGCCGCGGCCATTCCCGCCGTAACGCTTCTCGGCCTCGCCAAGGGCGGCTTCTCGGGCCTCGGGATGCTCTCCCTGCCGCTGATGGCGCTCGTCGTCTCGCCCGTGCAGGCGGCGGCCATCACCCTGCCGATCCTGATCGTGCAGGACGTGGTCTCTGTCTGGGCCTATCGCTACACCTGGGACCGGCGCAACGTGGCGATCCTGGTCGTGGGCGCCACCCTGGGGATCGTCACCGGCTATCTCCTGGCGGCTCAGGTATCGGACGCGGCGATCAAGCTTGCCGTGGGCCTGATCTCCATCGCCTTCGCGGTCCGCCGCCTCGTGCTGGAGCGGGGCGGGCGGGAGCCGAAGGCAACGCCGGCCGACGTGCCGCGCGGGATGTTCTGGGGCTGGGTGACGGGTTTCACCAGCATGATCGCCCATGCGGGTGGGCCGCCCTTTCAGATTTATGTGATGCCGCAGCGCCTGCCGCGGGATGTCTTCGTCGGCACGGGCGCGGTCGTGTTCGCGCTGATCAACTGGATCAAGGTGCCGCCCTATCTGGCGCTTGGCCAGATGACGATGGAGAACATGGCGACGGCAGGCGCTCTCTTTCCCGTGGCGATCGCCTCCACCTGGGCCGGTGTGCTGCTGGTGCGGCGCGTCTCGGGCCAGCTCTTCTATACGGCAGTCTATGTGCTGCTGGTCTTCGTGGGCGCCAAGCTCGTTTACGACGGGGCAAGCGCGCTTCTCTGAAGCACACAAGCAAAAGCCGCCGCTCCGACGTGAAGCGACGGCTTCTTGCGGTTGAGAATATTGAGGATACGCGCGGCTAATGCACCGCCGATTCGGAGCTTCTCAGTCGGGTGATCTCGTCCTTGAGCTGAAGCTTCCTTCGTTTGAGTTCTGCCAATCTCATATCATCTGCCGAGGGTTTGTTGAGGGTATCCTGAATTTCGCGCTCGAGAGCACGATGCTTACGCTCCAGTTCCGACAGGTGATTCTGCAGTGGCATGTCAGTTCCTCCTATTGCGTTGACTGACACGAACATTGTGGCATCCAGAGTGTGGCGAGTCGAAGGCAAAATTCGCAGAATCGAGAGTAGAAGATGCTTCGATGATCTTGCTCTCCACAGGCTCGCGGAGCATACTTCCGCCCCTCTCGGCCCGGCACCCATACGGCTTGGCATCTAGCGCATCGTGCGGAAAAGTGGACCCAGTTTTCCGCACCCAACGATGCGCCGCTTGAGGGATTGAGCATCGGATCAATCCCAAAAGTGGAGACCACTTTTGGGTCCGATGCTTTGGGTAATTTGAATGACCGAATTGGCTGAACTGGAAGCGGAATTGGCCCGCCTCAAGCAGGAACACCGCGATCTCGACATGGCAATCGATGCCCTGGAGAGCATGGTCGCCGGCGACCAGCTGCAGGTCCAGCGCCTGAAGAAGCGCAAGCTCGCCCTCAAGGACCAGATCATCCGGCTGGAAGACCAGCTCACCCCCGACATCATCGCCTGAGAATTCCAGTCCCCAAGCCCGCATCGCCCTTGCCTGCCAGGGGAGCCTTCGCTATTCGGGCTGGAGATCCAAGGCCCTGAAGCCGGAGCCACGCCATGTCGGGAACCCCCATTGCCATCATCATGGGCAGCCAGTCCGACTGGGCGACCATGCGCCATGCCGCCGAGACCCTTGATGCATTGGGCATTCCCTACGACGCCCGCATCGTCTCCGCCCATCGGACCCCTGACCGGCTCTATGCCTTCGCCAAGAAGGCCAAGGCTGACGGTTTCCAGGTGATCATCGCAGGCGCCGGAGGGGCGGCGCACCTTCCCGGCATGACCGCCGCCATGACGCCCCTGCCGGTTTTCGGTGTGCCGGTGGAATCCAAGGCCCTGTCGGGCCAGGACAGCCTGCTCTCCATCGTGCAGATGCCAGCCGGCATCCCGGTCGGGACGCTCGCCATCGGCCGGGCAGGCGCCGTCAATGCGGCGCTCCTCGCCGCCGCCGTGCTCGCCCTCCACGATCCTGCACTCGCCGAACGGCTCGACGCATGGCGCACGCGCCAGAGCGAGAGCGTGGCCGAGCGCCCCTCCGATGAAAGCTGACACCGCATGATCCGTCCTGGCTGCACCCTCGGCATTCTCGGCGGCGGCCAGCTCGGCCGCATGATCGCCATGGCAGCGGCCCAGCTGGGCTTAAGAACCCATGTCTATGCGCCTGATGAGAACAGCCCGGCCTTCGAGGTGGCGGCCGAGTGCACCGTCGCGGCTTACGAGGACGAGGCGAACCTGGTGCGCTTCGCCAAGGCCGTGGACCTGGTCACTTATGAATTCGAGAACGTGCCGAGCGAGACCGCCGCGACCTTGAGCACCCACACCCTGCTCGCGCCCAACGCCCAGGCTTTGGCCGTGTCGCAGGACCGGTTCCTGGAAAAGAGCTTCATCGCGGGGCTGGGCATCGACGTGGCTCCCTTCGCAACCTTCTCGGACGAGGCCGAACTCGTCGAGGCGCTGGAGCGCATCGGCCGGCCCGCCGTGCTCAAGACCCGGCGCTTCGGCTATGACGGCAAAGGCCAGGTGATGATCCGGGCGGATGTGGATCCCGTGGCTGCCTGGGCGGAGATCGGCCGCGCCTCCTCCATCATCGAGGGCTTCGTGCCCTTCGAGCGGGAGGTCTCGGTGGTGGCCGCCCGCACCGCATCCGGGGCCTTTGCGGCCTATGATTTGTGCGCCAACGAGCACAGTCACCACATCCTCGACACCACACGGGTTCCAGCCGGCGTCTCACGGGAAACGGAGGAGCAGGCCATCCGCATCGCCCGCTCCATTGCCGACGCCCTGGACTATGTGGGCGTGCTGGCGGTCGAGATGTTCCTGGTGACAGAAGGCGGGCGCGAGCGCCTCGTGGTGAACGAGATTGCCCCGCGGGTGCACAATTCAGGACACTGGACCCTGGGCGGCGCCGTGACGTCGCAGTTCGAGCAGCATGTGCGGGCCGTCTGCGGCTGGCCCTTAGGGAGCACCACCCGTCTTGGCCGGGTCGAGATGAAGAACCTGATCGGGCACGATGCGGATGCCTGGGAGGAGATCTTGGCCGAGCCGGGAGCGCATCTGCACCTCTACGGCAAGGCCGAGGCGCGGGCCGGCCGCAAGATGGGGCATGTGACCCGGGTCTTTCCGGAGCGGGACTGAACCTTTTCCGGGCATGCCCGTTGTTTCTCTGGCCCGGCGCTTTTCTTAAGGGGCAACCCTGGACAGGCAAGGCTTCTTCTGATACTGACGCCGGCCAGATAGAGGTGCGCCTGACGCGCCTCCTTTGTTTTTTCACAATCGAAACGGTTCAAATACGAGGAATTCGCGTGCAGGTTCTTGTCCGGGATAACAACGTCGATCAGGCGCTCCGCGCTCTCAAGAAGAAGATGCAGCGTGAGGGTATCTTCCGCGAGATGAAGCTTCGCGGTCACTACGAGAAGCCGTCTGAGAAGAAGGCCCGCGAGAAGGCTGAGGCCGTTCGCCGCGCCCGCAAGCTGATCCGCAAGCGCATGCAGCGCGAAGGCCTTCTGCCTTCGAAGCCCCGCCCGACCCGCTAAGCCTTTCAGGCCCTTTGGGGCCTGGCCTATCGGTTGTGAACCAGCGCCTTCGCGTCAAGCGGGGCGCTGTTTGCATGTCTGGAAGTCGCCTGCTGCGGCCCCCTGCTCCGCCACGCTGCGAATTCTTCCGTGAAACGCCTTTTTGATGCCTTGTTTCACGGCTGTTAAGGATTTCCCGCCAGAGTGCCGCCTCCTGGTACCGAGTAAGAAGCTGGAGACGAACGTGTTCGCCCCATCGATCCGCCGTTTTGCCCCCTTGAGCCTGACCCTTGTTGCCCTCGGCCTCTCCGCCTGCGGCACGACGAGCAGCGGCCCTGCCCAGCGCATCGCCGTGGTGGAAGAGGACACGCAGGGCACGAGCACGGTCAACATCTCGTCTCTGTCGGACGTGATTCAGCGCAACCCGAACGATCCGAGCGCCTACAACACCCGCGGCGCAGCCTATGCCCGTGTCGGCAATTACAGCAGCGCCATGACCGACTTCACCAAGGCAGTGCAGCTCGATCCGAACTACGCGCCGGCCTATACCAACCGGGCGCTGGCCCTGCGCCAGACGAACCGCAACGACCAGGCGCTCGCCGACTTCACCCGGGCGATCCAGGCCGATCCGAATTACGGCCCGGCCTATATCGGCCGCGCCAACCTCTACCGGGCCCAGAACCAGTTCCAGGAAGCCCTCAGCGACCTGAACACGGCCACCCGCCTCCTGCCCGAATCGGCCGAGGCGCTGCATTCCCGCGGTCTGCTCTACCAGCGCCAGGGCATGCACCCCCAGGCGATCCTCGACTTCGACGCCACCATCGACCGCAACCCCTTCGTGGGCGCGCCTTATGCTGCCCGCGGCCAGAGCTTCGTGGCGACGAACCAGTACGACAAGGCCATCGAGGACTTCAACGCGGCCCTCAACGTCGACCCCAAGGACGCCAATTCCTGGGCATGGCGCGGCGTGGCCATGGAGCGCAAGGGCGACCGGAGCCAGGCGCTGGAGAGCTACACCCGGGCTCTGTCCATCGACAACGGCAACACGGTCGCCCGCCAGGGCTCGTCGCGCCTGCAGGGCGGCGTCGCCGGCCTGTTCCGCTCGTAGCGCATCGTGCGGAAAAGTGGCCCCGGTTTTCCGGACCACACGATGCGCCAGCAAAAGGCTGAGCCCTGGAGCGCGGCAGCATGAACCCCGCCCCTCCCCTACGGACGATCTCTGATATCGAGCGGCTTCTCGAAGCACAGGCAGCCTCGCATGCGCTTCTTCTGCATGTGGAGAGCCTCGCACTTCCTGATGCCTGGATCGGCGCAGGCTTCATCCGCAACAGTGTCTGGGACGTGCTGCATGGGCATCCCGTTAACGTGACGCGGCTCGCCGATGTGGATGTGCTCTTCTTCGACCCCCATGACACCGGCAAGGAGCGGGAGGCCGAGATCGAGCGCCGGCTTCGTGCCTTGGCGCCCGGCATCCCCTGGTCCGTGAAGAACCAGGCCCGCATGCACCTGCGCAATGGCGATGCGCCCTACTGTGACACACTCGACGCCGTTGCTCATTGGGCGGAGACCGCCACGGCCGTCGCAGCCCGATCAACAAGAGGCAAGGTGGAGGTGATAGCGCCCTATGGTGCCGACGACCTCATGAACCTGATCGTGCGGCCGACGCCGGTCTTCGGGCACAAGATCAACGTCTATCGCGAGCGGGTGATGGCGAAGGGCTGGCCTGCCCGTTGGCCGAAGCTGACGGTGCTGATGCCATGGGAAGCAGCCTATCCGGTACCTCACAGCTCCTTCGACAGGATCGACACGTGAGGCACACTAGCGCGCAGCCTATGTCGCTCCCACAAAATCTAACGAGCCACAGAATTGGACAAACGCTCTTTCATGGCGGGCGTGCAGATATCGTTCGTGGCTGATTTGAACGCTCTGGATTGCTGAACGCCATGAACGAAGGCGATCAGGGCAAGCTGTCGCTCATTCATCCGCACTTGATAACGAAAGTGTCTCATCAGTGGAGCAAAGAAGTTCTTGTTCCAATCGAGGCCGCACTTCTCAGCTATGCCCGATACAAGTCCGATCGACATTGCTCTGCGAGTGTCTTCAACAGAAATGGGAGGATGCTTTAACTCGCTCTCTGTCGCAGGCGCACAAGACTTACCATCAGAGCACCTCAATGAGGGAAGGTTTTCCAAGGCAAGCGCTCTCATCTCATGAGCCATGGCCTCGATAATCCGCTCATTCGCTTCGAGCTTTGCCTGACCCTGCAAAAGGAAGAATATAGCAGCCGCAATCAGACCTGAACTTAGGCTTCGAGGAAATCTCAAAGAAGCAATCCTTGCCTGCAACCTCATTGTCGTACTGATATATTATTTTACGTTCCAGCCGCGTGGCAAGTCAGCCTAATATTCTCTTCCTCACAGCTCCTTCGACAGGATCGACATGTAGGGCTCGAAGCCGAAGGCGCGGTAAGTGCGCTCAGCCCGTTCGTTGGCCACGAGGGCTCCGATGACGAGGCGCTTGTGACCGGCCTCTTTCGTCAAGCGCTCGGCCTCGTTCAGCAGCATCTGGCCGATGCCCTGCCCGCGCCAGTCATTGTGCACGATCAGGTCGGTAACCGTGCCGTGGTTGCGCACATCGTCGACCACGTAAGCCGCATCCTGATCGAGTGAGAAACCCATGGCGGCCACGACGACCCTCTCCGCCTCCGCCAATACGATGCGGCCGTTGCGGCGGGACAGGCGCTGCATCAGCTCATCGTAATATTCCTCGGCCGCCCGATAGTCGCGCCGACGGTCGCCAACGAGATCGGCCTCGAAGACGTTGAGCTGGTGGATCAGCTCGACGACGGCGCTCCGGTCGGCAGGAAGTGCGGTGTGAAGGGAGATGGAGGGCATGGTAGAATCCGGCTGGCGCGCGTCAGGGGTCGCGTTAAAGCAGATTCTGTGCGTTACGTCATCGCTTCCCAAGAGCGTCATGGCCGGGCTTGTCCCGGCCATCCACGTTTTAAACGGCGCAAAGACGTGGATCCCCGGAACAAGTCCGGGGATGACGAAAAAGCTGCAAAACAAAATGCCCGGCACGAAGGCCGGGCATGAAGCGCTTCTCTGATCGTCCGATCAGAGGTTCTTCAGGATCTCGTCGACCACCTTCTTGGCATCACCGAAGAGCATCATGGTGTTGTCACGGAAGAACAGCTCGTTCTCGACGCCCGCATAGCCGGAGCCCATGCCGCGCTTGATGAAAAGCACGGTCTTGGCCCGCTCCACGTCGAGAATCGGCATGCCGAAGATGGGCGAGGCCGGATCGGTCTTGGCGGCCGGGTTTGTCACGTCGTTGGCGCCGATCACGAAGGCCACGTCGGCCTGAGCGAACTCGCCGTTGATGTCCTCGAGCTCGAACACCTCGTCATAAGGAACGTTCGCTTCGGCCAGCAGCACGTTCATGTGACCGGGCATGCGGCCCGCCACCGGGTGAATCGCGTACTTCACCTCGACGCCTTCGGCCTTCAACTCGTCGGCCATCTCGCGCAGGGCATGCTGCGCCTGGGCCACGGCCATGCCGTAGCCCGGCACGATGATGACCTTGGAGGCGTTCTTCATGATGAAGGCCGCGTCGTCCGCCGAGCCCTGCTTCACGGGCCGGGTCTCGACCGCGCCGGCCGCAGCCCCTGCCGTCTCGCCGCCGAAGCCGCCGAGAATCACGGAGATGAAGGAGCGGTTCATGCCCTTGCACATGATGTAGGACAGGATTGCGCCCGAGGAGCCCACCAGGGCGCCGGTGATGATGAGCGCGAGGTTGCCCAGGGTGAAGCCGATGCCCGCCGCCGCCCAGCCCGAATAGGAGTTGAGCATCGACACCACCACCGGCATGTCCGCGCCGCCGATGGGGATGATGAGCGTGACGCCGAGCACGAAGGACACCAGCACGATCAGCCAGAAGGCCGCATGGCTCTCGGTGCGGATGAAGGCCACGAGCAGCACCAGCAGCAGGAGGCCGAGGCCGATATTGATCAGATGCCGGCTCGGCAGCATGATCGGCTTGCCGGACATGCGCCCGTCAAGCTTCAGAAACGCGATGACGGAGCCTGTGAAGGTGATGGCGCCGATGGCCGCGCCCAGGGCCATCTCGAAGAGCGAGCCGCCATGGATGGCGCCCTTTGCGCCGATGCCGAAGGCCTGAGGCGCATAGAGCGCGCCTGCCGCGACCAGCACGGCCGCGAGACCCACCAGGGAGTGGAAGGCTGCGACCAGCTGGGGCATCGCCGTCATGGGCACGCGCCGGGCGATCACCGCGCCGATGCCGCCGCCGATGGCCAGCCCTAAGATCACCAGCGCCCAGCCGCCGAAGCCGTTGGGCGGCGAGACGAACAGAGTGGTGAGGATGGCGATCCCCATGCCCACCATGCCGTAGAGGTTGCCCTGCCGGGAGGTGGTGGGATGCGACAGGCCCCGCAGGGCCAGGATGAACAGGACGCCCGAAACGAGATAGAGGATCGAGGCTAGATTGGCCGACATCGCCTCACCCCTTCTTGCGGTACATGGCAAGCATGCGCTGGGTCACCAGGAAGCCGCCGAAGATGTTGATGCTTGCCAGAATGAGGCCGATGAAGCCGAGCGCCCTGGCCCAGATCGGGCCTTCGCCGAGGGCTGGCGCCACGTCGACGCCCACCGCCAGGACGGCGCCGACCACGATCACCGACGAGATGGCGTTGGTGACCGACATGAGCGGCGTATGCAGCGCCGGCGTTACCTGCCAGACCACGTAGTAGCCGACAAAGATCGCCAGCACGAAGATGGCGAGGCGAAACACCGTGGGGTCTACCGCCCCGTGGGTGACGGCCGCGGCGGCATGGCCTGCCGTGTCGGCCAGCTGGTCGGCAATGCTCTGGGCCGACTCGGCGGCGCGGCGGGCGGCCTCGGCCGCCGCTCGGGCCTGCTCGACAGCCTGTTCGGGCGTGAGTGCCATGATGTCCTCCCCTGGACGATTTAAGCGGTCGGCTGGAAACCGGTGTGAACGATGGCGCCGTTGCGGGTCAGGCAGGTAGCCTTGACCAGCTCGTCGTCCCATTTCACGGCCAGTTCCTTGGTGTCCTTGTTCACCAGCGTCTCGACGAAGGCGTAGAGGTTCTTCGCGTAGAGGCTGGAGGCCGTGGCGGCGAGCCGTCCGGGCACGTTGAGGTGGCCCACGATCTTCACGCCGTTATGGTCCACAATTTGTCCGGCCTGAGCGAGCTCGACATTGCCGCCGCGCTCCACTGCCAGGTCGACGATCACCGAGCCCGGCTTCATGGATTCGACCATGGCGCGGGTGATGAGCTTCGGGGCCGGGCGGCCGGGGATCAGGGCCGTGGTGATGACGATGTCCTGCTTGGCGATGTGGGAGGCCACTAGTTCGGCCTGCTTGGCCCGGTACTCCGCCGACATCTCCTTGGCGTAGCCGCCGGCCGTCTCGGCCTGCTTGAACTCCTCGTCCTCCACGGCGATGAACTTGGCGCCCAGGCTCTCCACCTGCTCCTTGGCGGCGGGGCGCACGTCCGTGGCGGTGACCACCGCGCCGAGGCGACGGGCCGTGGCGACGGCCTGGAGGCCGGCGACGCCCGCCCCCATGACGAAGATGCGGGCCGCCGGCACGGTGCCGGCGGCAGTCATCATCATGGGGATCGCGCGGCCGTATTCGGCGGTGGCGTCGACGACGGCGCGATAGCCGGCAAGATTGGCCTGGGAGGACAGCACGTCCATCACCTGCGCACGGGTGATGCGGGGCATCAGCTCCATGGAGAAGGCCGCAACCCCCGCGTCGGCCAGGCTTTTAAGAGCCGCTTCCTGGCCGTAGGGGTCCATGATGGCGATGACGAGGGCGCCGGGCTTGGCACCGGTCAGCTCGCCCTCGGCGGGGCGGCGAACCTTCAGGATGACGTCAGCATCCTTGAGGGCCCCAGTGGCATTCGCCGCCACCGAGGCGCCTGCGGCCTCGAATTCGGCATCGGGGATGCCGGCCTTGGCGCCGGCACCGGCCTGGACGACCACGTCCGCGCCGAGCGTTTTGTATTTCTTGACCGTCTCGGGGGTGGCGGAAACACGGGTCTCCGCTCCATCGGTTTCGGAGAGAACGGCGATCCGCATTTTAGCCCCCCTGCGATCTGGTCAATGGCTTGAGATCAAGCTCTTGTCTCGTATCAGTCGAACTCCCGCGGCTCAGTAGAACACGAGCGCCAGGAGGAGAAGAACGCCAACCGCTGCGGGAGCCCGCACTCCGATGGAGGGAGCCATGGCCCCGAGCCCGCCTGCGCCTAGGGAGAGGACGACGCCGAAGATCGCCGTCAGCCAGGCGTGCTTGATGCCGCCGACGGCCAGCGCCAGCACGAAGCAGATCACGACGGCGGTGCTGATTTCAGCGAACTGAATGAATCCGTTGTAGGTCGCCTCATGAGTGCGGCCGTCCATATCCGGACTATAGCCCCCATGCGGCGCATGTTTTGTATCGGCCATGATTCTAAGCCCTGTTGAGCGTCACGTGTTAATTGCTGCGTTTAACGCATGCGGTGAGGAGCCGCAATCTTTCGAATGGCTCCCGATGAAAACTTTATGAATGTTTCGCGTGCCTATTTGATCCCCAGGAAGTCGCGCCATTGGGGCAGGCACACCGTTTCGTAATCGTATTTCGCGACGGCGATTCGGCGAGCCTCGGCGGCCATGGCGGCGGACTTCTCCTTCTCGGCCAGGGTCTCGCGCACCCGCTCGGCCAAGGCCTTCTCGTCGAAGAAGGGAAAGAGACGGCCGTTGACCCCGTCCTGGATGATCTCGCGCACCGGCTCCGTGTCGGAGGCCACGATCCGGCATTCGAGCGCCATGGACTCAATGGACGACCAGGACAGCACGAAGGGATAGGTCATGTACACATGGGCCGAGGAGACCTGCAGCACCTTCACGAACTGGTCGTAGGGCAGGTTTCCGACGAAATGGACCCGTGACCAGTCCACCGGCCGCTCGATCCTGGCCTTGAACACGTCGAACCAGGACTGCCCGCCCGGAGCTGAGCCGGAATAGCTGGTGCCCTTGCCGCCGATGATCACCACCCGGAGCTCGGGGTCGATGTCGAGCAGGTAGGGCAGGCTCTTGAAGACCACATGGGCGCCCCGCATCGGCTCGATGTTGCGGGTGACATAGGTCACAACAGGCTTGTTGCGGGAAAGCGGCGGCCCGTCCTGGCCGAGCCGGATCCGGACATTCCGGTCGGGGACGAGCCGCTTGGTGTCGATGCCGTCATGGATGATGGCAAGCCGGTCGCGCAGGTATTCCGGGAAGGTGTCGCGCTGGTAGCGGGTGGGGGCCACCGCCATGTCGGCGGCATCCAGGGCACCGAGCTGCATGGAATTCTTGAGGCGCAGGCGCCAGATCACCTCCTCATTGGTGACCGGGAACTCGGGATCGAAGTCGAGATCCTGCCCCTTGGCATGGTAGTAATACTCGAAATAGGCGACATGCTTGGCCTTCGGCCAGATGTCCTTCAGGAACAGGTTTTCGCCCCAGCCCGTGTTGACCACCACCACGTCCGGCTCGAAGCCTTGGCTCGCGAGCGCCTTGGCCCGGTGAGCGACGCCGTAGGCCCGGCGCAGGCGCGGGATCACCGGGGAATAGCGGTTCTGGTAGGGCGCATCCTCCGGCCCGGGCACGGCCTCATAGGAAAAGTACTTCACGCCCGGGATGGAGCATTGCTTGACCATTCCCAAACCCACGACCTCATGCCCCTCGGCGGCGAAGGACCCGGCCAGGCGCAGGAACTGCCCCGGAAAGTTCTGGTGAACGAAAGCGATCTTCATCGGCTGCCCCCTCAAGCCTCCTGCAGGCCCTGAAGCTCGCAGGAGGCTTTGAGTGTTCTTGTCTGGTCGCAATTTCTGCGGCGAACCGGAGTCCACGTCGCCTGAAAATGCTCTTCCCTACCGTCATGCTCTAAAGCGCAAAGGCGAAAGATGCAACCTCATTACATGGGTTTTGGTAAACCGGAAGCTGCCAGGACTTCCCCCTGCCTCTGCTCCAGGTTTTCCATGGAGAACCGCTCGATCTCGTTCTCGAACAGGTGGTGGTAATTCAGCTCGGCCTTCAGATGCAGGAAGACGGCGCCCAAGCCCACCGCAGCCCGGTCCATGAAGACGAACTCGCGCGGCACCGTGACCGGCCCCTTCTCCTTGAGCGCCTTGTGCACCTCGAAGGCCTGCCGGCGGCCGTACTCGCCGGGCTTGACCCCATCGGCCACGGTGCGGATCCGGTCGTCGAGGAGCGGGGCATAGATGAAGCGGGCCCAGATGTTGAGGATGTCGATCAGCTCGTTCGACAGGCTCTTGAAGCCCCAGGTCTCGTAGGCATGGACGATGCGGGCGCGGTCGTCGGTCAGGAGCCCCCGATAGAGATCGACCACGCCGCCGACGAAGCGCGGGTGGAAGATACGGACGCAGCCGTAATCGAGAAGGTTGATGCCCCTCGCCTCCCCGTCCTCAGAGAAGACCGTGTAATTGCCGAGATGCGGATCGCCGTGGATCACCGCCGCATGGCTGAAGGGGTGCCACCAGGCCTTGAACATGGCCACCGCAAGCCGGTTGCGGATTTCGACCGGCGCCTCGGTGAACCCCAAGATCTTCTCGCCCTCCAGCCACTGGAGCGAGAGCAGGCGCTTGGTGGACAGCTCCGGATGGACCCGCGGAACCCGGACCTCCTCCACGTCGGACAGGGCCTGGGTGTAGAGCGCCGCGTGCTTGGCCTCGCGCTCGTAATCGAGCTCCTCGCGCACCCGCTCGCCGATCTCCTTGGCGATCTCGCGCGTGTCGATGGCCGGGTCCATGCGGCGATGGACGGCGAAGACCCATTCGAGCTGGCTCAGATCCGCCTCCACGGCGGATTGCATGTCCGGATACTGGAGCTTGCAGGCGAGCGCTTCCCCATCCTTCGTGCTCGCCCGATGCACCTGGCCCAGGGAGGCGGCGGCCGAGGGGTTAAGATCGAAGGAGCCGAACCGGCTCTGCCATTGCGGTCCCAGCTCCGCCTGCATGCGCCGCTTGACGAAGGCCGCGCCCATGGGCGGCGCCTCGCTCTGGAGCTTCTGCAGCTCGGCTGCGTATTCCGGCGGGATGAGGTCGGGGATGGTGGCGAGCAGTTGCGCCACCTTCATGATCGGGCCTTTCAGGCCGCCAAGGGCCTGCGCCAGCACCGCCGCGTTGGAGGCATCGCGATCATCGCCCCCGAACAGGCGCGACCCTGCCATGCGGGCCGCCACCCCGCTCATATTGGCGCCAACCCGGGCATAGCGGGCGGCGCGCGCGGAGAAGCGGTTCGCTTCGCGGTCAGAATCGGACATCAGGCTGCCTGCTCCATGGCCTCAAGCTCGCCGATCAGCCGCTCGATCATCGACAGGCCGATCTGCCAGAAGGACGGGTCGCTCGCATCAAGGCCGAAGGGCGCGAGGAGCTCCGAGTAATGCTTGGTGCCGCCTGCCGAGAGCAGCGCGAAGTAGCGGTCCACGAAACCCTCGTTCGAGCGCTCGTAGACGCCGTAGAGCGAGTTCACCAAGCAATCGCCGAAGGCATAGGCATAGACGTAGAACGGCGAGTGGATGAAATGGGGGATGTAGGTCCAGAAGCTCTCGTAGCCCGGGCCGAGGCGGATCGCCGGACCTAAGGACTCGTCCTGCACCGACATCCAGAGCTCACAGAGCTTGTCGGCCGTCAGCTCGCCGTTGCGGCGCTCCAGATGGACCTTGCGCTCGAAGGAGTAGAACGCGATCTGGCGCACCACCGTGTTGATCATGTCCTCGACCTTGGCCGCCAGCATTGCCTTGCGCTGCACCGGATCGGTGGTCTGGTCGAGGAGGCGGCGGAAGGTGAGCATCTCGCCGAAGACGGAGGCCGTCTCGGCGAGCGTCAGGGGCGTGGGCGCCATGAGGGCGCCGTTGGGTCCGGCCATGACCTGATGCACGCCGTGTCCCAACTCGTGGGCGAGCGTCATCACGTCCCGCGGCTTGCCCTGATAGTTCAGGAGCACATAGGGGTGAGCGGAGGGCACCGTCGGATGGGCAAAGGCGCCGGGCGCCTTGCCGGGGCGGGTGGGCGCGTCGATCCAGCCCTCGTCGAAGAAGCGACGGGCGATGTCGGCCATACGCGGCGAGAAGGCCGAATAGGCGGAGAGCACCGTGTCCCGGGCTTCGTTCCATGGGATGGTGCGCTGCTCGACCTTGGGCAAGGGCGCATTGCGGTCCCAATGGTCGAGCTTGTCCTTGCCGAACCATCGGGCTTTCAAGGCATAGTAGCGGTGGGACAGGCGCGGATAGGCTTCGCGCACAGCGGACACCATGGCCTCCACCACCTCGCGCTCGACCCGGTTCGCCAGATGGCGGGAATCGGCCACGTCCTCGAAGCCGCGCCAGCGGTCGGAGATCTCCTTGTCCTTGGCGAGCGTGTTGGTGATGAGCGTGAAGGTGCGAAGATTGGCCTTGAAGGTCTTCGCCAGGGCGTCCGAGGCGTCCTTGCGCACGCTCTCGTCCGCGTCCTGCAGCTTGTTGAGCGTGGGCTCGATGGGCAGTTCCTCGCCGCGCACATTGAAGCGAAGGGAAGCCATGGTCTCGTCGAACAGGCGGTTCCAGGCAGAGCGGCCGGTGACGGACTTCTCGTGGAACAGTTGCTCGATCCGGTCGTCGAGCTGGAACGGCTTGTCCTTGCGCAGGTCCTCGATCCAGGGCCTGTAATGCTTGAGCGGCTCTTCGCCCATGGCCCGATCGAGAACCTCGTCCTCGATACGGTTAAGCTCGAGCGCGAAGAAGAGCAGTTCGGTCGAGGCGGCGGTCAGCCGCTCCTGGGTGTCGCCGTAGAATTTGGCCCGGACCGGATCGGTGGTGTCGCCGGAATAGACCAGTCCCGCATAGGACATGAGGCGCCCGAGGAGATCCTCCAGGGCCTCGTAGCGCTTCACGACCTCGCTCAACGTCTCCGACGCGCGCTCGCCCCGCGCCATGGCATCGAGCTTGCCGCGATGAGCGGCGGCAAACGACTTGCACTCGGCTTCGGCCTTGGCGAGATCGCGCTTGAACTCCTCGCTGTCCATGCCGGGATAGAGGTGGGACAGGTTCCATTCGGGCAGCATGCCCAGTTCGGTCTGTGCCGCACCGGAGGACAAGGGAATGTGCAGGGAGGAGATGGTCTGAGAGGTCACGGGCAAAGGCCTGTCCGGAAATCAAGGGTTTAGAGATACTGCACACATATTGGCCGCCGGCCCGCAGGGATCAACCCGTGCGGGGCCGTCATGAAGGCTGCCATCAAGACCCCTTTTCCCCTCGCCTGCCCAGCGGGAGCCAGAAGGCCGCATGTCATCTTCGGCAAGGACACAGCGTAAGACCCCAACTGCATGCTTTACCGCTAATTAACCTTTTCGGCGAAATGCCGATTCTGGCCGTTCTGGACGCACAGTCGATCGGCTTCGCTCTCCTTTATTTTCAAGGACATACGCCGGCCGATGCCGCACCGGCGGGTCATCGACGGGCTTCACTCTTTACAGAAAATTGAAAGAACTTGGCCTAGACGATGAAGCCGCATGACGTTTTGCGCGTTAAGCGTAACAGACGTGTGCCCGCACACGGACGAATTTCATTCGATGGAGGATTGATGAGGTCCTCCACCTTCATTGCGACGAGGAGCATGGTCATGCGTGGATTGCGCAAGACAGCCGTTTGGCTCGGTCTGATCGGATCGGTTTCCCTCCTGCCTCTCGTCGCCTCGGCGAACGACATCGCCATCAGCCCACAGGCCGATCGTCTCGAACCCGTCGCTCTTGAAAGCCCCGCGCAACCATCGTTTCACGATGTGGCGATTCAGGATGCACCAGTACCGAAGGACGTCGCCTCGCCGGCCGTCCCGCTTTCCGAGCCGGCGCCCATGTCGATCGAGGCCGCGGATCTGAAGCCTGCTCCCGCTATCGAAATTCCCCTGCCTGATGCGGCTCCCGTCACGGCACTTATACAGGCCGACATCGGCCGCATGGCTGTGGCAGGCCTGTTCGCCGACGATGCGGCCATGCGCGAATTGCGCGTGAGCGCCAAGGATCGCGAGGCACTGGCCGCCTATTACGCACAGGCCGAGCGTCCGCTGGTCTGGTCGCAGGACGGGGCCTGGACACCTGCGGCCCAGGCCGCCATGGAACGCCTGAAGGCTGCGGACGAGGACGGCCTCGACCCCGCCGACTACGTCCTCCGCGATGCGGGCCTGCGCAAGGATGCGCCGCTCGCGCAATGGGCCAGGGCCGATGTGAAGCTTTCGCTCTCCGTCATTCGCTATGCCCGCGATGCACGCGGCGCCCGCATCGATCTTCCGCGCCTTTCGCCGCTCGTGACCCCGAAACTCGCCATGCCGGACATCAGCGAGGTGCTGAGCAAGGTCAGTTCTGCGAAAAATGCCGGCGCGGCGCTGGCGGCCTACAACCCTCCGCATCCCGGCTACAAGGCTTTGAAGGAGCGGCTGGCGCAGCTGCGCGAAAACCATCCCTCCCAGCCCAGCGTGCGCCTTCCCAAGGGGCCGATCCTGCGCGTGGGCATGACGGATCCGCGCGTGCCGCTGATCCGCGCGCGCTTCAATCTTGCCAAGGGCTCCGACAACCAGACCGTCTATGACGAGCGCGTCGCCTCCGCGGTGGCGGCCTTCCAGAAGGAAAAGGGCCTGCCGGATACGGGGGTGCTGAACGCCCAGACGGTGGCGGCGCTCTCCGGCCCGTCGGTTGCGCAGCGCGAATCCGAGATCATCGCCAACATGGAGCGCTGGCGCTGGCTGCCGGCGGATCTGGGCGCCCGGCACATTGCCGTGAACGTGCCCGAGTACCGTCTTCAGCTGGTCGAGGGCCGCAACGTGGTCCATCAGACCCGTGTCATCGTCGGCAAGGAGCAGTCGCAGACGCCGATCTTCTCCGAAAACATGAAGTATCTCGTGGTCAATCCGTCCTGGACGATCCCGCCTTCCATCATGAAGAAGGAGATCCTGCCGGCGCTGGCCAACGATCCTTATTATGCTGCGCGCAAGGGCTACAAGATCATCCGCCGCGGCAATCAGATCTCGGTGCAGCAGCCGCCGGGCGAGCGCAATGCGCTGGGCTACGTGAAGTTCATGTTCCCCAACCAGCATGCGGTTTATCTGCACGACACGCCGAACCGCAACCTCTTCTCCGCCAGCAAGCGCGCCTTCAGCCATGGCTGCGTGCGCGTCGACAAGCCCTTCGAACTTGCGGAAGAGATCATGGGCAAGGACGGCAAGTGGACCGAGGAGAAGCTGCGTGGGCTCATCGGCAAGGGCGAGCGCTACGTGCACCTCACGGATCCCCTGCCCGTGCACCTGACGTACTTCACCCTCTCGGTCGACGAGAAGGGCGAGTTGAAGCGCTTCGAGGACATCTATGGCCTCGACCGCAAGGTCCGTGCCGCCCTGAACCTGTCCGAATGATCCCGTCGCTCCGGCTGTTTTTCTGCCCCTTTCCCTCGCTCACTTAACGGGAACGTAACCGTCTTCGGCAAAGATCCTTTCACTATAAGGATCGCTGCATCCACGGATGCCGCCCGGTAAAGACGAGTATCACAGTGAGAGTAATGCGTACCGACCGCGTCGCGCATCGCGCGAAAAAGTGGTCCCGGTTTTTCGCGCCCAGCGATGCGCTCCTCAAGGAATGGAGCGCCGGATCGTTCCCAAAAGTGGGTTCCACTTTTGGGTCCGGTGCTCTAGCGCATCGCGTCGGCATTGGTCTTGCGGCCTTTCTGGCCGTCATGGTGGGCGGAGTGCGCGGCACGCAGGATGCCGTGGCCAATGGCGACACCCGCACACTGACCTTTTACCACAACAACACCAAGGAAATCCTCACCGTCACTTTCCGGCGCAACGGGCAGTACGACTCGGCCGCCTTGCAGCAGCTGAACTGGTTCCTGCGCGACTGGCGGCGCGCCGAGTCGACCCGCATGGACCCGCGCCTGTTCGATACAGTATGGGAGGTCTATCGCGAGTCCGGATCCGATGCGCCCGTTCACGTGAACTCCGCCTACCGCTCCCCGCAGACCAATTCGATGCTGCGCCGGCGCTCCAGCGCCGTGGCCAAGAACAGCCAGCATATGCAGGGCAAGGCGCTGGACTTCTACCTGCCCGACGTGTCCACCGCGCGCCTGCGCGCCATCGGCATGCGGCTCCAGAACGGCGGCGTCGGCTATTATCCCAACGCTTATACGCCCTTCATCCATCTCGATGTGGGCAGCGTGCGCGCCTGGCCGCGCATGACACGGTCCCAGCTCGCCAGCATCTTCCCCGATGGGAAGACCGTGCATATTCCCGCCGACGGCCAGCCCCTACCCGGCTATGAGCTCGCCCGTGCCGAGGTGCTGGCCAAGGGCGGCACAGTGGCCGGCTACACGGCTTACGCCGATGCGGAAGAGGCCGTCGCCAGCCAGCCGCGCCGCAAGAGCTTCTGGGCCACCCTGTTCGGGGGTGGCGACGACGAGGATGAGGATGCGGAGGAGATCCGTGTTGCGTCGCGGCCGGGCCGGGCGCTCATCGCGTCCCGCCAGCAGGCATCGCCGCCGGACAATTACGCAAGCGATTCCAACTCGTCGGTCTACGCGGCCATGCAATCCTACGGCACCCCGGCCCCGCGCCGCGCCCCGGTGGCGATCCAGCCGCGGCCCGAGCCGCCGGCACCCGCCGTCGTGGCCTCCATGGCCCCGGCTCTGCGGGAGGACCTGACGCCGCCTGCTCCGCCCCCCGCACCGCCGACCCGGATCAACGGGGCGCCGGGCACGGTCCAGACCGCATCCGGTCCGGCCCTGGGCTGGCAGCAAGGCCCGGGCGCATCGGAGATGTCGATTGCCAAGGGCATGGCCTTCGCGCCGATGCCGCCGCGGCGGCCCGACTCGGATGACACGGACGTCGAGGCTCTCGCCGGCACCGTCGCCCTGGCCTATGCGCCGCTGCCCCCGGCCCGTCCGGGCTCCCTGGCGGCCACGAACCCGATCCCTGCCCTTGCGGAACTGCGCGGCACGACCAGTGTCGCAAGCCTCTCCTCGGCTCCGCTGCCCCCGCCCCGCCCGGACCAGCGCCCGATCCAGGTCGCGGCCGCAGCTCCGGTGGACATTCCGGTGGCGACCACCGGCTCGACGCCCAAGGACCCCAGGCCGGCGAAGCCCCAGCCTGCAGCTTTACCCAAGGCCCCGGCCGCCGCAGCAAAGGAGCCGCCGGCCACGGCGCTCACGGCCCTCATGACGGCGGAGCCAAGCCTGCATATGGGCTTCTCGAAGAAGCCGGTGGCCGATCTGGCGACGAACCGGTTCACGGGACCGGCGGTCAAGCCGCTGAAAGTGGTGCAATAAGAAAGGGCCCCGACGGGGCCCTTCTCGTTTCAGTCCTCGTGCTTGCGGCTGTAGCCGTTGCGAGGCGGCGACGACCACCCGGCGGGCGGCGCCTTGGGCCTGTAGACCTCCACCAGCAGCGGATGGCAGACGGCCACGTCGCTCGAATGCTCCGCGCTGCAATCGCCGCCCGGGCAGGCGGAGAGCGCGCCCAGAAGATCGATCTCGGCGAAGAACTCGAGATAGTCGCCCGGCCGCACCGGGCTCGCCTTCATGAAATACTGCCCTGTGTCTCGGGTGAAGCCCGTGCACATGAAGACGTTGAGCACGTCGTGCACGGCGGGCTCCACCTCCTGCTTCGGCCTCCCCAGACGGCCGGCTAGGGCGCGCGTCAGGTTCGAGTGGCAGCAATGGTGATATTCGTGGCCCGAGAGGAGCTTGTGGGTGTAGGGGTCGCAGCGCGTGCCGATCACATCATGCACGGAGCCGCCGAACGCGTCGAACCCGTACCAGTCGAGGGTGTCGTGGGTGATCGTCGCCATGGGGCGCAGGTACGGCAGGCATGACCAGAGCTGGTCGCCGGTCGAGACATGCGTGCCGTGCAGCGCCCGCGTCTTGCCGGAGAAGAAGCGCTCGTCGATGTCGTCGGCCGACCAGAGATTGAGGTCGCCCACCTGCGGCCCCTCGATGCTGACGATGCGAAAGAACGAGCCCGCCGGCACGTGGAAGCATCGTGCCTCGCGGGGCGGCACCACGACCTCGTCCACCTTCTCCCAGCCGTCGCGGGCGGCCTGATAGGCGGCCAGATCGGGCCGCGGCAGGGTGTCGACGGGGTAGCAGATGACGGGGGCAATCCTCCGGCGTGCATCCGCGTCCTGCGGTTCCGTCACTTCGTGTGCTGCGCGCTTCATGCTGTCCTCCCGCGTCGAATCTCCCGGAATCTATAGAGAACCGGAACGCCCGGAGCGAGGGCGCCGGCGGCATGGCAGATCATCCAGGATGAAAGGGCTTCACTCTCTTGAGCCGCGCGGCGTTTCGTATTCTATGGCCTCATCACAAGGACCGGACGATGAACAGCCTGAATGCCCTGCGCCCGCTGGAGGCCTATCCGAGCCGCACCTCCGCCGACATCCGCTATGCGGATCTCGACCGGCAGGGGCATGTGAACAATGCGGTCTTCGCCACCTTCTCGGAGGTCGGCCGGGTGGCCTTCATGTACGATCCGGCAAGACCGCTCGCATCCGAAGGACGGAGCTTCGTCATCGCCCGGCTGCTCATCGATTTCCGGGCGGAGCTCTTCTGGCCGGGCCACGTCGACATCGGCACGGGCGTGGTGAGGGTCGGGCGCAGCTCGTTCACCCTGGCCCAGGGCATGTTCAACGATGGGCGGCTCGTCGCCACGACGGAGGCGACCATCGTCATGGTGGACAAGGAAACCCGCCGCTCGACGCCGTTGCTGCCTGCAACGGTCGATATCCTGCAGGGATTGGTGCTGGCGGGCGATACCTGAGCCGGTCCACTTTGAGAACCTGAACCACCGGCTCGTCATGGCCGGGCCTGTCCCGGCCATCCCGATCCTGTGAGGCGCCGCACTTCTCGAAACGGGATCACCGGCACAAGGCCGGTGATGACGATGGAACTGGGCAAATGCAAAGGCCTCGCAGATCGCGCTGCGGGGCCTTTGAAACTCTCCGACAGAAGGGTCCTCAGACCATCCCGAGCGCCTGCATGTAGAGCTCGAGGATCGCCTCCTCCTCCTGGCGCTCGGCATAGTCGCGCTTGCGCAGGGAGATGATCTTGCGCAGAACCTTGGTGTCGAAGCCGTTGCCCTTGGCCTCGGCGTAGACGTCCTTGATGTCTCCCGCGATGCCGGCCTTTTCCTCCTCGAGGCGCTCGATGCGCTCGATAAAGGCCTTCAGCTGGTCGGCGGCGACGGATTCGGTGTTGAAAGCTGCGTCATCCATGAATGAAGCCCCTGATTAATGGCGTTGGTGCCAGTGTTATGGTCATTTGGTTGAAGCCGCTTTAATGCCCCGGCTTCGATTTCTCAAAATCCGCGAGCTGGGACGCACTCGCCTCGCCCTGATGGCGCTGCTTCCACTCCTCATAGGGCATGCCGTAGACATGGGTCCGGCTGTCCTCCTTGGAGAGAGCGACGCCCCGCTCGTCGGCGGCGTCCTTCAACCAGTTGGACAGACAGTTGCGGCAGAAGCCTGCCATGTTCATGAGGTCGATGTTCTGGACGTCCGTGCGTTCGCGCAGATGCTCCACCAGCCTGCGGAAGGCGGCCGCCTCCAGCTCGGTGCGGGTCCTGTCGTCGATATCCTTCATTGGCTCGATGCTCCATGCTGGCGCAGGCGGTCCCGGGTGCGGGTGCCGAAGATCCGGGGTGTCCGAAGCTCCGGACGTTTGCTGAGCGGCTCGATCAGCCGGGCGAAGCGCTCGGCCCATTCCTCGGCGCCCTCGTCGGAGGCGATCAGGTCCTGCCGGATCTCGATGAGGGCATTGGCCAGACCCCGCACCGTCGCATGGCGGTCGACGGTGTCGCCCGCCAGCGCCCCATCATAGGGCTCGTTGTCGCCGACGACGAGTCCGTTCTCGGCCTGCAATCCCTCCAGGAGCGGCCTGGCGAAGCGGTCGTCGGCATCCCAGAGGATGCCCACATGCCAGGGCCGGGGCCAGCCGCGCCAGACCGGCGTGAAGCTGTGGACCGTCACGATCACCGGCGGATGACCCGCCGCCATGGCCCGGTGGATCGCGTCCGCGATGGCGTGATCGTAGGGGTCATAGAACCGGGCGATGCGCCGCTGCACCTCCGCGTCGTCCACCCGGGCATTGCCCGGCACCACAGCGCCATCGGAGAGACGCATCACAAGAGTCGGGTCGTCCCTCCCCCGGTTCGGGTCGATGATCAGCCGCGAGAATTGGGTAAGGATCGCCGGAGCCCCGAGGCGTCGGGCAAGCGACCGGGTGACGGCGGCTGCCCCGATGTCATAGGCGATGTGGCGCTGGAACTCGGATTCCGGCAGGCCGAGGTCGCCTAAATCCGGCGGCACCGCATTGGAGGCGTGATCACACAGGATCAGGATCCCCGATTCGACGGAACCGGCGATCGTCTCGACCGGATGAGTCTCAAGAGAAGGCTCTTCGAGCTTGAGCGCGGCAGAAGCAGGCATGGAGAGGTGGGTTTCGGATATGGATGGATTGAACGGCGGAGGAAAAGCCTTACCCTGCCCCTCCAACCCTGACAACGCGACCTTCCGCGCAACAGACTTTCACGTTCCACATGTCCCCGACATCCACCACGGCCCGCCTTGAGCCGGGCTTCGCCACCGCCTTTGCTGCCCTTGGCCTGGGCGCCGTGGCCATGGGCATCTCCCCGATCTTCGTCCGCTTTGCCTCCGCCGACATGGGCGGAGCCCCGGCCGATGTGGGGCCCTTTGCCAGCGCCTTCTGGCGCGTCTCGCTCTGCCTGCCCCTCCTCTATGCCTGGATGCGCATCGAGGAGAGGCGCGCACCGGCCGGTACGCCGAGGGTGCGCTTCTCCAAAGCCAGCATTTTAGGCGGCATCGTCTTTGCGGGCGATCTCTTCTTCTGGCACTTGGCGATTCTCAAGACGACAGTGGCCAATGCCACGTTCTTCGCCACCATGGCGCCCCTCTTCGTCGTGCTCACCGTCTGGCTCGTGCTCCGGCAGCGGGTATCGCGAGGCACGTTCTTCGGCCTTGGCCTCTGCCTTCTCGGCGGCGCGGCCCTGATCGGCCAGAGCCTTCAGGCGGATCCCGGCCGAATCGAGGGCGACCTCTACGGGATCGCCACGGCTTTCTTCTTCGGCATGTATTTCCTGGCCGCCAGCCGGGCACGCAAGACGGCGGGCGCGGCGCGGGTGACGTTCGAGGCGGGGCTCATCACCTCGGCGATCCTTCTCGTCATCGCGGTCCTGTTCGACACGCGGGTGATTCCGCAGACGGGGCAAGGCATCGCGGCGCTGCTCGCCATGTCCTATGTCAGCCATGCGGGCGGCCAGGGTCTTCTCGCCATCGCGCTCGGGCGCCTGCCGGCAACCTTCTCGTCGTTGGTGATCTTCCTGGAGGCGATTGCCGCGGCCGTGTTCGGCTGGGCCGTGCTGGGCGAGGCGCTGACGCTGGTCCAAGCCTTGGGCGGGGCGCTCATCCTCTTCGGCATCTGGGTGGCGCGCCCCAAACCTGAAACGCAGGCCGGTTAGCGCTGCGCCGGGCCTCTCCGAACGGGGAGCCACGCCCGCCTGCGAGTCCGCCGCCTGTGTCGCAGAGGCCATGCCGGCGGCAAATTCTTCAGCCCAGCGGCTCGAAGGTCTTGCTCCTGGGGCGCATCTGACCGACAACGATTCGCCAAAGTTCTTGACGCATTGTGCGATTTCATTCCTTTCGATTCGACCAAACCATATCCATGAAGGCCTTGACCCTCCCATCGTCTGCTGTCTGCCGGCGAAGCCTTGCTCTCGCGATTTTTGTCTTGAGCGGGGGCCTGCTGGCCGCTTCTCCCGCGAAGGCGGACCTGCGCCTGTGCAACATGACCTCAAGCCGGGTCGGCATCGCGCTCGGCTATCGGGACGCGCAGGGCTGGGTGACGGAGGGCTGGTGGAACCTCACCGCCCGTGGCTGCGAGACCCTGCTGAAGGGCCAGCTCGCCGGGCGCTTCTATTACGTCTACGCCATCGACTACGATCGTGGCGGCGAGTGGAGCGGCCGATCCTTCATGTGCACGCGGGAGCGCGAATTCACGATCCGCGGCACGGAGGACTGCCTCGCCAGAGGCTTTGATCGCAGCGGCTTCTTCGAAGTCGACACCGGAGAACAGAAGAGCTGGACCATTCAGCTCACCGAAACGAACCGCCCAGGGGGGCAGCCATAATGAGACGCGCACGCCGTACGAAGATCCTAGCAACCTTGGGGCCTGCCTCCGAGAACCCGGAGATGATCGCCAAGCTGTTCGAGGCAGGCGCCGACGTGTTCCGCCTCAACATGAGCCATCTGCCGCGCGAGAAGCTGAAGGAGCGGGTTGCCATGATCCGCGCCGTCGAAGCCAGGTTCAAGCGGCCCATCGCGATCCTGGCCGATCTCCAGGGCCCGAAGCTGCGCGTCGGCGCCTTCGAGGGCGACAGCGCCATGCTGGTGCCGGGCCAGTCCTTCACCCTCGATGCGGACGTGACCCCCGGCACCACTGATCGCGTGCACCTGCCCCATCCGGAGATCCTCTCCTCGCTTGAGCCCGGCCACACCATTCTCATCGACGACGGCAAGCTGCGGCTGCGCGTCAAGAGCGTGAAGAAAGGCTCGGCCACCACTTCGGTGGAGGTCGCCGGCAAGATCTCCAACCGCAAGGGCGTGAGCCTGCCCGACACCACGATTCCGGTCGCCGCCATGACGGAGAAGGACCGCTCGGATCTCGAAGCGGCGCTCGATGCGGGCGTGGACTGGATCGCCCTGTCCTTCGTGCAGCGCCCCGAGGACGTGGCCGAGGTGAAGAAGGTGGCCCGCGGCCGGGCCCTCGTGATGTCGAAGCTCGAAAAGCCGCAGGCCATCACCCGGCTCGACGAGATCATCGAGATTTCCGACGCGGTCATGGTTGCCCGCGGCGATCTCGGCGTGGAGATGCCCCTGGAAAAGGTGCCGGGCATCCAGAAGCGCATCGTCCGCACGGCGCGCCGTTACGGCAAGCCTGTGGTGGTGGCGACCCAGATGCTGGAATCCATGATCACCTCCCCGGTGCCCACCCGCGCCGAGGTCTCCGACGTGGCGACCGCCGTCTATGACGGCGCCGATGCGGTGATGCTCTCCGCCGAGAGCGCCTCGGGCCAGTACCCGATCGACGCGGTGTCCACCATGAGCCGCATCGCCGAGGAGGTGGAGCTAGATCAGAACTACTGGTCGATCGTGCGCACCCTCAATGCCGAGCCGGAAGCCACGGGATCGGACGCCATCGCGGCGGCCTCCCACCAGATCGCCGACACCCTCAACCTCAAGACGGTGGCGGCCTGGACCTTCTCGGGCTCGACCGCCTTCCGCATCGCCCGCGAGCGGCCGAACTCGACGGTGATCGCGCTCACGCCCAGCATCGACACCGCCCGCCGCCTTGCGCTGGTCTGGGGCGTGCATTCGATCCGCACGAAGGATGCGAACGACATCGACGACATGGCGTTCCGCGCCTGCAAATTCGCCGTGCGCGAGGGCTTCTCGAACGTGGGCGACCGGGTGATCATCGTGGCCGGCATGCCCTTCGGCACCCCGGGCGCCACCAACATGGTGCGCATCGCCTTCGTGAGCCAGGAGCACGCCGCTCAGGCGTGATCCACTTCCGCCCTGGCTGGCGCGATGCGCTCGGCCAGGGCCTCGATAGCGGAGAGCACCGTTTCCTGATCCGCGTATTGCGGCATGTGGCCGATCCCCGGCATTAGAACCAGCTCCGCGCCGGGCACCTCGCGGGCGAAGCACCGGCTGTGCAGATCCGTCCACACGATCTCGTCCGCATCGCCTGCGATCACCAGCGTGGGCAGGCGGATCTCCTTGTAGCGCCCGCTCTGCCGGAGGACGCCGTCATACATGACGGCGAAATCCTGCATGTTGACCTCATAAGCCCTCGGCCGGAAGGCCAGCGGGATGAAACCCTTGGTCACGATGCCGACGGGAGGCCGTTGCGGCCAGAACGTCTTTTTCTTCATCCAGGGACGGAGCACGAGCAGGATCGGCACGGCCAATGTGCGGAACCAGAGCCAACTCGCCCCGGAGTCGATCAAGCGACGATACCAGCCGATGTACCCGCCGGGCCAGGGGGTCGTGATGCCGGCGAGCACGACGATCGCGCCGGCCACGTCGGTGTGATCGAGGGCGAAATGCGGCACGATGGTTCCGGACCAGGAATGTCCCACCATCACCGCGTTGTGGACGCCGAGCTGGCGCAGGGTGCCGGCGATCAGTTCAGCCTGCCGGGCGGGATCGGCCTCAGCCAAGCCGGCTTTCCGTTCGCTCCAGCCATGGCCAGGACGGTCGATGGCGATCACACGGTAGCGGCGCGAGAGCGCCGCTCCCATGCCCAGCATGGACTCGACGAGGTTGGAGGAAGCGCCGTGCAGGATGACGATGGTTCCGCGGGACGCGTCACCCAGGGGCCCCTCCTCCCGGTAGTGGATCCTGCAGCCCTCGACATCCAGGAACCGGCCTGTCGGCGGGAAGCGCCTCTCGATGCTCCAGGCATAGAGGTAGCTGAACGCGGCTCCGAGGATCAGAAGAAGGAAAGGAGCGGCCAGGGCGAGAAGCAGGGTCATCCCCGCAACCTGGGATCAGAGATCCTGCCCGTCAACCTCGGGGCTCAGCCGCGTGACGATGGTTTTGACATCGTCCATCTGCGGATTGATCTCCAGCACCTTGCGGTAGGCCTGCAGCGCCCGCGCCTTGTCGTCGGAGGCCATCAGGATATGCCCCAGGCCCGTCCAGGCATTGAAGTGCCGGGGCTCGATCTTGAGCGCCCGATGCAAGTCCGCCATGGCGCCCACCGGGTCGTCGAGCTGGTAGAACACCGTAGCGCGCTTGTACCAGGCTTCCGCCCAGTTGGGCTGAAGCGCCAGAACCCGGTCGATCAGCTCGATGGAGAGGGGGAAATCCTTCTTGCCGAACGCTTCGGCAGCCCGGCTCAGCAGGAGATCGGCGGTGTCGGAACCGGAGCGGGAGAAGCGCCGCTCGATCAGGGACGCGATGCCTGCGGCCTCCCGCTCGCTCTGGGCCTTGCCGAGACGCTCGAACAACTCGTCGAGGCTCGACGCCCTCGGCGGGTTGGGCTTGGCCGGCTGGGTCTGATCCTTCGGGGCGTCCCTCGGGGCATCCTTCGGACGCGCAGGCTCCTGCGCACCGACAGTGTGGGACACGAGGCTCAGGGATAGGATCAGGGCAGACGCGAAAAAGCGCATGCCGGGAATTTTAGGGTCCCGGCATGCGCGGTCAATTCAGATTCTCGTGTGCGGCATCGCCGCACCCGCTAGCTTAGCCCTGACGGGCCTTGTAGCGCTTCTGGGTCTTGTTGATGATGTAGACCCGGCCCTTGCGACGAACCAGCTGGTTGTCGCGGTGACGGCCGCGGATCGACTTCAACGAGTTACGGATCTTCATATCCGGTCTCC